>Ga0315287_10000020_pt1 | contig 159307 bp, 155 predicted proteins | sample YL17G11_0_MG_FD_205037 | JGI IMG/M metagenome (GOLD analysis project Ga0315287, IMG submission 205037) | Sediment microbial communities from Yellowstone Lake, YNP, Wyoming, USA - YL17G11_0 | ecosystem: Environmental > Aquatic > Freshwater > Lake > Sediment | place: USA: Wyoming | collected... | reverse complement strand
GCGCGCGCGGCGGGGCCGGCGCCTTTCGGCGCCGGCCCCGCCGCGCTCAGGCAATCTCTGCCCCGTCAGGAGGCTCGGTTTCGGGCCGGTCCAGAGCCTGCCGGGCAAGTTCTCGGCTTAGTGCGGCCGGCCGCCGGGCGAGGCGATCCGGTCGCGGTGGGCGCGTAGGAGGTTTGGGTAGACTGGAGTGGAAGTTCATGGGAGGCTCCGCTGCCTGATGGGAGGCTGCGCCTCTGCACCTCATCCACCTTGGCTTGACCAACGCCCTGCGTAATCTGGGCCGCAGCCTGCTGAGCGTCGTGGCCATGGCCCTGGCCGCCTTCATGATGACGGCCTCGCTCACCGTGGCCCAGGGCTACACGCCCCAGAGGGCCGAGGCCTACCGGAACTTTCTCGGCGGGGACATCCTCGTCTACCCGGCTTGGACCTGGCCGGCGGAAGCCGACCTGGAGGCTCTGCGGACGGGAGATCTCCGCCCTTCCGCCTTCTCCGCTTCGTTCGGTAGCCCCCTCCGCTACTTCCACCCCAACTACTACACCGATGGCTACCTGACCGCCGTCGAGGGCGGGGCACCCCGCTACTCCATGTTCGAGAGCCGGGCCGCGCTCGAAGCCACCATCGCCGTCATCGCCACCAAGTCCAACGTGACGGCAGTCGTCCCCTACGTTGGCTTGCCGGTTATCCGGGCCACCCTGGGCGGCAGAGCCGTGTTCTCGGAGGACTGGGTGGTGCGAGCCTGTCCCCCGGCTCTCTTGGCCGGAGCCAATGGAGAGTTCCCGCCCGTCTGGGCCGATGTCTTGCGGGCCGGCGGCAGCGGCACGGAGCACGGCGCGACCTTGAAAGTCGGGCGGTGGCTCACCGGAGTCGAGGACGGCTTGGTGATGATCGTCAACTACCGCGTGCCGGGGATGGGCGGCGACTACGCTCTCGACCAGAAGATCCGGCTGAGCTTGCCAGGTCTCCTGCCGGCCGGGGCGGGACGGCCGACCCGGTTCGCCGATCCGCGGGAGGCCGTCGAGGTGGAGTTGACCGTGGTCGGCGTCTATGACCTGCCGAGCCGTGTCCTGACCTGGAAGGATAAGATGGGGGTGGACCAGAGCGAGCAGCTCTACTGGCAGGCGCCCGAACTACTCGTCCCGCCCAAGACGATGGAACACCTGCTCAGCATGCTTGGCGCCGGCCCAGGGGACATTCCCCCGGTGGGAGCGCTTCTCGTCTCGCTTCAAGACCAGTCCCAGGCCGAGGCGACCACCCGCGAGATTCGTCAGTCTGTATCCGGCCTCTCGGTAGTCAGCGTGGCCCGGGAGACGACCTACGCCAACCAGTGCCGGCTTCCGGAGCCGATCCTCCAGTGTCCCTTGGACGCGCTCCCCAAACCGCCGCCCGTGGGCCAGCCGGTCATTCCGGCCGAGACCAGCGGGCTCTTCGGCCTCATTCTCTTTGGCTTCGCCGGCCTCCTGGCCGCGGGGAGCGGCACCCTCCTTGTTCTCAAGCGCCGGGCCGAGTTCGCCATCCTCAAGGCCATCGGCCTGCGCAACTATGAGGTGGGTCTCGTCGTCGTGGTCGAAGCCGTGACCCTGGCGGCCGTGGGCTGTCTGGCGGGTTTTGGCGTGGGCCTGGTGGGTTCGCTGCCGAGCTTGCTGGCCAACGGGGTCGACCTGGGCCTGGCCCTGGCCTGGCTCGGCCGGACCTTCGGTCTCGTCGTCGCTACCACTCTGGGTTTTGCCGTGGTCTTTTCTCTCGCTCCGTTGATCCGTACGCTACGGATCACAGTCATGGAGGTTGTGAGAACCGATGAGTAAGGCCATCCGACGCCGGACGACGGTGAAACTCGGAGTCGGCAACGCTCTGCGGGCCAGGGGACGTCTTGTCATCCTGGTCCTGATCCTGGCCGCGTCGCTCGTGGTCAGGACGGCGGTCTCCCTAGTCCAAGTGAGCCTTTGCCGGGAGGCGGTCGGGACCGTGACCTGCTCCGGGCCCCTGCCGGAGGGTTTCACTTCCCTGACCATCCTGCCAGATCTCGCCCCCGTCGCTGATAGCCTTCCCACCCCCGGTGGACACTCCGTCGACCTCGGGGGACCGGCCTTCCCAGCTCCGTCCACCTCCGACCCCGCGTCGGCGCCGATTGTGGGGCGATGGGAACAGGCCTTCGGACCGACCGGCTACCTGGAGCTGGTTCGCCTCTACCCCAATGACGCCGGAGATGCTCCTGAGCGGGCCTGGTTTGTCGAGATCCGTGGCCGTTTCCCGCTGGAACCGGACGAGGTGGCCATCCCCGAGACCCTGGCCGACCTGACCGGTCTTGGGCCGGGGGACTCCCTGGGTTTCGGGACCCAGCGCCTGATAGTCTCCGGAGTCTACAAGCCCCTGGGCGTCGGTCCGGCTTGCCAATGCCTTCTTTCCGTGCCCGACCCGGCCCAGGCCACAAACGTAAACTTCAGCCTGAACCGCGAGACGGACTCCCACGACCGCCTGAAGATCTCCCAGACCCAGACAGCTATCGGCTACTCCCAAACCACGATCATCTCCGTCGGCTTCAAGTCAGGCGCCGGGGCGGGAGGTTGGGAGCGCGTCAGCGGAAGACCGGTCAAGGAGAGAACCGAGGCCCTGGCCCAGGCCGTCTACCACGCTCAGGGCACGGCGGTGAACCTCGGCTTCGCCCTGGTCGGGGTGGCCGTGTTCCTAATCCTGATCATAGCCCTGCACGACAGGCGCCGAGAGCTCGCCTCCTACAAGCTGGCCGGAGTGGACGCCGTCGGGGCCGCTTCCGTCCTGGGGGTCGAACTGGCCCTGACCTGCGGTCTGGCGGTGGCTGTCGCCGGACCTGTCTTCTGGCTGGTGGCCACCTGGCGTCTCGTTCCGGCTCATCCGTCGGTGACGCCACTTCTCGTCGGAGCATTTGTCGTAAACCTCGTCTGGGTTACCCTCACCGTGGCCCTCGCGGCCCTTTACCCCCTCCTGCTGGCGGCTGTGGCCAGTCCCAGCCAACTCCTGGCCGGCCAAAGGATATTTCTCTTTCGCCGCCGGCGAGAACTGCGGGGTTGGCTCGAGTAGCTCTCGCCCGCGACCCTCGCCCGCGAATTCAAGGATTCCTTGCCAGAAGCTGGCAGGGAATCCCCAGGGAGTGACGAATTCCGCGCTCCTACACGCGCGAGCGGCTGTTTGGTCAGCAGCCACTGAATGCACGGAAAGCCCGGCGCTCTGGCGCCGGGCTTTCCGCCTTTCACAGGGTCTCCATGAGAGCCGGAAGCGCGGCCCAGAGAATCCAGGCGCTCGTGGCGACGACAAGAACCCCGACGGCCGCCGCGAAGGGGCGATGAGGAAGCCGGGTCGTCGTCCAGGCCGCCAGAGGGGCGGCCACCACCCCGCCCAGCATGAGGCCGGCAACGATCCTCCAGTCCTGGATGCCGATGACCAGGAGGAAGATCAGAGACTCGGCCAGGGCCACAAAGAACTCGGTGAAGGTCACCGAGCCGACCGTGTAGCGAGGCGGGTTGCCGCGGGCCAGGAGGGTCGACGTCACGACCTGACCCCACCCGCCGCCTCCCAGGGCATCACAGAACCCGCCCACGAGACCCAAAGCGGGAAGGTTCGACCGGACCTCCCGAGTCGGCAAGCGCCTCAGGGTGCGGGCGAGGATGGCCAAGCCCATGACCAGGATGTAGGCGGCGACCACCGGACGGAGGTAGACCGTGGGAACGGAGACGAGAACGTAGGCCCCCAGGACCCCGCCGGCGACCCCCGGTAGAAGGAGCCCCCTTACCGTGGCCCCTCTTACGTTACCGAACCGCCAGTGAGATAGTCCCGAGGCGGCGGACGTGGCGATTTCGGCCATGTGGACACTGGCGCTGGCCACGGCCGGGACGTAGCCGAAGGCGAGCATGACGGTGCCGGAGAGAAGGCCGTAGGCCATGCCCAAGGCGCCGTCGATGCTCTCGGCCACAAAGCCGACAAGAAGGGCGATGAGGAAGGTCAGTTCCATAGACCTAAACCTATGGTCCCGCGTCCCCGCGCATGAGCCGGCGTGGGCGCGACAGCCGGCATCCCGATCAGGACATCCTTCTTTAGTGTGCCTGGGTCCCAGTGGAACGCCAGGAGCTTGTTTCCTCCATGTAGAACTGCCTTGCGTCGAAATCCCCCATCCGAAGGAGTCCTGTCGATGAGCGACCGCAAGAAAGTCACCCTGTCCGTTCTCTACGAGAAGATGGCGGCGGGCACACCCCTGACCATGGTCACCTGCTACGACTATCCGATGGCCTACCTCCAGGAGCAGGCCGGCCTGGACATAGTCCTGGTCGGGGACAGCCTGGGGATGACCATCCTTGGCTACGACTCGACCCTACCCGTGACCATGGAGGACATGATTCGCCACGCCCAGGCCGTGCGCCGCGGGACGCCCAACGCCTGGCTGGTCGGGGACATGCCCTACATGTCCTACCAGGCCTCCGACGAGTCGGCCGTGCGCAACGCCGGTCGCTTCATGGCCGAAGCGGGCTGCGACGCCATCAAGCTCGAGGGTGGTCGGGAAATGGCTTCCCGCGTCCGGGCCATCACCGCGGCCGGCATTCCGGTCATGGGTCATCTCGGCCTTACCCCGCAGAGCGCCGCCAGCCTGGGCGGGTTTCGTCTCCAGGGCAAGAGCGCGGCCCAGGCCAAGAAGATTGTCGACGACGCGGCCGCCCTGGAAGAGGCCGGCGTGGTGGCCACCCTCCTCGAACTGGTTCCCGATCAGGTCTGCGGGCTCATCACCGGGCGGTCGAAGGTGCCCATCATCAGTCTCGGCGCCGGCCCGCACGCCCACGGCCAGCTTCTGATCTTCCACGACATGTTCGGCCTCTACCCCAAGTTCACGCCCAAGATGGCCAAGAAGTACGGCGACGCCGGCAAGGTCATCGCCGACGGTCTTAGGCAGTACGTGGCCGAGATCCAGAGCAAGGTCTTCCCCGAGCCGGAACGCTACTTCGGGATGAAGGACGAGGAGTACGCGGAGCTGGTGAGGATGGTGGAGGACGCGGGCGGCGGATGAGCGCCGGCGATAGACGGACCGAAAGCAAACGGTAGCAGGGAAGGGAGAAACCAAAGATGGCGAGCGTATCAGACCTGCGGGCCCGGCTGCACATTCCCGAAGACCGTCTGGCCGGCATCAACGACATCCTGCTCGACCCCGAAAGCCGGGTCGTGAGCGACCTCCTGGCCGTGGTGGCGAAGTACGGCACTCCGGAGGAGATCAACGCCAAGGCCAATGAGGCCCGCCAATTGCCGAACCTCATGGCCCGCCTGAAAAAGCAGGGTTCGCCCTACGTGGCCGACGTAGAGTGGCTTGCCGCCCAGCGCGACGCGGGCGCCTTCGTCAGCGAGGCCGACTACCGGCGGAGTGTCTTGGGCCCCAAGGCCACCACGACGACCTTCAAGGACGAGTTCGCCGTAACTCTGGAGATAAGCGCCCTGCAGTACTTCCCCTGGATCATCGCCGAGGCCAAGCAGTCCATCGCCAAGAAGGAGCTTATGCCCGGCCGCTTCATTCGGGTCCGGAGAATGAAGGAGTCGGAGGCCGACGGTGGCGACCTTTTGGCCTGCATCGCGGCCATGCAGGTCATGGGCGCGAGTTACGTCGAGACCCTCGACACCAAGGGCACCGACGGGTCGAACGTCCACCTGGGCGGGCCGGCTACCATTACGGGGTACTTCGGCGGAGTGGGGCAACCCAACGACCACCCCCTCCTCTGGCTCGACGAGTTCCTCTACTACTACACCAACTACGGCGTGCGTCAGGTCCTGAACATCAACCCCGGCACGGTGCTGGTGGGCTATCTCCTCCACAAGTTGGGCGTGGACAACGAGTTCAAAATCTCCGTCTTTATGGGCAACGACAACCCCTACGCCGCGCTCTGGACCCTCATCGGGGCCAAGCTCTTCTCCCGCGACGACGGGACAAGTCCCCTGATCGGCTTCAATCTCAGTAACTCGGTGAACAACGAGACGATGGAGATCACAGCCCAGTTCCGCAAGGCCCTGGGCTTCGAGGACGTCGTCCGCTTTGAGCACCACATTGTGGAGGCCTATCGGAGCATCGTGGTCCAGCCCTACAACCGGCGGGCCGAGCTGATGAAGCTCGCCGACCACGTGGCCAACATCTCGGCCAAGCACGAGGGCGGCGATCCGGAGGTGGAGGCGACCCGGGCCCATTCCTCCGACATTCTCGACTACTTCCGGGCCAAAGACGAAATCCTCGAAAAGGGCGAGATGGAAGTTCTCCTGGGCAATTATCTTGACAAGCACGCCGCGGTCAACACCACGGCCCGGGCCCTAACCGAGCACGGGCTCAGCTTCGTGGCCGCGCCGGAACTGCATCACCGGAAGTAGGCGGAAGAGCGGAGAGCGGGCTAGGCCAGGCCACACGAGAGGACCGGGACCCCTCCAGCGGGGTCCCGGTCCTCTTCGCTGCCGCTCTCGCCGGCCCTCGCCCGCCGGGAGCGGCAGGGCTACCTAATGCTGAAGGTGTACTCCTGGGTCTTCTCCGGCGGCAGGGACTCCCACGGGCGCATGTACTCAAAGGTCACCGTAATCTCGCCCTTGGCCAGGGCCTTGAAGACGAAGATCTGGGCGCCTGCCGCGCCGAGAGCCGGCTGCCCCGAACTCGCGGACGGCTGCTCGTAGCGTTCCTCGACCAGTTCGAGGATCTTGTCGTCGTAGTGCGCCAACCACGTGAAACCTGTGGAGGCGTTGGACTCCAGGCTGATCTCATGAGTCTGCCCGATCGCCAGTTCCACGACGTCATCCCTCTCCGCAGTCTCCGCCCGGCCACGAACGTAGGCATTGACGCCGAAGGTCACTCCGCCCAGGACCAGGACCGCCACAACTACGATCAGCCACTTCCGCACCGGTACGCACCTCCCTGGGTAACAACGCCTGTCAAGACGACGGCGGGAGTGGAAAGTTCCGGCGCGGATGGTCGAGCGCACACGGACGGCCGAGCGCGCAAGGATGCTTGAGCGCGCGCCAAGTGGAAGGGCCGTCCGGGGGGAGGGCCCGGCCCTCCCCCCTCTTCTTCGCTCGTGGCCGATGGCCGGGGGCGGAGTCGGCGCCCGGCCGCGGGGTTGACCCCGGCTTACCCAGCTAGCAAGGCGGGAGACTCCCGCAGTTCAGGATCAGAGCCCTGTACTCCAGAGAGCAGACGATGCCCGTGATCGGTAGGCCGGCGGCGGCTTGGAGGGCCCTCACGGCGGCGGCGGTGTTCGGACCATAGATTCCATCTACCACGGCCGGGTCAAAGCCACGGCTGGCCAGGGCGATCTGGACCGCGGCCACGTCGCTGCCGTGCGTGAAGGGGCTGGTCAGCCGGAGCTCGCGGCACGTGGCTATGGGTGTCCCCACCGGACAGGGCGGCACGCTGGCGCAGGTGATGCCCAGGGTCGAGTAGAGCCCGTCACAGACCACGCCGGTGACCAGGATACCGCGCGACATCTGGAAGTTGCGGACGGCGGTGGCCGTCAGCGGTCCGTAGATCCCGTCCAGCGCGCCCGGGCTGAAACCCTGCGACAGCAAGGCTTGTTGCACGGCGAGGACGTCGCTGCCGGACATGAACGGGTTCGACGTCACCAAGACGCGGCAGGCGCCGGGCACGGATGGGCAGGGCGGCACCGTGAGACAGGTGACCCCGAGGAGGACGTAGGTCTGGCCGCAGGTGATGCCTGTGACCGGCAGACAGTTCGCGGCCTGGAAGGCCCGGACAGCCGCGGCCGTCAGGGGACCGTAGATGCCGTCGAGCGGGCCTGGGCTGAAGCCTCTGGACGCGAGAGCCTGCTGCACGGCGAGGACGTCGGGGCCGCTCATGTAGGGACTGGTGACCTGGAGGACCCGGCAGACGATTCCGCCTGGGCAGGCCGGCACGGTCGAGCACCCCACATTGAGTAAGACGTAGGTTTGGCCGCAGACAACGCCCGTGACCGGCAGTCCTCTGGCGGTCTGGAAGGCCCTAACAGCGGCCTCGGTCATGTGCCCGTAGATGCCGTCGACCACTCCGGGACTGAAGCCCGCGGCCACCAGGGCGTGCTGGACGGCGTAGACGTCCTGCCCTCTGAGGAGTGGGCTTTCGACCTTCAAGACTCGGCAGGAGAGCGGCGGGGCCGGGCACAGCGGCACGGTCGCGCAGGCCACCCCCAACTGCACGTAGGTCTGGCCGCAAACCTGACCGGTAATGAGCAGGCCTCGCGCGGCCTGGAACTGCTCCACGGCGTTGGCGGTGTTGGGACCGTAGACTCCGTCGAGAACGCCGGGGTTGAAGCCGGCGGTGAGCAAGGCCTGCTGCGCGGCGAAGACGTCGGTTCCCTGCATGTAGGGGCTGGTAACCAGCAGGACTCGGCAGGTGATGGCCAGGGCCTCGGGCAGCGAGGCCGGCGGAAGCCCAGCGCTGGGCGCCTCGGTTTGGGGCGGAACGGTAACATTCGTTTCTGGCATGTGTTTCTTCACCCCCTTACCGCAAATTGCGTCTACCTGCCCTCCAACCTATGCGGAAGGCCCCAAGCTGGCTCGGAAGACCCAGCCCCAAGCCGGCTCGGAAGACGCAACCCCCAGACTGGCTTGAAAGGCGCCGGAAGGACGGTGCCCTGGGCCGTCAAAGCTTCTTCTGGAAACGGCAGGGATGGGGGAGCACTCTTGACCTACTTTGACGAGCAGCGGGCCTACGAGTTTATGCGCAGACTCAGTTTCACCCGTCCGGGCGGGACGGTGGAGGAGGCCCGAGCCGCGGAACTTATCGCCGCCGAGCTGCGAACGGCCGGTCTTATGCCGGTGCTTGAATCCTTTCAGGTTTGGACCTATGAGGAAGAGCCCAGCCGGGTCGACGTGCCGGCGCCGGGAACCGGAGGAAGGACTTCCGGGGCGGAGTTGAGAGAAACCTTCGTGGCCGCGCCGGTCGGCCTCAGCGGAGTAACGGACCCGGACGGCGTGACCGGAGAGCTTGTCTTCGTGGAGACCGGGGAAGAGGAGTTCCTTCACGGCATCAGGGGCAAGATCGCTCTGACCTACGAGTTGGGTGCGGCCAAGAAATACGAGCGTCTGGCCAAGGCGGAGCCCAAGGCTGTAATCGCCATCGGCGACCCCGGCCGGGGCCTCCTTCATGTCTCGCACTACGCTAACTACTTTAGACGCTGGGGCAAGCTGCCCACGGTCTTCATCCGCTACGAGGACGGCTTGAGGCTCATCCGCTCCGGGGCCAGAGAAGTCGTGGTCGTTTGCCGCCAGCGTGAGATCCAGGCCGAGTCGCGGAACGTGGTGGTCGAGATTCCGGGAGCCGGGTTCGGTGAGCGTCCACGGGCGGAGGCAAGGCTGGGGCTGGAACGGGGAGCGACTCCATCCGACGACGACTACATCCTCCTGGGCGGGCACTACGACTCGGTCCCGGCCACGGCCGGCGCCCATGACAACGCCGGCGGCAGCGCCATCCTGGTCGAACTGGCCAGGATCCTGGCGGATCACCCACCCCGGCGGACGGTGCGAATCGCCTGGTTTGGCGCCGAGGAACTCGGGCTCCACGGGAGCGCGGCCTACGTCGAAAGTCGGATGAAGGCGGCCGGCCCGGAGACAGCTTCCTCCAAGACCGCCCTCGACCGGATCAAGCTGGTTGTGAACGTGGATGTGGCCGGTGGCACCATCGGGCGGAACCATTGCGTTGTGACGGGGCCGGAGTCCCTGAAGAACTACGTCGAGGTCCTAGGCAAGGAAATCGGCGTGGGGCTCGCGATCAAGCTCGGGGTCATGTCCAGCGACGGCACTCCCTTCGGCGACAAGGGCGTGCCCTCGGTCAACTTCGCCCGCTACGGCGGCGCCACAGCCAACCTCCATACCCCATATGACACCCTGGAACACACCGACTCCTATCACCTGGCCATGCTCGGGCGCCTGGTTGAAGTGTTCGTCCAGCGGACGGCCAACGCCATGGCCTACCCCTTCGAGCGCGATATCCCGGAGAGCGTCAAGAAGGACATCGCCAAATACCGCGAGGAGTCGATGGGCCTGGAGAAGGAACCGTCCGCCGAGGAGAAGGCCAAGGGGGAGAAGTGAATCCCACGGCGGACGCGCTAACACGCTTTCGAGAGGAGACGACCATGCCTTTTCTTTGGGGCGCCGCGGTGGCCGCCCACCAAGTTGAGGGGGACAACGTCCACAGCGACTGGTGGGCCGAGGAACAGCTCGGACGCTTGGCCTGGAAGTCCGGACGGGCCTGCGACTTCTGGAACCGCTGGAAGGACGATTTCGACCTCGTGTCCTCCTTGGGTCACACCGCCTTTCGTTTCTCGATCGAGTGGGCTCGCCTCGAGCCCCAGGCCGGCCGGTTCGATGCTGAGGCCCTGGCCCGCTACGTCGAGATGGTGAGGGACCTTCGCCGGCGCGGGATCGAACCCGTGGTCACCCTGCACCACTTCACCAATCCCCTCTGGTTCGCCGAGGCCGGCGGGTTCGAGAAGAAGGTCAATATCGGTCTCTTCTTGCGCTTTGTCGAGCGGGCCGTGACCGCCCTCGCTCCCCACGTTCGCTACTGGGTGACGATCAACGAGCCGATGGTCTACGCCTATCAGTCCTGGTCGATCGGGGTCTGGCCGCCGTTCAAGAAGGACTTTGGCCTGAGCCTGCGGGTGCTCGGGAACCTTCTGGAGGCCCACGCCGGCGCCTACGCCATCATCCATCGCCACCAACCGGAGGCCATGGTCTCTATCGCCAAGCACATCCGGGTCATCCAGCCCTATCGAGCCTGGCACCCCGGCGACCACCTGGCCGCCCGGCTTCAGGACTACTTCGCCAACGAGGCCGTCTTGCGGTCCTTCGTCACCGGGCGCTTCCTGCGCCGGCGCATTCTCGGCCTTCGCGGCAGTTGGGATTACATCGGCCTGAACTACTACACCCGGAATCGGGTGCGCTTCGCGGTCGATCCGGCTGCGGCCTTCGGGGCCGAGGTGAAGCCGCGGGCGAGCGAGACGGGACCGGAGGGCGCGCCGGGCGTCGGCCCGACCGCGGACGGCGAGAGCGCCCCGCACCCGGACACCGGCCTCGTCGCCGGCCGTTCTCGTGGCCGCCCCGAACCCGTCGAGGTCAATGTCCTCGGCTGGGAGACCTACCCCGAGGGCCTCTACCTGGCCCTCCGCCGCCTCGGCCGCTACGGGAAGCCGGTCATCGTCTGCGAGAACGGTATCTGCGCCCCGGATGATGACGATGGACAGCGGGTCCGCTACATCGCGGCCCACCTCGAGGCCGTCGCAAGGGCCCGCCGGGAGGGCGTCGACGTCGCCGGCTACCTCTACTGGACCCTCATCGACAATTTTGAATGGGCCGAGGGCTTTGAGCCCCATTTCGGCCTGGTGGCCATGGACCCAGCCACCCTGGAACGCAGGGTGCGTCCGAGCGGGGAGGAATTCGCCAGGATGATAGAGAGGTTTAGGGAGTTGCGCGGGGGCTGCGGGGCGGCCGGCCCGCGATACTCTGAGCCTGACGGAACCAAGAGAACTGACCAGAGGAACCAAGAGAACTGACCAGAGGAACCAAGAGGAGGCCTCCCAACGTGGGGAAACGGTCGGGCAAGACCTGGGTCCTGTTCCTGCTAGTTCTCATGGCCATCTTCCTCAACGCCGACAACCTTGTCCTCTCCCCCAACATCACGGCCATTGAAAACGAGTTCGGGGTGACCGACTCCGACATAGGCAACATCTCCGGGCTGTTCACCATCGTCGGGGCCGTGGTCAGCCTGCTCTGGGGCTACCTGGCCGATAAGGGCTCGCGAAAGCTGCTCTTCGTCTTGAGTATCATCATCGGTGAGCTACCCTGCGCCTTAACCGCCCTCGCTCAAAACTACACCCAGTTCTTCATTCTCCGCATCCTGTGCGGCATCGGCGTGGGCGCGTCCTACCCCATCGCCTTTTCCCTGGTGGCCGACTTCTTCTCGGAGAAGGAGCGGGCCAAGGCCACGGGCCTGGTCGCCGGGGCCATCGGCTTGGGATCGGTCTTGGGCATGATCATCGGCGGCTACGGCGGGGCGGCCTGGGGCTGGCGTCTGCCCTTTTTCCTTGTGGCCGCGCCGAACTTCGTCTTCGCCCTCCTCTTCTGGTTCTCGGTCAAGGAACCCGCGCGGGCGATGTCGGAAGAGGGTCTTAAGGAACTCATCGAGCAGGGTTTTGTCTACCCGCGCTCCATCCAGTTCTCCGACTACAAGCGCCTCTTCACTATTCCGACGAACCTCCTGCTCTTTCTCCAGGGGATAGCCGGGTCGGTCCCGTGGGGGGCCATTCCACTCTTCCTGGTGGCCTATCTCCAGCGCGTCAAGGGCTTCGACCTCACCGGGGCCACAACGGTCTTCATGTTCTTCGGGCTCGGCAACATCGTGGGCATCGTGGTCGGAGGGTTGGTCGGCGGGGTGCTCTACCGGAAGTCGGTATCGTGGGTGCCGATCTTCAGCGCCGTCACCACCATCGTCGGCGCGGGCCTGGCCGTGATCGTCTTCCAGGCTTCCTGGCTCGTGAGCTACTGGGCCATTGTCGCCCTGGGTTTCGTGACGGCCATGATGGCCTCCCTAACCGGACCCAACATGAAACTGATGCTCATGAACGTGAACGTCCCGGAGAACCGGGGGGCCATCTTCTCCATCTTCAACCTGACCGACTCCCTGGGGAGCGGCTTCGGCCGGTTTGTCGGCGGCTGGCTTGTCCAACTCCTGACCATCGGCCCGGCCATGACCATCTCCAGCCTCTTCTGGGTGCCCTGCGGCCTCATCCTCTTCCTGTTGGCCGGACGGTTTGGGCGGGACGTGGGGGCGTTGAGAGCCGAGATGAAGCGGGTCGCGGAGGAGATGGGGGGGTAAGGGGGGGGTCTCATTCTGTGGATTGTTCTCTGTTGATCACCACTGGTCTCTTGATCAACGGTGATGGTCTCTGCTATACTTGGATTAGTCAAGTGACTGCGAAGAGGATGAGACCTCATGGAGCGCGGGTATCTCAGCATTGACGACGTGGCGCGCCGTCTCAACGTCTCGGGCATTACGGTTAGGCGTTGGGTCAAGAGCGGGAAGCTGATCGGCCGCAAGGCCGGCGCCCAGTGGCGGTTTGACCCAGGCGTGGTCGAGGCTGCTCTTAACGCAGGCACTCTGGAGGGTATCAGTGGTTCTGAGTCCGACGCGTCGATTGACGCAAACCCGCACCGCGTTACTGCAAACGACCGCCGTGGGGCGAGGGAGTTTGGAATGTGGTCTGAATGGAAACACACGAGCCCCTCGACTCACTCCGACGCTCCGATCGCCAGGACCCTTCTTCTGGGGCCAGCCATCGTAGACCGCTTCATCAAGCTGACCGGCGAGACGTCCATGACCGCCAGAGACTTCGATAAGGTCTTCGTCAATCTCCAACACGACCTGAACCCCGACAACCACGAGTTGCTCTACCTGGATTGGATGCCCTACAAGTACGGGCCTGTGCCGGTCGTGCCCGTTCCATCTATGCTGGGGCAGTGCAAACGTCTTGAGCGCTTCCTCGTAGACGACTGCCAGGTGCTTAAGGAGGTCCGAGTCGGTTCCGGGCCGTCTGCCGTGTTGCGCTACACTCCGGAGCCGGGTTACTCATTCGACCGATTATCAGACTCCAACTATCTGCGACCGGCCACGATTGCTCACGTGAAGAGCCTAGTCAGGCTCTATGCGGAGATCAGGACAAAGGTGTCTCCTGAGGCCCTGACTGTGCTGGCTGCCGTCAGGAACCAGCGCTGCGCTTATGCGAACGGGTGGTACCAGTTCCAGGATTGGCGGACTCACGGCGAGACAACGCTCTTTCCCCTACTCAAGACCGTGGCGGCGCTTGGCTCAAGCGCCGGGCAGCAGCCTCTCCTGACACCGCAGCTTCGACGGTTTGCGGCACCCGGGGAGCTTCTGCGCCAGAAGCTCGATGCCTACAGACACCTGCCCGAGCTGAGGAAGAGAATCGAAGAGCTTGTACGCGGCACCGAAGGCCTAGAATTCGGTGGGGTGCTCCTTGACACGATCGATAGAGAGCCAAGGTTCGAGCGCGACTCCACTTACCCCCTGGAGAACCTGAGTCTGGCTGAGAAGGTGATGCGGCCATTCTCGTCGCTAGTAAGACAGGTGGCTACGAGTTGCGGCGTCGACGAAGATGAACGCGTGCCCAGACAGAGGCTGGACGACACGGGCCAGAACAAGGATGCCGCTTACTACCTCAGTGAGCTGCGCGAGGCTTGGCCGGAACTCGAAGCTCAATGCGGAGCCCTACTGCGGCAGTGTATCGACGAGGCGCGGGGGGGAGTCCTGACTTCTGCCATCGCAGATAAGCTTGACAACGCTTTCCGGAGCATCCTTGAGCTTCTGGACGCGCAAGCGCCCATCCCCAGTCCCGCACCAGCCGCAGCGGACCTGGTTGAGCGCCGACCCGGCAGGGATCCTGGTGAGCAATGCTACGCCCAGCTACTGCTAGCGACGCCGGAGGAACCGTGCGCCATCGCCGTGATAGACGTCAGCCGCGGACCCTCACTGGCTGCGCGCGAAGCGTCTGAAGATGACGATCCACGGAACCTCGCTGCTCTGGCTGACGAGATTCGGCGCGTCGCCGATCGGACACTGAACTCCGAGCCTGGTCTGACGTGGGTTGGGCGGAACCTCGATACCGTGGTCCTTAGACATGCCAACCCGGGCCAACTGCTCGCGGCCACGCTCAAGTTTCTTGCGGATGCGACGCAACTGCCCGTCCTGGTCAAGTTCGCCTCGTGTGGTTGGCTAAGGGCCGGGGCGGCCCTGTACGACCCCACTCGGCGTGACCCATACAAAGGCATCCGCCCCGGACACATCGCGGCTGAACTGGCCCGCGACATCACGACCCCTGTCGGCTCCATCATCATTACCGAGGCAGTGTACCAGCTCTTGGCAAAGAGGACGGGCTTTCAGAAACTCATCAACTCAAGCACGAAACAGGGGGCGAAGTACCTGCTCGCGCCTCGGCCGCAATCCAGAAGCGTCTACGACACGTTTTCGCAGCCCGCAGACGACGATCCTGCGACTCCGGGAGCGCCCTGCTCGACCGGGGGCCCAAGAGAGCCGGGAGGGAGATCGTCGATCGAGGAGCAGGGGAAGGTGTGAGTCGGTTGACGCTCTGCGTCACCCAAGCAGACCTCCCGGTGGTGGCCGCCCCATGAGTAGGTGGATCCCCCGCGAGATGTCCTGGATGAAGTGAACGCTAGCAGTCGCTAGGAAGGAGGAGATATCCATGGGGGCACCCCGTCAGCCGCGACCCGGCCAAGGCGGGGACCTCCCCCGCCCATGCGGCACAGGTAAGCGGGTATCACCGCGAACGCCGAGCGGTGATACCCGGCGGAAAACCAGTGATGGGGCAGGCGCTCCCGCCTGCGGGTGGAACCGCCCGGTGTGGTTCCCCCCCATGCCTATTGAGGCCGTGTACCCGATGTATGAGCGAGACTGGGCGAGGCTCGCGAAATTGATTGAGGTCATACATACAGGCCGCCGACGCTTCCCGTGGGGGTCTTCCCTGCTCACCTTCGGCCTAACCGCAGGCTTGAACCTGCTCTCGCTCGACAATGGGTCCGAACGGACCCTGGTGCCCCTCGTAGTTCACTGGGCACTTTTCGTCGTACCTTCTCTAGTAGGTCTCTATCTGTTCGTCGAGGACAGACACGACAACAAGGACACTGTCGCAGACGTAGAACGGCTCGCGTGCGCAGCCCGGGACATCGAGGATTCCTGGGGAGTGGCGGCCACCGGCACGAGCCCGTCATCGTCCAAGCCAGCCGGTGGGGCGTTGAGAAGGAGCATCAAGCACAGACTCCTTGGTTTCAGGGAACTCGTCGGGACGGACGAGAGCCGGAGGCACGGCTCTCGCCGGAGAGGCCCGAATCCCCGAGCGACGTCGGCGCGCACAAAGTCGACACGCTGACCGCGCCAGAGCGCAGACACCTTCTGGTGTACTTGAGGACCAGGGATCGTTGCTTGTCGGCCCGCTCATAGGACGCATGCCCCTGCCCACTCCCCTCAAGCCAGCCCCGGGTATCGTTCGGCCTCTTCCGCTTCGTGCTGCCCCGCTGGCTGCCTCGGGACGTGGAGAACCTGCGCGGGGCGCTGAAGCGTCCGGTGGAAGAGTTGGGGGGAGGGAGAGCGGGGTAAGGGTGTAGGTGGCCCGGGCCTTTCTTGACCGGATGTAACAATGCCTGGTAAAGTCGGATGAGATTGACTACAAAGGGGATGCACTGTGCCAGAGCGTCGGAGTCTCAACGTTACGGAAGCGGCGCACCGCCTTGGCGTCTCGCATGCCACAGTTAGGCGCTGGGTCAAGAGCGGGAGGCTGGCAGGCCATAGGGTCGGGTCCCGGTGGCGCGTCGACCCTGACGCCGTGGACGCTGCCCGTGACGCGGGGGACCGGCAGGGTGCCAGCCGTCCGGATCCCGATGCTTCGAAGAACCTGAGTCAGGACCCCGTCCTGACCCATTGGCGCGAGTACATCGAGAACCGCATTAGACGTGATCCACCGGAGCAGGTAATCGTGAACGATCGTCGCGGGGCGCCAGCGTGGAACGCCGTCGGACCCGGTCGCTTCCACTGGGGCCGCGACGTCTGGCACAGCACGTTTGTCGACACGCTGACGCCTGAGGAACTGCGCCAGCTCTTTGGCGAGACTACTGTGCTCCTGTTCGACGAGGTGATGCAACTCGGTCGGGACATGGGCAAGCTCAGGAAGCGCCTGGAGGCGAAGGAAGTCGGAGCGCGTGTCACCAGCTTGGCGCGCACACAAAGCCGATTCCACGCCGAGTCTGGCGAGTTGGGTGAGTGTGAAGCCGATGCACGCGATGCCCTCCCAGACCTGGAGTCGAATGAGTGGGGGGCGCTCATCTCGGAGTTCATACACTGGGCCGCTCGCCCCCTCGACGTCGACCATGTGGTCGTCGAGGTGGACATCAGACAGGCCACTTCGAGCCACGACATTCTCCAGTCCATGAGGAAGTGGGGGACAGGCTTCCCGGTCTGGGATGAGGACCACCGACTTACTGGCCTCACTTTGGACCGTCCGCAGTTCTTCAATACGGCGGTCACCGGCTGGAGCGAAAAGGGCTTTGCGATCGACTGGCGCGGCCCCTGCAAGATTCGCCTCTACATCGGTTCTCCGACCGGACCAAACCGTTGTGTGTTTGTGGCCTACCCCGACATCGAAGCCCGAACGGCACTGTGGAGGGCTCTCCTCAGGAAGGAGCTGGGTCAGGATGTCGCTGAACCCCTGGATGCCACGGAGGACGGCCGTCGAGCTCTCCGGCGATGCTATAGGACTGTCTGCATGGATCTGTCGATCAGACTTCTGAAGGACTTCATGTCCAGTGGGGCCGCTGATGACTTGGGGCTCCATTTTGGCGAACCGGACGGCGCTCAACTGCGTAGCGCCTACGGATCTTCCCGGGGTGACCAGTTCACCGACGCCATCAGGGAGGTCTTGAAAGATACAGGCAAGGAGACCTCCCTCCCCGACATCTCGAAGCGCCCCCCCGTCATCCTCAGGAAGGACTGTGGGATCGGCGACCGCGATCTGTCCGTGTGCCGCAGGAGGCTGCTTGAGATAATCGCTAACCGGCAACCGAAAGGAAGCCCGGTTGAGACCGCCCTGCCTCTCTCGTACAGAGGCCTACTTGAGTCTCTCGCGTCCTACGCTGAGCCCGTCGTGAGCCAGGCGCTCGATACTGAGCTCGATATCGGCACCATCCAACCCCAGATACTCTGCGAGTCTTCTCTGGCCCCTGACGGCGGAGCGCTAGTACGTATGAAGCGAGCCTACTGTCAGGGCGAGCTTCGGAGCTTGATCTGAATGGGCAACTGGAGCCCCATGGCCCGATGCTCCGATTGAAAGGACGCTTCTGCCGGGGTTGGTCATCCTAGACAGCTTCGACGGACGGCACCGCTGATCCCTCTTTCTAGGCTGGGTGTCCCGATTGGACGAACCCCTGCCGCAGGCAACTTGCGGCCACGTCTTCGATGCTGTTCACCAGTGTGTAGGAGTTTCCCAGAGCGTCAAAGTAGGGCACGGTCAGTTTCCCCCCGCTCAGGCCCCGTGCTTCGGCAACGACCGCGGCACACTGGAACGACACGGGTTCCTGAGTGACCGTGCGGGCTAGTACGTCTCCACCGCCTCCATCGAATGCCACCTTGCCGATGACAGCGGGGCCCCGCCCCACGTTTCGGACTGCGATGAACCAAAGCTTGCTGCCCTCGTCCATCTGTAGATCCCAGATCAACCGAGGCCGCATGTAGTCGGCGAACTGCCTCTCCTGAAGACCGAACTGCTGGTGGACAATGCGTTGGTAGGCGATGCTGAACCAGACCTGCACGGCGGTGACCGCAGCCAACACCGCTGTCCAGAACGCCGTAGGGTTCCAGTTCCCGAGCGAGGCCAGGCACCATCCCAGAATGTACCCCACAAGACATCCCGGGCCAAACAGCACGATCTGCATGCCTCGCGGGGTCCTCTCGATAGTCCTCTCTAAAGTCCTCTGATCCAGTTGCGGCGCGATACTCATAACGCACCTCGCAAAGAGTGTAGATGGACATGGAGGTGTAGGCACCAAGCGTTCAGGATGTCTCAGCCTTCGGTAAGAGGGCACTGGAATCCTGCGCCAATTCCGGACCTTCCAGGAAGAGCGATCACTCGCCACTGCCTCGCCGATGCCGCGCCGCCCGCCCCAGTGGTCGAGCCATGCCACCTGGTCACGGTTCCTTGCTTACGCGTCAGAGAGGGGCCCGCGCTCCCGCGCAGAAGCGAGAAACGGAAGATGTCCGCTTCGCGAAGGAGGCCCCAGGTTTCATGAACCTTTCCCGGGTTGACCTTGCGTACCTGACCCCCTCTGGCCACCTCGAGCGGTTGCGAGGGCACGCACCCCTCGGCGACAGGCGTCTGCGGCTCGACGTCATGGCCCCCGCTGCGCCCGGCCGCGAACTCCTCCTCCGCGTCACCGCGGCCGAGCCCGGCCTCCGCCTTCTCCGCCTGACCCTCGACCTCGACGGCGTCAACCTCCGCGACCGGTTCCTGGCCAATGGGTTTCAGTCCTGGTCCGAAACGCGGCTCCTGGGCCCCGACGATCGCCTTCCCGGCCTGCGTCTTCTCCCGTTTCTGCGTCCCTACGGGGACTACATCTGGGTCCCCTACGATGGCCGTCCGGGTCGCTTCCACTCCCACTGGCTCACCTACACCGCCGACTTGAACTGTGGAAGCGGCGCCCGCTCACCCGCTCCCTCCGCCGGCGCCCGCTTCACCTTCCTCGGCTCCCTCAACGAGGCCAACTCCTATACCGTCTTCCACGTTGACTACCGGGCGTCCGGCAGAGACGGCGACGGTGCGGTTACGAGGGATGGTACGGTGACGGGAGACGGCGTGCTGACGGGAGCTGGCGCGGCCACGGAGGCTTGCAGGCTGACGAGAGACGGCGGTGACGCTGGACCCGCGCCCGCTCGCCCCGCAAGCCGCGGTCGTCTCTGGGCCGAAGTCGACGTCGAAGGCCTTGAGCCCCGCCCCGGCGACACCCTGGCCCACCTCTACTGGGCGGAGGGGTCTACCCTCCCCCCTCTCGTTCGCGGCTTCGCCGCCCGTCTGTCCGAGATCCTGAAAGCCGAACTGGGGTCGGCTGCCCCCGCCCTGCTTCCCGGTACCCTCATCCCTTGCCCCTCTGCGGGCACTGGCACCGGCGACGCCCGCGCCCTCCCCCACCGCCCCGGCGGCTGGAACTCCTGGTACAACTACTACAACCGGGTCACGGCTAAGGACATTCTGGCCGAGACCGATGCCCTCCGCTCGGCCGGGCTGCCCCTCGACTTCGTCCAGATTGACGACGGCTGGCAAGCGGCTGTCGGAGATTGGCTGGAGCCATCGCCGCGATTCGCGGGGGTTCGCGAGCGCGGCAGGTCGCGTCCCGCCGGTGGTTCTGGGGCGGCCGCCTCCGCCGCGCCCACCGAGTCTGGCCTCGCGGACCGCCCGGGCCCACCGGGTGTCCCGGCCGCCTCCGGCCTCATGCCCGACCTCGCCGCCTCCATCCGCGACGCGGGCTTCACCCCCGGCATCTGGGTCGCGCCGTTCGTGGCCATTCGGCAGTCGAGTGTCTTCCGCCGCGGCTGGGTCCACCCCTGGAAGGCGGGATGGAACCCCCTATGGGGCTCCTCCATCTACGCCCTCGACCTCTCCCGGCCCGAGGCCGTTGACCACGTTCGCCGGGTCGGCGACACCTTCCGCAACTGGGGCTTCGGTCTGGTCAAGGCCGATTTTCTCTACGCCGCCGCCCTCCGTCCTTGGGGTGGCCGGACCCGGGCCCAGCGGATGCGGGAGGCCATGCGCCTTCTCCGGGAGGTCATGCCCGGGCAACTTCTGGCCTGTGGCGTGCCCCTGGCCTCGGCCGCCGGGCTCTGCGACTTCAACCGGCTCGGCCCCGACACGGCCCCCAAGTGGGAAGACAGCCTTCTCTCCTTCTGTCGCTACCGCGAGCGGGTGTCGAACCTCAACGCCCTGAGGACAATCCTCGCCCGCTGGTTCATGAACGGCACGCTCTTCGCCCTCGATCCGGATGTGTTCATTCTGGGCCAGTCGAAGCTCACTCCGGCCGAGCGCCAGACCCTCTTCGACGTGACGACAACCCTCGGCGGGATGCAGTCCTTTTCCGACTCGATCGGCCGACTCGCCCCGGAAGCGCGCGACCTGGTCAAGCGGGTCTTCCCCCTCGCGGATCTGGCCGTTCTCTCGGTGACCGAGGAGGTTCCCGACCTCTTCGGCATTGCTGCGCCATCGGGCGGCGGAGACCGTGTCCTCCTCCGCGTCAACCTTGCCGACCGCCCGCAAGGAGGTCTTCCGCCGCACGCGTCTGAGTGGAACCGGCTTCCCCGCAACCATTAGGAGAGGGTTGCTGCCTTCTCTCCTCGGCCTTGGCTTCTTTGGCTACTGCATGAGGGTGGCTCGGGACAAGGGTCTTCTGGGGCAATACTGAGGGGGCGGACCAGGAGGCCCGCCCCCTCTTTGCGTCGCATCCATCCCGGCTCGCGTGGCGCGCACCCTGGCCCGCCCGGCATCCGCCCCAGCCAGCGCGGCGCCCGGCATCGGCCCCAGCCGGCGCGGCGCCCGGCATCGGCCCCAGCCGGCGCCCGCCCCAGCCAGCGCCCGAGTCTACAGCCCCAGGGCTTCCTCCGTCTCCGGCTTGGTCTGGCCGGCCTTCATCCGCTCGATTTCCCAGGCCCTGAGTTCCCGCTTGAGGATCTTGCCGGCGTAGCTCAGCGGCAGTTGCGGGACGAACTCGATTTCGCGGAGTTTCTTGTACTCGGCGACCCTGCTGTTGACGAACTCCATCAGCTCCGGCTCGGTGATCTTCGCGTCCGGCTTGAGTTGGACGAAGGCCTTCGGGATCTCCCCGACCAGGGAGTGGGGCTTGCCGATGACGGCGCAGTTGGCCACGGCCCGGTGGCTGAAGAGGACGTCCTCCAACTGGCGCGGGTAGACGTTGTGGCCGTTGTAGAGGAGCATGTCCTTCTTCCGGTCGACGATCCAGAGGTAGCCATCCTCGTCGAGGTAGCCGATGTCACCGGTGAGCAACCAGCCGTCATGAATGACGATGGCCGTCTCGTCCGGTCGCTTCCAGTAGCCCTTCATCATCTGCGGGCCGGTCACGCAGATCTCACCGATCTCATTGAAGTCGATCTCGAGGTCCGGATCGTCCAGGTCAACGATCTTGACGTCGGTGTCGAAGACGGGTAGCCCGACGGAGCCAGGTTTCCTCATCCCCGACCGGTTGGCCGGGTTGATGGTCACGCTGGCCACCATCTCGGTCAGGCCGTAGCCCTCCTGGATGATGGCTTGGGGCAGACGGCGCTGCATCTCCTGGAGGACCTCCAGCGGAAGAGGGGCGGCCCCGCTGCCCACGGTCCGGATCTGGGAGCCGACAATCTTGTCGAAGTCGGGGTGGGCGAGCATGGCGATGAGGAGTTGCGGGGCGCCACCGCAGCCGGTGATGTCGTACTTGACGATGTCCTCGAAGTAGGCGGACATATCCAGGCGGGGATGAATGACGATGGTACTCTGCATGTAGACGGGGGTATTCAGAAAGCCGTTGACTCCCATGGTGTGGGCGAAGGGTACCACGGCCAAGACCTTCTGGCTCTCGATGACGGTGGGGTACTCCCAGTCCGGCCGCAGCCCCTTTTCGACCTCGTCGACGATGTGGATGAAACCATCCTCCGTCATCTCCGGCCGGCCTCCCGCGCACCAGTGGGCGACCTGGAGGATGTTGATCACCGCCGTGTGGTGGGTAACCATGACCCCCTTGGGCACGCCCGTCGTGCCTCCGGTGTAGGCCAGGTGAACGAGATCCTCTTCCGGATCGATCTTCACGACCGGCGGAGCGCATGGCGTGTCGCGCAGAATCTGGGCCAGGCTGTGGGAGTGGGCCCCGTACTCCTTGACCTCCATCGGGGTGTGGGGCGGCAGGAGTTCCTGGATGCCGGTGACGATGAGTTCCCTGACCGGCGTGTCGTGACGGATGGGGAGGAACTTGTCGAGGAAGTTCTGGAAGACGACAAAGACCTTGGCCCCCGCATCGATGAGTTGCATGTGCAACTCCTTGAAGCTGAGCAGCGGATTGCAGGGGCAGTAGACGGCACCGGCGATGAGGATGCCGTAGTAGACGACGGCACAGTGGATGCTGTTGGGCAACTGCACCGCGACGACGTCACCCTTGCGTATACCGAGGCGGGCCAGGGCCGTGGCGAAACGTCCCGCCTGCTCCAGGAACTCGGCGTAGGTTAGGGTTTCGCCGTTGACCTGGAAGATCAGGGCCTCGCGGCTGGGGACCATCTTAGCCGCACTCTCAAGGAACCGCTGAATCGGGATCTTCGGGTAGTCGAGCGATGTCGGCAACCCCTTCGGCCAGTTGGCGTACCATGGACGATCCTGCATAACTGGCTCCTCCCTTCAGTGCGAAACCATCCATGATTCTCCACTTGCGACGAAATCCTCCTAGAACGAGAGCCGGCCCGCAAGAAAATGTCATAGGTGGGGCGCTGGAATTTACCGCGGAGGCGGTTGCGCTCTACCTGGACCGGGCCTCGAACGGGCTGGAAACTCGATTCCCGCCAGGGATGGCGGGGTTCCGGTGGGGGGCGTCTTGTTAGCCAGACACGTCTCGGCTGACCCCGACGCCCGGGCGGAGCGGTCGGCCGCCCCGCCCGGGCCGCTAGGGCCGAGTCCGTCCTCGCGCCCGCCTTCGTGGCGCGCCTGGCGGTGGGCCTAGCGGTAGGAAACGTTGAGCCAATACGACCCCGTGCCGCCGTCGTGGGGGGCGACGTTGAGCGCATACCTTCCGGCCACTACCGGCTGGTAGGCGATCGTCTTCTGACGCAACACCCCGGTGGAACCGTCGACGACGATGCCCGCCGGGTCGATGAGGTAGATGTCGAAGTTCCGCGACACGCTCCAGTCCTCCACGACAAGGGTGGCGGCGATGGGCGCCGAGATGTCGGTGACGTCGAACTCCCAGTCGGTGGCCACCGGACCGGTGATCTTCCCGTAGCGATAGAGCGTCTTCAGGCCGTCGCAGAATCCCGCGGTACGGTAGCCGCCGGCCCACTTGATGGCCTCGTAGGGTAACGCGAGACCACGGCCCCAATCGTTGTCCAGACCCAGCCGGCCGTAGTCGCGCACGCACAGGGTGCCAAAGAGGGCCCGGCGAACCCCGTTGGGGTCGAGATCGTAGTCGGTCGACAGGATGAGGGCCGCCACCCCGGCGACGAAGGGGGCGCTGGCCGACGTGCCGCTGTAGGTGACGTACCCATGCTCGGTTCCCGCTTCCGCTCCGGTGATGCTGACCCCCGGCGCCACCAGATTCGGCTTCGTGCGATCGTCGGCGGTGGGACCCCGGCTCGAGAACGAGGCCAGAGCCCAGCCCAGTTTGGCGGGATCGCGAATCGCGCCGACAGTAATGGCCTTGACCGCGGCCGCCGGAGAACCGATGGTGTACCTCTCGGGGCCGGAGTTGCCCGCGGAAACGACCATCACGATGCCGGCGTCGACAGCGCTGTTGACCGCCAGGGAGACCGGATCCTGACCGTCCGAGGAGCCATATGAGCCGAAGCTGCAGTTTCCGACACGGATGTTGTAGGTGTCCTTGTTCAGGATCATCCACTCCAGGCCCGAGATAACCTGGGACTCGGTGCCCGTGCCGTGCTCGTCGAGGACCTTGATGCCAACGAGGGCCGCGCCGTAGGCCACTCCGGTGAAGTCGGGGTCGGCCGCGCCGGCGCCGGCGGCGATGCTTGAGGTCCAGGTCCCGTGACCATAGTCGTCGTAGGGAGTCGGCAGTCCGTTGATGACGTCGTGCCAGCCGATGACCTTCCCGCCGGCCAGGTCGGCGTGCCCGGTGTCGATGCCGGTGTCCAGGACAGCGATGACCACGTCATCCGCCGTGTAGGTCGACGGGGTGGCGTCGCGGTCGCCGCATAGACCCCAGTCGCTCCAGGCCTGCCGCACTCCGGTCCAGGAGGTCGCCCCGCTGAGGTGGACCCGGGCCGGCCGGTCCGGGTTGACCCGGTGAACGGCAGGGTGCTCGGCCAGGCGTGCGATCTGGGCCGGGCTGAGGCGGGCGGCGAAACCACTCAGGGCCCGCTGCCAGCGCACCGTAGGGGTGAAGTCTCCGGCCTCTCGGGCCAGATCGGCGAGGAGTTCGTCGGTGGCCGGCTGGTTCAGCGAGACCACGGTCGAGGCGCCCGCCTCGGGCGTCTCTCCCAGAGCCGTAACTTTCCCCGGAGCTAGAGCTGAAAGGTGATCCTCAAGATCGTCAGCGATCTTACTCTGATCCCTGTCACCCAGGAAAGGAACAGGCCGGCCAGGGGCCGGACCCATCTCGCTTTCCGACCAGGTTGGGGCGTAGGGTTCGCGGGAGTAATCAGGGTTAGCCATAGCTTTCCACCTCCTCTCCTACCTGATGGCAGAGTATGCGGCAGGTGGAGAACTGGTGAAGGGTGGGCGCCGTGGAAGAAGGCCCGGAAGTTGGATGGACCTGGCGCGGGACGGGCCCGCCCGCTACCCCAGGCTCCCCCGCAACTTGCCCATCCGGATGATCCAGTCGGTTACCAAGCGGGCCTCCTCGGCGTTGTCGGTGAGAAGCTCGCGCCCGAGACCAAGGAAGTGCTTGAGAATGGGCTTCACCGTTTCGACCAGGGTGAAGTAGAACTCGTCCTCCGGCGAACGCGGACCCGGGGCGATCCCCAGGATCTCGCCAACTGCGCGCACGTCGGCGGTGACGGCCTCCATGGCCTCCCGGGTGAGGAAGGCTCGCGCCGCCTCGAGGTTCATGAACCGGCCAGCGTAGGTCAGGTCCCCGCGCAAGCTCGGGTAGTAGCGCTCGAGGGCGGCCAGGCCGTCCCGGCCATAGCGCCTTCTGATCTCGGCCAAACCGCGCCCGGTGCCGATGAACTCGGGTGGCAGGCCGATGGTGTAGAGACTGGCGGCGTAGGTGATGGCCCGAGGCAGCGACATCTTGAGGCTGGTGTCGAAGCGGCGGAGACCGGCGGCCAGTTCCGGGTCGGGAATCAGGGCCGCGAGTTTGTCCGGGCGAGCCATGTCCCGGGCGTAACCGACGGCGCTGAAGCGGGCCAAGCGGTCGCGCTGCTTGGGCATGATGTCCGACAGGCGGCAGACGAGGCCGATGATGTCGAGAAACGTCTCCAGGTAGTGCCGGGTGAAGATGGCGATGAAGTTGTAGAGTTGGTCGAGTTCGGCCGGAGTGAAGGCCGGCGGGCCTGACGCGGGTGACCGGGTCGCGGAATCGGGGCCGGCGACGGCCCCTGTCCCCAGTTGCTCCCGCAGCCGGGTCACGACGGCCCGCGTCGCCTCCTCGCCGTGGTCATAGCGTAGGGCCGACTGAATGGTCACCGTCCGGAGGCCCGGGAAGGTCTCAAGAACACCATCCAGGCCTTCGAGGGTGACGTGACCACGAAAGGGCAGAGCTCCGGCCCCGAAGATGGGGGCCATCTCGACCCCGAGGCTCTCCCCCACACGGGCGGCCTTGGCCAGGGCGACCTTGCCGGCCAGGACGGCGGGGACCAGGCCGTAAGAGAGGGCTGGGTCGGACCGGCCCAGGAGATAGCGGAAGACGCCGCCCGTCCGGCCAAGCCCGGTCTCAATTAGATAGGGAGCGAAAAGATCGTCAATTTGGAGGAGTTCGGGCACCCCTTCCACCAGGGGAATGAGCCGGATGAGGTCGGGCTCGTTGGGCAGGCCAAACTCCTTGTGGGCCAACTCGACCACACTGGCCACCCGCTTGCGATCAGCCAGGAGTTCTTGGGCCGTCTCGCACATCGGCACGATGACCTCGCGGACGGCCTGCTCGGCGCCTCGATCGGCGGCCTGGACGTTGGTTTCGATCAGGGACATGAGGGCCATAAGCTGGCGAAAGACCGTTTCCTTGCTGGCGCTGGCGATGCGCGGGGTGATGAAGACGTCTCGCCCGGGCACCAGACCCCGCTCCAGGAGGCCCATCACAATCTGCGCCGGCTGGTGGTAGGGCGTGAGCTTGCCCTCAAAGTCGATCATAACCTCGTCCAGGCCCAGCCCCTCGGGAGGCGGAAGCAGGCCGTGGATGGCCTCGGCCGGCTCGTCCTGGATGGAGACGTAGCGGGAGGCGGAGTCGGGGTGCTGGGTAAGCATGGTGACGGGGACGCGGACCGGCGGCTGGGTCGAGGTCATGGGCGATCCCCTCTTGGCTGGGTCATGGTCTGGCGCGGCCCCTTTAGCGCCGACAGACACCTCGGACTGCGGTGCATCAGCTTTCCGCCGCCGCGGGCCGAAGACGGCCGGCAAGACCTGCGTGCGCATTATGCTATAGAATACGCCATTGGGGGTCATGAGGGAAGGGAAAACCCTAAGCCAGGTCTAGCGGCGGAATCCCCGCGAACGTGGAGAGAAGTCGAAGGGTAGCGTGGTCGGACTCGCCGACCACGCTACCCTTCGTAGAAGCAGGAGCTAAGGAGCAGGGACAGAGCCGGTGGAAGTCCAACAGGTCATGTAGGCGTTATATCCCAGCTTACCATGATTGAATATTGTGGCGCGGTGGTCTCCGCTGACGGTCCAGCTTACCGCTCTGTCCGTGTAATTGCCGGTCCAGGTCGCAACCGCCAGAGTCTGACCCAGAGCGCCTCCACTGGTCAGCGTCATAGCGACGGTGCTGCCATACTTTAGGGTGAACGTCGCCCAGCAGGACACCGAGTCACAAACCGTGTTGTACAGGATCTGGGTCTCGGCCCTTGCCGTGACACTGTAGTGACCGTGGACCGCTTCCCAGGCCCCCACCGTGACGGATGAGTATCCGCGTATCCTGCAGCACCCCGAAGAGCACGACACATAGGTGGTTGAGCTCGACGACTGCGGGTGAGCCAGAGCTACTCCTCCAATGAGGCTAAGACAGAGCACAATCAGAAAAACCTTGAGAAGCCTTCTCATCCAACATACCCCTTTTCTAGTGCAATGAAGTGGCACCACCCACATCTTACCATCTAGGCGAGTAGGCTGTCAAATCGCGTCCCCGCAGCCGTGCGTGGTCGCCTCGGCGCCGGGGTTGTCTGGCTGCTTGCGGTACCGCCGCTACCCGGCCCCCTCCGACCCATACCACCGCCGCCGCAAGGCGAAGGCCACGTTGACCAGGGCCAGCATGACCGGAACCTCGATCAGGGGTCCGATGACGGCGGCGAAAGCCTGGTTGGAGTTCAGCCCGAAGACAGCCACGGCCACGGCGATGGCCAACTCAAAGTTGTTGGAGGCCGCCGTGAAGGCCAGACTGGTCGTCTGGGCGTAGCCGACGCCCAAGCGACGGCCCATGTGGAACGAAACCAGGAACATGACCACGAAGTAGATGACGAGCGGGATGGCGATGCGGACCACGTCCAGAGGCAGGCGGACGATGTAGCTACCCTTGAGCGAGAACATGACCACGATGGTGAAGAGCAGGGCGATGAGGGCCAGCGGGCTGATGCGAGGCACGAACTTCTTCTCGTACCATTCCTTACCCTTAGCCGGGACCAGCAGGGTCCGGGTCAGAAAACCAGCCAGAAAGGGAACGCCCAGGTAGATGGCCACACTCTTGGCCACCTCGCCGATGGTGACGCGGACAACGGCCCCCTCCAGCCCGAACCAGCCGGGCAGGACGGTCACGAAGACGTAGGCGTAGACGGAGTAGAAGAAGACCTGGAAGAGGGAGTTGAAAGCCACCAGGGCGGCCGCGTACTCGCTGTCACCCTTGGCCAGGCTGTTCCAGACGATGACCATGGCGATGCAGCGGGCCAGACCGATGAGAATGAGGCCGGCCATGTACTCCGGGTAACCACGCAGAAAGATGATGGCCAGGGCGAACATGAGAACCGGGCCGATGATCCAGTTCTGAACCAGCGACAGGGTCAGGACCTTCCCGTTTCTGAAGACCTTGCCGAGCTCGTCGTAGCGCACCTTGGCCAGGGGCGGGTACATCATAACGATGAGGCCCACGGCGATGGGGATGGAGGTCGTGCCGATGGAGAGGCGTTCAAGTAGGGTGGCCACACCGGGGAAAACGTAACCGAGCCCCACCCCAAGAGCCATGGCCACCAGGATCCAGACCGTCAGTAGCCGGTCGAGCAGAGACAGCCTGGCCGGGGTAGCGGCCTGGCCGGCGGTTGCCCGGCTATGAGTGGGTTGCGAGTTGCGTGAAGTCAATCCATACTCCTCCTCAGGGGATTACCCAGTTGAAAACGTAGCCGATCAGCATTATTGTCAGGGCGCCGATGCCAAAGTAGATCGCCAAGAGCTTGGGCTTCAGCACCCGGCGCAGGATGATGGCTTCCGGCAGGGACAGGGCCGTGACGGCCATCATGAAGGCCAGGGCCGTGCCGATGGACATCCCCTTCTCCATCAGGGCCTGGACAATGGGAATGGTTCCGGCCGCATTGGAGTAAAGGGGCACACCGATGAGCACGGCGATCGGAACGGCGAGAGGGTTTCCCTTGCCCGCGACCCGGACGAGCAGATTCTCTGGAGCGTAGCCGTGGATGAAGGCCCCCACGCCGATCCCAAAGACAACGTAGGGCCAGACTTTGCGGAGGATGTCCCCCATGTAGCCCCTGGCGTAGATCAGGCGGTCACGCCAGGAGAGTTCGGGGGACTCGGCCCGGCCAACCTGGATCTTCCACACATAGTCTTCGACCAGGCCCTCCAGGTGCAGCCGCCCCAGGAGTATTCCGGCGGCGATGGCCACCAAAACACCGGCGGAGATGTAGAGGAGAGCTATCTTCCAGCCGAAGAGACCCCAGAGGAGAATCAGAGCCACCTCGTTGACCATGGGTGAGGAAATGAGGAACGAGAAGGTCACCCCCAGCGGCACCCCGGCCTCCAAGAAACCAATGAAAAGCGGCACCGCGGAGCACGAGCAGAACGGGGTCACGATCCCGAGGAGGGCCGCCAGCACGTTGCCCACGTACTCTCCACCGCGAGCCAGAACCTTCTTGGTTTTCTCCGGGGGAAAGAAGCTTCGGATGATGGCCACGGCGAAGATGACCACCGCCAGGAGGACCAGGACCTTCCCCACGTCGTAGATGAAGAAGTTGACGGCGGCGCCGAGCCGGGTGGCGGCCGGGAGACCGAAGACCCCGTAGGTGAGCCAGTCGACAAAGGCCTTCCACATCGCGTCTAGCCTCCTCCCCGGCCACACAGCGGCGGCGGCAGCTTAACGGCCAGTTCCCAGGTCTCGGGCAGGTCGAGGAGATTGGCCTCCAGGAGCGCGTCGAGTTGGCGCCTGAAACAGGCCAGTCCCTCTTCGTTGACCGAGTAGTGGGACCAGGGCCTGGTCCGCCGCTCCTTGACTAGTCCGGCCCGCTTGAGCTTGCCGAGATGGGTCGACACCGTAGGTTGGGACAGACCAATCGCCGGCACGATCTGGCAGACACACAGTTCTCGATTCTGGACGAGCTTGAAGATCTTGAGCCGGGTCTCGTCGCCCAGAGCCTTAAGGCCCTCAAGAACTTCACCGATCATAGAAGAATCAGTCTCCCTATTGCTACATAGCTATGTGACTATGCTAGAATATAGCGCAGACTCACCCAGTGTCAATCGAGAACGCCAAGTCTGCCCGTGGCGCGCGAAGCGAAGTCTGTCCCGCCACGCCCCGGGGAAATGGCGGCCAACGAACAGGAGGGGTGTCAGATGATGGAAGAAAGTCAACAACAAGGCCAGGCGGACGACCACCAGGCAGTTGTGCTCGTCTGCTTCGGTGGGTTTTCGAACACCGGGTACTTAACCGCTCTCGGCGCCATGGAGGCAATCAGGAGGGTTGGACTACGTAGCGCCGGCATCGCCTGTCTCGCGGGTATACCAGCGGGTTCCTCTTCGATAACCGAGCGGGTTCGAAACGCCAAGCGGGTTATCACTGTCGATGGTTGCGCCACCGGCTGCGCAAGAAAAATAGCGGACGCGGCCGGTCTCGCGGTCACCAAGTCAATCACCTTGGCGACGGACCTTGACATAACGAAGATCCCGTTCCGCCAGCACCTGGACGCCAAGGATCCGATGGACCTTATCCCCGCCGAACAAGTGACCCGTGTGGCGGATGCGATCGTAGCCGCCATCAAGGACGCGGATTCAACCAAGAGCGCCTGACCTGGAGGTAGGTAAGCTTGCCGCCCGCAACAACACCAAGCAAGCGTTTCGCTAGATTGTGGATTCTGCTGGCCGTTGTGGCCGTCGTTATCACCATCGTGGTGGTCAAGGCCCTCCTGCGCCCCCCGGCCGCGACAATCTCCGTCCCCGACCAGATTGAGCAGGCTCTGTCGTCGGGCCAGCCCGCCGTCTTCATCTTCACTTACGGGGGCAACTGCTGCGAGAACACCCGGCGAGCCTTTGACGACTATGACCAGCAGGTCTCAACCGCCCTCGGCAATTACGGCACCCGGGTGACGGCCGTCTGGCTCGACACCTCTCTGGAAGATAGCGAGAGTCTGGGGGCCATGAGGGATCTGGCCGGCCAATACGGAGTGGAGAACGTACCGAGCCTGCTTCTCGTGAGCGCGACCGGCGAGAGCCTGTGGCTCAAGGCCGGGCTGACCACCACTGAGGAAGTCCGCGCCGGTCTGGCCGCGGCCCTGGGAGGATAAGGTCATGGAGTGGCTCCGTTCGCTGGACTCGTCCCTCGCCTCCCACTTCGCCGTCTTCGTCGCCGGCCTGGTCAGCGGGGTCAGCCCCTGTAGCTTGCCGACCGTGGCTCTCGTGGTGGCCTATGTCGGAGGCTACGGCCGCGGGCGAGCCCGGGCCTTCTGGCTCTCGGCCGGCTTTGTTCTGGGTCTTTGCCTGACTCTGAGCGTTCTCGGCGTGGTGGCGGCCTTGGCCGGCGGGCTGTTCGCGCAGTTCAAGGTGATGAACTACGTGGCCGTCGCCGTGTGCCTGGTGATGGGTCTCGGACTCCTCGGGGCTCTGCCTTTGAACCTGCCGGGGCTGGCCATGACCGGGGGTAGCCGGAAGGGTTTTGCCGGGGCCTTCCTTCTGGGCATCCCGTTCGCCTTTACGTCGTCCCCCTGCACGACACCCATCACGATCGCGATCCTGGGCCTGGTGGCGGCCAGGGCGGTCCCGCTCGCGGGGGCCACGTTGATGCTGGTCTACGCCCTGGGACGTGGCGTTCTGCTTCTAGCCGCGGGGACCCTGGCCGGCGGCGCCGGTAGTCTGGTCCTTAGCGACGTCTGGGCCGACCGGCTGAAGAAGGCGAGCGGTGTGGTCCTTCTCGGCATGGGCCTCTACCTTCTCTGGCAGGCGCTGTAGACTGGAGGACCGGACACGGAGGTGGCGGGCAATGCCCGGTTGCCGTAACTGTGGACTTCTCGAAACGGACGAGCGGGGCGAGGCGTCGTGTGTGAAGTTCGGGGCCGAGGCCATCAAGCTGGACAGCGACGCGGACTGCGACTACTTCACCAAGATCATTATGGATGGGGCCCTTCGTTTCAGCCCTCGCGAGCATCTCGCGCTCAAGGAGCAAGAGCGGGCGAGCCGCCGGATGAAAGGACCTATCTGACCGGGAAGGAGAACCGGACATGGATCAAGGGGTGAACGAAAGAGACCAGCCGGTGAACGTCCGGCCGGACCAGGGCGGGGAGAGGCCTCGGGTCGAGATCTACGATCCGCCGCTCTGCTGTCCCACGGGGCTCTGCGGGCCCACGGCCGATCCCGTCCTGCTCGACCTCAGCGAGGCGTTGATCACCCTCAAGTCTAAGGGAGTGACATCGGCGAGATACTCGCTCAGCGCCAACCCGCAGGCATTTGTCAGTAACCCGGCCGTGTTCCGGTTGCTCCGTGAGAAACAGATAGCGGTTCTCCCCATCACGGCCGTAGATGGAAACATCGTCAAGACCGGCGCTTACCCGAGTCTAGCCGAATTCCTTGAGTCTCTAACCCGGGACAATCGCCGGCCGGGTCAGTGACAGACCGGCCCCAATACCATTACCAAAGGAGACACCCCTGATGGCAGCCAAGTTCCTCTTCTTCTCCGGCAAGGGTGGCGTGGGAAAGACCAGCATGGCCTGCGCCACCGCGGTCCAACTCGCCGACCAGGGTCAAAGAACGCTCATCGTCACGACCGACCCGGCCTCGAACCTCGCCGATGTCTTCGAGCAGCCCATTGGCCACAAGGTTACCCCCATTGCCGGAGCGCCGGGCCTCTGGGCCATGGAGATAAACCCGGACACGGCCACCTCTGAGTACAAAGAGAAGGCCATCGCCCCCCTCCGGGCCCTTTTTCCGGCCGAGGTGGTCAAGGTCATAGAAGAGCAGATGAACAGCCCGTGCACGGCCGAGGTGGCCGCCTTCGACCGCTTCACCGACTTCATTGACCAGCCCGCCACCGGCAGTGAGTCCTTCGACATCGTTGTCTTCGACACGGCCCCCACCGGCCACACCTTGCGCCTGCTCGAGCTTCCGGCTGAGTGGAGCCATCAGATCGAGACCGCGGTCCAGAGCGGGGGCCAGACCTGCATCGGACCGGCAGCCGCCATCCAGGACCAAAAGGCCAAGTACGATCGGGCCATCCGGGCCCTGGTCAACCCCGAGTTGACCACCTTCACGTTTGTCGTGCATCCGGAGTCTTCGCCAATACGCGAGACCAAGCGTTCAATAACCGAACTCAAGAAACTCGGGATCTCCGGCTTTGAACTGATCGTCAACGGCGTGATTCCGGAGAAGGAAACCGCGAACCCATTCTTTGCCGAGAGGGCCAAGATGCAGCGGACGCACATGGCCGAGATAAGGAGCGACCTGCCCTACCCGTCGAGAACCATGTACCTCCTCGACGGCGAGATCAAGGGAGTCTCGCGCCTCAGGCGAGTGGCCGGCTTGCTCCATTCGGGCCAGGGGGACTACCGGCTGGGGGAGGCCGAGGGCGAAACGGGCCACCGGATGGCCGACGGGACCGCCGGCCGCGCCGCCGACCGCGCCGACCGAACCGGCTCGGTTGGGCAGGCCGCGACTGCCCGCCTCCAGGAGGTTCTGGCCAGGATCAGGCCGGAGGGCGACCGGCGGAGAACGCTCTTCTTCGCCGGCAAAGGGGGAGTTGGCAAGACTGTCCTCTCGTGCCTCACCGCCGTCTGGCTGGCCCAAAAGGGGTACCGGACCCTGCTTCTCACTACGGACCCGGCCGAGCACATCAGCGATGTTCTCGAGACTCCGGTCAGCGATGAGCCGGCCGAGTATCGCGGTCTGGAAAACCTCTGGGTCACCAAGATCGACGCCAAGGCGGCCGCCGAGGCCTACCGGGGGCGGATTCTGGACGACGCGCGAAGGAAGGGGCGGTCGCCCGAGGCCTTGGCCGCGATGGAGGAGGAACTCAACAGTCCTTGTACCGAAGAAATGGCCGCCTTCGACAAGTTCATCGACTATGCGGCCCAGGACGGTTGGGACATCGTTGTCTTCGACACGGCCCCCACCGGCCACACCTTGCGCCTCCTGGAACTGCCGGTCGACTGGAGCGCCCAACTGGAGGTCAAGGTCTTCGCATCTGTTGACACGGCGGCAGCCGACGATGTGGCCAAGAAGCGGTTTGGGCAGGTCATTGAGATGATGAAAGACCCGGCTCAGTGCACGTTTGCCTATGTGATGTACCCCGAGAGCACGCCGATAGTCGAGGCCGCCAGAGCCATAGACGAGCTCCGAACCGTGGGTATAGAGCCGGGGCTGGTCGTCGCGAATCAGGTCCTCCCCGAGGAGGTCTGCACGACCGCCTACGCCCGGGCCCGGCGGGAAATGCAGGAGAAGTATCTCAGAGAGATGCGCCGGCGCTTCAGTGTGCCGATCCTTACCGTGCCCCTCCTGCCGCGGGAGATCTCCGGCCGAGATGTCCTTATTGAACTGGGCCAGAGGGTCCTGGGGAGCTAGCGGGAAGGCCGGATGGCGACGCGATTCGGAGAAGCGGCAGGGGTCCGGCGAGACGGTGAGGATCCGGGCAGCGGCGAAGGACAACCACCGCACGGCGCCGGGATCCCGCGGTGGAAAGGGGGTGTGAGGAGTGGTCGAGCAGATCGTTGTCCGTATCATCGGCGTGCCCACCGCCTGCGCCGAGGGCGTGACCGAGGCTTGGAGGAAGGTCGCTGGTCAGGCCTCGACCCAGCTTCGGGCAAGGTTCGGCGATCGAGTGCGAGTGGAGTACTACGACCTCTTCGCCCCTGAACTGGATGGGTTTCCGGAGGTCTTGGCCAAGGTGGGCGAGGGGGCTCAAGTTCCGCTGGTCTTCGTCGGGTCGGCGCTCCTGTCGTCAGGCGGAAAGGTGTCCGGGCCGGCCATTGCCCAGTACATTGACGGGCATCATGCCCTCGAAGCATGAGTTAAGTTCGCATGAGTCTCAAAACCTCTAGGGAGGGTCAACCGTGCTAAACGTGAAGGTGCTTGGTCCGGGTTGCTCCAACTGCCAGAAGCTTGAGGCGAACGCCAAGGAGGCCGTGGCCACGCTCGGGGTTCCGGCTACCGTGGAGAAAGTCTCCGACATCGCGGCCATCATGGCCTATGGAGTCCTCCGCACGCCTGGTCTGGTGGTCAACGAGAAGGTCGTGGTCAGCGGCCGGGTGCCCTCGGCCGGGGAGATCGTGACCCTGCTTACCACGGCGTTGGCGGAGGGCGGAGAGGGCTGATTGCGGCGGGGACCCGCAGGTCATGATGCAGGGTGGAAGCTGATGAGAATGCCGTGAAGGATTCCCGTGGCAGTCGTGGTAAGCCAAGGGCACGGCATCTGCCTTCCTTAGCCGCCATGGACCTCCTAGGGGGAACGGGTCATGAGGATCTGCCGCCTTGAGATCGAGGGCTTCAAGTCTCTCAAGCATGTGACCTGGGAGCCCGGCCCGCTCAATGTGATCATCGGCCCCAACGGGGCGGGAAAGTCGAACCTCCTTCGGTTCCTTCAGTTCATCAGGGCCGGGGCGGAAGGCAACCTGGCCAAGTTTGTGCAGTCCACGGGAGGGTTTAGTGCCCTCCTGTGGGACGGCAGGGCCGACCGGCTTGGGTTCAAGCTGACCGGCCCGTTGGTCGAGGCAGGACCCGAGGAGTACACCCTCGAGTTGTCTCCCCTCGCGAAGACCGCCTTCCACATTACCGCCGAACTACTGGCCAACTCCTTCGCAGTCCGGGAGGGCACACGCCCTCAGCCCTTCAAGTTCGTTGAGCGCAGCCTGCATCGCGCCGTGGTCTTCAACGAGAAAGAGCATCAACTGACGGTGCCGGAGAATGCCGTGCCGCCGGATGAGACCCTGCTCTCGGCGGTGGGGGGCCCGCTAGGCCACAACAAGTGGTTGCCGCCTTATGTCGCGGACCTGAGGTCAATCGCGGTCTATCACGATTTGCACACTAACCAAGATGCTCCCATGCGTCAGCCCGTGGTCACCCGCTTTGAGAAGAGGGTAGACCCCGACGGCCAGAACCTCATTGCGGTGCTCCACACGCTCTACGCGACCGACCGCGACTTTGAGAGACAGATTGACCTGGCCATGTCGAGCGCCTTCGGCCCCGACTACGAGAAACTAGTCTTTCCGCCAGCGGCTGACCAACGAGTCCAACTGCGGGTGCGCTGGAAGACCCTGCGCCGAGAGCAGTCGGCCGCCGACCTCTCGGACGGCACTCTCCGCTATCTCTTCCTGCTCGCGGTCCTGGCCACTCCCGACCCTCCGTCTCTAATCGCCATCGACGAGCCGGAGACTGGGCTGCACCCTTCGATGCTGCCCATCGTAGCCGAGTATGCCGTCGATGCGTCCAAGCGCACGCAGGTCGTCTTGACTACTCACTCTCCCGAGCTTCTCGCCGCCTTCGGGGACGTAAGGCCGGCGGTCACGGTGGCTCAGTGGGTAGATGGCGAGACGAGACTGCGTCGCCCGGAAGGGGAGTCCCTGGACTACTGGCTCTCCAAGTACAGCCTCGGTGAGCTCTTCAAGCTCGGCGAGTTGGAGGACCTGGAATGAAGTTTGTGGTCCTTGTTGAGGGGCACATGGAGCGGATGGCAGTAGACAAGTTCTTCAAGCGGTGGCTTGACCTTCGGCTCAACCCGCCCGTTGGCGTCAGGGTCCGAAGGTTCCAGGGCAAGGACCACTTCCGCAAGGAGTGCGCCAAGTACGCTCGCGACCTCCTCGGGTCCCGCGCCGGCAAAGACATAGTTGGTGTGGTAGGCCTCCTGGACCTCTATGGTCCCACGTGGTACCCACATCGTCTCAAGATTTCGGAGGAGCGCCGCGTCTGGGCCATCCGGGAGATGGAGACGGAGGTAGGTAACCCGCGCTTCAGACAGTTCTTCGCCGTGCACGAGACTGAGGCTTGGCTCCTCAGTGATCCGTCCTTGTTCCCGGAACCCATGCGGACAGCCGTGGCGAAGACGTCCGGAAAGCCCGAGGCGGTCAACTTCACGACACCGCCGAGCGCTGTTCTGAACAAGCTCTACAAGAAACACACAAGGTACGGCTACGGCAAGACCACCGATGGACGCGACCTCCTCGGCAGACTGGACCCGGATCTGGCCTACTGCAAATGCCCCGCCCTGCGGGAAATGCTGGACGCGATGCTTCAGATGGCCCTGGCGGCCGGGTTCCATCCAAAGGCCGGGTAGACGCACCTGGCAACGGTTCTCGCCTCAATGCCCCTGGCTTCGCCTCCGGACGAGGACGGACCCGCAACGCTGAGCGCCTGCCTAGTCCTCGCGCGCCACCTGACCATCCACGAGGCTAATCCTCCACTGGTCCCAGCAGGGTCTCTCTCGGCGGCACAGCATAGTCCGGACGGTAAACGAACTTCCCCTCACCCGTGGTAGTTGATCACCCCAAGACTCCGGCTCAGTCGAACGCCCCCTCCCCTCCACCTTGACCGCCACTCCCCCAGGCGGTATCCTGGAACCAGCGTCATGGCCCGGCCGCTCCAATGCACCGTCGTCACCAGCGCCACGCGCACGACACGCGCCACCGGCGCCACGCACGAACGCTCCACCCGCGGCACATGCTTCACCGTCGCGCCATCACCAGCACGACCGCGCCACCGCACCACCACTCTTTCCGCGAAGGGGGTGTCCAAGTGAGGATCGATGAGGTTCGGATCACTTGGCGCGCCCCGTCCGGCCGTTCCCGAAACTGAAGCTGCCAGGGTCTCGTTGAGACCCGGCCCAGGGAGGCCGCGGGGCGACGCCCGCGGCTTTTGTGATTCCTATGGACCGGGGAGGCCCGACACGAGTGGCAAAGTACAGGAACGCAGCCGAGCTTCTACCGCCTCGCCTTCTGACGGCGGTCCAGCACTACGCGGCCGGACTCCAACTCTACGTGCCGCGGCCGGTCGGAAGGCTCGGGTGGGGCGAGCGTAGCGGAACCAGGGAGGCCCTGGCCCGCCGGAACGAGACCATCCGCGAGCTTCACCGCCAGGGGACCAGCGTTGACGAACTCATGGGCCAGTTCCATCTGGGCTACGACTCGATACGCAAGATCGTCGCCGGTGGCCAAGCCGTTCACCGGGACACCGCCACCGACCAGTCACCTTGCGGCGGTGGCGCGGATTCTGGAAAGAACGCGTCCACCCGAACTCTGGCGTGACCCCTACGCCCGCCGCGGGCTACGATTGGCTTGCGGCTGGCCGGCCCGCGCAACTCCATTTCGGGTCACCCTCGGAGGGCACTAGACTCTGAGGGTGGGAGGGGCAGGCGGAAACGCTTGCCCCTCTTCGATTCGCCCCCTACTCTCGCCCCTACCCCATCACATCTCAAGTCCCCCACGCCGGCGACCAGATACTTCACTGCCGAAGTCCGAAGGATAGGCGTCCCAGTTGTGGAAGTCTGCCCCCCGTGGTAGCTGGCGGCGTCCGTGCGTTTGAGAGTCCACTCGTCTCAGGCCCCGCCCGGCACCGATTTCCTTTCGCATCTAGCCCCGCCATTTCCCTACAATTCGACACCAATTGTCGATGACTTGGCAGGCGACGAACCCAACTTGGAGAACTAGAATAAGGCAATACGTCAAAATACTGGAATGGCGGGGTGGGTTCGACAATGGACTGGCAGCCTGGAGCCGTGGTTCGCGGACGCGACGGGCAGGAGTTTGTGGTCGTCGACTTCATCAATCGAGGATCCTTCGGCAACGTCTACCGTGTCCGGCGCCTGGAGGATGGTCTGGAGTTCGCTCTCAAGACCATCGACACCCGCGATCTCGACGTTGTTGGCCTGCGAGCCCTCCTGAACGAAGGCCGGTTGGCCCTTGAGATTGACGACCCCAACGTCATCCGGGTCTATCACTTCCACGACGGCGGCGGACGCAGTAACCCCGGCCAGCCGCGAAGCTCCGACCGGCACAGGGGACCCGGTCCATACGTGATCATGGATCTGGCCGACGGTGGTTCCCTTCAGGACGTCATCGACTCCAGGCGACCCCTGGGCGCTCATTTCCGGACCGATAATCTCACCGTCATGTTCCGCCAGTTGGCCTCGGGTATGAAAGCCATCAACGCTAAACTCATCCACCGCGACATTCGTCCCGGCAACATTCTCATCCACCGCGGCCGGCTCAAGATAGCCGACTTCGGCCTGGCCAAGGCCGTCGGGACCCGGCCATCCGCCGACTCGACGAGAGAGAATCTCCACGTCAAGTACAGGGCCCCGGAAGCGTGGGGGGCGGGCGTCGACACCGTGGCCATGGATATGTACTCAATGGGCATCGTCTTTTACGAGATGGCCACGTTGCGCCATCCCTACACCCCGGACGAGCGGACCAATCCGGTCTCCGCCTGGCGGTCGGCGCACGTCTACGCCGGGGTCGAGCCCGCCGACAAGTTGAACCGTCAGTTGCCCAGGACCGTGGCCAAACTTGTGGCCAAGATGATGGCGAAGCGTCCCCAGGATCGGCCGTCGTGGGATGACCTTCTCATCCGCCTCGAGTTGCCCACCGGCGTGGAGGCGCAAGGCGCCGGCGTCCGGCCGGAGCCAGGCGATCTCGGTCTATGGGGCCCGATACCGCTCCCGCTGATAGTCGGGTAGGCGGCTGGAGGGCCTAGCGCCCTGGCCTGCCGCCGACAAGCGCCCGTGCCGGACGCGGCGGATGACAGCTACTCACAGCCTGTCCCTCTCTCGCCACGGCAACCGGAGGGCGAGTTCCGCTTTCCCCTACTCTACGGTGACGCTCTTGGCCAGGTTCCTCGGCTTATCCACATCACAGCCTCGCGCCACCGCCGCATAGTAGGCTATGAGCTGCAGCGGTATGGCGGCCAGAATCGGCGCCAGCAGCGGATCGGTCTTGGGTAGCCAGATAACCTCATCGGCGTGCTCGGCTATCTCCGGGTCGTCCTCGGTGGCCACGGCGATGACGTACCCGCCGCGGGCCTTGATAACCTGCACGTTGGAGATGGTCTTGTTCCTCAAGTCGGGCTGGGTCGAGACAGCGATAACCGGGACGCCGTTGTCGATGAGGGCGAGCGTTCCGTGCTTGAGCTCACCGGCGGCAATGGCCTCGGCGTGGATATAGGAGATCTCCTTCAGCTTGAGTTGCCCCTCCATGGCCACGGCCCAATCGAGACCACGGCCGACGTAGAACACATGCTCCCAGCGGGCGAGGCGCCCGGCAACCTCCTGGGCCACCGCCGCCCGGTCCAGAACGGCGTCGGCAAGACTCGGCAAGCCTTTGCACTCCTCAAGAAGCAGCGAAGCCCGGCTGGCCGGGAAGGTCCCGCGGGCCACGCCGATGTGGCAAGCGAAGAGGACGAAGGCCAGGAGTTGAGCCGTGTAGGCCTTGGTTGAGGCCACGGCTATCTCGGGGCCGGCCCTGGTGTAGACCACCTCGTCGGCTTCACGGGCCACCGAACTCCCAACCACGTTGGTGATGGCCACGGTGCGAGCTCCCCGGCGGGCGGCTTCGCGCTGGGCCTCCAGAGTGTCCAGGGTCTCGCCCGATTGGCTGACGACGATGAGCATGTCGCCCTTTCGGATGAGCGGATCGCGGTAGCGAAACTCGGAGGCGATGTCGGCCTCGACCGGCAGGCGGGCGAGCTTCTCGATGAGGTGCTTCCCGATCAACCCGGCGTGGAAGGCCGTGCCGCAGGCGGTGATGAAGACCCGGTCCAGGGCGACGACCTCCTCCGTGCCCAGAACCCCTTTCTCGAACATGATCCCCGTTTCGGCCGGACTCCTGGGGCCTCCGGCCGTGAGACGTCCGGCCAGGGTTTGCTGGAGGCAGATCGGCTGCTCGAAGATCTCCTTGAGCATGAAGTGCGGATAGCCGCCTCGTTCCGCGGCCTCGACGTCCCATTCCACCCCGAGCACGGCCCGGTCGACAGCCAGGCCCTCGCTGTCGGTGATCTGGACCCTTGACCGCTCGACCACGACCATGTCCCCGTCTTCAAGGACAACGACCCGGCGGGTGTGGCGGAGGATGGCCGGAATGTCGGAGGCCAGGAAGTTTTCGCCCTCACCGAGGCCGATAATGAGCGGGTTACCCCTGCGCACGGCAACCAGATGGTCCGGCTCGTCGGCGCGGAGAACCACGAAGGCGTAGTAACCCCGCAGGTCGCCAAGCGCACGGCGCACAGCGGTCACCAGGGCACCGCCCGTGCCCGCGGCGTCGCCATCCTTGTAGTACTCCTCGATGAGATGCGGGATGACCTCGGTATCGGTCTCGGAACGAAAGCGGTGACCGGCGGTCTCGAGACGCTGGCGGAGAAGAAGGTAGTTTTCAATTACGCCGTTATGAACGACGGCGATCTTGCCCGTGCAGTCGGTGTGCGGATGGGCATTCCGGTCGGACGGCCGGCCGTGAGTTGCCCACCGGGTGTGGCCGATGCCCACCGTGCTCTGCGGGATGGTTTCCCGGGCCAGCTTCTCCACGAGGTCGGCGATACGACCTTCCGTCTTGGTCAAACCGACCTTGTCGCTACCCGTCAGGGCCACGCCGGCCGAGTCGTAGCCACGGTATTCGAGGCGCCTGAGGCCGTCCAGAATCACCGGCAGGGCCGGCTTACGGCCGATGTAGCCTACGATGCCACACATCTTAGGTCGATTCCCCCTGTTGTCCTCATCTATCGCCCGTCAGGGCCCACATCGCGGACCGCGCGCCCCACTGCGACAGAAAGCCGCGCCCCATCCACAAGGCGCGGCCTGGAAACGCTCGCATCGGACTCCCTTTGTCCCGCCCGTCACCGGACGGTTTTGTGGAGTCTATCCGGCCTGCGATCGGCCGCCGGGTACCCGCCGAATCTCTCGATGAACCCGGTCCTCGTCAACTCCCTACGGCCTGACGTCCACTCGCTTGGGAGCGGTGGCGCCAGGGGACGGACAACCTCACCGTCCGGGAGTTCCGGCGCTAGATCGATTTTGCTCGATCTTTGCTGCTCTTGGCTTCCACGTTCGCGCGCGTTCGCTCGCGCGTCAACTATCGCGTCTCCGAGCCATCCCCGTCGAAAGGGGTCCTACGTCTCACTGCTGCCTCCTCTGGAGTATCTCACCTCCCAATTCGGCCGCGACCACGGCCGCCAGACCCGCGGCCATGTCGATGATGCGTCTCTCGTCCCGGCCCTCGATCATGATCCGGACCAGCGGTTCGGTCCCCGAGGCGCGAACCAGGACGCTTCCGGTGTGGCCAAGTTGCTCACGCACCCGCTCAATGGCCGTGGCAACCTTCTCGCTGGTCTGAAGCTTATCCTTCTTGTCCACAGCCACGTTGACCAGGACCTGAGGCAGCTTCACGATCCTCCCGGCCAACTCCGACATGGACTGACCGTAGCGGACCATGACCGCTAGAAGGCTGAGTCCGGTCACCAGACCGTCGCCGGTCGTGGCGTGACGCAGCATGATGACGTGACCGGACTGCTCGCCGCCAAGGACGGCACCGGTATTCCGCATTTCCATGAGCACATTGCGGTCGCCGACCGGGGTGCGGATGACCTTGCCGCCCGCCTCCCTAAGGGCCAGGTCCAGACCCAGGTTCGACATGACCGTGGCCACGACGGTCTTTCGCGGCAAGGCCTTGCGGGCGAGGAGGTCCAGACCGAGGATGGCCATGATCTGGTCGCCGTCCACGATGCGGCCCTTCTCGTCCGCCGCGATGACGCGATCCCCGTCACCGTCAAAGGCCAGTCCGGCCCTGGCGCCTTCCTCCCGCACTCGCCGGGCCATGCTCTCGGGGTGGGTCGAACCGCACTCCACGTTTATGAGCCGGCCGTCCGGAATATCGTTCATGGCTACGACGCGCGCCCCCGCTCGCCGGAAGACGGCTGCGGCAAGGCCGGCCGTGGCGCCATGGGCCGCGTCAATGACGATCGACATCTCGCCCAGGACGCTCTGGCCCCCTACCGCGGACACAAGATGGTCGGCATAGACCCGGACATGCTCGCGGCTGAAGGTGGCCTGACCCACACCGGGGCCGGCGGGCCTGGGCAGGCGGTCCTGCTTGGCCACGACCCTGGCCTCGATCATGTCCTCCATTTCCGGGCTCAGCTTGCAGCCCGAGGCGTCGAAGAACTTGATGCCGTTGTCGTCAACCGGGTTATGGGACGCGGAAATCATCACTCCGCCGGAGGCGCCGAGATGACGGGTGAGAAAGGCCACGCCCGGAGTGGGTATGACCCCGAGGTCGACGACGTCGACCCCGACCGAACAAGCCCCGGCGGTGACAGCGGCGGCCAGGAGGTCGGCGGAAAGGCGGCTGTCGCGCCCGAGGACAAGGAGCGGCCGACCGGCCGTACCCATCGCCCCGGCCACGCCCATGCCACTCGCCGCGCCCATGCCACTCGCCACCCCCATGCCACCGGCCGCGCCCGCCGCCATGCCGGCCGGCTTCGCGGCCGATTCCGCGGACTCCAACGTCAGAAGGTGCGCGCCCGCCCGTCCAACGCGGAGGGCAAGTTCGGGCGTGAGATCCTGATTGGCAATCCCCCGCACTCCGTCGGTGCCAAAGAGCTTAGGCACGAGCACTCTCCTCTCCGCGTCCGAGCGCGCGACGATCGATGATGGCCGCGCGTTGCAGCGTCATCGGGTGACGACCAAGTTTACGTCCGACGGGATCACGGCCGTGACCTCGAGTTCCCCCGCCCACTCGGGCAGGCTGGCCTCGACCATCGCCTCGGCCTGTCCGAGACCACGCCCCGTCGCGTCGACCCAGGTGACAATGTCGACCGCGACCAGCCGATCCAGGAGGGCGCGCGGTCCCCGAACCACCACGTCGACCACGACCGGGCTGGTTGTGGCTTTGAGTCCCGGCACTAGGTTCCGGATTTCGACCCCGATTCCCAAAAGCGTCCGTGTGGCGCCGATCTCCACGACCACCTCCACGGTGTTCGGGGTCACGGTGGCAACGCCGGATGGCGCGATAAGGGAAACGGTCGATCGGACGTCGGACGTGGCCCCGCCGATGTCGACCGGCGCGGTCATAATATGATCAAAGTCGATGATCCCGCCCGGAAGCGGGCGGACCTGGACTCGCGTCGGCGTACAGGTTATGCCCAGGACGGCGAAGCCCTGGCCCGGACTCCCGGTCAGAGAAACGTCAACGTCGACACTCTCCGCGGCCGGAAGAGCGACGACCGGCACGGTCACAACGACCTCGGGCGGCGCGAGGCTGATTTCCGCCACCACCACGCCGGAACCGTCCACGGCCACGAGACCCGCTTTCCCGGAAACGTCGGATGTGGCCGACGACACGTCGAATTCCGCCACCGCCTTGACCACACGGCTGACAGCCGACGACGGCCCGCTGGCCACGACCTCCATCGGCGTGAGGACTGGGGTGCCGGCGGCGTAGCCATCGGCCCCGAATCCGCCAAGCCTGACCTCAATCGGCACCTTGGCCGAGGCCGCGCGTTCCAGGGTCACCGTCACCGCGGCCGGACTGATCTCGACAATGTCGACAATTCCGGGCTTCTCGATCTCGACGGGATAGTCGGCGCTGCCCGCTCGCCCGCCTTCCAGGGAAACCGTGGCCCGGAAGTCGGCGGCCGTTAGCTTCTCGGCCACGCGACGCCGGCACTTGACCGTGATGTTCACTTTGGCTGGGTGCAGGGAACCGGCCACGACCATGTCGGCCGGCATCCCTCCGGCCACAACTGGAACAGCGTCGAAGGTGAAGCGGTCCACCGGGTTCTGGACGGCCGTGGCCTGAACCCACAGGACGGAGGCCAGGAGAACCGAGAGAAGCCGCAGACCGACGTCCTTACTCAGCCGATGGCCCAACGCCGGTCCCTCCCCCCAGACCAGCCCCGGCACCCGGATCCCGCCTGCGCCTGGTTGTCAGGCGCCGGAGGCGGGCGGGAGCAGCCGTCAGGCCGGTTGCCTTAACCAAGGTGACCAGCATGTCGCGCAAAGTCACGTCGTCGAGATGGCGGATCAACTTGCCGGCGCTGGCCAGCGACATGGCCCCGGTTTCCTCCGAGACCACGATGACCAGGGCGTCGGACTGCTCCGTCAAGCCCACGGCGGCGCGATGCCTCGTGCCCAATTCCTTCGATAGGCTAGGGTTCTCGGAAAGAGGCAGGAAGCATCCGGCGGCCACGACCCGGTTGCCGCGGACAACGGCCGCCCCGTCGTGCAAAGGAGCGTTGGGCACGAACAGGTTGATGAGAAAGGCCGAAGAGACGAGACCGTCGACAAGAGTGCCCGTCTCGGCAATGTCCTTTAGACCGGTTTCGCGCTCAATGACAATAAGTGCGCCGATTTTGTTGCGAGCCAGGACGTCACAGGCCCCGGCGATCTCGGCGATCACTTTCGACAACTCCGCCTCCGGCAGGTAGCTTGGCGCCGGGGCAAAGAGCCGGCCGCGCCCAAGCTGTTCCAGAGCGCGCCTTAGTTCGGGCTGGAAGACCACGGGGACAGCCACAACCAGAGCCATCTGGGCGTAGTTCAGGACATAGGTGACCGCGGTGAGCTGGAGCCAGCGAGCCAGAATGCCGGCGATGATGAGGACCACTATGCCTTTGACGAGCTGGACCGCCCGCGTTCCCCGGATGAGCAGGAAAAGGCGAAAAAGCACATAGGACACGATGGCGATGTCGAGAGTGTCCCATATCCAGCGGTAGTTTTGGAAGACTGAAAGCACTGGGTTCACCTTGGTCGGCAGAGTGGGGTTGTCCCTTCTACGAGGGGAAAACAAAACCTTCCCCGGCGTTTCGGCAAATACCGGACGAAAACGCAGGTATCGCGATTGAACGACAAAGCCGAGCCGCCTCGCGGCCTCTTAGCTCCTCCCGATGATGTACTTGTAGGGGTCCACCTCTTCCCGGAGGACTCGCAGTTCTTCCTCAGACGGGGGGCTGGTCTCCGGTGTGGCCGCCGGCCAGAGGAGTTCGAAACCGGTGCCCTCCTCGACCTTGGCTTTCGTCATCCCCGGGTGCAGGCTCTCGACCATCATCCGCTTGGTCTCCTCATCGAAGCCGATGACGCAGAGATCGGTGATGACCTTGTGGGGTCCCGTCCCCGGAGGTAGGCCGGCCGCCTCCCTGGCCCCTTTCCCGGTGAGGTAGCCGGGCGTGGTGACAAAATCGAGCTTGGGGGTAAACCGCCGCGGGTCCTGGACGGTGATCATCATCGTCCGCCAGGCCAGGGAGGCCAGGTCGTTGGCCCCGCCGCTCCCGGGGAAGCGAACTTTGGGGTGCTGGAGATCCTGGCCGATCATGGTCGAGTTGAGGTTACCGTACATGTCGATCTGGGCCCCGCCCAGAAAGCAGTAGTCAATGAAGCCGCGCTGGCAGTGCTCCATGATCTCGGCCATGCTGGAGGCGACCAGTCCGCGGTGGAAGGTCCGGGAGTCGCCAACCGAAATAGGCATGGTCGGAAGAATGGGGCCCACGCCGCCGGCCTCGAAAAAGACCATGAGGTTGGGCGAGCGCGTCTTCTGGGCCAGCATGGCCGCGGCGCACGGAGCGCCGGTGCCGACGACGACCGTGGCCCCGTCCTCGAGGTAGCGGGCGGCGACGCAGATCATTCCTTCGATGCGGCTACAGCCCGGCTGGATGGTCGGGCTGCCCTGCGTTCCCTCGGAGCGGCTCATCAGCTGCCCCTCCCCTCGCGGTCGACGCCGAGTTCCTCGGCCCGGAGTTCCCGGAGGCGCTCGATGCCCCCGCAACGCTCGAGGTAGCCGTTGAAATCGGTCACACCGTAGATGTACTTGTCGAGGAAGACCCGGTAAGCCTCGTCGTCTTCCTCGGCCTCGAGCCACTGGCGAAGATGCTTCTCGTCAGAGTAGTACTCGTAGGGCATGCATCCGGGGTAGGAGCCGTAGGGCACCTCCGAGACGGCGTCTACCAGAAAGTAGGGGATGGCCGTCCGGTCGGGCCGGCGACGGATGTCTTCGCTGGGGATGAGGCGCTCGGTGGTGATGATCAGGCGCTTGGCCGCCCGGGCGAGATCCCAGTCGGCGACCATGATCCCGTCGATCTGGCAGTTGCCGTAGACGTCGGCCCGGTGGACGTGGATGAGAGCCACGTCGGGGTAGAGGGCGGGCACGGCCAGCAAGGTTTGCCCCGTGAAGGGGCACTCCATCTCGACGGCGGCGCTCTTCCGGGCCGTGTCCGTGCCGAGCATGCTGCGGATGGGCAGAAACGGAACACCCATGGCCGCGGCTTTGTAGCGCCAAGCCAGGGCGGCGTTGGTCCACTCGGTCACCTTGACCCCGCCGGTCTCGAAGTGCCGCCGGGAGGCCCTGGAGAGGCCGCGAGCCTCGAGGCCGATGACGTAGGCCACGTCGCAACGGTTGAAGGACTTGGAGGCGGCGAGGATCTGGCAGTCGTGGGTGGCGGTGTGTCCGGAGAGGCCCAGGTTCCGGCGTCCTTGACGGACGATCTCGTGTAAGGGGGCGGTCGGAATGCGGTTCCCGCCGAAGCCTCCGACGGCCAAGTAGTCGCCGTCGGCCACGAACTTGGCCACCGCCTCGCGCGCGGTCATAACCTTGGGCTCAAGGGCCCGCGACTTACTTCGGAAGAACTCCCGGGCCCGGTTCACGTCCGGGTCCTGAAAGAGCTCCCCGTCCCCCACCCGCCGGTAGGTCACCCGCTTCTCCCGGTAGGTCACTTGGTGGCTCACAGGGTGCTTCACCTCCACTTGGTCCTAGGCCGGGCCTGCCCTAGCAGCCTAAACTCCTGGCGATCACCAGGCGCTGGATCTCCGAGGTGCCCTCTCCGATCTCCATCAACTTGGCGTCACGGAGGTAGCGCTCGACGGGATACTCGTCCATGTAGCCGTAACCGCCGTGGATCTGGATGGCCTGGAGGGCCGCCCGCACGCAGGCCTCCGAGGCATAGAGCTTGGCCATGGCCGCCTCCCGCCCGAAGGAAAGATGGTTATCCTTGAGCCAGGCCGCCTTGTGGGTCATAAGACGGGCCAGTTCGGTCTCCATGGCCATGTCGGCCAGCTTGAACTGGATGGCCTGAAACTTGGCGATGGGCTGGCCGAACTGAACCCGGGTCTTGGCGTAGGGTAAGGAGGCGTCAAGACAGGCTTGGGCGATGCCCACGGACAGGGCGGCGATGGAGATGCGGCCGCCGTCGAGGGCGGTCAGGAACTGCTTGAAACCGGACCCTCGCTCGCCAAGGAGAGCGTCTTCGGACAGGCGGCAGTCGTCGAAGACCAACTCGGCCGTGTCCGAAGCCCGGAGGCCAAGCTTCCCGTACTTCTGGCCGACCGAGAAGCCCGGCGTGCCGGCCGGAACAACGAAGGAGCTGATGCGGCGCGAGCCGGAGGCCTCAGGATCGGTCACGGCCGTGGCCACGATGACCCCGGCCAGGTTGGCGTTGGTGATGAAGCACTTCGTCCCGTTCAGGACCCACTTCCCGTCGCGGAGTTCGGCCTTGGTCTGCGTGCCGCCGGCATCCGACCCGGCGTTGGGTTCGGTAAGGCCGAAGGAGGCCAGGAACTCACCTCTCAGACCCGGACCCAGGAAGCGCTCTTTCTGGGCCTCCGAGCCGAAGAGAAAGATGGGTCCCAGGCCGATGGAGCAGTGGGCGGCGTAGGAGATGCCCAGCGAGGCCGACACCCGGGAGATCTCCTCCACGGCCAGGGCGTAGCCGAAGTAGCCGGCCCCGAGCCCACCCACCTCTTCGGGGAAGGGCAGGGCGAAAAAGCCGAGGTCACCCATCTGGCGGAAGACCTCGCGGGGGATGGCCTTACTCTCCTCCCACTCGGCGACATGGGGCAAGACCTCTTTCCGGGCAAAGTCGCGGGCCATCTTCTGGACCATGCGCTGCTCGTCGTTCAGAATGAAGTCCATGGCTAGACCCCCAACCTTTCATAGACAGGCGCCCTCTAGACGCGCCCGCCACACGCGCGCTTGCCGGGCGGGGCCGCCGCGGCCGGCCGGAACCTTGCCCGGTCGGATCGTCCTCCGGCGGCCCCGCGTCATCTCCCCTCACCGCGGATCGGGAGGACCCCGCTTTCGGCGGCCGCGCCGCGCGGTGGCCACCCGTGCCGCCCTGGCCTAGGCCGGGACGAAGTAGACGTCGGTGGGAGCGATCTTGGACAGACGGCGAAACCGGGCCTTGACCTTCATGCCGATCTCCACCTTGCCGACGGGAACGCCCATCAGCCGGCTGAGGAGCAGGGTATTCGCAACGGCGAACTCCACCAGGATGAGGTGATAGGGTGTCTCCTTGAGAAACTCCTCACTGCCGAAGTGGCAGGTTGTCCAGGTGTGAACCTTACCCTCCTTGGGCAGTTCCACCCACTCCGTCTTGGCCCCGCACTGCATGCAGTGGGCCCGCGGGGTGGCGAAGACGTAGCCGCATTTGAGGCACTTGGACCCAAGAAGCTTGCCGTTCATCAGGCCGTGGAACCACGGCGAGTCCTGGCAGTAGCTGTGGATGTAGTCCATCTCGTAGTGGTACTTCACGATGAGGGGGTCGGCGTTGTAGACGACCGTCCCGCTCTCGGTCTCGGGCATCTTGTAGTTTCTGTCGAGAGTGTCCTTTGCGCTGTCGGCCACGGTTAGAACCCCCTCTCGAGCACGGTGCAGGTGATGTAGGTGCCGGTGCCGGCGTGGCTGTGAATGAGGCCGCGCCTGGGGTTCTTGAGCTGCAGAAAGTCGTCGCCGCCGAAGTGCTTGCCCACGGTCCCCTGGAGCTGCCAGAAGGCCACGACCGCTTGCATGAGGCCGGTGGCGCCAACGGGGTGGCCGCAAGCGAGAAGACCACCGGACGGATTGACCGGAATCTTGCCCTCCAGGGCCGAGTGGCCACGCTCAATGAACTGGCCGCCCTCGCCATACTTACACAGGCCAAGGTCCTCGTAGGTCTGGATCTCGGACGACGTGTAGGCATCGTGAAGCTCGACGAAATCCAGTTCCTCGACGGGATTCTTGATGCCCGCCATCTCGTAGGCCAGCTTGGCCGCCATCCGGCCGCCGCGGAAGGAGTGGACCCCGGGGTACTTCAGATTCTTGTAGTCGCTCTCGTTCTCGTGCGGCAGGAGAATGACCTGGCCGTGGGGCCGGTCGGACAAGCGCATCGAGTCGGTGCCGCAACCGACACCGGTAACCCTGACCGGCTTGTCGGTGAGCTTGAACTTTTCGAGGGCCTTTTCCGAGCAGAGGATGCCCACGGCCGCGCCGTCGGACATGACGCAGATGTCCAGGCGGGTCAGGGGCTCGGCCACCATCTCGGACTTGCGGACGTCTTCGACGGTGATGGCCATCGGATACTGCGACCACGGGTTGTGCAGAGCGTTACCGTGGTTCTTGACCGAGACCATGGCCATCTGCTCGACCGTGGTTCCGAACTCGTGCATGTGCCGCCGGACCATCATGGCGTAGTACCCGCTGTAGAAGCCACCCACGGGGTAGTCGAAGTTAGTGTCGGAAGCCAGGGCGATGAACTCGTTGCCCTTCCAGGTGTTGACGTGGGACATCGTCTCGAAGCCGTAGGCTACGCAGACATCCATCCGGCCCGAGGCGATCTCGTCGTAAGCCGCCTGGAAGCAGAGGCCGCCGGTCGCGCCTCCCCCCTCGTGCCGCCGTGACGGCTTGGGGCACAGGCCCAGGTAGTCCTGGACCATGATGCCGGCCATCAGTTGGCGGGTGAAGTGATCGGAGAAGTAAGAGGCCACCGAGCCGTCGATCCTCTCCAGGGAAAGGCCGGGGACGTCGTTCATGGCGTAGTCGAAGGCTTCTTTGACCATGTACCGGAAGTCTTTATCCGGGCTAGCCTTGGCGAACTTGGTAATGCCGCCGGAAACCATGTAGACTGGCTGAACTGACTGCAAGCTGATACCTCCTCGCTCATAGATTTCGGGAAGCCGGGGCAGGAGAAGCTTCTGACCGAACACCTCCTCGGATCGGACCGGCTCTGACCGGCTCCGAATTGACCGGACCGCCGTCGCGGCCCTACCAATCGGTAGGTTGGGAAAGGACAAAGAAGAAAGAGCCGGTCGTGGTCTCTGGCTTTCTTTGGCGCGGGGCCCCCCGCGCGAAGATGGCTAGGACGAGGGGGGCCAGACGATCTACTAGTTCTTGGAGACGGGGACTATTCCTCCAGCCAAATGGGGCTTCCCCGGCCGGCCACGCAGGCTTCCGCGGGTGGCCCGTGGAACCGTCCCGCGGCGCCTGACCTCGTTTCCGCCCTCATAGGGAGGTCCTCTGGATTTCCTCCAGGAGGGTTTGAAAGAAGAAGCCGTGCTGGAAGGAAATGAAGTACTGGACGCCGCCGCTGAGACGGGGGTCGCAGACTTTCTTGTAGACGAACGGGTAGATCACCGCCGACAGGATCACCGACGAGACCAGGGTCACCCAGTTGAAACTCTCCGGGCCGCCGTGGCTGTACTGAATGAAGTATTTGGCCGCCACGCCCAAGAACACGCCGACGTAGTTGAGGAAGACGTAGACCGTAGTCGCCCCGGGGCGAGGGAAGCCGACGGGTGGACCGGGCGCCTCCGGCGGCAGGGAGACCTGGTCGGAGTCGTTGTGGGAGAGAGTGAACGACGGCATGCTCCCCGGTCCTGGTGGGGATGGGCGCCAGCCCGATGGCGCCGGCCTTGACCTCGGTCCCGCCCCGGTCATCGCGCACCATCCCGCGCGTCCACCGTTGGCCAAATCGAAGTGATCGATCGCCCTCCGAAGGATGTTCATCAGGATACCTCCTCGTCCATGGCCCCGGCTCCCGACACCCCTACAAGGTACGCTACGGCGGACTTTCCTGTGACTCCCAAGATGCCCAACCCGCCCCGCGGAGACGGGGGCGGGCCGGGGTCCGGCGATGGCGGAGGGTGGCGGAGGGTGGCGGAAAGCGAAGCGCGCCGCGGCGGAAGCCGCGGCGCGCGGGTAGAGGCCGGACGAGCCGCGAGTCTAGGTCTCGCTCACCTCGGCCAGCAGGCGCTCCTCATCAGGGCGGTAGGTGCGGTCGAGGAATTCCCTGACCCGGGCTATGTCGTCCTCGCCCAGAAGCGGGTCGACGACGACGACCTCGACATTGACCCCAGGCACCGAAGAAGTGCTGATAACGAAGTCGGGCTGAACGGTCGCGATGGTGGCGCCAAGTCCGTGCACGGAGGACGTGACCACGACCTCAAGTTCCAGGAATTCGCTACCCAGCCGCGCGGCCAGCATTTCGTTCACCCCGACGCCGCCGGTCGTGGCCACGACCACGCGACGCCTACCGCTGGCGGCCTGCCGCCGCCGCAAGATGGTCGCTCCAAGGTGCATGGCCACATAGCCCACTTCCTCGGCGGGGATGGTGAGTCCCACGATGGGCGAGATGGCCTCGCAACCCTTTTCAGCCGCGGCGTAAATGCGAGGATATAGGATCCGGATCTCTTCGAGCAACGGGTTGGTTACCGGGAGACCGAACCGCAGGCGCCCGAGGGCCGGCCGCAGGTGAAGAGCCAGGCCGGCGAGCAGGTTCTCGGCCTCGACCAGGGGCAACCCTAGCTCCTTACCGGCCGCCGTCACCAACATGCGGGCCGCGGCCGAGGCTTCGATGTCGAGAGCCGGAATGGCGCCGACCGCGCCTTCGATGCGATTGCGAGCCGGGCCGCGAACCTTGGCCCCGATGAAGTGCAGAGTTAGGTTACCGATTTCGGCGTCGGGAACGGTGACCTTGAAGGCTTCCTCCACGTGGCGGCACACCATGGTGGCCAGGGTGTACTCGGCATAGGATCGGAGGGCCGCCAGCCGGTCGCGGGGCAGATCAACCCGCTTTTCCTGCGTCAAGCGTTGGATGGCAATGGCGATGTGGAAGACAAGAGCGGAGTAGGAACCGGTGGTGAACTCGACGCCGGCTGTCTGCTCGGCCAGCCTCACGATCTCCTCCACCATGCCCAGGTCGAGACCGCCCAGGAGGGCGAGAAGATGGGGTGCGCCGGCAAAGCCGGTGGCCAGAGCGCCTCCCGGAGGAGCGTCCTTGCCTACCTGCATCAGGAGCCGGCCTAGTTCGCCCGACTCGGCGAACTCGTTGAGGAGGTCGGAGACGGCTTGTCTCCAGGCCGACTCCTCACCCATGATCCGGAGACCGTAGTTGGACCGCCGGACAAGGGAGAGACCGCGCTCCGCCAGCCAGGCCTGGACGTTGTCGAGATCGGCGAACACCGTCGTCCGCGAGACGTGTAGTTCGTCGGCCAAAGCGTGACTGGTTACCGGCTCATCCCGCTGCAAGAGGCGAGCGACAATAATGTTTCTTCGCTGCTCCGGAGAGAGCACGGGCCGGTAGTCTTCGACCAAGCCAAGCTGCTCGCGGGCCAGGGCGAGGCCCTCCGCGGCGCCCTCGATCCAAATGCCCACCCGGGGTCGGCGACAAAGCCTGACAGGAGTCGCGTCGAGCCAACCCTCGATTTCATCGAGGTCGTAGCGAATGGAGCGGGGACTCACGCCGAACTGCTTGGCCAGGTTCGCAATGACTACGGGGCCATCCTCGTGAAGAAGTGCCAGGAGCAGGTGCTTCGCCCTGGTGCCGAGCTGCCGGGCCGCCTCCACCAACGATGAAACCTCCCTACCCTGCCGAAATCATTGTGGAAACTGGCTGCTTGTTCCTTCGTGTCTGGTAGAGGGGAATCCTGCCACCTGAACCTAATCTGACCCAGACCTGTCACTCAGTCGCCGATGGGAATCAATACTCCCCTACCGCTACCGCCGCAGAACCATTCCCGCCCGCGCGTCGCTGATCTTGCCATCCTCGGCGGCCACCCGTCCGTTGACGATAACCCACTTGATGCCTACCGGTTCGAGATAGGGTTCCTTGGCCGTCGCCCTGTCGGAAATGGTCGCGGGATCGAAGACGACCACATCGGCCCAGTTGCCGCGGGCCAGGAGGCCGCGCTCGGCCAGCCGGAGCTTGCGGGCCGGAAGACCGGTGATCTTCTGGATCATGGTCGCCAGATCGCCGAGGCCTCGGGTCCGACAATAGTGGCCGAGGACTCGCGGAAAGGTTCCAAAGTGCCGTGGATGGATCGGCGTCCGCTCACCAAGATCGCGGTCGATGGTGAAGGCGTCGGTGCCGACCATCGTCTGCGGGTGGCCGAGGACCGTCTCAACATCGGGCTCGCACATAATGGCCGCCAGGTTGACGTGGAGGTCCTGCTCCAGCAGGAAATCGAGGCCCTTGTCCACGAGCGCCCGCACCCGGGCGGGTTCCAAGGGGACAGGCCTGGGCCGCGTTGAGCCCGTGGCCCCCTGGGTGACTCCCGCGCCACCCGACAGGCCGGTGGAAGTCTCGGCGCCGGAGGCGCCGGCCCCGCCCGAGGCGACCGCGGGCTGAGGCGCCGGCTCGGCCTGCCCCAGGGGGTTCGGCCCGAAGACCGAGGTGAGGGGTTGGCCCTCCAGGTCGTGGTCCCGGCCGAGGGAGATGAACATGATGCTCTCGGGCCGCGAGAAGAACCCGGGCGGGCCGTGTTCCTCGGCCGAGGCCTTGACGAACTCAGCCGTGACCTTGGCTCGGAAGTCGTCCTGGCTCAGGAGAGCGCGGACCTCGTCTACCGGCTGAGCCGGCGTGATGCCGGGAATCTCCTCGAGCATCGAGAACACCTGGGCGAACGCATAGGGATACGAGTCACAAGTCACGTCCACACCGGCGTTCCGGGCCTCCTCCATCATGGTCAAAGTCTCGGCCACCTTGCCGAAGTTGGCCGGCCCGACGGCCTTGTGGTGGGAGATCTCGACCCGCACGCCGCTCTCGCGGCCGATCCGGATGGCTTCAGCCACGGCGTCGATGAGCCCCGCGCCCTCGTCTTTGATGTGCGACGTGTAGAGGCCGTCCCGCGCGGCGACAACCCGGCAGAGGGCGATGACCTCCTCGGTCGAGGCGTGCCCGCCGGGAGCGTAGGCCCGGCCGGTAGACAGGCCGCGAGCCCCTTCCTCCAGGCAAGCCTCAAGGAGAGCTCGCTGGGCTTCGATTTCGCCCGGTGTCGCCATGCGCCGCCGGGCCCCGACCACATGGGCCCGGATGAGACTCTGGCCCACGATCGGGTAGAGGTTGACGCCAAGGCCCAGTTTCTCAAGGTAGGTTAGGTACTCGCCAAAGGAGTGCCAGGCCAGGCCGGGATGGCGGGCCGGAGCGGGACCGGCGGCCGCCCCCTGAAGGCCGCCGGCCTGCTCTTGACCGGCGGCCGCCCCCTGAAGGCCGCCGACCTGCTCTTGACCGGTGGCCGCAACCTCAAATCCGCCGGCCTGCTCCTGACCGGCGGCCTGTCCTGGTCCGGCATCCGGCGCCTCGGCCAGTTCCGGCGGGACGGCCCCCATGAGGCCCAGGCACAACTCCTTAAGAACCGAGGCGGCGGTCTCGTTCTTGAGCGGGGCCAGAGACCAGCCGCAACTGCCGGCGACTTCCGTGGTGATTCCCTGCACGAGAGAACTGCTCGCCCGCGGATGGGAGACCAGACTGAGGTCGGAGTGCGAGTGCATGTCGATGAAGCCCGGCGACACGGCCAGCCCGCCGGCGTCGATGACCAGGGTCGCCTCGGCGCCCTCAATCCGCCCCACGGCTACGATGCGACCTCCGGCGATGGCCACGTCGCCCTGGTAGGGGGTGTTGCCGGTTCCATCAACGATGAGGCCGCCCACGATCAGGATGTCAAACATGGTGATTGCCTCCTTCGCTAGAGCCAGACAAACCGGTGGTTCGCGTCGACCAGACCGTCGGCCGGGACCAGGGGCAAGGCCGTCAGGGACAGGGCGAGGTCCAGGCCGTACTTGGCTAGGTATGAGAAGATGTTCCAAACCCGTTCCTGGTAGTCACCTTGCGGCCGGAACGCGGCCTCGATGGCCTCGTAGCGGTGGACCGCCTCGCGGCAGTTCTGCCGGTGACGCTGACGGGTCTTGTTCTTCAGCCACTCAATCTCGCCTTTTACCCGGGCCAGGTTCTTGGAGGCCAGGTCGGCCAGGGACGGATCGACGGAGGTCACGGCCCCGGAGACGGCCGAGTAAGCTTCGCGCACCGAGTTCTCCAAGCGGCCGAAGACCTCGTCGATCCCGATGGGGTCAGCCTCGGCGAGGTAGCCGGCCTTCGCCCGGCGCAGGACATCGAGGTCCAGAGCCTGCTCGGCTGTGAGGCCGCACCGTTCGAGACGCCGGGCCTCCACCGGTTCGACAATGGTCACGCCGGGGCGCGGGTACACGACGGGCAAGCGCCGTCCAAAGAGATGGTAGAGGTCCCGGTAGAGCCCGTAGTAGCTCGTCTCGCCCGGGCCGCCCACGTAGGCCAGCACCGGAAAGACGGCGTCCTGAGCCAGGGGACGGAAAACCACGTTAGTGCTGAGTCGCTCGGGGTTTCTCGCGGCGATGTCGAGGAGTTCGGCCTCCGTCAGACGCTCGGCCTGGGGACCCGCCCCGGCCAGGAATAGCCCCCCGCTCTCGGCCGGCAAGCGTCGGAGCGGGACACGCTCGAACCCCCGGTAAAGGTAGAGATTGGCCGCATCGAGATCCTTCTCCACCTGTGGTTCGTAGCCGAGTTCCCTCACCTTTTCCCGGCCCGCGGCGAAGCGGGCGGAAGCGGCCTCGTTACTCTGGATCATTCGCCGCAGCATCGGGCTCTCCAGGGCTCGCAGGCCCGCATGAAGCGGGTTGGCGACGACCAGACCGCGCCCTCCGACCAGGCTGAGAAGGAGGCGGCCGAACCAATCACCCAGGTTGCCGGAGGCGGTGGCCGTCCGGCGCAGGAGGTCCATGACTCCGGCCGTGAACTCGGTCCGCCACAAGGCCGGCTCGAGTCGGGCCAGAAAGGCCTCGGCGGCCTGGCCCGCGGGAAGGTAGCCGACCGAAGTCCGCACCGGAAACGCGGATCCCGCCGGCCGCCCCTCCCCGGACAAGCGCCCGATCCTTGGCTGGCCCGCACCTTGCTCGCCCTCACTGGGGTCGTAAACGATCCTAACCGCCGGGCCGTCCGGGGCCGGCACATTGACTGGAGCTACCTCGTCCCGATCGTGATCCTCGGCGCCGATCCAGAAGACAGGGACAACCGGCGTGTCCGGAGGCAGGCGCCTGGCGACGGCCTCGGCCAATTGTACGACAGCGACCGCTTTCCAGAAGGTGTAGAGGGGACCGGTCAGGACTCCGGGCTGCTGGCCGCCAATGACAACGACCGACCCGGGCCGGGCCAGGCGCCGGCAGGAGGACAGGGTCTCCGGGGGCGCCCCGAGGGATCGATTGTACTCCTCGAGCCCGGCCGCCAAACCGACCCGGTCGCCGTCGAAGTCCCGCAGTTCGCGGACCCTGGCGGGAACAGAGGCCGCCAGGTGCGGCGAGTAGTCGTAGAGCGAGGCCACCCGATCGTAGCGCCACAGGTAGTCATGGTAGAGGGGGTAGCGGGAATCCCGCGCCACCCCCGTGGTAACCCGGTAGCCGCTCATCGCGACGGGGTGAGGCCTCCTTAACCAGCGTAGCTGGGCCTAGTTTCTCTCGAAGGAAGGTCAGAACCTCCCGTGCGGTGGTCCGGATGGGCGGTATGTGTCCCGAGTCTTTCCAGGTTAGCCGGTTCGAGGCGTGGTCAATCTTGTCCCAGAAAGTCTCGATCACCCGGGACGGGACGTGGTCGTCCCGGCGTCCGCCGACGATCAGCAAGCCCCGCACGGCGTCGGCGTGGGTGGAGGCCGTGACGTCGCGAAAGGCCAATCTGGCCTCGCCCACGGTGATGCCGGCCCGCTCCAGTTCGGCCCGGGCGTCGGCGGCGAGGGTCGTCAGGAAGAGAAGATCGGCCCAATCACCGGCGGCCATGAGCGATACTCCGGCGCCAAGACCGAGGTCGAGGCCCATGAGGACGGAGACCAGCACCCCGCCCAGGCTGAAACCGATCACGCCCAGACGGCCGGAATCCACCTCCCGGCGCCGCCGAAGCCAGGACAAACACAAGGCGCAGTCGGCGATCATCTGCCGGACACAGGCGACGTAGAGGCCGAGGTCGCCCCCGAACGGGAGAATCCGGGCCGAGCCCCGGACCGCGCGCTCGCCATGGAAGGGAAGATCGGGGATGAGGCCGGCGTAGCCCGCGCGCCGGAGGTGGGGTCCGATCGGAGCGAAGAGTTCCTTGCCAAGACCGTAGCCGTGCAGGATGACGACGGCCGGAGCGGGCCTGGGTCCGGGCGGGGGGAAGTAGAGGAACGGGACAACGTTGTCCTCGGGCCAGGGGGTGGAAAGCCCACTGGGCAACCGGAACCTCGAATAAAGACGCGACGACGGCTGTGGAAAACGGGGCAAAATGGGCCTCCGAACGAGGTCTGTGGCCCATCGTATGCCGGGGTGGGAGGAAGGGGTCGGACACGGCCGGGGTCCGCGAAGACCGAGAACGTAGCGGGGCGGTAACGCGGTCGCTACAGGGCGAAGCGCGGGGCCGCTCGCTGCAGTCTCTTGGGGTGATCGAAGCTGGTTGGCTGCCCACGGACAATCTGGTGCAATCCTCCAGGATGTGCCAATCGCTGCCTCCCCCATGCTCTCAAGGCAATGCGCAGATGTGCAATGATGACCCAAGGCATCACCCACAGAGCACCGTGTGCCCGACCCAAGGCACTGCGTGAGGAGCTTCACCCCCGTTCAGGCTCCTGGACCACGCCCAGCGCCCGGAGAGGCTTGAGGAGAATCTTGCGCCATATGCCACAGGGCCTCCGAGACCCAGCGCCGCCATGCTGACCCGCCACGGGTGGCGGGTCGCAGGTCACGACGAACGGAGTTCCAACGCGATCGAGATCGCATCGTTCATTCGAAGGCGTTCCGCCGCCTGGCCCCCAAGACCCAAGTCTTCGCAACCGGACGAAACGACCACCTCCGCACCCGGCTCACCCACTCTGTGGAGACAGCTCAGGTCGCTCGAACCATCGGACGCCTCATAAGTCTGAACGAGGACCTCATTGAGGTCATTGTCCTCGCCATGACGTTGGAACACGCTCTGTACGGACACGGCGGCACGTGGGCGGTCAATGAGGCCCTTGGGGCTGCCGAGCCTGTGGCTCCCCCTACGCGAAGCACTGCGGTTCATTCACGCATGCAATTCAGAGTACACAAGTAATGGATGTGCTCGAGTGCACGCAGGGGCTGACCATAGGTCATGGGCTGAACCTGGCCACCCATGTGCTCTACGGGATTCGGCACCACCGCGAGTGGGACGACGTGGACATGGGCCCGACCCCAACCGGTGAGCGATAGAAGCTTGACGACTCTGAGCGAGTGGTTCTGGATGACGTGTACTCGCGCCATTACGCCGACTCACCCGAGACCCAAGTAACCGCAATGGCGGATAGGGCCTTCAAGGCAGATCCAGCTCGAGCAGTGGCATCATCGCCGTACTCGTGCGTGACGTCGTTGACACGACCATCAAGAACTTGAACCGCATTGTGGGTCCGCGCTCTTGGTCTGAAGCCAAGACTGCTCGAAGCTAGGCCGGTTCGCTTGAGTAGGGCGAACCAGGAGCGGTTCCGCCGCTTCCGGAAGTTCCTGGCCAAGTGTCTACTCATCCCGCCTAGCGCATGACAATGACCAGGAAGGCAAGGGACACGTACACAGGCTGCTCAGTGCGGGCGTTAAGAATCTGCCCCCCTCAGTGGCAGCGGCAGACCCACTTGCGCCGCGGCCACAAGGCAGTCCCGGACGTCGACGGTGTTCTGGCCTGTGAACGTCGCCCGCTCATCGACCACGTGGCCGGCATGACCGATCACTCCACCAGCGAGAAGGCTCGGGAGCGTGCGCGAGGGCTCAACAGAGCGAGCAGCAGCGAGCGGGAGCAACTCGACCTCACCGAGACACAAAGCGACTGCCGGCGATGATGAACCGCCACGGCCAGGAAGCGGCCTCGGCGGCGTAGTCTATATTGATCCTGGGCGTTGTGGCTGCTTTCTCGCCCTGACGCAGCCAGGGGCCTGCGTCGGCGGAGGCCCCGCCCGCCTGAGACGCCTCCTGGGCCAAGAAGAGAGAGCCGCTACCGGTGAGGTCCGAGCCAAGATCGGCCTTGGTGATCCCGAACGCCTGGCAGAGCCGACCGGGACCTGTAGTCAGGAGCCTCAGGTCGGGAGGCTCTTCGTCAGCAGGAAGTCCTCGCCGCCGGGCCATGATGGCGAACCCCTCCTCCGGCTCCACAGCCCGAATGAGAACCACCTCAGGACAGCCCACGACCGCGGTGACGACGCATAGACAGTAGTACAGGCCGTAGACCTGAAACACGTAAGCATGACCCGCTGGACCGTACTGGACCTCCGTGCGAGCCGTCCGCCGCCCGCCAAACGTGTGAGCCCCGCGATCGCCCGGACCGACATAGGCCTCGGTCTCCACGATGCGGCCGACTACGCGTCCCTCTGGGGACTTCCTCACCAGTCGCGTGCCAAGCAGCCGCTCAGCCACAACTAGAGTGTCCTGTTCGAAGAACGAACGCGGAAGTGGCGCAAGCCTCAGTGCCGCGCAGCTCATCTTCCGGAGGTGGCGCCTTCCATCCGGGTAGCTGCGGCCTCGTCAACAGCCGGGCGTCGGTCAGCGGCTTCGATTCTCCTCACGATCGCCCTGGCCGCGACGACCCCGGTCGCTGCTGCTTGAACGATCCCCTGGCTCAGACCGGCTCCGTCTCCGACCGCGTACAGGCCCGGAATGCGCGTCATCATATCGTCATTGGTGTCCAGCCTGGGCATCCACCACTCGATCGCCGGGAAATAGACCAAGTGATCCGGGGCGAGAAGACCTGGGGCCAACTGTGACAACCTCCAGAGAAATTCTTCAACTACCTCGCCCAGCGACAACTCGTCGAGCCAGCCCCGGATGTCAGCCCTGACTGCGGGGGGCCGGAGGGTCGGGGAGAACCTGCCCTTAGGAATCGAGCGGTCCGTGTGCGCGCGAAGGAACTCCCCCATCGTCTGGCTTGCCAGGGAATCACCGAGCTCCTTCACCCGGTTGGCCATCCCGGCGAGAAGATCATAGGTCCACGGACTGCTCCCCGTATCCTGGACCAGCACGGCGAAGGTTGACGTGCAAGAGCGTCCCCCGGGCACGCCCTGCCCCCCGGCCAGAGGCAGGCCGTGGTATCTGGTCACCAAGACCTCGCCGGGGTGGCCAAAGCAGTGCGTCTTGACTCTGATACCGGACGGCACAAACATGCTGATCTTCGGATCCCTGGTACTCCTAACCAGATGCTCGACGACTGATCGACGGACTTCCAAGCGGACCCCCAGACAGGCTCTGTTCGGGACTGAGGAGATCCCCAGCTGGCTTGCCAGGGGCTGGGCATCGACCGCTCCTTCCTTCCCTACGGCCAGGACTACGTTCTGAGCCTGCAGGGTCCCACAGGCCCCCACTCGCCGAAAGAGAGAGGGGGGATACGAGATTGACTGGTCAGTGGTGGTGCGATACGTCACGCGAAAACCCTGGCTTGAGTGCTGAATGCTGGTGACTTTCGCCCCCAGAAGGAAGCACACGGCCTGTCTCGGGGGGCCAGGAGACCTGAGGTGTCGCACAAGCCGTACGACTATGCGTCTAATCGCCTTCGGTCCGAAGTGCCTAACGCGATAGTGCTTGTAGACAAGACCCAGCGTCTCACAGTCGCGCCTGAACTCCTGCGCCTTAGCTTCGTCAGACCCGGCATCTCTGCACTCGCCATCAAAGCGGCTGATCTGACGCAGTACCTCGCCAAGGAGCTCGTCACGGCCGCATGCAGGCCAGTCTCGGAGGTGGCCCCCGCTGCCAAGATCCAAGACTAGCTTACCATCACTGAACATGCCCGCGCCGCCAAGTCCACGGATGAGCCAAGATGAACCGGGCTCAGTACGCACACCCCGCGTACGCCGCATCATAGAGAGGCCCTGGTCTATGATCAAGACTCTGATTGGACAGGTGCGGCCATTCTCCACAGTCTCAAGCGCCGTAAAGAGACCTGCCGGACCTGCCCCTATCACGATTAGGTCGAACGGAAACATAGGCAGAGTTCCCTCACTTCCAGCATCTCGCCAGCACGAAGAGGATGATCGGCACCACCACCGATGCCAAGACCACCACGAGCGCCGCCAGCGCGATGCGATCGTAGGATTTCCTTATCTTCCGGATCTCTTGACTCAGCCGGTAATGCTCAGTAGTCATCGGCCTTGTAACCCACTGCTCCAGACTATCGAGGTCCTGGTACTTCTCCGGACTAGCAGCACAGCTAAAGGACCGATTCGTCCCCTCATCGAGCCAGGTGAACTCAATCGTCAGGAGGTGCTGCCCTCGCTCCAGAGTCACCTCGCGGTGACCCAGGTTGTGGAGCAAGCACATGATATGACCGTGGTAACCTGGGTCTATCGGTGGCTGAGTCCCCAGTATCAACCCCAGGCACGTGAGCCCCAAACGCAGGCTGAGTCTTGCGGAGATATTGTCCGGAAGGTGCAGACTTTCGGCGGTAAGGACGAAGGCCAACTCACCGGGTGGGACATCGAACGATTGGCCCTTCTTCTTGAGCTTCTGAATATGCACTGCCTTTCCGCTACGGTAGATGTAGGCCTCAGAACCGACAGTCAAGTCGTAGCTGGCCGCCTTGCAGTTGCTCTCTACGAAGGGTTCGATTAGCTCTGATCCCTTCGGGACGTCTTTCGAATGCTTCACAATGGTTTGGAAGCTCAGCACCGCCATCCAGTCCCCGCCCTCCAGAGGCTAGCATTGAAGGGTGGTCCTTCCACAATGGATCGAGCTTCCCTGCCAACGCTCGGGTTGCCCGTATGCGACAAGGGACGGCATCCAGCTACCATGCTACTCGCGGCAGGATCATTCGGTTGCCCACACTTCCGAGAGCATGGGTGCGGCCGTCACCTAAATATCGTTCGGGTGGATCTTCCCGGCTTCCTCGCCCGTGGGTAGAATCTTGAGGATGCCGAACTGGAGCCCGGCCACCCGTTCGGAAGTCGCGGAGTCCAGAGGACTCCAGACAACCCCGGCCCGCCGTCGGAAGTCCAGGGACGTCAGGAGGCCCACTCCGAGCAGGACGCCGTCGCGGTCGACCATTCCCACGAGAAGGTTCTCGAAGCGATCCGCCTTGGTCAGGAACACTTCCGTGGTTCCCTCGCGCTCTTTGATTCGCTCAAGACCCTCCAGGTCGAAGAAACCCTCGGCGACGATGAAAATGCCGTCCGGTAGCCACTCGGCGTGGGCGATCCCGCACCGCAGATCCTTGGAGATGACGGCCAACTGGCTGGAGTCCATCGGCCGGCCGGTGAGATAGGTCGTGCGAAAGAGAGATATCTTCTGGAGATCCAACTCGCGGCGGGTCGAGCCTCTGAAGTACTGTTGAAAGGCTCTCTCGCGGAAGGCCCGTCGGTCTTTGCGGTTCTTCTCCGTGGCCCTGGGCGAGACGGGCGCCCGCACGACCTTGGGAAGACCGCCTAGGTGGTCCCAGGGCCTGAGGAGATGCTCGAGTTCCAGGGCTCGCTGCAAGGCCACAATATGGGTGGGGGCGATGAGCTCGATCTTGGCGCTCTTGAGGAAGCGCGCCGTGCGCCCCCAGACCAGGCCCGTGGTGTCAATGACGACCAAGTCCGGGGACAAAGAAAGGGCGCCGTCGACCGCGCTCTTGCAGGCGCCGGCGGTGGTGAAGCTCAGAAGTTCGGGGGAATTCGACCCCACGAAATAGGACCGAAGCGGGCTGACTTCCCGGACGCGCCCGATGGGTCCGCCGGCCAGGCCGTAGCCAACACAGCCCGGAGGTCCGATCTCGCTCTGTCCGACGTCGGCGTCGACAACCGCCACCTTGAGGCCCGCGCCCACGGCCACACTGGCCAGGAAAGCCGCCATCGTGGTCTTCCCGCTATCGGGGCCACCCAGGATGAAGAGCTTTAAAGGCCTTGGTCCCGAAGCAATGATCTCCTCCGCGGCTCTCTTCCACTCTTTCATTGGAGCCTGTTCCCCTCTCCCGCGCGGCGAGCGCTACCCGTGTCAGTCCGCCGCGTAAGACCCGGCTCTCTAGATCGGCCGGTAGAAACTCAGAAGCGTATCCCCGTAACGATAGTTCCGAACCAGGCTAAGGGTGGATGTTCTTGAAGGGAGTTCCTCTGTCCTGTGTCTCTGAACGTAAACATAGCCATCCGGGGTGAGGATGCCGCTCTCGTCGATGAGGGCCAGAACCTGTGGTGCGAGGCCGCTGAAATAGGGCGGCGCCACCCCGATGACGTCGAACCGGCGGCCCTGCCGGGCCAGCCGGGGGAGTTCCCGGAGGACGTCCCCCCGCACAACCGTGGCCTGTCGCGCGAGACCGGTGGCCTCAAGGTTCTCCCGGATGATGGCCACGGCCTTCGGGTTGAGTTCGATCATGACCGCCTCGCGCGCTCCGCGACTCAGGGCCTCAATCCCATAGCTACCCGTGCCGGCGAAAAGATCAAGCCAGGCGGCCTCCACGATGACAGGCCGCAGGATGTTGAAAAGAGCCTGTCTCACCCGGGCCAGGGGTGGCCGGGTAGCCTGCCCCCGGACCGACTTCAGGCGCTTGCCTCTGGCCCCGCCCCCCAGAATTCGCATGGCCCTAACGTTCCGTTTCCGGTCCGCTGATCGGACCCTTGTAGAGGTAGCGCTTGAGGGTCCGGTGATAGGGGGTCCAGTGCGGGACCGGATCCGCGTGCCGCCCGGCCGCCAGCGAACCTTCGACCGTGTTGAGCTTGCAGTCAAGGTCGTCCGCGTAGTGGAGGGCAAAGGCTTCCGGAATCATGGGAAGCTTGGGTGAACCCCACTCGGGCTGTCCGTGGTGACTCAAGAGCATGTGCCTCAGTCGCAGGAGAGTCTCGGGCGGGAAACCCTCGATCTTGCGCGCCCGCTCGGCGACGAGTTCGGCCCCAATGACCAGGTGTCCGATGAGGCCACCCTCATCGGTGTAGTCAAAACGCCTCGACCAGTTGAGTTCGCGGGTCTTGCCCATGTCGTGAAGCAGAGCGGCGACAAGAAGCAAGTCGGCGTCAAGTTCAGGGTAGTGGAGGGCGATACCGCGGCAGAGGTTGGCCACGGCCAGGGTGTGCTCGAGAAGGCCACCCAGAACAGCGTGGTGAACCTCCTTGGCCGCCGGCGCCCGGCGGAAGAGAGCCCAGAACTCGCGGTCAAGGAAGAAGCTCTCGGCCAAGGCTCTAAGGGGCGGTGAGCCGACGCTCCGGCACAGGTCGTGGAGTTCCTTCTCCATCTCCTCGGGTTCACGGCGGCTGGCCGGCAGATAGTCGGCCAGGTCGACGCTCTCGTCGGCGACAGCCTCGAAGTCGGTGACATTGATCTGGAGGGCGTCGTTGAACATGGCCACCTGGCCGCAGAGCCTCACGAAGTGGTCAATCTCCCCCACGCTCTGGAGCGCCTCGGCGTTCTCCCAGAGCCGGGCCTGGATGCGTCCGGTTCGATCGCAGAGTTCAAGAGCCAGGAAGGGGTTCCCCGACCGCGTCCAGCGGAGGCTCTTGCCGGAGACCATGAACACTTCGTCCACCGCCTGGTTCTCACGAAGATCCGCAACCCACACCCGGGTCTTTGAAAAGAGGCTCATTGGCGCCGTCTCCCGTCTCATCGTCTAACCCACTTCGGAGTGCGGATAGTATTTCTACCTGCCGCAAAACGTTTCCTGGCAACGGGCTTGCGGCGGGAAGCGGTCTTGGCTCGCCGAATTCCCTCCGACGTCAGCCCAAAGCTACCTCGGACGCCGGGAAGGCAGGCGCCGGGAAAGGAGGGCTCCGCTGCGGCCAGACCTTCGACTCGCGCGGCGATTTCGGTTCTCTTGGTCCTCTTGGGCCTCGCCCCCGGCGGACTGGTCTTCGTCACCCCGGCGACCGCCGGTCCAGCCCTGGCCGCGGCGCACACCCTGGCTGCGGTCTCCACCCTGGCCGCTGAGCCCCTCACCCTTGACCCTTCCTTCTCCGCTCCGTCCGCGCCGGTGAGCCTAGCCGACCAGGCGGCGATAGAGTGTCTTCTCGACCGGCAGGCCGCGGCCCTCCGGGCTCTCGACAGAACGGCCTACCTCCGGACTTTCGCCGACCCGGCCGGAGCGCGCCCGGGGGACGGGGTGGCCGGTGATCCCTCGGCCAGGGTGGCCAGAGATCTCTTCGGGACCATACCACCCGACGCGAGCATCGCCTTCGCCCAGATCGCGCCGGTCTTCATCACTCCCGGTCCGGACGGCCAGGTCGAAGTCCTGGCCCGCCACCTTATCGCCTACCGCGAGTTCTCGGGCGAGCCGGGCCTCGCCGAGGTCACGGCCATCGAGAGGTTGCGCCCTCTCGCGCCCGCGAGGTCCTCTGGGCAACTCGCCTGGGAGGTCTTCGATTGGATCCTGGCCGACGAGCCGGTGGCCCGTCTCACTTGGCCCACCTGGCTTGACGGACGGGTCACCCTCGAACCCTTCGACGGCCGCCTACGGGCCGAGATGACCTACACCTTCTTTGCCGGGAACGCCGGCGAGCCCGTCCGCGGGACGGCAGACCTCACCTTCGCCCTCGCCGATACTCTGGAGGTCACCGCGGTCAGGGGCGCGACGGGCGAACTGTCTTGGCGGCGGGAGTCCGGGGGGCTCACCGTGGACATCCCCGACGGCGGCGCCCCGGGCCGGCCTCTGACCGTAACAGTGCTTTATCAGGGAAAGATCGCGGCTGGAGGCACCCCGCGCCGGGGCAACCTCGAGTACCTGGGGGCCGAGGTTATCTACCTGCGACCGGAGAGTGGTTGGTACCCCAGACCGTCTACCTCCACCAGGATAGGCGGGTCCCTCCGCGGCTTTGTGGCCGTGACCGTGCCGGGTTGGTGGGGGGCGGCCACCTCCGGCCGCCTGGTTCACGCGACCCCGGCGGCCGGAATGGGTCAGGTCCGCACCTTCACCTGGGGTCTTGACCTTCCGACCGACATCTACCTCGCGGCCGGCCCCTATCTCATCGCCGATCTCGTCACCGCCCAGGGGATAACCCTGAGGGCCTTCTTCTACGCCCGCGAGGCCGAGTGGGCCCAGGCCTACCTGGCCGAGACCGAACGCATTCTGAAGGTCTTGTCCGAACGGTTCGGACCCTATCCCTACGGCGATTTGACCCTGGCCGAAGTGCAGGACTTCTACTACGGGGGCCTATCCGCGCGCACGCTCGTCCTTCTGGAGAAGGAGTGGCAGGCCGACCCAGGCGGCCAGACCTGGGCCCGCGACCTCCTGGCTCACGAGATCTCCCACCAGTGGTGGGGAGAGATGATCCCTGTTAAAGGCAAGGCCGACTGGTTTCTCTGGGAGGGGTTAGCCAGCTACTCGGAGGCCCTCTACGCCGAGGAGATCGAGGGTCCGGAGGGCCTGCGGCGGGTGATGGCTCTCAAGGCTAAGAGCTACGCCGAGGCGGTGAGAAGTCATAGCCGGTGGTCGCTCGGGGAGGCCAACGTCCGGGCCACGGACTGGCAGGACGCGTTCGTCTACGACAAGGGCGCCTGGCTCTTCCATAGCCTCCGGTTCCTCGTGGGAGACGAGGTCTTTTTCGATCTCCTCCGAGCCTACGTCGACCGGTTTGCCGGACGGCAACCCCAGACCGCGGACCTAGCCGCTCTCATTGCCGAGATGTCTCCGGACGACCCCTACCTGGCCGAGTTCACCAACAAGTGGGTCGACGAGGCGGCTGATCCGGATCTGACCCTCTCCGGGGTATCCCTGGTTGGACCGGGCGAGGCCGGCTCCGGGCAGCGTCTGGCGTTCGACCTGGTGGACAAGGGTTCGGGCTCCTTTCCGCGGGCGGAGATCAGGATTGTCTACGCGGACGGGCAGGTCGAGACCTTCATGGCCGGAACCGGCAGGAACACCGTGGACCTTCCCGGTCGCCTGACCTCGCTCGTCGTTGATCCCGACCACAAGATTCTCGACCTCGCCCGGCAGAACAACACCTGGTTCTTCGTCGGCAGCCTGGGGGTGTCGAGGGTCTGGCTTTGCGGGTGCGGGTACGCGGTCTTGGGGACGGTCCTGCTCGCGGCCGTCCTAGGCGTTGTCGGCTGGGTCCGGCGGCGGGGGTCGCCGCCGGACCCAGCCGATTGACTTCCGGCGGGCGATGATGCTACTCTGTAGCCGTTAGCTGGCAAGTTCAGTTCTCACAACTTCATAAGGCACGTGGCAGAGTAGGTGTTCCCGCGTCAAGTGCCAGGGGATGGGAAGTTGCCTCTGGACGAAAGGCGGTCGGCTCCAGTCTCGGGGAGTCCGGTCTCCGCCTGCGGTGGGACATCGCTTCCGCTGTCACATCAAAGACGCCTCCGTCTCTTGGTGTGGCCCTGCCGCCGCCAGAGGAAGGAGGTGTATTCCTTTGGACAGGAATTGGACGAGGCGCCTTGTCTATTTGGGACTACTGACGGCCCTCGCCGTGATTTTCACGAGGTTCATCGTTGTCACGATTGCCATAGGCGGCGTTGATAACTTCCGTCTGGGCATAGGTCAGCTCTTCCTGATTCTGGCCGGCATCCTCTACGGACCGCTGGCCGGGGCCTATGTCGGAGCCATGGCCGACATCATCGGCTTCGTCGTTCGTCCGGGTGGTCCCTACGTTCCTCTCTTCACCTTGACGTCGATGCTGACCGCCATCCTACCGGGACTGCTCTTGACCATCATGCGTCGCGGACGGGCTGGGCTGCCCTCTTTGGGCCAGTTGATGATCGCCGTCGCTTTCGGTCAGATTGCGAGTCCCATCCTGCTGACCTCGTATTTCCTCCAGATATCCTTCGGACACCCGTTCGTCGTGAGTCTGGCGCCGCGGCTTGTCACCCAGGCCTTCTTCATCCCGGCCTTCGCCTTGCTGGCTCACCTTCTCCTGAGACGGCTATCCGGCATCGTGCCCCTCTGGGAGACGGTCAACCCGGTCAAGGTCTCGGAACCAGCCCGAGGTTCATGACCCGGTAACCTGGTCCTGACGCGCGGAGCGGGGAGGCCTCCCGGCCTCCCCGCTCCGCTGGACAAACTTTCCACCCCGCGCGCTCCTGCCGACCCCGCGCGCTCCTGCCGGGACCGGCGGTCGGCGCCGAGGGGTCAGGCGAGCTTCTTTTTCCCCTGGCTGAGCAGGACCAGACCCAGAGTCGCTAGGGTAATCGCCGAGTCCGCGACATGGTGGAGGCTCGTCCCGATGCCTACGACCACCAGCGCCTTCTGAAGATCAAACCCGAACGGCAGAACGATCGCCGCCTCCAGGAGAGCGTGGATCGGGAGAATCACCAGTAGGACGAGCCAGGGCTTCATCCCGCGCTTGTAGAGAATAGCGCCGAACAGGCCCCACAGAGCATGACTGAAGGCCCGGGCGGCGACCATGGCCGAGCCCGTGGCCAGCAGAAAGCCGATGCCCGAGCCAAGACCGGCCGCCAGCGCCACCGCCGGGCTGACGAACATCGCGAGCATGGTCGGGACGTGAGAGGTTATCGTCCCCGTCCAGGGCGGAATGGTCACGCGCAGGAAACCAAAGGCAATCGGAATGACGACCGACAGGGCGGCCAGTAGCGCCCCCAAAGCCAGTTCTCTTGTCTTCACAGGTTCACACCGCCTCAGCGAGAGATTCCCCGATGATCTCGATGGCCTCCTCGAGCTGCTCATCGGTGATGACGAGGGGCGCCAGGCAGCGAACGCAGTTGCCTTCAACCCCGGCCTTGAGGAGAAGGAGACCTTTCTTCATTGCCGCCTTCACGATGGCGGTCGCGATCTCGGGAGCGGGCTGCTTACCGCTACGGTCCTTCACGAACTCCATGGCGACCATCGCCCCGAGCCCGCGGACATCGCCAATGAAATCGTACTTGTCCTGGAAACCACTGAAGGCCTCCTTGAGGCGCGCTCCGATGGCCTTCGATCGGTCAAGCAGATGCTCGCGTTCAATCAGGTCGAGGACGTGCAGAGCGGCGACGCAGCCCACCGGGTTGCCCACGTAGGTGCCGCCGATAGTGCTGTCTTCCGGCTTGTCCATGATCTCCCGCTTGCCGATGACACCGCTCAAGGGCAGGCCGGCCGCGATGGACTTGGCCACGCACATGAGGTCCGGCTCCACACCATCGAATTGCTCCATGGCGAACATGGTTCCCGTCCGGCCGAAGCCGGTCTGGACCTCGTCGCAGATAAGCAGGATGCCGTGCTTGGCCGTGATCTCTCTCAGGCGCTTGTAGTAGCCTTTGGGCGGGACAATGAAACCACCCTCACCCTGCACCGGTTCCACGATGACGGCCGCGATCTCCTGGGCCGCGACCGTGGTGATGAAGAACCGCTCCAGAGCGTCGGCGCAGTAGAGATCGCAGGTGGGATAGGTCTTGCCGTATGAACAACGATAGCAGTAGGCGAATGGGATGCGATAGACTTCTCCCGCAAATGGTCCAAAACCCGCTTTGTAGGGCTTCACCCGCGAGGTGAGACTCATGGCCATCAGGGTGCGCCCATGGAACGCGCACTCAAAAGTGATGATGCCCTTGCGGCCCGTCGCTTTCTTGGCGATCTTGACCGCGTTTTCGACCGCCTCGGCCCCACAGTTGAAGAACCCGCACTTCTTGGGCGTGGGTCCAGGCGCGAGCTCGGCCAGCCGGCCGGCCAGATCGATCAAGCACTGGTAGGGAACGATGCTGAAGTCCGTGTGAATGAACTTGGCCACTTGGTCTTGGATGGCCTTGACCACGTCGGGTGGGCAGTGGCCGACGTTGAGCACCCCAACGCCGCCGGCGAAATCGATGAAGCTGTTGCCGTCGATGTCCCAGAACACCGCGCCTTCGGCCCTGTCGATTATGGCCGGGAGATAGAGGGAGAATGCGTTGGCGACATACTTCTCCTTCTTCTCTATGAGCTTTGCCGACTTCGGACCCGGCAGATTTGTGGTTACGTGCGCAAACTTGCCCATTTCGTTCAACCCCCTTGTCTTTTGGTCTACCCACGGTTGGTCAACCCGGCCTGTTTCGGCGGAAATGGCGGTAAAACCTGCTCAGAGCCAGATGGCTCCCTATAAGGATGGACGTGGATGGTCGCCCTCGGCTCGGCCGATCCATCCTACTCCCATCCGCCGCACCCTACCCCACCGCCCGGCCTCTAGTAACCGAGATCACCGCGGACCAGGCCCTCCAGGGGAAGTCCGGCCCGGTAGGCGGCCAGGTTCCTCAGAAAGAGGGCGGTGACGTCGGCCGGACGGCTGAGCCCGGCGTGGTGCGGGGTGATCACGACGTTGGGTAGGGACCAAAGCGGGCTCATTCGTGGCAGCGGCTCCTTCTCCACCACGTCCAGCACGGCCCAGCCAGGCCGCCCCGACCCGAGAGCGGTCAGCAGTCCATCCTCGTCGACGACGCCTCCCCGACCGACATTGATCAAGGTAGCGGTGGGTTTCATCAGCCGCAAGAGCTCGCCCCCGAAGAGACCTCGCGTCTGGGTGGTGAGGGGCAGGGTCAAGACCAAGAAGTCCACGCCGGACACGAACTCCTTGATCCCGTCGGGTCCGAACACGCGGCTCACGCAGCCCAGCCCCGTTGAGGAGGAAACCCCAGGGCCACACCGCCGCAGACCCCAGACGTCCAGGTCCATCGCCCCCGCGCGCCGGGCTACCTCGGCCCCGATCGAGCCCAACCCGGCGACTCCTAAACGCTTGCCGCCCAACATTCCGGGCTCAAACCGGCGCCACGTTCGCCACTTCCGCGCCCCCAGAGTGCGTGGGATGTCCTGGGTCAGGAAGAGACACCAGGCCAGGACGTACTCGGCCACGGAGGGTCCGAATAGGCCTACGGCCCGGGTAAGGAGGGGGCGACCCGCCACGACGGCGGCCGAGAACCGCGAGTCAATCATGAGCCGGTCCACGCCGGCCCAGGCCCACTGGATCCATTCGAGGCGGGGCATCTCAAGCAGGATTTCAGGCGGGACCCCGGCGCCCAGGAAGAACTCCGGCCAGAGACGATGGGCCCGGACCTCGTCCACCGACGCGGCGACCTGGACCTCAAGGCCGACGCCTGGGGCAACCTGCCGCAACTGCCGCTCATACTCGCCGGTTCTCGCCGGCACATGGACTAGGACTCTAGATGGCAGCCCGGCCATCTGTCTCTTCGCTTATCCCCACCAGACTCAAAACGGATCGAGCGTTGTTGAGGGTGTGCTTCTCGGCCATGGCCACGAGTCTCGCCCGATCCCGGGCCTTGAGGGCCATCAGGATCTCCTCGTGCTCGGCCACGGTCGACACGCCTCGCGCCAAGACGGAGATCTGGTTGCCCTGAGGGAAGAAACCCCCGAGCATCTCGACGCACTCGAAGAGCTTTCCGAGACCGCCCGCCTGGAAAAGCCCTTGGTGGAAGCGCCGGTCGAGTTCGATGACGTCGGCCGGGCGACCGGCCGCCGCCGCTTGGGTCAGCCGGCGGTGGACGTGCTCCAGGGTGGTAATGTCCTCCTCGGTCACTCGCTCGGTCGTGTGCTCCATGGCCGCTCGGACGATGATCCGAGTCGCGCGCCAGACCTCCTCAATCTCACGGACTGAGGGACGGCGAACGACCGCCCCGCGATGGGGAGCGAGGTCGACAAGACCCTCTTTGGACAACCGGTGAAGGGCCTCCCGGACAGGGATGCGGCTCACCCCCATCCGCTCAGCCAACTCGGCCTGGATAAGCCGTTGACCGGGTTTGAGTTCTCCGTCGCGGATGGCATCGCGTAGTTTCTCGTAGACGACCTCGGAAAGAGGACGGTGTGGAGTGATCGTCAGGCGTCCGCTCAACGGAGACGGACCTCCCATCGCAAAGAGCCGTTCCCGCCCCAGGCGCGAGAAGGGACAACACTATAACGGTCTGGAGGGTGGCTAGGGCTCTTTCCATATTGCGGAACGGAAATCCTGCAAGCAAATCCTCTCCGAAAGGACAACTCCTCAGGTAGAACAGCCGGCTACCCTGCGGCTAGGGTTCCATCAACTCCAGCCCCTGGCTGATGTCAAGGCTCATTTCCCCGGAGAGGAGTCGGACCTTGACGTGGCGCAGCCATTCCGCGTCATCACTTCCCGGGTAGTCAGTCCTGAAGTGGAACCCTCGGCTCTCCCTGCGGTAGCGTGCGGATCGGGTAATGGCTTCGGCGACGAGGAGGAGATTGAGCGCCTTCAGGGCCGCCCGGACATCGTCGCCACGGTCCAGATCGACAGTGAGAGGTGTGGCTCTTTTGACCTTGTTTATGGTTGACTGGGTTCCGTCCAGACTCTCCCGGCTGCGGACCAGGGCCGCCGACCGCCACATGGCCTGGCGAATGCGTCGCGTAGCCTCGGCCGGGGTCAGGGTGCCGGAACCGCCACCCTCCATCAGAGCCATGGTCCGCCGGATGCGCTCGCGGACCAGGCGTTCCCAGTCCCCCGACAGCGAGGCATTCGCGGATTGGGCTGAGGCCGCGGCCAGGATCCCGGCCCGCCGTCCCATAGCGACCGCCTCGGTCAAGCCATTTCCGCTAAGACGATCCGCGCCATGCATTCCGGCGGCCACCTCGCCGGCAACGTACAGACCGGTCACTCTGGTCTGGCCGTGGTCGCCACCGACGACTCCGCCCATGGTGTGATGGGCGGCGGGCGTGACGGAAACAAGTTCGGTTTCGCTGGATCCCGTTCCGGCCGCGGTCAAGTGAAGAGGCAACTCCTCGTCGGAGGCCCCCAGGATCGCGTCCTCATAGATGCGCCGGGCCACCAGGCTGGGGCTACCCTCACCCGAGACCAGCCCGGGCAATCCAACCTTGTCGGTAATGTCCCGGTCACCACCAACGAGCAGTCTTCTGCCGGCGAGATCACTGAACGGAACGATGCCCGAGACATCGGGCCCGAGGGTTGTCACCGGCCAGAACTGAACGAACTCCATGTCGGCCAGGACGGCGCCGACCCTGAAGGCCATGGCCATTCCGTCGCCGGTGGCCTCAAGAGAGTTGTCTGTCCGGAGAAAGACTCCGGCCGCCCCGCCCGTGGCCAGAACAACGGCCCGGGCCGTGATGGCAAGCCACTCGTTCTTGGCGGCATCGAAGGCCAGGACGCCGCAGACCGTCTCGTCCTGGTCGAGGAGAACTTCCCAGCCTAAGGCGTTAACTCGCCGGACACCGGCGGCTTCGCCGAGGGCCCTGATCTTGGTCGTCAGGGCCTCGCCCGGAGAACCGCCTTCACCAGCGACGCGGAAGCCGGTCCCGGTCTCCGCCACTGCCACTCCGGCGCCCTCGACGAATGTCCGAACCCAGGACGCGTCCTGGGCGAGGACCTTGACCATCGAACGCTGAGGGAGGTACTTGCCGCCGGCGATGGTATCCAGAAAGTGCTGTTCGGGCGTGTAGCTCGTTGTGGACGTACGGAAGTTGCCCCCGCTCCGGGAACTGGCCGACTGGCCGCGAGAGTCGGTCAGTATCAGAACTTGACATCCGTTCTGGCGTGCGATGAGCGCGGCAGTCAGACCTGCCAGACCCGAGCCCAGGACCGCAACATCTGTCTCTAACGCCTGCATGCTCCGGACCCCCAAAGAGGCGTGCCCCCTCAAGACTGCGAAGAAGGCTAGAAGGATGGGATAATGTATCCAATCGTAGGAGGGCGTTTCGCTTTCGAAGAGCCAGATTCCTTCCGAGGAAAGTCTCAGCTAGAACTCAATACCTTCCTGAGCAGGCACTCCGGCGGCGAAATGGTGCTTGATGTCGAGTACCTCGCTGACCTGGTCGGCCAGGCGGACGAGTTCAGCAGGAGCGTACCGCCCTGTCAGGAGGACGTCGAGCGACGGATTCCGGCCGCCGAGGGCCGCCTCAACCTCTTCCCAGCGGACGAGGCCGAAGTCCAGGGCCACGTTGATCTCGTCCAGGATGATCAGACCGAACTCTCCCGCGGCTAGGGCTTCCCTGGCTCGCGCGAGACCCTTGTGGGCCAACTCGACGTCAATCGGCAGGGGATCGGCCTTGTTCACGAACTCGTCCCGGCCGTACTGCTCGACAGTCAGAAGATCGGCGAGGCACCTGCGAGCAACCTGGAATTCGCCGTAGTTCTGGCTGCCTTTCATGAACTGAATGACAAGAACCTTCGTCCCGTGTCCGATGACCCGCAGCGCCTGACCGAAAGCGGCGGTCGTCTTGCCTTTCCCGTTACCCGTGATAACCATCAACAGCCCACTCTTGGACATACCCGATCACCCTCCTCCAACTAGAGGCGAGACCCAGGCCGGCGGTGACAGGCTATAGCAGGTAGTGCCTGGTATACGGCGATCCCCCGGTAACTCCTGCGCGAAGTCTTGGACAGGAGGGGTAGGAAGGACCGGAGCGACCGCGAAGCGGTGCCTGCTAGTACCTACTGGCCCGCGGACGCGGAGGGAAGTAACAAATGGATCTTGGGCTCATCGAGTACGCGCTCTGGGTAGTCATCGGGCTCTGGGCCACGCTCTTCGTCGACAACGCGATCGCTAGGGCGGCCGGGCTCGTTCTGATCGGTCTCGCGATTCTTCGCGCCCTGACCGAGAAGGACGCGGCGCCACGCCCCGAGGTCGCTTCCGCCGCCGGTGACGCGACCGCCGATTCGTCTGAGTCCCCCGGCAGGCCCGAGTCACCGGAGACACCATCGCCCCCCGCCCGGCAGCGCCGGCGCATCCTCTAGAGGGCGGAACCCGGCCTTACCGCGAGCCGCGCTCAGGCCCGGGCGGTTGGTCCGTGAGCCTCGCTCAGGCCCGGGCGGTTGGTCCGTGAGCCTCGCTCAGGCCCGGGCGGGCGGTCCGCGAGGGGGCCGGCCCGAGTTGCGCTAGTCTGTCGAGGCCGTGAGCTCGAGGAGCTTGCTCACGAGGGACAAGTCCGACCCGTGACCACCCTTCTCGGCCTCCCGCCGCAAGGTCTTGAGGGTCACCTCGTCCAAGCACGTTCGGATGGTCAAGACCTGCGTCTTCAGGAACGTCTCGCTCTTGGACGCCTTCCCCATCAGTTCCAGGGCTTCTCTAGCTTCTCCCCTGCGGGCCAGGGCGACTCCGAGCATGAACTGGGCCCTCGGGTGACCGGGGCCAGCGATGACCGCTTGACGAGCGTAGTCCACGGCCAGACCGAGATCTCCTTTCCGCGCGTAGAGCTCGGCTAGCCCGGCCAGAAGCTCCGGATTGTCCTTGTGCAGGTCGAGGAGGGGCTTCCACTCGGCGATGGCCTGGTCGTAGTCCTGGGCCTGGGCGTGGGCCGCGCATAGATTCACTCTGGCCCCGAGGTGTCGGGGTTCGACATCGAGGGCTCGTCGCCACTCGGCTGTGGCCTCGTTCATCCGGCCCTGGCGGTGGTAGGCGACCCCCAGGTTGTAGTGGGCGTTGGCGTACTCGGGCGAGACCTCCAGGGTCTTCTTCCAGACGTCGATGGCCTTGTCGACCTGGCCTTGAAGCAGGTAGACCTCCCCCAAATTGAGGTAGAGCTCCGGATCACGGCCGCTGGCCTTGAGACCTCGCTGATAGGCCGCGGCGGCCTCCTCCAGCCGGCCCAGACGCTTGAGGGCCATGCCGGCGTTGAGTTCAGCCGAAGCCACGTTGCCGCCGAGCTGGACCGCCTCGGCGCTCTCGGCCAGAGCCTCCTCGTAGCGCCGCCGGTCTAGGTAGGCCGCTCCCAGGTTGAGCCGTGTCTGCGGATCTTCGGGCGCGAGATCGCGGGCCTTCTCCAGGCAGGCAACGGCCTGATCAAGAAGACCGCGGGTCAGGTAGATCTCGGCCAAGTGCAGGTAAGGGAGTGGTGGCTTAACCTCCGGGCTTATCTCCAGGCTCTTCTTCATCTCGTGGATGGCCGGATCCCACATCCCCTTGAGAGCGTAGACTTTGCCGAGAAAGAAGCGAGAGGCCGCGTGCCGCGGATTGACCTTGAGAACCTCGCGCCACGACGCGATGGCCCGGTCGTAATCCTTGAGTTCGGCGTAGGCTACCCCGGCGAGGTGGAGGCCTTCGACGTCGCGGCGGCTGAGGTCGTGGCCGTGCTCGAAAGCGTTGGCGGCCTCCTTGTATCGGCCGAGTTCCATCAGAGCCACGCCCATGTCGTGATAGGCCGCCCAGTTCTTGGGGTCGCGCTTCACAATTTCCTGACAGGTGGCGATGACCTTGTCCATCTTGGCGACATGGTCGCCGTCAACCTTACCGTTCATGGTGGATCCCTCCCCGGTCTCCGAAAGCCCAAAAGGCAACGGGAAACCTTGCCGCCCGTAGTTCTCGCCGGCGGCGGGCAAGACCTGCCTTGGGTCGGCGAGCGGGAGACGGGGTCCCCGAAGGCTTATCCGCCGCCAGAGGGGCGGGTGGGGCGAGGTGGGGTAAGGGGACGTCCGGCCTCCCTCTCCAGGGTCTCGTAGAGCCGGCGGGTAAACTCCGCCCGGGGCGAGACGTCCCCGCTACGCTCGAGAGCGTTGACCGCCCTGGCCATGTCCACGAGCCGGCGGCGGCAGGACGGGCAAGCCCGGACGTGAGCCTCGACGGCGCGTTCCTGCTCGGCCGTGACTCCGGCGTCAAGATAGGCTTGGAGCCAGTTGTAGACGTCAGCGCAATCCAATGGAGTTCCCTCCCTGGCATATCTGCCGCGGGTCTAGCCTCTGTCCACAAGACGGACCCGCAGCATCTCGCGGGCCCGAAAGAGCCTGGTCTTGACCGTTCCCAGGGGCAAGGCCAGGACCACGGAGATTTCTTCGTAAGCCAGATCCTCGATGTGACGCAGAACGACGACCGAACGGTACTTGGGCGGCAGAGCGTCAATGGCCTTCTGAACATCGGAACCGAGGGCTTCGGCCAGGGCCTGCTCCTCGGGTAGCTGAGTCTCGTCGGCGATTTCCCGGGACATGTCCCCCTCGGGGCCTACCGGAGCGTCGAGAGAGACCGTGTTCAGGCGGCGGCGCCGGAGGTGGTCGAGGCAGAGATTGGAGGCGATCTTGTAGACCCAGGGGGAAAACCGGTCTCCCTTGAAGGTCGCCAGGGCCCGGTAGACGTTGAGAAACGTCTCCTGGGTTATGTCCTCCGCTTCCTCCCGGCTGTGGAGCATGCGATAGGCCAGGTTGTAAATGCGCGCCTGATAGCTGGCCAGGAGTTCGCCGAAGTGCTCCAGACGGCCTCTCTGGCAGAGTTCGATCAGGCGGAGATCGACGGCGTCCTGGTCGGGGGTCTGTGGCAACAGCTTTCGCCTCTCCCACGTCATACGGACAGACCGACTCAAGGTTTCGGCAAACCGGCTGGGATTTCCGCCGCGGCCTCTAGCCGCGTCCAAGGATCAGGAAGACTCCGATGGCCACGAAAAAGATGCCGGCCCCGAGTTTGATGTAGGGAAGGGGCAGGAGCTGAGTGATGGCCGTCCCCAGGAGCACGCCCAGAGCACTCGCGGCCACCAGGGCCAGGGCCGCCCCCGCGAAGACGGAGATCGCCGACTTGGATTGGGCGGCCAGGACCATGGTCATGAGCTGGGTCTTGTCACCCAGTTCGGCGATGAAGATCAGGGCGAACGTGCTGAGAAAGACTTTGATATCCACGCGCTATCCCTCCGCTTGGGGTGGGACCGCCCTCACCGGGGTTCCCCGGACTGGGGTCCCGGCCATGGGGCCTTTGCCCCGGCCTTTTCGCCGGAACGGCCTCCTGGCCCTTTCCCGGGGTCCAGGGCCAAGGTCACGTGAAGGCGACCACTGGGATCGAGAAAGGCCTCCTCCGCGTCGGCGAAGGAAAGACCCCGGCGGCCTAAGGCCCGCCCCAGATCAACCTCGGACAGGCCGGCTTTGCGAAGACCCTCGGCTTCGGGTTCACCCCGCAAAAGGACAATGGTCGAGGCCCGCAGGCCAAGAAAGCGGGGCGTGACGGGGGCGGCCTCCCTCCTGGGGATGGCTGAAAGCATTCCGTCGGTCTCGAATATGGCCAGTTCCACGTCTCCCGGTCCCACAAACCCGCGCTCGCGCAGGCGCTCGGCGAGTTCCGCCGGACTAACCCTCGCCCGGCGGAGGTTGTCTTTCAGGATACGCCCTTCCCGGATTACGATGACCGGCCTGCCCTCAAGAACGTCCTGGAGGCGGGGGTAGGAAAGACTGAGTTGAGCCAGTCCTAGTTGGACGAGGGTAAGAGTCACGACGGCGATGATGGCCGGCAGGACCGACAACCCGGGATCGGCCAGGGGCGCCCCGACAATTTCGGCCACGACTAAGACCATAACAAAATCAAGGGGTTCCATGTCCCCGAGACACCGCTTGCCCATCAGCCTGAAGCCGACCAGGGCCAGTGCGTAGAGCCCGATCGACTTCGCGACTATGAGGAGGAGGCGCGCGACTCCGGGGGTCACCGCCGGACCGTCGCGGGTTAGCTGGGACTCGGGTTGGCTGGAGGCCAACCGCCGTAGGGAACGGTTCCCGCGTCAGGCGGCGCTGGGGGGATGGCTGACGCCCCCGGGAGCATCCGCGCCGGTCGCATTGGTCCGCCCTGCGCTCCAGCCTGAGCCGGTGACCAGGCCTCGGTGTAGACGGGGGCCCGCCCCTCGACGGTTTCAACGTCGTGGACGGTCCAGGCCCTCGGACCGAAGTAGCGGTCGAGGGCGTCGTCCAGGCTGGGGCGGCCGATCTCCACGAGTTCGTAGCTCACGCGGACGGCGGGTTGCCTGATATTGATGAGGCGCCTCAGGTCGATGGGAGTGGCGATGATCACGAGGTCAGCCGGCGTCTGGGCCACCGTGGCCTCAAGGTCGGCCATCTGTCGCGGCCCGTAGCCCATGGCCGGGAGAAGCTGTCCGACCTCGTAGCGGCGGAAAGTATCCTGGATGGAACCCACGGCGTAGGGGCGCGGGTCGATGAGTTCGGCCGCGCCGAACTTGCGGGCGGCGATGACGCCGGCCCCGTACTTCATCCCACCGTGGGTCAGGGTCGGCCCGTCCTCGATAACCAGGACCCGCTTGCCGCGTATGGCCAGGTGATCGTCGACGAAGATGGGCGAGGCGGCCTCGATGATCATGGCCTCCGGATTATAGCGCCGGGCGGCCTCGCGCACGGCCTCGACCCCCTCGGGTCTGGCCGTATCGACTTTGTTGATGACAACCACGTGAGCCAGGCGGAGGTTGACCTCGCCGGGGTGGTAGGCCGTCTCGTGGCCCGGGCGGTGGGGATCGACCAGGACCAGGTGCAGGTGGGGCCTAAAGAAGGGCAGGTCGTTGTTGCCCCCGTCCCAGAGGATGACGTCGGCCTCCCGAGCGGCCTCGGCCAGAATGGCGGCGTAGTCGACGCCGGCATAAACGACGACCCCATTCCGGAGGTGGGGCTCGTACTCCTCGCGCTCCTCGATGGTCGTGTTGTGGCGCTCAAGATCCTCGTAGGTGGCGAAGCGTTGAACTGCCTGTTGGGCGAGGTCGCCATAGGGCATGGGGTGGCGGACGACAACGACCTTGGCCCCGCGGGCTCGAAGAAGCTCAACCAGGCGGCGGGTCGTCTGGCTCTTGCCGGCGCCGGTGCGCACGGCGGTGACGGCAACGACGGGCTTGGGGGAGGGCAGCATGGTGGCCTCCGGACCCATAAGCCAGAAGTCCAGACCCAGGGCCAGACAGCGGGAGGCTTGGTGCATGACGTAGCTGTGGGACACGTCACTGTAGGCGAACACGGCCCGCTGAGCCCCGGTCTCGCGGGCCAGGCGGGGGAAGTCCTCCTCGGGGTAGACCGGAATGCCTTGGGGGTACTGGGGCCCGGCCAGCTCGGGCGGGTAGCGGCGCCCGGCAATGTCGGGAATCTGGGTGGCCGTGAAGGCCACGACCTGATAGCCCGAGTTGCCGCGGAAGAAGACGTTGAAGTTGTGGAAGTCGCGCCCGGCGGCGCCCATGATGATAACGCGGGTGGGGCCGGCTGATCTGGTTGGCTCTGGGGGTGGTCCAAGACCGGATCCCTGGTAAGGCACTGTTTTCCTCGCCTCCGGGGGTAGTATGGGTCAGTGGACCGTAGGAAATTCCACAGGTTGCCGCTGTTGGAGGCGAGCGCCGCGAAGGTGGCGTGCCTGTGGCGCGGGCATCGGGTTCAGTGCTCTCGGAACCTCGCGCTTACATCCAGGACACACGGGGCAATGGTAACCTGGTGAGCGTCAGCTTGTGACTTCTCGCGGCCCGGGGCGGTCGCTGGCACGGCCCGTGGCCGCCTCGGCGATCTCGGCGCCTATGCGCTTGGGCTGTGTTTGGTCCCAGATTCAGCGAAGGCCAGTGCGCCCGCGGAAGGATGTGAACCAACGTGCAGGGGTACTGCCCAAACTGTGATTGCGAGCGCGAGTTGAGGCGCGAGGCAAGGTCGGAGACTTACACCGTGCGAAAGGACGCGGTGTCGGTCGAAGGCGAGGTCTCCATCTGCGCGGTTTGCGGAGAGCACGTCCTTGACCCCAAGCGGGATGACGACTTGCTGAGAAGAGTCTATGCCGAGTACCGTGGGCGCCATGGCCTGCTCGGGCCCGAGCAGATTCGCGAGAAGCGCGGCGTCTACGGTCTGTCGCAGCGGGCTCTGTCCAGACTCCTGGGCTGGGGACCCATCACCATCCAGCGGTACGAACAGGGCGCTCTGCAGGATGAGGCCCATGACGTGGTTCTCAGGCAATTGGATAAGGCGGACTTCGTTCTCTCGATGCTCGCGAGGAACGGGCATCGCCTCTCCGAGAGGGAGCGCGAGCATATAGGGTCCGTAGCCGCTGGCCTGACTAGACCCGACGGCGACGGTCTTGGAGTCAGGTCACTTGAGGACTGGGTGCGCGTGTCCCCGGGGCGGGACGACCGGGAGACGGGCTTTCGTGACTTCAGCATCGAGCGCTTCGCCCAACTCGTGCTGTGGCTTGCCGAGAGCGCGCCCGGCCTGTTCAAGACGAAGCTGGCCAAGCTCCTGTGGCTGTGCGATTTCCTACACTTCCGCCGTCACGCGGTGGGGATCACGGGGCTCGCGTATGCTAGACTGCCTCATGGTCCAGTCCCGGACGGGTTCTCCTTCTGGCTTCTGGAGCTTGAGAGACGACACCTTGTCAGCCTCAGGCCGGAAGAGCACGGAGAGTTCGAGGGTGAGATCATTGAGCCGCCGGCCAGGGTTGGCGGTCTTTCTGGAGCACAGCTCTCCGACCTGTCACACCGTGAGGCTGTCTGGCGCAGCCGGCGCAACGGCGACGTTATCCCCTACACCGAGGCAGACAGGCTGGATCTGCTCGCTGACGTGAAATGAGCCGTGCGCCGCATAGGCGCGCGGCTACTCCCCGGCCCCGCCCTCTCTGCCCTCGCCCCCCCTACTTCAGCAGCGGCCCGAGCACCTCTTCCAGCGTCGGCTGGCCGATCTCCTGGAGGTCATAGCTGACCCGCATGGCCGGCTTGGTCAGCTTCAGGACCCGTCGCAGGTCGATCGGCGTACCGATGATGACCACATCGCAGGGGGTTCTCTTGATCGTGTCCTCCAGGTCTTTGATCTGCTGGTCCCCGTAGCCCATGGCCGGCAGGAGGACTCCGGTCTTCGGGTATTTCTTGAAGGTTTCCGCGATCGTCCCCACGGCGTAGGGCCGCGGATCGACGGGTTCCGCGCCAAAGCGCTTGGCGGCGATCATGCCCGCCCCGTAGGTCATTTCGCCGTGGGTGAGGGTCGGGCCGTCCTCGATGACCAGGACCTTCTTGCCGCGGATGTCGCTGCCGTTGCCGGTCAGGGTGATGGGCGAAGCGGCCTCGATGACCACGGCCCCGGGGTTGACCTCGGCGGCGCTCTGCCGCACGGCGGCTACGGCTTCGGGGCTGGCCGTATCGACCTTGTTGATCACGATCACGTCGGCCAGGCGGAAGTTGGTCTCGCCGGGGTGGTAGCGCATCTCGTGACCGGCCCGGTGCGGATCGGCCACGGTGATGAAAAGGTCGGGCTTGTAGAAGGGAAGGTCATTATTCCCGCCGTCCCAGAGGACGACGTCGACTTCCTGCTCGGCCCGCCGCAAGATGGCCTCATAGTCGACGCCGGCGTAGACAATGCTGCCCCGATCGAGATGGGGCTCGTACTCCTCGCGCTCCTCGATGGTGCAGTCGTGCTTGTCGAGGTCGGCGTAGGTGGCGAATCTCTGCACGGCCTGCTTGGCCAGATCGCCGTAGGGCATCGGGTGCCTCACGGCGGCGATTCGCTTGCCGGCGGCCTTGAGAATCTCGGCCACCCGGCGCGTGGTCTGGCTCTTGCCCGCGCCCGTGCGCACGGCGCAGACAGCGACGACCGGCTTGACCGACTTGACCATCGTCCGCTTAGGGCCCATGAGAACATAATCGGCCCCCAGGGCCAGGACCTGGGAGCCCTTGTGCATCACGTACTCGTGGGTGACGTCGCTGTAGGCGAAGACAACCTGATCGACGTCCAACTCCTTAATGAGCTTGACCAGATCGGTTTCCGGGTAGATGGGAACGCCCTTGGGGTAGCCCTCCCCCGCCAGAACGGCCGGGTAGCGTCGATCCTCGATATTGGGAATCTGCGTGGCGGTGAAGGCCACCACTTCGTAGTCCGGATTTCCGCGAAAGAAGACATTGAAGTTATGAAAATCGCGGCCGGCCGCGCCCATGATCAGGACGCGCGTTCTCCTAGCCATGTTCTTCTCCCCCTTGACTACTCAAGAGTCTAGTGTGTCTTACATAGCAGGCCGGACCGCCGGGACCGGGCTTCCCTACATCACCAGGGCCAGGATGGCCTTCTGGGTGTGGAGCCGGTTCTCGGCCTGGTCAACGACGACCGAGGCCGGACTGTCAATGACCTCGTCGGTGACTTCCTCGCCGCGATGCGCGGGCAGACAGTGCATGAAGAGAGTGCCCCGCCGACCCGAGGCGGCCATGAGCGAGGCGTTGACCTGGTAGGGCGCCAGTTCCTTAAGCTTCTGCTCGCGCTGGGCCTCCTGGCCCATGCTTGTCCAGGTGTCGGTGTAGATGACGTCGGCGCCCCGCACCGCCTCGCGGAGGTCGTGAGCCAGTTCGATCTTGGCCCCTGTTTCGACGGCGTCCCCTCTGGCCCATTCGACGACGGCCCCGTCTGGGTCGTTGCCGGGCGGGGTGCAGACGACAACGTGCATCCCGGTCTTGGCCCCGGCGCACATCAAGGAGTGGGCCACATTGTTCCCGTCGCCGACGTAGACCAGCTTCACGCCTTCCAGGCGACCCAGCTTCTCGTAGACGGTGTAGACATCCGTCAGGCCCTGGCACGGGTGCAGCAGGTCGGTCAGGCCGTTGATGACCGGACACGACGCGGCCTCGGCCAGGTCGAGCACGTCCTGGTGGTTGAAGGTCCGGATCATGATCCCGTCGAGGTAGCGGGCCAGGACGCGCCCGGTGTCGCCGATGCTCTCGCCCCGCCCGAGTTGGAGGTCGTTGGCCCCCAGATACAGGGCATAGCCCCCGAGTTGATAGATGGCGACCTCGAAGGAAACCCTGGTCCGGGTCGAAGGTTTGGAGAAAATCATCCCGAGGGTCTTGCCGTAGAGAGGCTGATCAGACTCTCCACTCTTCCAGCGGAGCTTAATGAGTTCTGTCGTTTTGAGAATCTGTCGCACTTCCTCGACGGTGAGGTCGTGGATGGCGACAAGATCCTTGCCCTTCATACTCACAGCCATCGCTTCCGCACTCCTTCCCCGTGTCCCGCCGGGCTTCCCCCGCATCCGGCCGGAAGAGCCCGGGCCGGCCTCATAAACCAAGCCTACCTCGTGACCGTGGTCCCGGCCTTCCCGGCCAGGGCGGCCGCCGATTCACCGATGGCCGCGATCACGGCTCGCTTCCCACCGGCTTCGAGAAACCGGATGACGGCCAGCACCTTAGGGCCCATGCTGCCGGGCGGGAAGTGGCCCAGTTCCATGTAGGTCTTGGCCTCATCCAGGGTCATGTGATCGAGAAAGCGCTGTTCGGGCGTGCCGTAGGCCAGAGCCACGCGATCGACGTCGGTGAAGATGGCGAAGACGTCGGCGCCGATGTCGGCGGCCAGGCGCTGCCCAGCCAGGTCTTTGTCGACAACGGCCTCGACTCCCCGCAGGGCGCCGTCCAGGTCCTCGACCACGGGAATCCCCCCGCCACCGGAGGCGACGACCAGGGTCCCCGCCGCGGCCAGAGCCCGTATCGCGTCCCGCTCGACAATGCGGATGGGATCGGGCGAAGGCACGACCCGGCGACATAGGCCGGGCCGGACCTCCTTCATGACCCAACCCCGCTCGGCGGCCAGGGACCGGCCCTGCTCGACCGGGTAGAAGGGGCCAACCGGTTTGGTCGGATTACCGAAGGCCGGGTCCTCCGCCGCCACCACGATCTGGGTGACAATGGTGGTCACCATCGCCGGCAACTTCCTGGAGACCAGTTCATTGCGGAGAGCTTGCTGGATCATGTAGCCCACAAGGCCCTGGCTCTCAGCCCCGCAAACATCGAGCGGCATCGCCGGGATCTGATCCACCCCGGCCTCGTTCTGAAGGAGGATGTTCCCCACCTGGGGCCCGTTTCCGTGGGTGACGACGACCTTGTGGCCCACCTCGACGAGGGAGATGATGGCCCCCGCGGTTCTGGCGATGTTGGCCCGCTGCTCGGCTGCCGTGCCTTTCTGCCTGGGCTGGAGGATGGCATTCCCGCCGAGGGCGATGACAATCGTTTCCGGCCTAGAGCCCATTCTCTCTCTCCGTTCCGCACCCCGTGTTGCGGATGCCGGTGTCGTGGCCGCAATTCCGGCATGCCCGCCCGTTTAGCCCCGACGCATCCACTTTGTATCCGTTCCGCCTGATCAGAGCCTGGCCACAGGAAGGGCATAGGGTTTCGCTGGCGCCCCACTCCCAGGTATTGCCCACATAGACGTGGTGGAGGCGACCTAGAGCGATTTCCCGAGCTTGTCTGATAGCCGCCAGAGGCGTGGCCGACCGGGTCATCTTGTAGTTGGGGAAGTAGCGCGAGAAGTGCAGAGGAATATCGGGCGAGACCCCGGACAACCACAGGACCAAGCGCTCCACCTCGTCGGGCCCGTCATTGAGGCCCGGGATGAGGAGGTTGGTCACCTCGACGTGGCACCCGGCCCCGTGCGCGATCTCCACCACCGCCAGGACGGGGTCGAGCCGGCCCGAGCAAACATCCTGGTAGAAGTCGTTGGTGAAGGCCTTGACGTCAACGTTCATGGCGTCGATCAGGGGCAGGAGATCCCGAAGGGGGCCCTCGTTAACGTAGCCATTGGTGACCAGGACGTTCTTGAGACCGCGCTCGTGGGCGATCCTGGCCGTGTCGCCGACCATCTCGATCCAGACAAGGGGCTCACTGTAGGTGTAGGCCAGGCCAATGCAGCTCTGGCCGCGGTCCGGCCAGGTCAGGGCGGTCTCTACGGCCTGAGCCGGCGACATCTCGACGTCCTCGCCGTCGCCCTGGGAGAGTTCCCAGTTTTGGCAGTGCCGGCACCTGAGATTGCACCCGAACGCGGCCAGCGAAAACACGTAGGCCCCCGGGTAGAAGTGGTAGAGGGGTTTCTTCTCGATAGGATCCATGGCGTAGGAGGCGCAGCGACCATACTTGGTGGCGTAGAGGGTCCCGTCGAGGTTCTCGCGGACATGGCAGAAGCCGGCCTTGCCCGGCCGTACGTGGCAGTCTTGGGGACAGAGAAGGCAGTGGGTGACTCCGCCGTCTAGCTTCTCGTAGTAGTCCGCCTCGCGCAAGTCTCGGTCTCCCTAGGGGTCAATCGCCACTACCCTATTCTCCCCCACTCCGGGCCCGGCGATGGCGGGCCGGTGGCCGCAGGTAGCCGGTAGCGGGTAGCGGGTCGGCGACAGCCTCCTGGCTTCGGCTAGCGGGCACATAGTTCCTGCTCTCGCGGGGGACACGTCCCCCACCGCCTGTTCCTCGGCCAGGGCCACGATCGGCTCGTAGAGGAGCACCCGGCCCGTCATCGGGTGAACCGCGCCCAAGCTCAGCGGTACCTGGTCACCTTGAATCGATAGAGACTGACCCCGGTCTCGCCCGATGGTATCCCGGCCTTCTGCATGGCGATGTCCACCTGGTCCTCTACCGTGTCCACGCCCTCGAGATCCGGCAGGAGAAGGCCGGTCCGCTGTCCCTTGGTCACAATGACCCCGTAGGTCTTGGGGTTGAGGTCGGCCAGAGACGCAACGGGTTCCGCCGGCTCCAGAACGTCCACTGAGTAGACGATCTCCGGAAGCTCCGACTCCTCTACCGGGTAGAACCGGGGGTCGGCCGTGCCGGACTGGATGGCGTTGCGGATGACCTCCTCGGCCAGGTTCGGGGCGCCGGCTTCCAGGGTTCCAATGCACCCGCGCAACCGGCCCTGTTTCTTCAGAGAGACGAAGGCGCCGGCTCTCCGGTCAAGACCGGGGACTCCCGGCGGGGGATCAATCTTCCGGCCGGACCTGACATAGGTCTCCAGCGATAGCCGGGCCAGGCGGACGAGGGGATGTCGGCGCCGGGCCTCTTCGGAATCCTCTTCTGCCGCGGCGTCTCCCGCGCCGGCCGGTGGTCTGGCTCCGGTCTCGGCGGGCTCAGGGGGGCCCAGGACAGAACCCAAGCCGGGGCCGGAGGCCTTCGGGTCGTCGGGGGGCGGGGGCGCAACCTCTTCCTCGCTCACCGGTTCGTCCGCTTCCGCGGCGGGGCCGGTCGGCGTGAAGGTGGCCACGCAGTAACCGACGCCGAAAGGACCCTCGTAGGAAAGAACTTGGGGGAGAACCCGCCGGCCGTCCAGGGCGCCGAAGAGGGTGAGGATGGGACCCAGTCCGCACTCGCCCGCCCTCTCGATAAGCTCCGGATCCAGTTCGCGGAGGGCCCGGACGTCAGCCGAGGATAGCGCGTCGACTACCTTCTGGTCAAAAACCTTGCCCATGGGATCGTAACCCGCCGGCGCCCCGTCGGTCAGACGGTGGGAGAGATCGCCGCTGGCGATGTAGACGATCCGGATGCCGAGTTCGCGACTGGCGGCCTCGACGGCCTGCCCGAAGGCGAAGAGACGGTCCTCGGAGAGCGGGCCCGTTGTCCCGGCTACCAGACGGCTTTCGACACCGGCCAGCTTGAGGTAGTAGAGGGGGACCAGAATCGAATAGTGCAGGCTGTCGGTGAAACTGGAAGTCGCCGCCCGTCGCGCGTCGGCGGCAAAGACGTTGACGTCCCGCTTGGCGGCCTCCTCGACCGTTCGGTTGACCAGGCGCAGGTCGTTACCGTAGCGGAGAGACGTTCCCGCGATGCCGAACTCGCGGAAGTTGCCCTCCAGAATCGGACTGGCCATAAGGGTCATGGCGTCGCGCAGGACCGGGCCGTGGGGGGACACGATGACAACCGTGTCCGGGCGGATGTCCGCGACGAGACCGGCCATCTGCTGCAACCCATCGCGCGTGGCCCGAACCCGCTCGACGTCCTGCTCCCCGATCTCGGGCACGACGATGGGTGGGTGCGGCGAAACAACCCCTAGCACTATCCCTGTCATAGCCAATACTGTCACCTCTAAGCTTCTCCGACGTAGACCTTGGCGACGTCGGATGAAGTCATGGCCCGCAAGAGACTGGCGTAGTTCACGGAGAACCCCAGTTCATCTCCGACCTTCAGCCGGCCGGGGTAGTCCCCCACGTCGAGGACCATGTGGTCGGAGGTGGCCCCGATGATCTCGACGCCCGCGTCCAGGGGAGTCAGGCCTTCGGGTATCATGTCTTGGCGTCCCGCGGCAACGATGGCCCGCGGGCGGACGCCCCGGTCGACGAACGCGGGCTGGTGTCCGAAGCCGTTCTCGGCGCACTCGCCGCTGGGAGCGCTGGCCTTGGCCCCAATCTCGATGACCGCGCCCCGGAAAGTGAAAGCGTCCAGGTGGCAGCCTGGCAGGGGCGTTCGATGCAGGCTCTCCCGGCCCAAGAGAATGCCCTCTCCCACCCGGAGGTCCCCCAGTCCGGCCGGCAGGCCCTCCCGGAGGAGAAGGGGCAAGACGGCCGTGTTGCCGGCGGAAATGACCAGTCGGCGACCCAGGGCTTCACCGGCCTCCTTGGCCAGTCTGATCATCAATTCCAGGTGGGTTCGGGTGGGAATCACTCCGCAGAAGCAGGCCATGTTGGCGGCGATACCGGCCACATGGGCCCGGCCCGCCGGATCTGACAGGCCCGAGGCGGACGCAAGCCGGCGGTCCATGGCCACGGCCGCGGACGTGAGTTCCTCGGGCCGCAGCCCTTCACGCAGGTCACCCAGGTCCACGGTCAGGAAGACATAGTAGGGCCGTCGGGGCGCGGCCGCGCGGGCCAGGGCCTCGGCCGTGTCGCCGCTGGCACAGAGAACCCCGTCGGTGAGAGCGACAGCCTCGGCGGCCTGACTTGGGGCCGGGGCCCGGAGAAGGAGAAAGGGCCACCGGGTCTCGTCGCCCCAAGGGGGCCACCCGGCCGGGCCACGCTCGCGCAGGTCCCGCAGGCTGTGGAAGTTGGAAAGGCGCGAGTCGGCGATGCCCGCGACCCCACCTTCGAGGAAGGCCCGGGCGATACGGGGGTCACCCTTCACCCCTTTGGTGACGGCCAGGAGAGCCAGACCAGCGCCTCGGCACCAGCCGGACACGACCCGGGCGTTGTCTTTGAGCTTGGCCAGGTCGATCTCCATCCTGGGCGTCGGTGGAGCGGGCACGTTTCTTAGCCTACCTTCCGAAGTCGTCACGCAGCAAGGAAACAGCCGCCTCCGGGTACTCGTGATGGAGAACGCCGAGGACGGCCAGGAGGTAGTTCTTGTCGAGAACCGGCCTAACGCCTCGCCCCGGGAGGAGATGGTAGCCGGAAGCTCCGGCGGACAGGGCCGCCGATCCAGCCCCGCCTTCGGCCCGCCTTGTCCTGGCCTCGACGACCGCGGGAGTGAGAGCGGCCAGCTTCGACAGGGTCGCCAGCGCACCCGGGAATCGCGTGAGCGGGCCTCCGGTGCCAATGAGGCATTCGACTTCGGTGAGGTCTTTACCTTCGGCCACGGTAATCCGTCCCGTTGGTCCGAAAAGGTGGCGCAACCGGCCGGCATGGCGCACTATGGCCGTCTCGGCCGCGATGCGGGCGAGGGCCTCGACAAAAACAGACGCCGCGGGCTCCGTGTCCTCGGGGGCGAGGGGGTGGAGGCCGTCCAAGATATCCCTGACGGCCGCCGAGTCGAAAGGCGCAGCCTGGACCGTCGCCCGGGAACCGGCGAGTTCGGTCATGTAGGCGGCGACCTCCTCCTCCCCCGCCAGGCGCACGACGTTCGCGGCGTTGACATAAACACCGAGGTCGCCCTCTACCGTGCGCTTGGCCACGGGTTCGGGATGGATCTGGAGCCGCATGATCTCGGCCGAACCCTGGGTGACCGAGTGGACGTCGGTCGTGGCCCCGCCCACGTCCACAACAACTAGATCGCCGAGGACTTCTCGTAGAGCTACGGCCGACTCCATCACCGCTCCGGGTGTCGGCCAGATCGTCCCGCCGACCAGATCCCGGACGCGCTCCATACCGGGAGCGGTCACGATGTGCTCCTCAAAGACCTCCTGGATGGCCCGGCGGGTGGGCTCGATGTCCAGTTGATCCAGCCGGGGGTAGACGTTGGGGACAGCCCGCACCTTGAGGCCGCCCCCTTCCAGGATGGCGACCGCCTCGGCCCGGGCGTCGCTGTTCCCGGCGTAGATCACCGGGGCCGCAACCCCGGAGGACACGATGGCCCGGGCGTTTCCGACAATGACCGCGCGGTCGCCACCTTCGACCCCCCCAGCCAGAAGGATGACCCCGGGGCGCTTTCGCCCGAGGTTCTCTTCGTCCGAAGGGGTCATCGCCCCCGAAGTGACGGAAACCAGGACGGCGCCGGCGCCGAGAGCCGCTTCCCTGGCCGCCCGGACGGTCATGTCGCGGACCAGACCGTGCACCGACATGCGCAGCCCACCCGCGGCGCTGGAGGCGGCCAGCATTCGCCTTCCTTCGACCGGCCGGCCCAGAACCTGACCCAAGGCCGTCATCGCGGCCCGCAGGCCGATGGTGACGTCACCCCCGGCCACCGAAGTCGGGGCCGCTCCACCACCCAGCCAGAGTGGTCCGGCCGTCTCGATCCGGTCGAAGGCGTGGACCTTGGTGACCGTGCTGCCTATCTCGGCAACGAGGATGTCGACCAACATGTCAGGACTCACCCACCTCGCGGCCTTCCTTGGCCGCCCTGGCCCGCACCAGGAAGGTGGCCACGTCGACCCCCTTGGCCCCTCGGCCGAACCCGGCGTCGAGACCGGCCTCCCTGGCCATGTCGCCGGTCACTTGGGTGCCCCCGACCACCAGAAGGAACCGATCTCTGACGCCCTTCTCGGTCGCGAGATCGGCCAGCCGCCTCATCTGCTTACGGTGGATGTCGGCGTGGGTGATGATGGTACTGATGAGGATGGCGTCGACGTCGGCCTCGACGGCGGCATCGAGGGCCTTCTCGACGAGAACGGACGTGCCCAGGTAGTGACACTTGACCCCGTACTTCTCCAGCCCGCCGTGCTTAATGTCGATGATCTCGCGCATTCCGACCGAGTGCTCGTCCTCGCCAACCGTACCGGCGATAACGGACAGCGGGTGAGCGGCGATTTCTTGCCGGATGATCTCATCGGGTAGGCTGTCGTCGCCCTTGGGCAGGACGAGCTTGGAGGGATCGACGCCAAAGGGCAAGACTCCCTTGACCTCGACAAGGGTTCCCTCGGCCGGGTGCATCACCTGGCTATGGATGACCTCAGGACTTCCAAGACCCATCCGGCGAACTATCTCCAGGGCGGCGGCCCGCGCGAGGTCGGGGCCGGCCGGCAGGAAGAGGGTGACGGTCAGAACTCCGTCGCCCGACCACTGAACCTCGGGCCGCAGGAGGCCCCCCTCCCGGCGCCGGGCGGCTTCCTCGAGGCGGCGATGGACGTTGTCCTCGGGGTCAAGTTCGTCAACATAAGGAATGAGTTCCGGGGCGCAGAGGGTGCACTGGTGGGGCCCGGGGTCGGTCTCGAACTCCGCCGGGATCCGGCCGCGGCCAAAGTGGCCGCAGACAGGGGCCCAGTAGTTGTCGGCCCGCGGGATAACCGTCTGGGCGCCAACCCCGCCACCGGCCTGACGGGCCAGACCATCTCCGGATCGTTCGGGATAGTGGCCGGAGTCGATGAACATGCCTTCTTCCGTGGCTCGGAAGTAGCCGCCCATGGCTACGATCTCCTCAAGGAAGAGAACGGCCCGTTCCTTGATCTCACGGGCCACCCGCCCGAGTTCCCCGTCCCGTCTGAGGGTGACCAGGTCGGAGATACCGTCCAGACCGTCGAGGGCTTGCTTGGCCGTCTCAACGGCGGCGACGTTGTTGTGGTGCCAGGGCACGTTGCGTCCCTCGTCCGGGGTGATCGTGCTCTGAATGTCGGCCGAAGTCAGGCGGGAGACAAGGAGGTCGAGAACGTGGGTCACGGTGGCCTCGCGCGGATCGGACTCAATGTGCCTCGTGTTCATTTGGGCCCTGATACCGAAGCCCGAAAACACGTCGCGCAGGGCCACGGCGTAGGGCAGGTTTAGGCGCAAGGCCGGGGCCGGCGGGGCCGTGGGCGGGACGGTGGAGAGGCAGACGAGGTTCCGCGGGTAGCCCAAGGCTTCGGAGAAGGCGCAGTTAATGCCGTGCTGGACGAGGAGTTCGGGTGTAACCTTCCAGGCCTCACGGGCGGTGGCGTTGGCGTTGTGGGCCCCGTCGATCTGGGCCAGGCCTCCAAGCTTCATGACCGTCTTGGCCTCCGCCGCGTCGACGAAGGAACGGACCATGTTGATGTTTCGGTAGAGAATGTTGTATTGGGGATCCTGGTGGGCGCCGTTCACACCCTCCTCGACAAAGAGGACGGCCATCTCCGGACCGGCCAGACCGCTGACGTAGGAGTGAAGATTGATGGGTCGCCCGACCTCATCCTCGATAAAATCGAGGGCCTTGCGGGTGGCCCGGAGCTGCTTTCTAGTTATGGGAACGCCGCCGACCCCTTCGGGCGTGCCTTCGATCAGACCGTCGAAATGGCTCTGGCCCGCGGTGCGGATGACCATCATGTGGTCCGCTCCGTGCCAGGCGGCCATGCGCATCCGTCTTATGTCATCCTCAAAGCGTCCGGAGGCGATCTCGGTGGTGATAGTCACGTCGGGCTGGGGATCAATGCCCCAGAAGTAGCGAGCCGCCGCCGGAAGGGGCACGCTCCGCTCCAGGGCGGGCGAGATCTGGTTGTAGAGAAACGGTCCCGGTGGGACCGGAGCGCCGGCGGGAAGCCGCTTCCGCCAGACCCAGCCCGTGCGGCGGGGTCGGTAGGACTCCAGATCCCGGAGAAGGGCGGCCACGTCGAGCGGTCGGAGCGGGACCCCCAGGTCGAGCGGCTTCTCGGGTGTCTTCTCAGGTCCCATGGCTCAGCGCCCTTTCGACAGTGTCCCAGAGCCTGCCGGCGGCCAGGTCGGACGCGGCCGCTCTCGGCGTACAATTAGCGGCCCTGGCCGCCCGCATGACCACGTGCCCGGCCCCGGCGCCGAGCAGTCCGCGGGCCAAACAACCCTCGACAACGGCCTTGGCCTCGTGGCTGGGGACGCCCAGGCGAGCCAAAACCGAGCGCTCGATCGAAGGTGTTGTGTGGGTCCGGGCCAGTTCCAGCATTGGCTCCACCACGCGCCCGGCGAGGTCCCAGAAGCGCCGATGGAGAGCGTCGTCGTCGAGTTCGGCTAACTGGGCCCGGCGGGAGTGAAAGTCGTCGGGTCTGGGTTCCAACGGGTCGACACCTCCTCTGGCTAGGCGCCCCGGCCCAAAGTGGCCAGGGCCTCCTCGATGAAAGCCTGGCTCGCTCTGAGGTCGGCCGAGAAGAAAGCCTTGTCGACGGGCCCGATCTCGGCGGCGCCGGTTTGCCAGGCGTGGCGAAGATAGGAGAGGCGGAGTTCGTCCAGGGAGACGGGCTTGACCCGGATCTCGTCCGGACTTCCAGGAATGACAATGACCCGGCCGGGTTGGTTTCCCGCGGGGTCGCCTCGGCGGATCTCGACTCCGTTCTCGCGCGCAAAGGTGAGTTGGGCCGTGGGGTGCTTACCGGCGCCGGAGTACTCGGTCTCCTGAACGACAATGACGGCCTCGGCCGGCAACTCGCGAGCCAGGGCCAAGGCCACGGCTAAGGAGGTGTTGCCGGCCGGTCCGCGCTCAAGTCCCTCAAGCTGAGCCAGGGCCTCGGTGACATAAAACACCTCGCCCTGGGTGACCGTGTAGTACTCGTCGAGGTAACGGAGGGGCCGGGCGGCGTTGTAGAGCACGTCCGACCGATCCGGCCAGGTGGCAAAGGGGACCCCGAAGCCGGTGTGGCCGGTGGTGAACGACTTGCGGTTGAAATCCCGGTCGGAGGCCATGTGAAGGCCCCTGAGATCCACGCTCGCCCCCACCACTCTCGTTCCGTGGCAGCCGGCCTTGTCCAGACCACGCGCCGTTCCGGTGACATTGCCCCCGCCGGCGTGGGTGACGACCACGACGTCGGGATCCCGCCCGGTCACGCGCCGGGCGTCCTCGGCCACCTCGTAGCCCAGGGTCTCGATGCCGGCGACGCTGAACGGAGTGTAGAGAGAAGCGTTGAAGTACCCGGTCTCCTCCAGGAGGGCCAGGTGAACATAAAACAACTCCGGACCCACCGTGAGTTGGAGGACCTCGGCCCCGTAGGCCTCGCAGACCCGGGTCTTCTCAAGTATCTCGGGCTGCCCGATCCCGTGGCTGTCGAAGACCTCCTGGACGATGATACAGGGCAGATTGGAAGCCGCGGCCTGGGAGGCAACCGCCGCCCCGTAGTTGCCGCTCGTGGCGGCGATGACCCCGGGATAGTTCTTGCGCCTAGCCTCGTGAACCGAGAGGGCCGCCCGCCTGGCCTTGAAGCTGCCGGAGGGGTTGCCGGCCTCGTCCTTGACGAAAAGACGGGCGCCGCATCCCGGAAGGGCCATGGAGCGGACCAGCCGGGTAAGGTTGCCGAGTTCGAGCAGTGGAGTGCGTCCCACATTGGCCGCGGCCTGAATTCGCCTGGCCTCGTCGAGGGAGTAGCCGGCGCTGGCCATCAGGGCCTCGTAGTCAAAGGCGAAACGACCCCGGCGAAAGGACTCGTAGTCGATGCCCGTCGAACGCCGCAGGATCCCGGTGCGCCGGGCCATCACGGCTTCGTAGGTTGTCTTCAATGGCCCTCCTCCTCCGGTGGGCGATTCCGTAGCCGCTCACGCAACTCCGGCCCGATGCCGAGGAGCTCCGGCACAGGGGCGCCGAAGGTATGGGGAATGGGCGGGCGCACGGCGACCAGCCTTCCGGTCACCAGGCGACCGCTCAGCGTTTTCACGGTCACGTCCTGCCCCAGGTGGGCCACCCCGCCCGTCAGGAACCCTTTGACCCGCATCTCCAGGGGCACGGCCTGGGTCTCCGGCGGGACAGCCGGCGCCCGCTCGCCGGCCAGCAGGATAATCTTGTGGACCTGGACCCAGTCGCCGGGGTGAGCGGGGGGGGCGGCGGCGGGTCCGGACACGTTTCGCCCCGGGCTAGCCATTGACGGCGACCGCCCCGGGCTAGCCATTGACGGCGACCGCCCCGGGCTAGCCATTGACGGCGACCTCGCTTTGGCGCCTGGCTGAGCCGTGGGGCAACGGGAAATCGAGCATGGTCAGAAGGCCGGGGCCGGACAGAGCCACGGGTCGGACCATATTGACGGCCGTGGCCGCCGTGGCGATGCCGCCCGGGAGTTCCGGTCCGGTCCGAAAACTGACACTGGGATAGCCTTCGATCCGGATGAAGTCTCCGGTCTCGATCCCTTCCGCCTCAGGTCGGACCTGCTGCGGATGGTCGAGTTCGATGAAAACGCGGCCATCCAGGTAACCGCGAGCCGAGTGCCGGCAGCCGGCCACGTAGCCCGGCTGGACGAGGACGTGCGGCGTCTCGCGTCTGACCGACGAGATAATGGGCTCGCGGCTCTGCTCAATCGAGGAGAGCTTCACTCCCAGGGCCTTGGCGATGAGGTGCATCGACTCCGGGAAACCCACGTGCCCGACCACGGCGCCTTCCTCGACTCCGCGCCTGAACTCGTCGGGCGAGAGGCCGACGCCTTGGGTTCTCATCACCGTCGGCCCGTACGGAGAAAGGTCGTTGACACGCTTGGCGTTGATGAGCTCAACGTGCCCGATGGCGACAGTGAGGAAGGCGATGAGGGTATCCAAAATGAAGCCGGGGTTCACCCCTGTGCCCAGAATGGTCCGCCCGTGGGAGCGCGCCAGCCGGTCGAGTTGGTCCGCGAGATCCGGGGCGGCCACCCAGGGAAAGGCCATCTCCTCGGCTATGGTGACAACGTTGAGGTCGTGTTCGAGGCAAGCTTCGATCTCGCCGCTGACTTCCCGGACAAACGAACCGGTGGCGTGGAGGACAACCCGCGCTCCTCCGCTCCGCGCGACGGCTTCGGGCAACGTGGCCGAGGCCATCACGCCCGTCGGCCGGTTCAAGCCGGCTATGTGGGCGATGTCCACCGGTCCGGCCAGCCCGTCGCGCACACGTCGCGAGACCGCTCCCGCCAACACAAGATCGGGATCGGACAGGACCAGGCGGGCCATGAGCTTGCCCATCGCGCCCAGTCCCCAGAGGATAACTCGGATCGGACCTTCGCTTGGCTCGGGAGTCGCCCGGCTGTCGTGGGCCATCAGGAGTCATTCCGCCTTCCCGTGGCACAAAGTCTTCTCGCCATCAATTCCTAATGATACCAGCGGCCGACACGGCTAGTCTAGCCTGGGGTCCCGCCTTTGATGTCGCCCGCGGGCTGGGCGGGCCGGAGTCGCTTCACCCGGCTGGGGTGGGCTCGGGTAGCGCGAAGCGGCAGATGCCGAAGAAGATGGCCATGGCGCAAAGCTTCTGGTAGTCCGGGTTTGTAAGCAGTTCAAGGTCCCGCGGGTTGGAGAGAAAGCCTAGCTCGACGGTGGCGGCCGGCACGGGGACTTCCTTGAGGAGGAATATGCCCTGGCGGCGGTTGGCCATCCGGTCTGTCTCCCCCGTCACCCGAGCCAGTTCTCCTTGAATGGCCTCGGCCAGACGCCGTGAGGCCGGGCTGCCATCCTCCAGGTAGAAACACTGGGACCCCCGGTACTGGGACTCGGGGAAAGCGTTACAGTGGACGCTGATGAAGAGATCCGGCCCGCCGGCCATGGCCACTTGGGCCCGCCGGCTGAGGTCGCCCCGGGCCACGGAGCCGTAGAGCGTCTCATCCCCAGGTCGGGTCAGATCGACGTCGGCCGTTCTGGTCAGGATGACCTTGGCCCCGGCTCTGGCCAGAATGTCTCGTAAGGAAAGACAGATGGCGAGATTCAGGTCGCACTCGCGGACCTTGCCTTCCCGGCCCTGTAGAAGGACACCGGGATCGTAGCCACCGTGGCCCGGATCGATGGCCACGACCAGACCGTCAAGAATCGCGGCGGCTGGAATGGACGGAGCCTCGGGCAACCAGGTCGCTCCCAAAGCCGCCGTGATCAGGAAAGAGGAGGTCAGCCAACCAGTAAGGCCGGTCGCCAGCGCCAAAGCCGCCCCGAACATCCGCCGTCCGATAGGAGACAAGGGCGGCCACCTCCCGGCCATTCCTATGCCTGAGCGCTCGGCCGTTAGTCGCGGGGAAATCGGGCCACAACGAAGCCGGGGCGGCCCAAGGCCGCCCCGGCTGAGGGGAGTTTCTTCGAAAGCCGTCTTTAGCGCTTTGAGAACTGCGGCGCTTTGCGGGCTTTCTTGAGGCCGTACTTGCGGCGTTCCTTCATCCTGGGATCGCGAGTCAGAAAACCGGCCTTCTTGAGGACCGGACGGTAGGTCTCGTCCACAATGAGGAGAGCGCGAGAGATACCGTGCCGGATGGCTCCGGCCTGGCTCGTGATTCCACCGCCATGAACGAGAACGACCGTGTCGTACTTGTCGGCGACATTGGTCAGTTGCAGCGGCAGGGTAAGCGCGGCCCGAAGCATGGGTGAGGGAAAGTACTCCTCGACCGGCTTGCCGTTGACCAGGATCTGACCCTGTCCGGCCATGAGGCGAACACGGGCCACGGAGGTTTTCCGTCGCCCAGTGCCCTGATAGTCAGCGATGCGTTGCGCAACCGTCTTGACCACCTGCGACCAGCACCTCCTCTTACAACTCCAGCGCGACGGGCTGTTGAGCTTCGTGGGGATGCGCGGGGCCGGCGTAGACTTTCAGTTTCCTGCCCATGGCCCGGCCGAGCCGGTTGTGAGGCAGCATGCCTCGAACCGCGCGCTCAACCGCCCGCTCAGGTTTGATCTGCATCATCTTGCGGAAGTTCGTGACTTTCATCCCGCCGGGATAACCGGAATGGTGGTAGTAGAGCTTCTTGTCCATCTTGCGCCCGGTGACAACGATCTTCTCGGCATTGACGATAATGACGTGATCGCCCGTGTCTAGAAATGGGGTGAAGATGGGCTTGTTCTTGCCGCGGAGAATGCTGGCCACTTGACTCGCCAGCCGCCCCAGAGTCTTGCCCTCGGCGTCAACAACATACCAGCGTCTATCGATATCCGCCGGTTTGGCTACATACGTACGCATCTAGTTTCCTCCTCCGAAGCCACAGGGCAATTTTATATGGGGCTTCCAGCAGTGTCAAGGAAAGCGGACAAGCCCCAGAAGAGCCTATCTACAAGGCTTCCGGCACGACGGGGCCGCGGGGTCGCTTGCTCCCTCGTCATTCCGGCCCCTGGCTCGCCTCTGGGGCCTCGTCCGCCGGCGACCCGTCGTCGTAGACCACGCTCTCGAGCCACAGCCCGTGGGCAGCCGCCGTCGGCCCGAGGGCAACGCGCTTGCCGCTGGCCAGGGCCTGCCGGACGACAAGCGGCGCCAGTCGCCCCTGGCCTACCTCAAGCAAGGTGCCGACGATGATTCTGACCATGTGATAAAGAAAACCGTCACCCGAAAGCCAGACCGAGACAGACTCGCCGGCGACCGGCCAGCCGGCCGGAAGCGGCCGCTCCTCAAGATCCGCCCGGGTGATGGTCCGGACGGTAGTCTTGGCCGAACTCCCGCTGTCCCGGAAGGCCGTGAAGTCGTGACGTCCGACAAGAGGCGCCAAGGCCGCCCGGCAAGCCTCAAGGTTCATCTCCTGGACCACGTGGAGGGCCCGCTCGCGCCAGAACGGCGAAGGCAGCCTTGATCGCCACATCCGGTAGCAGTACGTTTTTGATCGCGCCCGCCGAGGGTCGAAGCCCGCCGCCACCTTGTCGGCCGTGAGAACGACGATGTCGGACGGCAGAAGGCTATTGAGGGCCACGGGCAGGCGATCGAGGGGCACGGTCATCCGGCTCGAGAAGGCGCAGACCTGCCCGCGAGCGTGAACCCCGGCATCCGTGCGCGATGCCCCCTCGACCACGATCCGTTCGCCGATCGCGCCTTCCGGGCAAATCCGGGCCAAGGCTTCCTCCAGGCGTCCGGCCACGGTATCCAGCCCCGGGGTCTGCAGTTGGAAGCCGTGATAGGCGGACCCGTCGTAGGCGACCACCAGACGGTAGCGGAGCCACTCGCCCTGTCCATCCCCACCGCTCATCAGGCCGGCCACCACCTGATGCCCAGCACCGCCAGGGCGACAACGGCCGTCACCAACGCGGCCGCGGCGTCAAGCATGGTGGCCTTGAGCCGCTTCAGGCGCGTCCGCTTGATCCCACCCCGGTAGCAGCGCGATTCCATGGCCGTGGCCAGTTCGTCGGCCCGGCGGAAGGCGGATACGAATAGGGGGACCAGAAGCGGGATGAGGCTTTTCACCCGCCTGATTGGGTTTCCGCTCTCGAAGTCGGCCCCCCTGGCCATCTGAGCCTTCATGATCTTGTCCGCTTCCTCCATGAGGGTCGGAATGAAGCGCAGGGCGATGGTCATCATCATCGCCAATTCGTGGGCCGGAAGACCGACGACCTTGAACGGGGTCAGGATGGCCTCCAGACCGTCCGTGAGCGAGACCGGCGAGGTCGTCAGGGTCAGAAGCGAAGCCACCACCAGGAGAAGCAGTAGACGCAAGATCATGAAAATCCCGAGACGGAGCCCTTCATAGGTGGCCACGAGCGGGCCGAGGCTGAAGAGAACGCGCCCGGGCGTCAGGAACAGTTGAAGAGCGAAAGTGAGAATGAGCAAGAAAAGTATCGGTTTGAGACCGCGGAAGAGCATCCTGGGAGGCACTTGGGCCAAAGCCACGATCAGAACCGTGAAGCCTATCAAGACGGCGTAGGCCGCCGCGCTCAGGGCCGTGAAGAGCACGGCCATGAAGACGCCGACGATGGTGATCTTCGTCCGAGGGTCCAGGCGATGGACAACAGACTCGCCCGACAGGTATTGGCCGATGGTGATGTCCTTAAACATGGACATTCCGGGCCTCACCTCCCCCACCGCACGGAGCGCCCCCGCCGGCGCCCCGACTGGCCCTCTTCTCGCCAAGCCAGCGCTGGATCTCCCTCGCGGCCCCGTCGGGCTCGAGAATGTCGGTCCGGACCTCGGCCCCGCGACAGGCCATGGCCTGCAGCAACCGCACCGACGGAGGCGCGTCGAGCCCGAGGGCCCGCAGCCGGTCGGATTGGTTGAAGACCTGGCGGGTGGGGCCGTCGAAGTCCACCCGGCCCTGGTCCATGACCACGACCCTGTCGACCAGCCGGGCCAAATCCTCCATGTTGTGAGAGACGACGACAAGAGTCAGGCCGGAGTCGTGATGCAGGCGAAGAAGGGTGTCAAGAAGACCCTGCCGCCCGCGAGGGTCAAGTCCGGCCGTGGGCTCGTCCAGGACCAGGATGGAAGGTTTCATGGCCAAGACCCCGGCGATGGCCACCCGTCGCATCTGGCCGCCTGAGAGTCCGAAGGGTGATCGCCGCCCGATGGCCCCGGCCTGATCTTGGCCGAGGCCGACGATGTCCATCGCCTCGGCCACCCTGGCCTTGATCTCCTCCTCGGGAAGACGAAGATTGCGCGGCCCGAAGGCGATGTCGTCGAAGACGGTTTCCTCGAAGAGTTGGTGCTCCGGGAACTGGAAGATGAGGCCGACCTTGCGGCGCACACCCCGCAGATCCGCCTTGCCGCGGGCCCAGAGATCGTTCCCGTCGACGAGGACCCGGCCGGACGTGGGTCTCAGAAGGCCGTTGAAGTGCTGCACGAGGGTTGACTTGCCCGAGCCGGTCGGCCCCATGATCCCAACGGCCTCGCCGGCCCCGATGGCCAGACTTATCCCGTCGACGGCGGCGATGGCTCTGGGTGTGCCCGGCATATAGACGTGAGTGAGGTCGATCGTCTCTACCGGCATAGAAACTCGGCCAGGTCCTCGAGGCTGAGAACCTCGGGCGGAATCGGGCACCCTCCGGCCACCAGGCGCCCCCGGATGTCGAGAGCCTGCGGGACGGCTAGGCCGATCTGGTCCAGGCGTCCGGCTTCGGCGAAGACCTGGGACGGCGTACCCTCTAGGGCGATCCGCCCGCCGTCCATCACAACCACCCGATGGGCCCTGAGAGCTTCCTCCATGAAGTGCGTGATATGGATGACGGTCAGGCCTTGCTCTTCGTTGAGGCGCCGCACGGTGTCCAGGACTTCCTCCCGGCCCCGAGGGTCGAGCATGGCCGTGGCCTCATCCAGAACCAGACACTGCGGGTGCATGGCCAGGGCGCCGGCGATGGCCACCCGCTGCTTCTGACCGCCGGAAAGAAGGTGGGGTGCGTGCCGGGCGAATTCGGTCAGGCCAACCTGGGCGATGGCCTCGTCCACGAGCTTGCGGATCTCGGGCGACGGCACCCCGAGGTTCTCCGGTCCGAAGGCGACGTCTTCTTCGACCACGGTGGCCACAATCTGGTTGTCGGGATTCTGAAAAACCATGCCCACGGTCCGGCGAATGGACCACAGGTTAGCCGGGTCGGTAGTCTCCATGCCCGCGACCGTCACTGTGCCCTCCGTGGGCAGGAGCAGGCCGTTGAAGTGCCGGGCTAGGGTCGACTTGCCTGAGCCATTCGGTCCGATGATGACCAGAAACTCTCCCCTGCGCACACGGAGATCGATCCCGCTGAGGGCCGTGACCTCGTACTCCGTCCCCGCCCCGTAGCGGTGGCCGAGACCGCTGACAACGATGATGTCGTCCAGCGTCACGCTCTAGCGGCTCCTCCCCGACCCCAAACACAAAGGGGGCCGGCCCCTTTACCGCTCGCCGGCCGCCCGCTCCGCGGCCCGGGACACGACCGCGCGCGAGCGTTGCCCGCCGGCGGCCGGCCCGGGACATGCCTTTCTAGTGAATGAGCTCCAGCAAGGCCATCGGGGCGGCATCGCCCTTACGGTTGCCGAGCTTGACAATCCGGGTGTAACCCCCGGCCTTGTCGACGTAGCGCGGCCCGATGACGTCGAAGAGCTTCTTGACGGCATCCTCGTTGGTCATGTAGCTCGCCGCCTGGCGACGGGCGTGCAGGTCGCCTCTCTTGGCCAGGGTGACCATCTTCTCCGCGATGGGCTGGACCTCTTTAGCTTTCGCTTCGGTCGTCTCGATCCGCTCAGCGGCGAAAAGGGATGTCACCATGTTCCGGAACAGGGCCCGCCGGTGGCTGGTGGTCCGCCCGAGCTTGGCTTGTCCCATAACTATCACTCCTCCGGCTCGGCCAGGGTTAGATCAAGTTCGGCCAGTTTGGCCTTTACTTCCTCAAGCGACTTCTTGCCGAGGTTCCGGACCTTCATCATCTCGGCCTCGGTCTTGGAGATCAGCTCGCCCACAGTATTGATGCCGGCGCGCTTCAGGCAGTTGAAGGACCGCACGGAGAGCTCCAATTCCTCGACTGCCATGTCGAGGATGCGATCGCGCTCGTCCTCGCGGGTGTCGCTCAGGAGTTCGACCCCTTGACCCTCTTCGGTGAGCCCGACGAAGAGCATCAGGTGCTCGCTCAGGATCCGGGCCCCGAGGCTGACGGCCTCGTCGGGGTTCATCGTCCCGTTCGTCCACACGTCCAGGGAGAGCTTGTCATAGTCGGTGATCTGCCCGACCCGAGTGTTCTCCACGCTGAAGTTGACCCGTCGCACCGGCGTGAAAATGGAGTCGACCGGAACGATTCCGATGGGTTGCTCCGGCCACTTATTGCGCTCGGCGGGAGCGTAACCCCGCCCGCGCTCCACGGTCATCTCCATGAAGAGCCTGGCGTCCTTGTCCAGGGTGGCCAGACGAAGGTCGGGGTTTAGAATCTCGATGTCGGCCCCGACGATGATGTCCTTGGCCGTGACCTGTCCCGCGCCCTCGGCTTCCACCCTGAGAATGCGCAACTCGTCCGTGCCGTGCATCTTGATGCACAGCTTCTTCAGAGACAGGATGATGTCGGTCGTGTCCTCGAGGACCCCAGGGATAGTCGAAAACTCGTGGAGAACGCCGTCGATCTTCACCGTCGTCACCGCTACCCCGGGTAGCGAGGAGAGCAGGACGCGCCTTAGCGAGTTACCCAGCGTGGTGCCGTACCCGCGCTCGAGCGGCTCCACCTCAAACCGCGCGTAGGTGTTGTCTGGCGAGCGGTCGACACACTGGATTCTGGGTTTCTCGATAGTCAGCATCTCTACGCCTCCCTCAAAGCGAAGAACCGGGATCGGCCCACCAGGGACTCTGAGCCCCCTGGGTCCGAGCCGTCCGGGCCACTAGGGCTAACGGGAATAGAGTTCGATAATAAGGTGCTCCTGGAGCGGAACGTCGATCTCCTCGCGTACGGGTAGCCGGGTGACGCGACCCTTCATCTCCTGGTGGTTCACTTCGAGCCATTCCGGGACGCCCCGCTGTCCGGCAAGACCGGCGAGTTCCTTCAGCCGGGCCTTGGATTGGCTGGCGGTGTGCACGAGGACCTCGTCCCCGGGGCGAACCTGAAAGGACGGAATGTCAACACGCCGTCCGTTGACCGCGAAGTGACCGTGCCGAACGAGCTGGCGAGCTTCGGCCCGCGAGGCCCCCAGACCCATGCGAAAGACAACGTTGTCCAAGCGCCTCTCCAAAAGCTGCAGGAGAGTCTCGCCGGTGACGCCGCGGGACCGCGCCGCCTTCCTGTAATAGATGCGGAACTGGCGCTCCAGGATGCCATAAATGCGGCGAGCTTTCTGCTTCTCCCGGAGCTGGATCCCGTACTCGGTCGGCTTCTTGCGGAAGCGCGACCTCTGCCCGGGCGGCTCGGGTTTGTGCTCAAAGGTGCACTTCGGGGAAAAACAGCGCTCCCCCTTAAGGTAGAGCTTGGCCGCCTCCCGGCGACAAAGCCGGCAGACCGGGCCGGTGTATCTAGCCATTGACCCTAAGCACCTCCATTTACACCCGGCGCCGCTTAGGCGGGCGGCATCCGTTATGGGGAATGGGCGTAACGTCGCGGATGGAGTTGACCTCCAGTCCGGCCGCCTGCAACGAGCGAATGGCGGCTTCCCGACCGGCGCCCGGTCCCTTCACGCAGACCTCGACCTCTTTGAGGCCGAAGGTCATGGCCGACTTGGCCGCCGTCTCGGCCGCCAGGCCCGCCGCAAACGGCGTGCCCTTCTTGGAACCCTTGAAGCCCTGCGTTCCAGCGGAAGCCCAGGCCAGGGTTCCGCCCTGGCGGTCCGTGATGGTCACGATAGTGTTGTTGAACGTCGACCGGATGTGAGCCATCCCGTGTTCGACGAGCCTTTTCTCCTTCTTGCGGGCCGTGGGGCCCTTAGCCTTGCGCGGAGACAAACCTGTCCACCGCCTTTCCATGGCTGGCTACCACCTGGAGGTACCATTCCCGGTGGTCATGACGCTGTCTACTTCGCGGCCCTGCGGCGAACGCCGACGGTCTTCTTCGGGCCCTTGCGGGTCCGAGCGTTGGTGCGGGTCCGCTGACCTCGCACCGGCAGGCCGCGACGGTGCCTCAGGCCACGGTAGCAGCCGATGTCAACTAAGCGCTTGATGTTCATCTGGACTTCACGCTGGAGATCGCCCTCGACCTTGTAGTTGCGCTCGATGTTCTCCCTGAGCTTGGCGATTTCTTCTTCGGTCAGGTTGCGAACTCGCGTGTCCGGGTTAACCCCGGTGCTGCCGAGAATCTTCCTCGCCGTGGACGGGCCAATGCCATATATGTAAGTCAGGGCCACCTCGACCCGCTTCTCCCTCGGCAAGTCCACTCCGGCTATGCGTGCCACCTACGGTTACACCTCCCTGAAACGGGACAGCTAGCCCTGCTTCTGCTTGTGCTTCGGGTTCTCACAGATGACCCTAACCCGGCCCTTGCGCCGCACGATCTTGCACTTCTCACAGATCCGCTTGACCGACGGTCTAACTTTCACGGACAAAACCTCCCCATCACTGACAAAGCACAAGAAAACTGGGCCCCGGACGCTTCGGTCCGTTCGAAGCAAGTGCGCCCGGGGTCCCGACCGCCTCACTTGAAGCGATAGAGGATGCGACCGCGAGTGAGGTCGTAGGGTGAGAGCTCCACGAGAACGCGATCGCCGGGCAGGATCCGGATGAAGTTCATCCTGATCTTGCCTGAGACATGCGCCAGGCATTTGTGACCGTTCTCAAGCTCAACGCGAAACATCGCGTTGGGTAGGGGCTCAACCACTTTCCCCTCGATCTCAATCGCGTCCTTCTTAGCCATACTCTCAAACGTCCTCCTCCGGTTGTCCCCCTCCTTCGTCCGAACCGGTCCGGGGCCCGTCCTTGGCTGCCGCGGTGGGCGGGGGCCCGAGCCCGAGTTCGGCTAGGAGTTCTCTTATGGCTTCGGCCACGGTCCTGTCGGTGACGACCCTCAAAACCGCGAGGCGGACCTCGGCCTCCTTCAGCTTGATGGGAAACGCTTCAAGGTGCCTAGTGTTCTTAAGCTTGGGTCGGCCGATCGGTCTTACGTCCCCGTCGGCCACGGCCACTGTCCGGCCGTCCTTGACCCCTACGATCAGAAAGAATCTTCCGGCATCGCGCCCGGCCTTTGACCGGACTAGCTGGCCGACCTCAGGACTCTGCCCGGCCATGGCTGCCCCTCTCCCGAGGCTGGCGACCTGCCAATTTTCTCCAGCAAAAACTCGCTCTTTAGTATATCATTTGCCTGGCTTTCCATTCAATTGGATACATCAGGGACGCCATGCCCCTCAGGCCAGGGTCAGGATGTCCGGACCGCTGTCGGTGACGGCCACCGTATGCTCGAAATGCACGGACCGCTTTCGGTCGCGCGTCACCACGGTCCAACCGTCCTCAAGCGTTTCGACCTCGTAGGTCCCCTCGTTCACCATCGGCTCAACAGCCAGGACGAGTCCGGCTTTCAGGATCGGGCCGTGGCCCGCCGGACCGTAGTTCGGAACCTGCAGGTCCTCATGCATGGCCTGCCCGATGGCGTGTCCGCAGTAGTCGCGGACCACCGAGAACCCCCGGGCCTCGGTGAAACGTTGAATCGCCTCGCCGATGTCCGACAGCCTTCCGCCGGCGCGGACCTTGTCCACTCCAGCCGCCAAGGCCCCCCGCCCCGCTTCGAGCAGTCGAGCCGTCGCCGAGTCGGACCCTTCTCCCACGTGGACCGTGATCGTCGCGTCACCGCAGTAGCCTCTCAAGTAGGCCCCTACGTCCAGACTCACCAGGTCACCCGGCTTCAGCCGGCGCGGGCCGGGAATGCCGTGAACCACCTGCTCGTTGATCGAGACGCAAACCGTTGCCGGATAGCCCCTGTAGCCCTTAAACGCCGGAACGGCGCCGGCCTCGCGGATCATTCGTTCGGCCACCCGGTCCAGTTCCCGCGTGGTCAGGCCCGGCTTGATCCGCCGGTCCAACTCCGCGAGGACCTGGGCCACCAACTTCCCGGCCGCCCGCATCCGCTCGATTTCGTCCGCCGTCCTGAGAATGATCATCGACCGAGTCCCAGGGCCCGCTCCAGTCGCACGGTGACCTCGTCCACATCTCCCCGCCCATCCACGTCGGAAACCAAACCCCGCGAACCATAGTAGTCAATGAGCGGTTCGGTCTCCTGGTGATAGAACTCAAACCGAGTCCTGGCCGTCTCCTCGCTGTCGTCGCTACGCTGATAGAGTTCGCCGCCGCAGAGGTCGCACACCCGCGGCGTCTTCGGGGGCTGGAAGACCAGGTGATAGTTGGCCCCACACTTCCGGCAGACCCGGCGCCCGGTCAGACGGCGGACGGCCTCCCCCTCCGTGAGAACCACGTTCACGACCACGTCGAGCGGCCGGCCGAGACCTCCGAGCATCCGACCGAGAGCCTCCGCCTGAGGCAGGGTCCGCGGAAAGCCGTCCAAGATAACCCCGCGGCCGGCTGAAACCTGGTTCACAGCTCCGTCGATGAGAGCGATGACCACGCCGTCAGGCACCAGTTGGCCGCTGTCCATGTAGGTCTTAGCCTTGAGGCCTGACTCGCTGCCTTCCTTCACCGCCTGGCGAAGCAAGTCGCCGGGTGACAGGTGCAGAAAGCCGTACCTGTCGGCCAGCCTTGCGGCCTGGGTACCCTTGCCCGCCCCCGGCGGACCCATAATCACCAAGTTCACCGCGCTTCCCTCCAACCCACCAGCGCCAACCCGCTGGTCCCAATGCGCCCGGCGCCGCCCACCCGGCGGCAACCAGGTTCCCACCGGCGTCTACTTGAGGAAGCCCTGGTAGTGCCTCATGACTAGGTGGACCTCTATCTGCTTCATAGTCTCCAGGGCCACGCCGACCACGATCAGGAGGGCCGTGCCGCCGAAATACACGTTCACCCCGGTCAGAGCCTGAACACCCCAAGGCATGACCGCGGCAATGAGAGCCAGGAAGATGGCCCCGAGGAGCGTCACCCGCCCGAGAACGCGGCTGAAGTAGTCGGCCGTCGGCCGCCCCGGTCGGATTCCGGGAACGAAACCACCCCACTTCTTGAGGTCGTTGGCCACGTTCATCGGGTTGAACTGGATGGACGTGTAGAAGTAGGTGAAGAACACAATGAGCAAGGCGTTCACGGCGATGTAGAGCCCGCCGCTGTAGCTGAACACATTACCCAGGGCCTGGGCCCAGGGCGCCTTGACGAACTGGGCGAGCGTCATCGGGATGGCCAGAAGCGATGTGGAGAAGATAACCGGGATAACCCCGGCCGTGTTGACCCGGATGGGCATGTGCGTAGACTGCCCGCCATAGTACCGGCGCCCCACGACGCGTTTGGCGTACTGGACCGGAACCCGGCGCTGGCCCTCCTGCATCCAGATGACCAGGGCGATGATCGCCAGAGCCACGATGGCCAGAATCGCCACGTTGAGGATGTTGATGCTTCCCGCCGAGAGGTAGGTCCAGATGGCCGCCGCGCCCTTGGGCAGACGGGAGACGATACCGGCGAAGATGATCAGGGATATGCCGTTACCGATACCGCGCTCGGTGATGAGTTCGCCCATCCACATCAGAAAGGCCGTCCCGGCGGTTAGGCTGAGGGCGATCAGGGTCACGCTCCAAATGTTCGGGGTGATGACCGCCTGACGAAGCCCCCAGGACATGCCGTAGGCTTGGATGAAAGCCAGGAGGACCGTTCCGTACCGGGTGTACTGGGTGAGTTTCTTCCGCCCCTCGACTCCCTCCTTCTGTAGCCGCTCCCAGGCTGGTACGACCACGGTCAGGAGCTGCACAATGATCGAGGAGTTAATATAGGGGGTGATGCTCATGGCGAAAACCGAGAAAGCCTTGAAGGCCCCGCCCGAAAAGATATCGAGGAGACCGAAGAGACTACCGGACTGGAAGAGCTGTTCGATCTTGGTGTTGTCGATGCCAGGCACCGGTATGTGCGTGCCGACGCGGAAGATAAGGAACATCCAGAAGGTAAAGAAGACTCTCCTCCGGAGGTCGGAGATCCGCATCGCGCTGCGTAGCGTCTGGAGCATCTAGATCACCTCGGCCTTTCCTCCGGCGGCTTCGATGCCCTCGATGGCCGACCGGGAGAAGCGGTGCGCCCGAACCGTGAGAGCCCGGCCCAGGTCGCCATCTCCGAGCACCTTCACCCCGTCCTCCAGCTTGCGGATGATCCTCGTCTCCAGGAGAAGCTCCGGAGTGACGACCGTCCCCGCCTCGAAACGCTCAAGAGCCCGCAGATTGACCAGGGCGTAAACCCGGTGAAAGGGGTTCTTGAACCCGCGCTTAGGGAGGCGCATGCTCAGGGGCATCTGCCCACCCTCGAACCGCGGGCCCTTGCCGTGGCCGGAGCGGGAGTTCTGGCCCTTGTGGCCCTTGCCGGACGTCTTACCGTGTCCGGAGCCCACACCCCGACCAACCCGCTTCGGGGCCTTGACGGCGCCGGGCGCCGGCCCCAGATCGTGAATTCTCATGGCCGCCCCACCTTTTCTCATTCAGAGTGCTTACTGGCCCTTTTCAGCCTTGGTCTTGGTCGCCTTCGGGGCCTTGGCCGCGGCTTTCTTGTCATCTTCGGTCTTGGCCGGCTTGGCCGCCTTGACGGGTTTCGCGGCCTTGGATTCGGCCGGAGCTTTCTCCTTGACCTCCGCCTTCTTGGCCGGGACCTTCTTCTCCGCCGCCGGGGAAGCCGTCTTCTTGGCGGCCACCTTCTTCGGGGTGGCGGCCTCCTTGACTACGGCGGGCGCCTTCTTGGTCGGCCCTTCGGCCTTGGCGGCCTTGGCGGCCTTGACCGGCTTCTCAGCCTTGACGGCTTTGCCCGGTTTCACGGCCTTGGTGGCCTTGACCGGCTTCTCAGTCTTGACGGCTTTGGCCAATTTCTCCGGCTTGGGGGCCTTGGCCGCCGTCTTGGCCGCCTGCCTGGCATCCGCGGCGGCGGTAACCGCGCCGGAGAGGGTCAGGGCCTGACGGACCTTGGTCTCCTCGGGGGTTTCCGGGCGTTCCTTTACTTCGACAAGGTGCCTCGCCGCGCGGATCATACCCCGGAGGGCCGGGCCGTCGCGATGCGAGACCGTCTCGCCGATCTTGTGGAGGCCCAGGGCCTTGATCGTACGCCCTTGCCGCTTCGGGTAACCTATCGTGCTCTTGACCAACTTGATCTCAAGAATCAAAGCCATTGGTCTCTCCTCCGAACTTGAACCCAAAGCCCTTGCCCAGGCTGTGGGCCACTGATCAGGCCATGAGTTCGTCGACGGACTTGCCCCGGAGCCTGGCCACATCTTGCGCGCTCTTCAGGCTCTTCAGTCCGGCCAGTGTCGCGTGAACGGTGTTGGCCGCGTTTGAGGACCCCAGGGACTTCGTGAGGATGTCCCTCACTCCGGCCAATTCCAACACCGCTCGGACCGGCCCGCCGGCGACAACACCGGTACCCTTTGAAGCCGGCTTGAGCAAGACCTTGCCGGCGCCGAAGTGCCCGACGACCGCGTGCGGGATGGTGGTCCCGACCCTGGCCACGGAAATCAGACTCTTCCTCGCGTCCTGGACACCCTTGGCGATGGCCCCCGTTATCTCGGTCGCCTTGCCCAGACCGGCGCCGACGTGACCGTCGTTGTCGCCAACCACGACCAGGGCGCTGAAACTGAACCTACGGCCACCCTTAACGACCTTGGCCACTCTCTTGATGGCCACAACCTTCTCCGCCAGTTCCACACCTAGTTCATCAGCATTAATGCGCGCCAAACCTGTGTTCACCTTCTCTCGAGCCGCGCCCGTAGGCGCCGGCCTAGAACTCCAATCCAGCCTCACGAGCGGCTTCCGCCAAGGCCTTGACCCGGCCGTGGTAGAGAAAGCCGCCTCGGTCGAAAACAACCTTCTTGACGCCTCGGACCGCGGCCCGCTGCCCCAGAAGCTTGCCGACAACCTGGGCCGCCGCCACGTTCCCGCCGTCCTCGATCTTGAGGTCCGGGTCCAGAGACGAGGCGGAGATGATGGTCCGGCCGTTCAGGTCGTCAATGACCTGGGCGTAGATGTGTCTTGTGCTGCGAAAGACGTTTAGGCGCGGCCTCTCCGGGGTGCCAACGACCTTGTTTCGAATGCGCAAGTGACGCCTCACCCTGGCCTGTTCCTTGGTCAGTCTCCCCACTAGACTCACGACCTCCCGACCCCTGGCCCGGGCCCGCGGCTGTCCCACCCCGAGGGGCGCCTCCAGCCGCCGGACCCCACCCGGCTAGGGTCCTACTTGGCGGTCTTGCCGGCCTTATGCCTGACCTTCTCATCCCTGTAGCGAATGCCCTTGCCGTGGTAGGGTTCGGGCGGCTTGACCTTGCGGATGTTGGCCGCCAACTGCCCCACGATCTCCTTGTCCGAACCCTTGACAATGACGGTCGTCGGGTTCGGCGCTTCAATCGTAACGCCGGCGGGAGGTTCTATCTCCACTGGGTGGGAGAAGCCTACGCTCAAGGTGAGGCGACCGTTGGCGACCGCGGCGCGATAGCCCGTGCCGACGATAGTCAACTGCTTCTCAAAACCCTTGGTCACGCCGTCGACCATGTTGGCGATTACGCTCCGGGTCACTCCGTGCAGCGAACGGTGAAGCGGCTGGTTGGTCGGCCGTTCGACCGTCACCAAGTCCGGTTGCACGTCCACCTTCATCGCCCGGTGCACCGTGCGCTCGAGCGTTCCCCGTGGTCCCTTAACCGTAATCAGTTCGCCGTTTTTCGTTACTTCGACCCCGCTCGGGATCGGTATGGGCCTTCTGCCTACTCTCGACACCTTGCGGTTACCCCCCGTTTCCTGGCGGCTGGTCTCCCCGGGACGCGGCCTGGGCCGCCATCACCAGACGTAGCAGATGACCTCGCCGCCGACGCCCTTCTTCCTGGCCTCCCTGTCGGTCACAATGCCGGCCGGGGTGGATAGGATGGCGATACCCAGACCGCCGAGCACTCTGGGAAGCTCTTCTTTCTTGGCGTAGACCCTGAGACCCGGCTTAGAGATCCGCTTCAGGCCATTGATCACGGACTCGCGGTTCGATCCGTATTTCAGGTAGACCCTGATGGTCCCCTGCCGGCCGTCGTCGATCCAAGCGTAGTCGCGGACATAGCCCTCGCGCTTGAGAATCTCGGCGATGTTCTTCTTGACCTTGGAACCCGGTATGTCAACGCGGTCCTGACGGGCCGTGTTTGAGTTCCGGATACATGTCAGCATATCGGCAATGGGATCGGTCGTGGACACGCCCAATACCCCCTTCTTGCGCCAGAACCCAAGAACCCCGCGGTCGAGGAGCGGCGGAGCTCCTACCAACTGGCTTTCCTAATTCCCGGGATGAGGCCCCGGTGGGCCCTCTCGCGAAAGCACATCCGGCACATTCCGAAGCGGCCCATGTAGGCCCGGGCCCGCCCGCAAATGCGGCACCGATGGTAGCCGCGGCTGGAGAACTTTGGCTCCCGCTGCCACTTCTCCACGAGCGCCTTGGTGGTCACGCCATAGCCCCCTTCCTACTTACTCGCGGAACGGCAGGCCCAAGAGACCGAGCAGAGCTCGAGCTTCCTCGTCACTCCGAGCACTGGTCACGATGGTGATGTCCATCCCGCGCACTTTATCGACCTTGTCATAGTCAATCTCCGGAAAGATCAACTGCTCACGGATGCCCAGGCTGAAGTTGCCCCGCCCGTCGAACGACTTCGAGGGAATGCCCCGGAAATCGCGCACCCTCGGTAACGCTACACTGAAAAGGCGGTCCAGGAACTCGTACATGCGACTACCGCGAAGAGTGACATAGGTCCCGATAGGCACGCCCTCGCGGAGCTTGAAGGCGGCGATGGACCGCTTGGCCCGAGTAATGACGGGCTTCTGGCCCGTGATGGTCTGGAGATCAATCACGGCCGCGTCAAGAATCTTCGGATCCTGGGTGGCCTCGCCCACACCCATGTTGACCACGACCTTCTGAACCTTGGGAACCTCCAGCAGGCTCTTGTAGCTAAACCGTTCCCGGAGCGCGGGAACAACGCTCTGGAGGTAATGCTCCTTGAGTCTCGGCATTCTTCTCGCCCTCCCCTACCGGTCGACGACTTCGCCGCACCGGTGGCACGTGCGTACCAGGCGGCCATCCTCGAGCCTCGTGCGCCCCACACGGGTCGGCTTACTACAGCGTGGGCACACCAGCATGACCTTGTCGCGGCGGACCGGGGCCTCCTTGTCGACAATGCCGCCCTGCATCATCTTGCCTCTGGGCTTCTGGTGCTTCTTGACGACGTTAACCCCTTCGATCACCACGGCTCGATCATCTACCTCGACACGAATGATCTTGCCCTTCCGACCGCGGTACTTGCCGGAGAGCACCATCACCGTGTCGCCCTTTCGAACGCTCATCTTCTTGGGGCCGCTGTCAGAACTTCTGTCTTTGGGCAATTGGCCCACCTCGCTTTCGGCCCAACTCACCGGGTCTTGGCGCCTAGAGCACTTCCGGAGCCAGGGACACGATCTTCATGAACTCCTTCTCGCGCAACTCGCGAGCCACAGGTCCAAAGATGCGCGTACCCTTGGGCTCTTTCTCATCGCCCAGCAGGACGCCGGCGTTGTCATCGAAACGGATGTGGGTTCCGTCGGGACGGCGGAGGCCTTTCTTCGACCGCACGACCACCGCCTTCACCACATCGCCCTTCTTGACCACGCCGCCGGGCGAGGCCTCCTTGACCGAGGCCACGATAATGTCACCAATGCCGGCGTACCTGCGCCTCGACCCGCCGAGAACCTTGATGCACATGATCTCTTTGGCGCCGGTATTGTCGGCGACGACCAGTCTCGTTTGTGTCTGAATCACCCGGATGCACTCCTTCCCGAACGATCCTCCAGCAGGCCGCTACTTGGCCCTCTCGAGGACCTCGGTGACCATCCAGTGCTTTTCCTTGGACAGAGGACGCGTTTCGACCACCCGGACCCGGTCACCGACGCGACACTCGTTCTTCTCGTCGTGGGCCTTCATCCTCTTAGTCCGCTTGATCCGCCGCCCGTAGACGGGGTGGGTCTCGGTCCTCTCCACGGCGACGACGATGGTCTTGTCCATCGCGTCGGACGTGACCCGACCGACCCTTGTCTTCCTGGTCCCCCTGATCTGCACGGCCAAACCTCCTACTCTACCTCAACCTTCGCCGGCGTCAGTGACTACCGTCCTCAGCCGGCGCAGGGGGCTACTGCCCCTGGGCCGCCGCCAGAGCGGCCAGCTCTCGTTCCCGCTGGATGGTCTTGACCCTGGCGATGTTCTTTCGCACGGCCTTCAGGCGCATCGGGTTATCGAGCTGTCCCGTAGCCATCTGGAACCTGAGGTTGAAGAGCTCCTCTTTAAACTCTTTGAGCTTGGCCCCAATCTCGTCGTCGCTCATCTGCCTCATCTGGTCAACCTTCAAGTCCCTCACCACCTTCAAGCTTCTCGCGACTGACAATCTTGGTCTTCAAGGGCAGCTTGTGGGCCGCGAGTCGCAGCGCTTCCTTGGCGACCTCGTCCGGGATGCCCCCGATCTCGAACATGACCCGGCCGGGCTTGACCACCGCTACCCAGTACTCCGGCGAACCCTTGCCGCTACCCATTCGAGTCTCGGCCGGCTTGGCCGTCACGGCCTTGTCCGGAAATATCCTGATCCAGACCTTTCCGCCGCGCTTGGTGTGACGAGTCAGAGCGATACGGGCGGCTTCGATCTGCCGGTCGGTGACCCAGGCCGGCTCGAGAGCCTGAAGACCGTGCTCGCCGTAAAAAACCTCGGCGCCGCGCGTGGCCACGCCTTTCCTGCGGCCGCGATGCGGCTTGCGCCAGATGACTCGCTTTGGCTGTAGCACGGGTTACTCGCCTGCCTCTCCATCCGGAGCGGCCTCGGGAGCCGCAGCGGGAACCTTCTCCTTCTTCTGGGGAAGGATCTCACCCTTGTAGATCCAGACCTTGACGCCGATCTTGCCGTAGGTCGTGTTCGCGTCGGCCGCGCCGTAATCGATGTTGGCCCTCAGCGTGTGCAGGGGAACAGAGCCTTCCCAGGCCCGTTCGCGCCGCGCAATCTCAGCCCCGCCGATACGCCCGGCCACCGCCACGCGGACTCCCTTGGCCCCGGACTTCATGGCCCTGGCGATGGCCTGCTTCATGGCCCGCCGGTGCGAGATGCGCTTCTCCAGAGCCGAAGCGATGTTATCAGCCACCAACTTAGCGTCCATCTCCGGCTGCTTGATTTCCATGATGTTCACGGCCACCTGCTTAGAGGTGAGGGCCTCCAGCTCGTGACGCAACTCGTCAACGCCGGCGCCGCCTCGCCCGATGACCATCCCGGGCTTGGCCGTGTGCAGGGTGATCTTCACGCGGTTAGCGGCCCGCTCTATCTCCACCCGGCTGAGACCCGCCATAACGAACTTCCGGTAGACCAGCTTCCGAACCTTATCGTCCTCGAAGAGAAGGTCGGCGTACTGCTTCTTACCCGCGAACCACTTCGCGTCCCAGTCCTCGATAATGCCGATCCGCAGGCCCTTCGGGTGAACCTTGTGTCCCACTTGGTTCCCTCCTCTCGTCCCTCGTCAGTCCCGCTCGCGGACGATGACCGTAATGTGACTCGTGCGCTGCTTGATCGGGAAAGCCCGGCCCCTCTGACGGGGCTGGAAGCGCTTCATCGTCGGGCCACCATCGGCGTAGGTCTCGGCAATGAACAGGTTCTCCCGCTTCATCTTGTAGTTCTCCTCAGCGTTGGCCGCCGCGGATTTGATGGCCTTGGAGACCATCAGCGAGGCTCGCTTGGGAACGAACTTGAGCATGCTCAGAGCCTCTTCGACGTCCTTCCCTCGAACCAGGTCCAAAACGATGCGAACCTTGCGAGGGGCGATCCAGATGTGCCTTGTGATGACCCTGGCCTCATCCGCCCTAGGTCCATCGCTCCGTGCCATGACTCTACCTCCTGCCCCATCCGTGACCCATCCAGGGCCGCCTCGGCTACTTCAAGGACGTTGATCGCTCCGTGTGCGCTCCGTGCCCCCGGAAAACCCGGGTCGGCGCGAACTCGCCGAGCCGGTGCCCAATCATCTCTTCGCTCATATAGATGGGCACATGCCGCCGGCCGTCATGGACGGCCACCGTGTGTCCAACCATTTCCGGCACGATGGTGGAGGCGCGGGCCCACGTCTTGACGACACGCTTCTCGTTCCTGGCGTTGAGCGCCGTCACCTTTCTCATCAGCGCGTCATCCACGTAGGGGCCCTTCTTCGTCGATCTACCCACTAGTCTCGTGCCTCCCTTCGCAACTTATCGACCTATCCGTCCCGCAATCGACGGCCGACATCCGACCCTGGCGCGCCGGCTAGCTGTCCCGGCGCTTGACGATAAACCTATCGGACTTCTTCCGCTTGTGGCGCGTGCGGTGACCCAGGGCCGGAGCGCCCCACGGAGTGGTGGGGTGCTTGAGCCCAATCGGGGAGCGGCCCTCGCCGCCGCCATGGGGATGGTCGATCGGGTTCATGGCCACCCCGCGGACCCCCGGCCGAATGCCCATCCAGCGGCTGCGACCGGCCTTGCCAATAGTGATGTTCTCGTGCTCGACGTTGCCCATCTGTCCGACCGTGGCCCGGCAATTGATGTCGACCAGTCGCACCTCGCCGGAGGGCAGGCGGAGGTGGGCGAAGCGGCCTTCCTTGGCCATGAGCTGGGCCGAACTGCCGGCGGCGCGGCACATCTGAGCGCCCTTTCGCACCGTAAGCTCGACATTGTGGATCACGGTGCCGGTGGGCATCTTGGCCAGAGGCAAGTTGTTTCCGGTCTTGATGTCGGAATCTGGTCCCGAGACGACAGTGTCGCCCACGCGCAGGCCCAACGGGGCCAGGATGTAGCGCTTCGCGCCGTCGACATAATGCAGAAGAGCCAGGCGCGCGGACCGGTTGGGATCGTACTCGATCGCCGCTACTTTGGCCGGGACTCCGTCCTTGTCGCGCTTAAAGTCCACCAGCCGGATGTGGCGGCGGTGCCCGCCACCCTGATGCCTAACGGTTAGCTTGCCCTGCGAGTTCCGACCCGCCCAGACCTTCTTGTGCTCAATGAGAGCCTTCTCCGGGGGCTTCTTGGTGAGGTCGCTGAAGTCGGCGACAGTCATCTGGCGCCGCCCGGGAGACGTCGGCTTGAATTTCTTAATAGGCACGTTGCTTCACCCCTCCGGCTTACGACATCTCCTCGAAGACTTTGATCTTCTGACCTTCTCTGAGGGTGACAATGGCCTTCTTGAACGACGGCCGGCGTCCCTCAAACTTACCCATGCGGCGGACCTTGCCTAGCTGCCGGATGGTGTTTACGTTCGTGACGTTGACCTTGAAGACTTCCTCTACCGCCGCCTTGATCTGCGTCTTGTCGGCCCTCGCGTCGACCAGGAACGTGTACTTGTTGTCGGCCATGGCCCCAGTGGTCTTCTCCGAGACCAGCGGGCGGATGATGATGTCGCGGGCAGCGCTCACGCTCCGAACACCTCCTCGACCTTGATGACGGCCTCGCGGGTCATGAGGACCTTCCCGTGAACGAGGACGTCGTAGGCGTTGAGGTTCTCCGCGCGCTGCGTGTCGACGCCGGGGATGTTCCTCGCCGAGAGGACCAAAGTCGGGTCTGTCTCAGGGGTCACGATGAGAGCCGCCCGGACCACGTTCAGGCGGGCGAGGATGACGGTCACTTCCCGTGTCTTCGGCGCCGCGAGACAGAGACTGTCAAGGACGATGAGATCGCCGTCCTTGACCTTGGCCGACAGGGCCGAGGTCAGGGCCTTCCGGCGCATGACCTTCGGCAGGTCCTGGGAGAAGTCTCTGGGCTTGGGCCCGAAGGTGATACCGCCGCCGCGGAATATCGGTGAGCGTATGCTGCCGGCGCGGGCCAGACCCGTTCCCTTCTGCCGCCAAGGCTTCCGGCCGCCGCCGGCGACCTCCGACCTTCCCTTGGTAGACTGGGTCCCCTGGCGCTGGCGGGCCTGATAGGCAACTACCGCCTGGTGCATCAGGGACTCATTGATCTCCGCCCCAAAGACGGCGTCGGACAACTGGACCTCGCCGACAACCTCACCCTGGGTGTTGTAGACAGATGCCTTGGGCACGACTACACCTTCTCCCGCCGGGCCACCGAAGCTCCCCGGATAGCGACGACCCCGCCCCTAGGACCCGGCACGGCGCCCTTCAAGAGCAAGAGGTTTCTCTCAGCGTCAACCCTGGCGACGCTCAGACCCCGGACCGTGACCCGCACCGCGCCCATGTGACCGGGCAGGCGTCGGCCCTTAAAAACCCGGGCCGCGTCACGGGAAGACAGGGAGCCAGGCGCGCGATGATACTTGGAGCCGTGAGACATCGGACCCCGCCTGAACCCGTGACGGCGAATGCCGCCGGCGAAGCCCTTGCCCTTTGACCTGCCCGTCACGCTGACGATCTCGCCGGGTTCGAAGAGTTCCGCCCCGATCTTCTGCCCCAGTTCGTAGGCTTCCGGGTCGTCCACTCGAAACTCCCGCAAGACCCTGGTCGGGGCCACGTTCGCCTTGGCGAACTGCCCCTTGAGGGGCTTTGAGACGCGGCTTTCCTTAATGTCGCCGAACCCCAGCCGGACGGCCGAGTACCCGTCGCGATCCTTGGTTCTGCGGTCGACGACAACATTGGGGCCGGTATCGACGACCGTCACTGGAACGACATGGCCGCGCTCATCGAAGATCTGGGTCATACCGATCTTCCGTCCCAAGATGCCCTTAGGCATGAAGTCCTGCCTCCATTCGAGAGAGGATCGGGCCACCCGCGCGCGTGGCGCCGCCGGCCCGGCACGCCTCTCGGCCTAGCGCTAGAGCTTAATCTCGATGTCCACACCCGCGGCCAGGTCCAGCCTCATCAGAGCATCGACGGTCTTGGCCGTTGGCTCGACGATGTCAATCAGTCTCTTGTGGGTCCGCATCTCGAACTGCTCGCGGATGTCCTTCTCGCCGTTCGGCGCCACCAGAATGGTGTAAATGCTCTTCTCCGTCGGAAGAGGGACAGGCCCGGAGACTTTGGCCCCGGTCCGCCGGGCGGTGTGCACAATCTTCTCGGCGGCGGTATCCAGGATCTTGTGATCGAAGGCCCGCAGGCGGATGCGTATCTTTTGACTCGCCATGACCTTACCTCCCAGCCTTCGGCCTCTATTCCTTGATGCCGGTGACAACGCCGGCGCCGACAGTGCGGCCACCCTCACGGATGGCGAAGCGCAGGCCTTCCTCGATGGCGATCGGGGTAATGAGTTCGATGTCCATGACGATGTTGTCCCCCGGCATGACCATCTCCACGCCATCAGGCAGGTTGACCGTGCCCGTCACGTCCGTCGTCCGGAAGTAGAACTGCGGGCGATACCCGTTGAAAAACGGGGAGTGCCGCCCGCCTTCCTCCTTGCTCAGAACGTAAACCTGACTCTTGAACTTCGTGTGCGGCTTGATCGATCCCGGCTTGGCCAGAACCTGTCCCCGCTCCACATCGTCCTTGTTGATCCCCCGCAACAGAACCCCGATGTTGTCCCCGGCGATGGCCTCGTCCAGCAGCTTCCTGAACATCTCCACCCCGGTCGCCACTGCCTTCCGCGGCTTGTCCATCAATCCCACGATCTCAACATCGTCGCCGACCTTCACCCGGCCGCGCTCCACACGTCCCGTCGCCACCGTGCCCCGCCCCGTGATCGAGAACACGTCTTCCACCGACATCAAAAATGGCTTGTCCGTTTCCCGCGCCGGCGTCGGTATGTACGTGTCCACCGCTTCCATGAGCTCCAAAATCGCCTTGCAGTTCGGGCACTCCTTCGGGTCCTTGCAGTCGCAGTTCATCGACTTCACGGCCGAACCCCGGACGATCGGAATCTCGTCCCCGGGATACTCATACTTAGTTAGCAGTTCCCGCACCTCGAGCTCCACCAGCTCCAGAAGCTCCGGGTCGTCCACCATGTCCACCTTGTTCAAGGACACAACCATCGCCGGCACGCCTACTTGCCTGGCCAGCAGAATGTGCTCCCGCGTCTGCGGCATCGGCCCGTCCGCCGCCGACACCACCAGGATCGCCCCGTCCATCTGGGCCGCCCCCGTGATCATGTTCTTCACGTAGTCCGCGTGCCCCGGACAGTCCACGTGCGCGTAGTGCCGCTTGTCCGTCTGATACTCCACGTGGGCCGTGTTGATCGTGATCCCGCGCTCGCGCTCCTCGGGGGCCTTGTCGATCTGGTCGAACGGCACATACTCCGCTTTCCCCGTCTTCGACAATACCAGCGTGATCGCCGAGGTCAGCGTCGACTTGCCGTGGTCAACGTGGCCAATTGTCCCTATGTTGACGTGCGGCTTCGTCCGCTCAAATTTCTTCTTGCCCATGGTCCACTCCATCTCCCTTACTGGGTCCTCCGGGCCCTCTCGCCCTTGCCCCGCCCGTCCACCCGAACTCAAGCCGCAGACCGCCTTGCCCTGGTGCCCTAGACAAGCTTGTCCCGCCTAGACCATTACTTCCTGCCCGCCCCGCGCGCGCCGATGGCGGCGCTGGAAATCGCGGGTGGGGCAGGCTCGTAGTTCGCAAACTGCATGGTGTAGGTCGCTCGGCCCTGGCTCCGCGAGCGAAGCTCCGTGGCATAGCCGAACATCTCCGCCAGGGGCACGTGGGCCTGAATGGTATGAAGCGGCCCGTGGGTTTCCATGTCGTCGATTCGCCCGCGGCGCGCGTTGAGGTCGGCCAGGACGTCACCCACGTAGACACCGGACACGACGACCTCGACGTCCATCACTGGTTCCAAAATGACCGGATCGGCCAGGGACACCGCCTTGCGCATGGCCATCGAGGCCGCGATGCGGAAGGCGATCTCCGACGAGTCGACCTCATGGAAAGACCCGTCGACAAGAGTCACGGCGACCCGCATGATCGGATATCCGGCCAGAACCCCGCTCTCGCAGGCCTCCCGCGCCCCCTGCTGCACAGCCGCAATGAATTCGGACGGGATAACTCCGCCCTTGATAGCGTTCTTAAAGACAAAGGCCTCGGTCGCGGGCTCGACCTCCAGCCAAACGTGGCCGTACTGGCCGTGGCCGCCCGTCTGGCGCACGAAGCGACCTTCGGCCCGCGCATGGCGGCGAATCGCTTCCTTGTAGGCCACCTGAGGCCGGCCAACATTGGCCTCGACCTTAAACTCGCGGAGAAGACGGTCGGCGATGATCTCCAGGTGCAACTCGCCCATGCCGGAGATGATGGTCTGCCCGGTCTCCTCGTTGGTGCAGAAGCGGAAAGTCGGATCCTCTTCCGTGAGGCGGGCCAGCGACATGCCTAGCTTGTCCTGGTCGGCCTTGGTCCTAGGCTCGATGGCCACGGAAATGACCGGCTCGGCGAAGGTCATGGACTCGAAGATGATAGGCTTGTCGACTCTGGAGAGGGTGTCCCCGGTGCGAGCCTGCTTGAGCCCGACGACGGCCACGATATCGCCGGTCCGGGCTTCGTCGACCTCCTCGCGGTGGTCGGCGTGCATCCGCAATAGCCGGCCGATGCGCTCGCGCACATTCCGGGAGGCGTTCAGGAGAACGTGGCCGGTCTTGACCGCGCCTGAGTAGACCCGGATGTAGGTCAGCCGGCCGACGTAGGGATCGGACTGAATTTTGAAGGCCAGAGCCGAAGTCGATTCATCGTCGCTGGGCTTACGCGTGGTTACCTCTCCGGTGGACGGGACGACACCCTTCACGTCGGGAAGGTCGATGGGCGACGGGAGGTACCAGGCGATAGCGTCCAGCAGGAGCTGGACGCCCTTGTTCCGGTAGGAGGCGCCGCAGAGAACGGGAACGATCCTGGCCGCCAGAGTGCCGCGCCGGATAGCCCGGCGGATGATGTCGGGACTTCCCTCGTGGCCCTCCAAATACAAAGACATGAGTTCATCGTCGTACTCGGCCACCGCTTCGAGCATGATCATGCGGTGTCGGGCCACCAGATCGGCCATCTCGGCCGGTGGATCCTGGATCAGTTCCTGGGTCCCGAGCTCATCGGCGTAGTAGATGGCCTTCCCGGTGATGAGATCGACCACGCCTTGAAAGGTGTCCTCGACGCCGATCGGCAGTTGCAGGGCGACCGGCCGGCCACCGAGTTCGTCCTTGATCTGCCTCGACACGTCTAGAAAGTCGGCGCCGACGGCATCCATCTTGTTGACGTAGGCCACGCGCGGCACGTGGTACTTATCAGCCTGCCGCCAGACCGTCTCCGACTGGGGCTGCACGCCGCCCTTGGCGCAGAAGATGACCACCACGCCGTCGAGGACGCGCAAAGACCGCTCTACCTCCATGGTGAAGTCTACGTGGCCTGGCGTGTCGATGATGTTAATGCGAAAACCCTTCCAATCACACGCAGTGGCCGCGGAGGTAATCGTGATGCCGCGTTCCTTCTCCTGAACCATCCAGTCCATGGTCGCGGCCCCGTCGTGCACCTCGCCCATGCGATGCAAGCGTCCGGTGTAGAAAAGAATCCGTTCCGTGGTGGTCGTCTTGCCCGCGTCAATATGGGCGATGATGCCGATATTGCGCACGATCTCCAGGGGATGCTCCCTTGACACTCTCGCTTCCGCCTCCCTTCCGTGAACCGACATGTTTTCGCGCTATCATCGGACCAGGGCCACGGCCTAGACCGCGTTCTGGCCGAGCCTACCAGCGATAATGCGAGAAGGCCTTGTTGGCCTCCGCCATTCTGTGCGTGTCTTCCTTTTTCTTGACCGCATTGCCGGTGTTGTTGGCCGCGTCCATGAGTTCACCAGCCAACCGCTCGACCATCGTCCGCTCGACCCGGCTACGGGAATGGTCGATGAGCCAACGCATGGCCAGGGACGAGCGCCGCTCGGTGCGGACCTCAACCGGGACCTGGTAAGTGGCCCCGCCGACCCGCCTGGACTTGACCTCGAGCACCGGGGCCACGTTCTTCAGGGCCAGTTGGAAGACCTCGATGGGTTCTTTCCCGCTCTTCTCGCGGATGAGGTCCATCGCCCCGTACATGATCCGTTGAGCCAGAGCCTTGTTGCCGCTGTACATGATCTTGTTCGTGAACCTGGCCAGAGCCTCATTGCCGTAGATCGGGTCGGGCGCGACCTTGCGGTGCGGAGCCCTTCCTCTCCTGGGCACTGGTGTTCCCCCCTACTTCTTGGACCTCTTGGTCCCGTACTTGGAGCGACCGCGGTTGCGGCCCTGGACACCGGCGGTATCGAGCGTCCCCCGGATAATGTGGTAGCGGATGCCCGGAAGATCCTTGACCCGGCCACCGCGGACCAAGACCACCGAGTGCTCCTGGAGGTTGTGGCCCTCTCCCGGAATGTAGGCGCTGACCTCTTCCCCGTTGCTCAGCCGGACCCGAGCCACCTTACGCAACGCGGAGTTGGGCTTCTTCGGCGACATCGTCTTGACGACGGTGCAGACGCCACGCTTCTGAGGACTTCCCTGCAGGTCCGGCGCCTTGGACTTGTGTCCTCGCGTAATCCTCCCGTGTCTAATGAGTTGGCTAATTGTCGGCAACAACACACCTCCTCTACAGACCAAAAAGGAACTTGCCTAGAACTCTTAAGTTGTCGTCGCCTAGGTCAGCGAGCCCCCCGCTACTCCTCGAGCACGGCCACTGATGCCGCCCCAACTTGAATACCGCAGGCTTGCCCTAGCTTCGCCATTGAATCGGCGTAGACGACCTCGACACTCTTCTCTTTGCAGAGCCGTAACAGGTCACGCACAACGTGCTCGTCCGCATCGCGGGCGACGTAGACCACCCGCGCCGCACCTTTCTGAATAGCCTTCAGAGTCTGCTTGGTCCCAACCGTCTTCACACTAGCCCCGGTAAGCCGATCGTAGAGCGTCAACGTAGGGCCCCCTGACATGGAAGAACCGGGTCAGCCCAGGCAAACACTTACCCATTTTAGCACCGGCATTTGGGAGTGTCAACGAAACTCATCCCTCCGGCTCAGGCCCACCGGGTTACGAGCCGTGGGCTTGGGCCACCTTCCGGCCGCGACTACTTCCTGACCCCAGCCTTTCTGGTCTTAGGGGAGGCGTTCTGCCCGGGCTCGGCGGCCGCGTCGGCCTCAACGTCCCCGCCGGCCAAAACCTGTTCTTCGACCGCACTTCCATCCTCGTCGGCCTCGTCGTCTTCGCCGAGGGGACCAAAGTCGAGAACCCCTTCGTCCTCTATCGCCTCGGAGATGATCCGGATGTTACGGTAGCGGCCCATCCCCGTCCCAGCCGGAATGAGCTTGCCGATGATAACGTTCTCCTTGAGCCCCAGAAGCCTATCGCGCTTGCCCTTGATCGCCGCCTCGGTCAGGACCCTGGTCGTCTCCTGGAAGGAGGCGGCCGAGAGGAAGGAGTCGGTGGCCAGAGCGGCCTTGGTGATGCCCAAAAGCACGGGCCGCGCCGTGGCCGGACGTCCACCACCACTAGTGACCGCTTGGTTAGCTTCCTCGAAGTCGAAGACATCCACGAGTCCTCCGGGCAGGAGATCGGTATCACCCGGCTCATCAACCTTCACCTTGCGGAGCATCTGACGGACTACCGTCTCAATGTGCTTATCGTTGATGTCCACACCCTGCATCCGGTAGACCTTCTGGACCTCCTGCAGGAGATAGAGCTGGACCCCTCGAGCGCCCTTGATCTTGAGGATGTCGTGCGGGTTGACCGAACCCTCAGTCAACTCGTCGCCGGCCTCGACCGTTTGAGCGTCCCGAATCTTGAGCCGGGCGCCGTAGGGAATGATGTAGGAAGCCGTATCGCCATCCTCAGCCGTAATCTGGAGTTCGCGCTTGCCGCGGTTATCGGTGATCCGGACAACGCCGGCGATCTCAGTGATCGTTGCCTGACCCTTGGGCTTCCGGGCCTCGAAGAGTTCTTCAACGCGCGGCAGACCGTGGGTGATGTCTTCGCCGGCGACGCCACCGGTGTGAAACGTGCGCATGGTCAGCTGAGTGCCCGGCTCGCCGATGGATTGGGCGGCGATGATGCCCACGGCCTCGCCGGCATTGACGGTGGTGCCGGTGGCCAGGTCTCGCCCGTAGCATAGGCTGCAGGCGCCGTGCTTGGTGCGGCAGGTCAGAACGGAGCGAATGGTGATCCCTTCGATCTTGGCCGCTTGGATCCTGTCCGCGGCGTCCTCGGTGATCTCTTCGTCAGCCTTGACGATGACCTCGCCGGTCTCGGGGTGGACCACGTCGTCCAGGACCGCCCGACCAACCATCCGGTTCCTGGCCGGCTCGATCGTCTCGCTGCCTTCTCTCATCTCTCCGACTTGGATGCCCGAGGTCGTCCCGCAGTCCCACTCGCGGACGATGACGTCCTGGCAGACGTCGACAAGACGGCGGGTGAGGTAGCCCGAGTCGGCTGTTCGCAGGGCCGTGTCGGCCAGGCCCTTCCGGGTGCCGTGCGTGGAGGTGAAGTACTCCAGCACGGTCAGCCCTTCGCGGAAGTTGGCCCGGATGGGGAGTTCGATGATCCGCCCCGACGGGTCGGCCATGAGGCCGCGCATTCCGGCCAACTGCGAGATCTGACTCACGTTGCCGCGCGCTCCGGAGTGAGCCATCATGAAGACCGGGTTGAAGCGCTCGAGTCTGGACATGAGGTTCCCGGTGACCTTGTCCTTCGCTTCGTTCCAGATGGAGATGACCTTGCGGTAGCGCTCGTCCCAGGTGATGAGACCGCGGCGATACTGGCTCTCAACTCCTCGGACCTTCTCGTCCGCCTCGGACAGGATCTCGCCCTTACCGATCTCGACCTGGAGGTCGGACACGGCGATGGTCGCTCCGGCCTGGGTGGCATAGCGAAAGCCCAGGGTCTTGACCCGGTCGAGCATCATGGCCGTCTCCGCCTGGCCCCGCAAGCGGTGGCACCGGGAGACGAGGTTCGCCAGAGCATCCCGATCGACGACCTCGTTCACGTAGCGGAGAACCTCGGGAAGGTTCTCGTTGAGGAGCAGCCGTCCGACCGTAGTCTTGAGGCGCTGCCCGTTGTAGATGACCTCAATGAGGGCATGAAGCTCGATATGCTCCAGTTGGTAGGCCATGATGGCCTCCTCTGGGCAACTGAGGATTCCACCTTCACCGCGGGCGCCGGGCTTCTCGATGGTCAGGTAGTAGATGCCGAGAACCATGTCCTTCGACGGAGTGACCACGGGCGAACCATCTTTCGGGGAGAGCAGGTTGTTGGCTGAGAGCATCAGGATTCTGGCCTCGGCCTGCGCCTCCGAGGAAAGGGGCACGTGAACGGCCATCTGGTCACCGTCGAAGTCGGCGTTGTAGGCCGTACAGACGAGCGGATGGACCTTGATGGCCCGTCCTTCGACCAGGACCGGCTCGAAGGCCTGGATGCCCAGGCGATGTAGGGTCGGCGCACGGTTGAGGAGGACCGGGTGTTCTTTGATGACGTCCTCAAGAATGTCCCAGACCTCGGGCCGCATGCGCTCGACCATGCGTTTGGCGCTCTTGATGTTGTGGGCGTGGCCAAGGTTCACCAGGCGCTTCATAACGAACGGCTTGAAGAGCTCCAGGGCCATCTCCTTGGGCAGGCCGCACTGGTGTAGCTTTAGCTCCGGGCCGATGACGATGACCGAGCGGCCCGAATAGTCCACGCGCTTGCCGAGGAGGTTCTGGCGGAACCGTCCCTGCTTGCCCTTGAGCATGTCACTCAGGGACTTCAGGGGCCGGTTACCGGGCCCCGTGACCGGGCGGCCACGCCGGCCGTTGTCGATGAGAGCGTCCACGGCCTCCTGCAGCATGCGCTTCTCGTTGCGAACGATGATGTCCGGGGCGCCGAGGTCGAGGAGTCTCTTGAGGCGATTGTTCCGGTTGATGACCCGGCGGTAGAGGTCGTTGAGATCTGAGGTGGCGAAACGTCCGCCGTCCAGTTGGACCATCGGCCGAAGGTCGGGAGGGATAACCGGAATGTAGACCAGGACCATCCACTCGGGGTGGTTTCCCGACCTACGGAAGGCCTCGACGACCTCGAGGCGACGGGTGGCCCGAATCTTGCGTTGTCCGGAGACCTGACGAATCTCGGTCCTCAGATTCTTGCCCATCTCGTCGAGATCGACCTCGGCCAGGAGTCTCCCCACCGCCTCGGCGCCCATGCCGGCCTTGAAGGTCTGGCCGTACTTCTCCCGCGCCTCGCGGTATTCTTGCTCCGACAGCACCTGGCGAGCCATCAGCGGAGTCTCACCCGGATCCGTCACGATGTAGGCCGCGAAATAGAGAACCTTCTCCAGCGATCGCGGCGAGACGTCCAGGAGCAGGCCCATGCGGCTGGGAATGCCCTTGAAGTACCAGATGTGCGAGACCGGCGCGGCGAGCCTGATGTGGCCCATGCGCTCACGGCGGACTTTCGACCGCGTTACCTCTACTCCGCATCGGTCACAGACGATGCCCTTATAGCGGATGCGCTTGTACTTGCCGCAATGGCACTCCCAGTCGCGCTGGGGACCGAAGATGCGCTCGCAGAACAGCCCGTCACGCTCGGGCTTGAGGGTGCGGTAGTTGATGGTCTCGGGTTTCTTGACCTCACCCCGCGACCATTGCACGATCTGTTCCGGCGAAGCCAGGCCGATTTTCAGGGAGTCGAAATTGTTGACGTCCAGCACAGGCTATCTCCTCCGGCTAATGGATTCGGACCTACCTAGTAGTCCGCGTCGTCGCCCTCGTCCGCGCTCTCGCCGCTCTCAACGGTGGGTTCGCCGACATCGTCCGGTTCCAGCGGCCGGTGCAAGCGACGCTCTTCCGCCGTGGCCCGCCGGCGTCTCAGGCGCCTGGCGACGGCCTCCTCGGGATCTAGCCCATCCTCGCTCGGAACCGTTCCCGGTTCATAGTCATCACCCTCGGACTCGCCTTCCTCGACCTCCGCGTCTTCGTCGTCGAGGTCCAGATAGTCGAGGTCCGTGTCTTCCTCCAGCTCGCCATCCAAGGCGACCTCGGCGTGGTCTTCGTTCTCAGAAACCGGGACGGCAACGAACTCGTCCTCGGCTTCGGCCCCCGCAGGAGTGGTCTCGTCATCCTCGCGGTCAAGGGTTCTGCCCAGCGCGCTGGGGCGGGCCAAGGAGTCTTCCTCGGAAGCCTCACCGGGCTCGGTCACTTCGCCCTCGAGGTCCTCGCCCGCTTCGCCGGCTTCTCCCTCAGGCTCACCCAGGAGCAGGGCTCTGGCGCGACACCGTCTGGCCTCGAGTTCGGCTTCGCTGAGGCTGCCGGTCTCATCAGCTTCGACGTACTTCCTGATCTCGCCCAGAGGTACCCCTTCCGGTTTGAGGTCGAAGCCGACCTCGGTTTCCTCATCGGCGGCGCCGGCCAGGAAACGTCTGGCTTCCCGCCGTCGGGTCGCCGCGCGACGCAGACCGCTCGCGGCCAAACCGCCCTCGCCGAGGCCTTCGTCGCCCGATCCGAGATCGAGGTCGAGCTCACGCGCCTTCTCAATCACGTCCTCGTCGGACTCCCTGATCTCAATCTCCCTCGAGTCCTCGGACAGGACCTTGACGTCGAGAGCCAGGCTCTGGAGTTCCTTAATGAGAACCTTGAAGGATTCCGGAACTCCAGGCTCCGGCACATTGTCGCCCTTAACGATGGCTTCATAGGTCTTGACCCGGCCGACGATGTCGTCCGACTTGACCGTCAGAAGCTCCTGCAGAGTGTAGGCCGCTCCGTAAGCCTCGAGGGCCCACACCTCCATCTCGCCGAACCGCTGCCCGCCGAACTGGGCCTTGCCACCGAGCGGTTGCTGGGTGACCAGGGAGTAGGGTCCCGTGGAACGGGCGTGGATCTTGTCGTCGACGAGGTGGGCGAGCTTCATCATGTAGGCGTAGCCGACGGTGACCCGGCTGTCGAAGGACAGGCCAATGCGACCGTCCCTCAGCACTACCTTGCCGTCGCCCGGAAGACCGGCCTCAATCAGCTTGGCCTTGACGTCTTCTTCCGTGGCCCCGTCGAAAACCGGGCTCGAAGCCTTCAGGCCGAGGGTCGCGGCCGCCCAGCCTAGGTGGGTCTCGAGAATCTGCCCGATATTCATTCGCGACGGCACGCCCAGAGGGTTGAGAACGATCTCCACCGGGGTTCCGTCGGGGAGGAAAGGCATGTCCTCGTCGGGCAGGATCTTGGCGATGACACCCTTGTTGCCATGGCGACCGGCCATCTTGTCGCCCTCGGAGATCTTCCGCTTCTGGGCCACGTAGCAGCGCACAAGCTGATTTATGCCCGGGCTCAGTTCATCGCCGGCCGCACGGGAGAAGACTTTCACGTCGACAACGATGCCGCTCTCCCCGTGGGGAACCCGGAGCGAGGTGTCGCGAACTTCCCGGGCCTTCTCGCCGAAAATGGCCCGGAGGAGCCGCTCCTCGGCCGTCAGTTCCGTCTCGCCCTTGGGCGTGACCTTGCCAACCAGGATATCGCCAGGCATGACCTCGGCCCCGGTTCGGATGATCCCCCGTTCGTCGAGGTCCTTGAGGACGTCCTCGCCCACGTTGGGAATGTCCCGGGTGATTTCCTCGGGGCCAAGCTTGGTGTCGCGGGCGTCACACTCGTGCTCTTCGATGTGGATCGAGGTGAAAACGTCATCTCGGAGCAGTTTCTCCGAGATGAGGATAGCGTCTTCAAAATTGTAGCCCTCCCAGGGCATGAAGGCCACCAAGACATTGCGGCCCAGAGCCAGCTCGCCCTTGTCGGTTGAGGGCCCGTCGGCCAGGATGCCGCCCTTGGGAACCTCTAGCCCCACTCTCACGACGGGCTTCTGGTTGATGCAGGTACCCTGGTTCGAACGCCCGAACTTGAGGAGTTCGTACCGATCGAGATCACCGTTTCCGGCGTCGATAACGACTTCGCGGGCCGTGACGCTCCGGACGACACCCGCGCGCCGAGCGGTCACCAGGATGCCCGAGTCGCGCGCTACCCGGTCCTCGATCCCCGTTCCGACCAGCGGGGCCTCGCTGATGAGGAGAGGAACCGCTTGGCGCTGCATGTTGGCCCCCATGAGGGCCCGTCCCGCGTCGTCATTCTCCAGGAAGGGAATGAGAGCCGAGGCGATACTCACGACCTGCTTGGGTGAGACGTCCATGTAGTCGACTTCCTCGGCCGGGACGAGACGGATCTCGGTCCGATACCGGCAGGTCGGTCGAGCGCTGGCGAACCAGCCCTTCGCGAGCGGCTCGTTGGCCTGGGCAATGATGTTCTCGTCTTCCTCGTCGGCCGTGAGGTACTCGATCCGGTCGGTCACTAGACGCTTATCTTTATCGACTCTGCGGTAGGGAGTCTCGACAAAACCGAACTCGTTGATCCGAGCGTAAGTCGAGAGATTGCCAATGAGACCGATGTTGGGACCTTCCGGTGTCTCGATCGGGCACATCCGCCCGTAGTGGGAGTCGTGCACGTCGCGAACCTCGAACCCGGCCCGCTCACGCGTGAGGCCGCCCGGCCCTAGGGCGCTCAGGCGGCGCTTGTGAGTGAGCTCGGCCAGAGGGTTTGTTTGGTCCATGAACTGGGAGAGCTGGCTTGATCCGAAGAACTCCTTCACCGCCGCGACGACCGGTCTGATGTTGATGAGGGCCTGCGGGGTGATAATGTCGACGTCCTGGATGGTCATGCGCTCTTTGACGACGCGCTCCATCCGGGCGAGCCCAATGCGGAACTGATTCTGCAGCAGTTCGCCCACGGAACGCAGACGGCGGTTACCGAGGTGGTCGATGTCGTCGACGTTGCCGAGCCCCTTGAAGAGGGTGATAAGGTAGTTGATCGAGGCGACGACGTCCTCTTTCGCCAGAACCTTCATGGAGACCGACGGCTGGCCCTCACCGGCGTGGGCGTTGCTGATCACCCGGGTCTGGCTACCGTCGGCCACTTGCGCTTCCACCTGGTTGACGCCGGCGGCCTCGATCCGCTCGGCCGCCTTGCGGTCGATGGGAGCGCCGGCGGCCACAATCAACTGCCCGTCGGCGTCGAGAATGTCGTTGACCGCCACCGTGCCCGGGAGGCGTCGCTTGAGACTCAGTTTCTTGTTGAGCTTGTAGCGGCCAACCCCGGCCAGATCATAACGACGGGTCTCGAAAAACAGCGATTCCAGGAGGCTCCGCGCGCTGTCCACCGTCGGGGGTTCGCCGGGGCGCAGGCGCTTGTAGATCTCGATGAGAGCCTCGTCCTCAGATTCGCAGGGATCCTTGTCGAGAGTGTTGAGAACGTGAGCCGACTCGCCCATCACCCGAAGGATCTCCTCGCGGGTGCCGAAGCCAAAGGCCCGGAGAAGGACAGTGGCCGGGATCTTGCGGGTGCGATCGACCCGGACCCAGATGACGTCGTTGCCATCGGACTCGAACTCGAGCCAGGCTCCTCGATTGGGGATGAGGGTGCAAAAGTAGAGTCGCTTGCCGTTGGGGTCGATCTGCTCGGCGTAGTAGGCGCCCGGCGACCTGACAAGCTGGCTGACGACCACGCGTTCGGCCCCATTGATAATGAAGGTGCCCTTGTCGGTCATGAGCGGGAAGTCGCCCATGAAGACTTCCTGTTCCTTGACTTCGCCGGTCTCCTTGTTGATGAGCTGAACCCTTACCCGAAGAGGGGCGGCGTAGGTGACATCGCGCTCGCGACACTCCGCCACCTCGTACTTCGACCTGTCGAGCCGGTGCTCGATGAACTCCAGAACCAGGTTGCCCGTGAAGTCCTGAATCGGAGAAATGTCTCGAAACATCTCTCTCAGGCCGTCTTTCAAGAACCATTCGTACGATTTCCGCTGGACCTCAATCAGGTCCGGCATCTCGAGGACTTCCTTGATTCGTCCGAACTGAACTCTTTCCATCACGCCTTCCGGCATTAGCGTGGCTCTCCTCCCGGAAAAAGGACTACTGACCCCTGACATCCTTTCCGTCAGGGGCTACCTGACTTAGTCAACATGGCCTCCACCGGGGATCTAAGAAGGTGCGTAGATCGCGAGTCGTCAATAAGTTAAGGATTGCCTTTCAGCGGAAGTCTAATTCATCCAGTTCATTCCGTCTGCTACAATAAGCAATTTACTAATGTAACACAGTTTGTTACAGGTGTCAACCAGGGCCTTGGGAAGCGCGAAGGGAGGCCGCCCGGCCTCCCTTCGCGGAGTCAATCCGGCCCTTGAACCCTACTTGACTTGCACTGAAGCTCCTTGGTCCTCGAGCTTGGCCTTGACGGCGTCGGCGTCGGCCTTGGAGATCTTCTCCTTGACGGGCTTGGGGGCGCCGTCAACGAGATCCTTGGCCTCTTTCAGACCCAGGCCGGTGAGCTCGCGCACGACCTTGATGACCTGGATTTTCTTGTCGCCGGCCGCGGTAAGGATGACGTCAAACTCCGTCTGCTCCTCTTCCTTGGCCACAACGTCCGCGGGCGCGGCGGCCAGGGCCATCGGAGCGGCCGCCGAGACTCCGAACTCCTCCTCCAAAGCCTTGACTAGCTCGGAAAGCTCCAGGACCGTCAAACCCTTGACGATCTCGATGATATCTTGAACCTTGGACATTCAAAGGCACCTCCCAGAGTACTTGGCAACTCCACAGACCACGCTCTCCCTCGCGCCTGGCCGACCTAGCCGGTGGTGGCGCGCTTCTCGGCCACACGGCTGAGCACGATGGCCAACCCCCGAATGTTCCCGGCCAGGACTCGCTGGAAACCGGCGATGGGTGCAAGCAGCGTGCCGGCTACCTGTCCCAAAAGCTCCATCCGGCCCGGAAGAGCGGCCAGACTCTTGACCTCCGCGACAGTGAGTATCTTTCCCGGCAGGTATCCACCCTTGAACGGAATATCCCGCTTCTCGCGCCCGAACCGCGCCAACACTCTGGCCGGGGCCACCGGATCCTCGTAGCCGAAAGCCAAGCCCGTCGGACCCACGAAAAGTTTGTCTAGACCCTCGATGCCTACTCGACGCGTCGCCAGTCCGGCCAAGGTGTTCTTGACCACCTCGAATTCGACCCCGGCCTGCCGGGCCATCTTCCTGAGGTGGCTCATTTCGGCCACGGTCAGTCCGTGGAAGTCGGCCAGAATGACAGACTGCGACTTTCTGAGCTTGCCCTCGAGCAAGCCTACGGATTGCTCCTTCTCCTTACGGGTTACCAAGCTCCACTTCACCTCCCGGCCTCGTCGGTCCGGCCGCGAAAAACCCCGCGCCCTAGATGAAAGGCTCGGGGTCGGATGTCTCTCCTTAAGACCCTCGTCGCCTCGGCGGGCGGGCCCTAGAGCCCCTTAAGCGCCGATCCGGACCTCCGGCCCGGCGCACCCGCTGTCTACGGCCGGCTCACGCGGTATTCTACTCCCAAAACCGTGATCCAACCTCGCCCTGCGGCAACCCGTCTCGGCCCGGCCGCGGCCTACATCAATCGGGCCGGGTTGACCGGAACTCCGGGCCCCATGGTCGAGGAAAGAACGACACTCCTCAGGTACTGCCCCTTGGCCGCCGACGGCTTGGCCTTGACCAAGGCCTCCATGAGCGACTCAAAATTCTCCACGAGCTTATCCTCGTTGAACGACACCTTGCCGATGGGCGCGTGGACAATCCCCTGCTTATCCGCTCGGAACTCGATCTTGCCGGCCTTGATCTGCTCAATCGCCGCACGGAGTTCGAAGGTGACCGTGCCCGCCTTTGGGTTGGGCATGAGACCTCGCGGGCCGAGAATGCGGCCGAGCTTGCCGACGACACCCATCATGTCCGGCGCGGCGACAGCCACGTCGAAGTCCAGCCAACCCTCAGTGACCTTCTGGGCCAATTCCTCGGCCCCGACGAAGTCGGCGCCGGCGGCCTCGGCTTCCTTAGCCTTCTCGCCCTTGGCGAAGACGAGAACTCGAACCTTCTTACCGGTTCCGGCGGGGAGAATGACGGTGCCCCGCACCATCTGATCGGCGTGCTTGACGTCAATGCCTAGTCGAATGGAGACCTCGACCGTCTCATCGAACTTGGCCTTCGCGCACTCCTTGACGAGCTTCACGGCGTCCGCCGGTTCGTAGAACTGCGCGGAAGTGATCTTGGCGACTGCCTCTCGGTAGTTCTTGCCCCTCTTCATCCGGCTACTCCTCCACCACGATGCCCATACTGCGCGCGGTGCCCTCGATCATGCGGACCGCGGCCTCAAGGCTGGCTGCGTTGAGATCGACCATCTTGCTCTCGGCAATCTCCCTGACCTGCGCCCGGCTCACCTTGCCGACCTTGTTCCGATTCGGTTCTCCGGAAGCCGTCTCGATGCCGGCGGCCTTCTTCAGAAGAATGGGGGCGGGCGGCGTCTTGCAGACGAAGGTAAAGGACCGGTCCTCGAAGACAGTAATCTCGACGGGCACCACCAGACCGACCTGCTTGGCGGTGCGTTCGTTATACTCCTTGCAAAAAGCCATGATATTCACGCCGTGCTGGCCCAGGGCCGGGCCGACAGGCGGGGCGGGAGTCGCCTTGCCCGCGGGAATCTGCAACTTCACGATTGCCAGAACCTTCTTAGCCACGGAAACAAACCTTCTTCCTTCCTGAAGTCCAAGACTAGAGCTTCTCCACCTGGCTGAAGTCGAGTTCCACGGGTGTCTCACGCCCGAACATCGAGACGAGGACGCGCAGTTTGCCCTTGTCGAGATTGATCTCCCGAACCTTGCCGATGAACCCCATGAAAGGCCCAGTGACGACCTTGACACTCTCGCCGTCCTCGTACATGACCTTGGGCTTGGGCTCATCCACCCCCATGTGACGGAGAATGCTTTTGACCTCGCTAGGGTCGAGGCAGACCGGCTTGGCCCCTGAGCCGACAAAGCCGGTGACCCCGGGAGTGTTCCGCACGACGTACCAGGAGTCATCGTTCATAATCATCTCCACCAGGACGTACCCGGGGAAGATCTTCTTCTTGCTGATGAGCTTGCGGCCGTCCTTGTATTCGATCTCATCTTCCGTGGGGACGATGACCCGGAAGATCTTATCCTGCATGAGCATGGACTCCAGACGCTTCTCCAGATTGGCCTTGACCTTGCCCTCGTATCCGGAGTACGTGTGGACGACGTACCACTTCTTGTTGGGGTCGCTCGTCCCGGCAGCGCCCGGAAGCCCGGGCATTCCCGATTCGTCGGCCACGGGCTCCGCTTCGGCGGCGGGAAGCTCGCCTGTCTCCGGTCCACCGGGGCCAGGCCCTGCCGCAGGCTCAAGACCGGCGCCAGACCCGCTCTCAGGGACAGCCGAAAAGGGCGCCCCCGCTTGGGTTTCCCCAACAGCTTGGGTGCCCTGCTCCGCCGCGTCTTCACCAGCGGCTACAATGTCCTTACTCTTTCTGGCCCTAGGCATATCGCGAGGGGCCCGAAGGCCCCCACCTCCATGGGTCACCTAGCCTGTGACGACTCAGGCTCCCGAGCCGAACAGCAGGAGCTTGAGCGCCTCGCTCAGGAGGGCGTCGACGACCCAAATGACTAAGGCCACGGCGACGACCGAGATGATCACAACTCCGGTGTAGACGACGGTCTGCCGCCGATCCGGCCAAACGACCTTCTTCAGTTCCGTGCGGACCTCGCGGAAGTACTTGATCACGCGCGCCGGCAACTGGCTGAACCATTTCATCAATATCACACCCTGAATGAATTGGCAGGCCCGGAGGGATTTGAACCCCCAACGCGCGGATTTGGAGTCCGCCGCTCTACCGTTGGAGCTACGGGCCTACCACAAACGCATCCACCTGACCATCCTTCTAGCCATGCTGTACAGAAAAACCGGAGAGGCCAAAGCCAGATCCGCTCAGCGAGTCTCTTTGTGAGCGGTCTGTTTGCCGCACCACCTGCAGAACTTCTTGACCTCGAGACGCTCGGGGTCGTTGCGCTTGTTCTTGGTGGTCGTGTAGTTCCTACGTTTGCACTCGCCGCAAGCCAGAGTGATAATCTCGCGATTGTCGCCTGCCACGCCGGTCCCCCTAGTCTCCGGTAGCGGTGCAGCCCCAAGCCCCGTTCCGGCCAGTAGCGGTATCCAATTTACCATGGCTAACTAAAACGTGTCAACCAACAGGCCCAGCCTTCGGCCTCTATTCCTTGATGCCGGTGACAACGCCGGCGCCGACGGTGCGGCCACCCTCACGGATGGCGAAGCGCAGGCCTTCCTCGATGGCGATCGGGGTAATGAGTTCGATGTCCATGACGATGTTGTCCCCCGGCATGACCATCTCCACGCCATCAGGCAGGTTGACCGTGCCCGTCACGTCCGTCGTCCGGAAGTAGAACTGCGGGCGATACCCGTTGAAAAACGGGGAGTGCCGCCCGCCTTCCTCCTTGCTCAGAACGTAAACCTGACTCTTGAACTTCGTGTGCGGCTTGATCGATCCCGGCTTGGCCAGAACCTGTCCCCGCTCCACATCGTCCTTGTTGATCCCCCGCAACAGAACCCCGATGTTGTCCCCGGCGATGGCCTCGTCCAGCAGCTTCCTGAACATCTCCACCCCGGTCGCCACTGCCTTCCGCGGCTTGTCCATCAATCCCACGATCTCAACATCGTCGCCGACCTTCACCCGGCCGCGCTCCACACGTCCCGTCGCCACCGTGCCCCGCCCCGTGATCGAGAACACGTCTTCCACCGACATCAAAAATGGCTTGTCCGTTTCCCGCGCCGGCGTCGGTATGTACGTGTCCACCGCTTCCATGAGCTCCAAAATCGCCTTGCAGTTCGGGCACTCCTTCGGGTCCTTGCAGTCGCAGTTCATCGACTTCACGGCCGAACCCCGGACGATCGGAATCTCGTCCCCGGGATACTCATACTTAGTTAGCAGTTCCCGCACCTCGAGCTCCACCAGCTCCAGAAGCTCCGGGTCGTCCACCATGTCCACCTTGTTCAAGGACACAACCATCGCCGGCACGCCTACTTGCCTGGCCAGCAGAATGTGCTCCCGCGTCTGCGGCATCGGCCCGTCCGCCGCCGACACCACCAGGATCGCCCCGTCCATCTGGGCCGCCCCCGTGATCATGTTCTTCACGTAGTCCGCGTGCCCCGGACAGTCCACGTGCGCGTAGTGCCGCTTGTCCGTCTGATACTCCACGTGGGCCGTGTTGATCGTGATCCCGCGCTCGCGCTCCTCGGGGGCCTTGTCGATCTGGTCGAACGGCACATACTCCGCTTTCCCCGTCTTCGACAATACCAGCGTGATCGCCGAGGTCAGCGTCGACTTGCCGTGGTCAACGTGGCCAATTGTCCCTATGTTGACGTGCGGCTTCGTCCGCTCAAATTTCTTCTTGCCCATCGAGGTAAACCTCCCTTTGCTACCTCAGGTCGATTATTCCAGGCCCAAAAGGTTCCTATGCTTTTCGTGGCCTTGTGGGTTTATCCTCCCCGAGGCGCCGTCCGGGGTAAGGCCACCGGCACGGCGGGACCCGTACAAGAATGGAGCCGCCGATGGGAATCGGACCCATGACCTCCCGCTTACCATGCGGGGGCTCTGCCTCTGAGCTACGGCGGCTCGACAAACCAGGCGGCACGGCCACTTGACCGTGCCGCCTCAGTATGCTGGTTGCGGGGGTGGGATTTGAACCCACGGCCTCCGGGTTATGAGCCCGACGAGCTACCTGACTGCTCCACCCCGCGGTATGGAAGTGGTGGTGGGGGCTGGATTTGAACCAGCGTAGGCGTTCGCCAGCAGATTTACAGTCTGCCCCCGTTAGCCACTTGGGTACCCCACCACGCTAGACGCCTTGGAGCTGGCGATGGGAGTCGAACCCAAAACCTGCTGATTACAAATCAGCTGCTCTACCATTGAGCTACGCCAGCCTGTCGCGAAAGCCCGTTATCAAGGTGCGGCCAGGCTTGGGCTGGCCAGGCGCTTCATCATTATAAAGGCTTTGTCACGGAGGGTCAAGAAGCCAGACCAGGTCAGTTTAGGAGGCCTGCGGCCGGGTCACGCCCGAGCGGGTCCCGCGCTCCTCGGCGTCGAAGCGACGCTCTAGATATTTCTCCAGCTTGCGCTTCACGCGCTGCAAGGCGTTATCGATGGACTTGACGTGTCGAGTGAGATCCGTGGCGATCTCCTGATAGGACTTACCGTCGAGATAGGCCATGAGAACCCGCCACTCGAGGTCGCTCAGGATCTCGACCATCTTCTCCTCGATGTTACCGAACTCTTCGCGGCTAATGATGAGTTCCTCGGGATCGGTGATCTTCGTGCCCGAGATGACGTCGAGCAGCGTGCGATCAGAATCCTCGTCGTAGATGGGCTTGTTCAGGGAAACGTATGAGTTGAGGGGGATGTGTTTCTGCCGGGTGGCCGTCTTGATGGCCGTGATGATCTGCCTGGTGATGCACAACTCGGCAAAGGCCCGGAAGGACGAGAGCTTGTCGCTACGGAAGTCACGAATGGCCTTGTAGAGCCCGATCAGGCCTTCCTGCATTATGTCCTCTCGGTCGGCGCCGATGAGGAAATACGACCGGGCCTTCGCGCGGACGAAATTGCGATATTTGTTGATCAGGAATTCCTGGGCGACGCGGTTACCGTTGCGCGCGGTCTCGACGATCTCCTCATCCAACATGCCTTCGAAGGGCGAGAAGTCTTCCCGGTGTGTCTGCGGACTCACGGCCACGCAATTCGCCTCCAGCCTCAGCTAGAAAGGGAGAACGAGAAGCTCAACGTGATTGGGGTGGGTTGAGGAACAGACACTCTTCTCTGAAGCTGCAGCAATCTGGCTGATTATGTCACTATTATAGAAAGAGCCTTTGGACAAGTCAAGGCACGTCCAACAGCGCGGTCTGGAAACTCGGGCATCCCCGGGTCGTCGAGCCCTTGTCTAGCGCGGGCCGCGTCTCATCTCCCCCGGAACGACCGGCTCAGCCAGCGAGGCCGGTCCGACTCGAACCAGTCCGGTGATGGGCTCGTAGTGATCGACCCAGACGAGTTCGCGCCGGACAGTGCGCCCGGCCTGGACCACCTCGCGCCAAAGCCTGACGTCGCGGCCATCGAAAGGTTCCTTGATCACGGTCCGCGCCCCGGGTGGCAGGTCGGCGACGACCTCCACGAGGCACTCGGCCGGCCTCCGATCCGACTCCTCGGCCAGAAGTCGAACCTCGATGTCCAGTGTTTGCCGTCCCCAGAACGAAACGGTTACTTCGTCTCCCTGAACCGTGGCCGTGAGCACGACCGGAAAGGCCCGCGAGTTGCGGATGACGAGATCCAGACTGGGATAGGACACCGTCGCGTCCCGGCCGAGCCCGACGTAGGTTAGGGGTCGTGAGTGATGGAAGCGCTCGACGACCTCCAAGTCGGCCAAAAGAGCGGCGTCGCAGACTGTAGTGGCCACCTGGCACACTCCGCCACCGTGCCCGGGAACCAACTCGTTGTCAACGATTTCGGGCGCTTCGCGGAAACCCGCCTCGCGCGTCCTGGCCCCTACCAGACCGTTGAAGGATATCACGTCATCCGGTTCGAGAACAGCCCCGTCGAGGCGAGCCGCGGCCAACGCGATGTTCCAGGCTCGGCCGACTTGCGACCTGTCGAAGGAGGTTGAGAAGGAGCTAAGGCGGTCGCGGTCGAGGGCGGATAGGCGCGCGGCGTCGCCCTTGGGCGCGGCGATCGCCAGAGCCAGCGGCGCCCGGACGCCGGCCCCGGGGAGGCCGGGAGAGGTGCCGGGGACGCCGGCCCCGCGGAGGACTTCGGCCGCCACCGCCTCGCGCAACACCGCCTCCGTGGCCACCGGGTCAAGAAGCCGGCCCGGCCGTCCGGCGCGAACCTCGCCGCTCTGGGGCTCCAGGGACGTGTTCGCGGGGGCGACGTCGACCTCCGCGGCAATGTCCGCTAGGAGAGTCGCCAGTCGATCGTGATCGAGGACTAGCGCGGGCACTACTCGGACGCCAGAGGCGGAACAGCGGACAAGGCCCGCCAGGGTGGGGAGCACGCCTTCCTCGCAACGACCGACCGCGAAGGCCCGTCCGATGGTGGCCTCCAAGTCGACGCCCAGGCGGAGAGAGTGTCCGTCAGAGGTCCACGCGCGCCCGGTCACGGGGTCGGTAAGTTCGATAGTGACTCCGCCAAGGGATTCTCCGGGGCCCGCGCCCAGAGCGCCCAGCCAGGCGACTAGGGCGGAGCGGAGTTCGGGGCGGTCGAGGCCGCCGGCCGAGACCGCCCCGACGGTCACGTTCGGGAAGACTCGCCCGGCGCCGTCCAGCCAGAGCAGGTAGAAACAAAGCGAGCCGGCGAAGAGGCACAGGACGAGGACAAGAACCCGCAGACCCCTCCAGACAGCCTCAAGCCGGCGGCCAAGCAGCGCCCGGCGGATCAGGGCCAGGCCACTTTCGCGACCGGGCCACCCCCGGGGGCGATCGCCGGGGCCAGGGAGTCTGGAAGAGCGGGCGCGGTCGTGAACTAGGTTTTTCGCTCGGGTTTCTGCTTGAGGCCCCGCTGGCGGACCGCCTCGTAGAGGAGAATGGCTGCCGCCACCGAGGCGTTGAGGGAGTTGAACCGGCCCGGCATCGGAATCCGCACCAGAAAGTCGCACTTGTCCCGCACCAGGCGCCGCAGCCCTTGGTGCTCCCCGCCCACGACGATGGCCGTCGGGGAGGTGTAGTCCACCTCGGTGTATGTCTGATCCGCGGCGGCGTCCGCTCCGACCGTCCAAAGGCCCTTCTCCTTCAACTGGTCGATTGCCCGGGCCAGGTTGACCTCGCGAGCGACGGCGATGCGGTCAGCCGCGCCGGCCGCGGCCTTCACGGCCGCCGGGGTGAGGGTGGCGGACCGATCCTTCGGGATGATCACGCCGTGGGCGCCCGCCGACGCCGCCGTTCGGATGATGGAACCCAGGTTCCCGGGATCCTCCACGCCGTCGAGGAGAACAACCAGAGGCGCCTCACCCTGGCGCGCGGCGGCGGCAAGCATGGCGTCGGTATCCTGATAGGCCCGGGGCTGGGCCAGGGCGACCACTCCCTGGCTTGAGCGACCCTGGGTCATAGCGTCGATCTCGGCCCGGGGGAGGTAAGCCACCGGGACACCCCGGGACTTGGCCAGTTCCACGATTTCCTGGGCCACACCGCCGGCCCCGGTGGCCAAATAGATTCTCTGGAGCTTGCGACCGGCCCGCATGGCCTCCAGAACCGGGTGCCGTCCCTCGATGTGTTCCACGCCCGCCACCGTCCAGAGCCAGAGTAGGAATTGCCCAGAGGAAGCCGTCGCTATCCCGCCCGGCGGTCCCGTTATGTCGCCGGCCTCGCGCCTATGTCCGCTTTCGGGCCACCGTTCCCTTGGGGCCGTCCTTGAGTTCGAAGTCGATGGACTGCAGGGAGTCGCGAATGAAGTCGGAGAGGGCGAAATTGCGCTCGGCCCTCAAGCGATTCCTGACCTCGACAAGAAGGGCCAGGAGACGCTCGGTGTCTTCCGTCCCGGCGCCCCCCGAGCGGGTCGCTCCGGCGCCGGCCGGTTCGACAACGCCGAGGACCCCTTGCCCCAGGTCATCCATGACCCGCAAAGCCTCGACGGTTCCGACCGGAGCGGCGCCCTCGCCGGCGGCGTCCAAGGCGGCGTTGGCCTGGCGGGAGAGGTCGAAGAGCGCGGCCAGCGCCCCGGCGGTATTGAGGTCGTCATCCATGGACTCCTCGAACTTCCGCCTAGCGGTCGCGGCAGCGGAGGAGAGGCCCTCGCGTCCGTCCGGCGCGACGGCCCCGTCGGTCGTAGGAACGCCGGTCGGAGGACCTGCGGGCGCGTCGGCGGGCGCGCCGGCCGAGGCCTGGCGGAGCCTGTCGACAGTGTCGTTGAGCCGCCGCCAGCCGCGGCGGTTGTCGTCGAGAAGATCGAAGTCGAAATCAAGGGCCTTGCGGTAGTGGGCCCCCAGCAGGAGAAGCCGGACGGCGCCACCGGGCGCCCGCTCCAGAACCTCGCGAAGAGTGACGACATTTCCCAGGGACTTCGACATCTTCTCCCCGCGCAGGTTGAGCATCTCGTTGTGGAGCCAGTTGTGGCAGAAGACCTCGCCGGTGTAAGCCTCGGATTGGGCTATCTCGTTTTCATGGTGGGGGAAGATGAGGTCGGTGCCCCCGCCGTGGAGGTCGAAGCTGGGGCCAAGGTACTTGAGAGCCAGGGCCGAGCACTCGATGTGCCAACCGGGTCGCCCCGGACCCCAGGGGCTGGGCCAGGACGGCTCGCCCGGCTTGGCTCGCTTCCAGAGGGCAAAGTCGGCCGGAGTGCGCTTGGTGGCGTCCACCTCGACCCGAGCGACGGCCTTCATGTCCTCGAGGGACCGGTGGGAGAGCTTGCCGTAGCCGGGGAAGCTCCCAACGTCAAACCAAATGTTGCCCTCGGCCTCGTAGGCCGACCCGCGCTCGACAAGTCCTCGAATGAGGTCGATTATGTCACCGATGTGCTCGGAAACTCGGGGGTAGACATCGGCCCGTTTGACGCCGAGAAGGTCCATCAGCCGGAGGTACTCGTCGCTGTAGGAGCGCGAGATCGACAGGGCGTCCTGGCCCGTGGCCTGGGCCTTGGCGATGACCTTGTCGTCGATGTCGGTGAAGTTCTGGACAAGGGTAACGCCGTAGCCCCGGTACTCGAGATACCTGCGAACCACGTCCCAGAAGACACTTGGCCGGGCGTGACCGATGTGGCTCTCCGCGTAGGGGGTGATCCCGCACACGTAGATGCGCACCCGGTTGTCCCGGGCCGGTTGAAGCTCCCTCCGGCAGCCCGTCAGAGTGTCCTGGACTCGAATGACCATTGTCGGCGCCTCCGGCTCCGGGATGCGAGGTGGTACCGGACCATCCCGTTCCCCGCTTTGCTTGACAATCCTTCGCCCCGGGGGAGTCGCTGACGCACCCGCGACAAAAACCCCTGTCTCCGCGGAGACGGGGTCGTGGTTCCACCCTGCTGAGACCCGGCCGGAGCCGGTGACGCCAGTGGCGCTCTCTGGGCTACCGTGGCCACGAGCATCTCCGCTCATCGCCTCTATCCGGTGTCTCGGTGGGGCAATTATAGTCGGGGCGCGGTTGCCCTGTCAAAACCGGGAAGCGGCCGCCCGCACGGGGGCGGGGAACCTGTTGACGCGCCTGGGCGAGTGTGTCCAGTATGGAAGCGTCAATTGCGGACGGGGGTGCTGGCCCGCGTGGATCGCGTCGTGGTGGCCATGAGCGGGGGCGTGGACAGTGCGGTCGCCGCGGCCCTCTTGGTCGAGGCGGGCTTCTCGGTCGTCGGAGTCACGATGCGCCTGGCACCCGGGGTGTCCGCGTCCGCCGGTCTGGGAGGGGCCCCCGCCACCCGGCGCCGGGCCGCCACCGCCGGCACGCCCGAGGACGCCGGCACGCCCGAGGACGCCGCCTGGGTCGCCGCTCGCCTGGGGTTTCCGCATTATGTCCTCGACCTCCGCGAGGAGTTCGAGGAGCTGGTCATCAAGCCCTTCGTTCAAGCCTATCTGACCGGGAGAACGCCCAACCCGTGCGTTGTCTGCAACCAGGCGGTTAAGTTCGGCGCTCTCCTGGACCGGACCGCGGCCTACGACTGTGACTACGTCGCCACGGGCCACTACGCCAGGACGCTGGGTCTGGGTCCAGCCGGACGCTCGGACTTCGCGCCCGCGGACCGCGCGCTCGCGGACCGGTCACCCACTCACCGGCGCCTTCTCTGGCGCGGCCTGGACAGAACCAAGGACCAGTCCTACGTATTGTACGGTCTGCGCCAGGACCAGCTCGCCCGCCTCCTTCTCCCTCTCGGCAATCTGACCAAGACCGCGGTTCGGGCGATGGCCCGGGCCAGAGGTCTGGTCACGGCCGACCGCCCCGAAAGCCAGGATGTCTGCTTCGTGCCCGGCGGCGACTACCGAGTCTTTCTTCGGGGGCGACTGCCTGGCGCGGTTACTGCGCCCGGGCCCATTGTCACCGGCGGGGGTGAAGTGATTGGGCAACACATGGGCCTGGCCTTTTTTACCGTCGGCCAGCGCCGGGGCCTCGGCCTGAGGCGCCCGGGACCCTGGTATGTGTCTGCTCTCTTGCCGGACGAGAACGCCGTGGTCGTCGGTCCGGCGGAAGAGCTTCTCCGCTCGAACCTCCTGGCCGACGACGTCAACTTCATTCCCTTCGCCTGGCCCGACGGGCCGCTACGGGTGGAGGCCAAGGTGAGATACCGTGGGCCGGCCGCTCCGGCCCTGGTCATACCTTTGACCCTCGCGCCGGACGAAAGCGTCGGGAAGCCGCCGGGCGCGAGGCGAGTGAGGGTTGAGTTCGACCGGCCGCAGCGGGCCATCACTCCCGGGCAGTCCGTGGTCTTTTACCGCGGCGAGGAGGTCGTCGGAGGCGGGGTGATCTCCTCGCCCCACTTCGCCTAGGCCACGCGCGCGAAGCAGCCTAGGCCACGCGCGCGAAGCCGCCGAACCTCTTCTGCCTCTTGCCAGCCAAGGAAACCTTGTCATATAATCGTCAAGGTCAGTCAAGGTCAGACGGGAGACGAGACTCGCATGCCCCTCACCATCGCCGACGCCATCGAGGCCCACCTCCTGGAACTCGTGCGGGACGCGGAGAAGGCCCTCGAGGTCAGCCGCCGCGAGCTATCCGAAAGGTTTCGTTGCGCCCCTTCTCAGATAAACTACGTCCTTGAAACACGCTTCACGCCGGAGCGAGGTTTCATTGTCCGAAGCCGGCGCGGCGGTGGCGGCTGTATCTTTATCATTCCGATGTCTTTCGACGGAACGGCCGAGGTCCTCCGGACGATGCACCAGCAGAGCGCCCGGGGTCTCACACCCATCCAGGCCCTGCACCTCACCCGTCTTCTCCTGGGTCAGGGCATTATCGACGACAGGGAGGCCAGGTTGATGGAGGCGGTCCTCGGCGCCACCTATGTCTCAGCCCCTAACGACACGCACTGCGTTCTGCGGGGTCGTCTCATGCAGTCCGTGCTCAGGGCTCTGATGTCCTGAAGGAGGCCAACACCATGCTGTGTCAGGAGTGCCGGAAGCGGCCGGCTACGGTCCACATAACGCGGATCGTCAACGGCCGCAAGGCGGAGATGGACTTCTGCGAGCAGTGCGCCCGGGAGAAGGGCGAGTTCGAGATGTTTGCGGAGCCACAGTTCCCGATTCAGAGCTTTCTCGCGGCCATCCTGGGTCAGGTATCCCAGGCCCAGCCTTCGGCGCGGACGACCGCCGGGCCAAAGTGCGAGAACTGCGGTTTGACCTACCAGGAGTTCGCTCGAGCCGGGCGGTTCGGCTGCTCGCGCTGCTACGAGCATTTCGGGGAACGGCTGGAGCCCGTCCTGCGACGCATTCACGGTTCGTCACAGCACGCCGGGAAGATTCCCACCCGGTCGAGCGGGGCCATCAAGCGGCGCAAAGATCTTCGTGACCTACGCGAGACCCTGATCCGGGCCGTCTCGGCCGAGGATTTTGAACGGGCGGCGAAGCTTCGCGACGAGATTCGCAATCTTGAGAAGGACCTGGGGTGAGCCGGATGTCACGTTTGCAGGATGTGACCAGCAAGGCCTTGAGCCGCTGGATGGAGGCGCGGGGTCCGGAATCCGACACGGTGATCTCCAGCCGGATCCGGCTGGCCCGGAACATCGAGGGCCTACCCTTCCCCCACCTCATGACCGGCGATCAGGCCCGTAAGGTCGTCGATCAGGTCGAGGCGGCCCTGGGCTCGCCGCAGGCCGCCAGGCTGGGATTGGGCGACGCCGAGGTTTTCCGTCTGGACGACATGCCCCTTCTGGACCGCTACGTTCTGGTCGAGAAGCACCTCATCAGCCCCAACCTGGCCCAGTCCGGTGAAAGGGGGGCCGTGGTCATCGGCGCGGGCGAGGCCGTCAGCATCATGATTAACGAGGAGGATCACCTGCGCGTCCAGTGCCTTTTCCCTGGACTGCAGCTCGGAGAGGCCCTGACCCTGGCCAGCAAGGTCGACGATCTCCTGGAAAGCCGGCTCGAATACGCCTTCAGCGAGAAGCACGGTTATCTGACGGCCTGCCCCACGAACGTCGGCACCGGCATGCGGGCCTCGGTAATGATTCACCTTCCCGCCTTGGTCATCAACAACCAGGCCGGTCGGGTTCTGTCAACCGTGGTCAAGTTGGGGTTCATCGTTCGGGGTCTGTACGGCGAGGGCACGGAGGCCATCGGCAACATCTTTCAGGTCTCCAACCAGGTGACCCTGGGCCAGTCCGAGGCCGAAACGGTTCAGAACCTTCAGAATGTCGTCGAACAGGTCATCGGTAAGGAAAAACAGGTCCGCGAGGCCATGCTCTCCGAGATCCGGGCCCAGATCGAAGACAAGGTCGGTCGGGCCTACGGCATCCTCCTCTGGAGCCACATCTTGTCTTCCCAGGAGGCCATGCAGCTTCTCAGCGATTTGCGACTGGGCGTGGAGACCGGCCTGATCAAGGGGATCGAGCCGCGGGTTCTCAACGAGCTACTCGTGGCCATCCGTCCGGGCTATCTCCAGAAGCTGGCCGATAAGGAGCTCGACCCCGAGGAACGCGACGTCAAGCGGGCCGAGCTCATCCGTTCGAGGCTCAACCCTGGCCCGGCCTCGCCGAAAGGCGCGGGCGGGCGGGTTTCGTAAGCGAGAGGAGGAACGGCGATGTCACTGGGACGCTACACCGAAAGAGCCCAGAGAGTCATTCTCCTGGCCCAGGAAGAGGCGCGCAAGCGCCAGGAGACGGTGGTGGGCACCGAGCATCTTCTCCTGGGCCTACTGCGGGAGGGTGAGGGGGTCGCCGTCAAGGTCCTCCAGGCCCTGAGCGTCGATCTCGAGCGAGCCCGCGGGGAAGTCGAACGCCTCATCGGGACGGGCGGGACCGGACGGCCCCAGGGCCCCGTGGAGGGCGTCGTCCTGACGCCGCGGGCCAAGAAGGTCGTCATGGAACTGGCCCCCCGCGAGGCCCAGGGACTGGGGCACAATTACGTGGGCACGGAACATCTGCTCCTGGCCCTTCTCCGAGAGGGCGAGGGTATCGCCGCCAAGGCTCTGGAGGGCTTGGGCGTGGACCTGGAACAGGCTCGGGCCTTGGTCGTCCAGCTCCTGGGCGGCCTTCAGGCGGCCGGAGGCTTCTGGACCGGGGGGCCTACCAGTCCCGGCGCGCCAGGGACCCACGCCGGCGGACCCGGGGCCGGCTCGCACGGCTCTCCGGGCCGGAAGACGACCTCCAAGACCTCGACCCTAGATCTGTACGGGCGGGATCTGACCGCCCTGGCCCGGGAGGGCAAGCTCGACCCGGTCATCGGCCGGGAGAAGGAGATCGAGCGGGTCATTCAGATACTGAGCCGCCGGACCAAGAACAACCCGGCCCTCATCGGTGAGCCGGGGGTCGGCAAGACGGCCATCGCCGAGGGTCTGGCCCAGCGCATCATCGAGAATCGGGTTCCCGAGGTTCTCAAGGACAAGAGGGTCATCACCCTCGACCTCGCCTCCTTGGTCGCCGGGTCCAAGTACCGGGGCGAGTTCGAGGAGCGGTTGAAGAAGGTCATGAACGAGATCCGGGCCACCTCGGGCGAGATCATTCTGTTCATCGACGAACTGCACACCATCGTCGGGGCGGGCGCGGCGGAAGGCGCCATCGACGCCTCCAACATCCTGAAACCGGCCCTGGCCCGCGGCGAGTTGCAGTGCATCGGGGCGACGACCCTCGACGAGTACCGCAAGCACGTTGAGAAGGATCCCGCCCTGGAGCGCCGGTTCCAGCCGATCGTGGTCAAGGAACCTTCCGTGGACGAGACCATCGCCATCCTCAAGGGGTTGCGCGACCGCTACGAGGCGCACCATGGGGTGGAGATCACTGACGAGGCCATCGAGGCGGCCGCGCGTCTCTCCGACCGCTTCGTGGCCGACCGCTTCCAACCGGACAAGGCCATCGACCTCGTCGACGAGGCCGGCTCGCGCGTCCGTCTCCGGGTTTTCACCGCCCCGTCCGACCTCAAGGAACTGGAGCGGCAGATCGAGGAAGTCACCCGAGAGAAGGACGCGGCCGTGGCGGGCCAGGAGTTTGAGAAGGCCGCCAAACTGCGCGACAGCGAACGCGAGCTCCGTGAACGCCTCAAGAATGAGAAAAAGGAATGGAAGGAAACGAAGGTCGGGCCCAAGAGCGTTGTCACGGCCGAGGACATCGCCAACATCGTCTCGTCCTGGACGGGCATTCCGGTGACACGCCTGGAGGCCGAGGAGTCCAAGCGCCTCCTCAATCTGGAGAATGTCCTCCACGAACAAGTCATCGACCAGGAGGACGCGGTCAAGGCCGTGGCCAGGGCCGTCAGGCGGGCTCGCGCCGGCCTCAAGGACCCGCGGCGACCCATCGGCTCCTTCATCTTCCTGGGCCCGACCGGCACGGGCAAGACCCATCTCGGCCTGGCCCTGGCCGAGGCCCTCTTCGGGAACCGCGACGCGGTCATCCGGATCGACATGTCCGAGTACATGGAGCGGCACAATGTCTCGCGGCTGGTCGGCGCCCCTCCGGGCTACGTCGGCTACGAAGAGGGCGGCCAGTTGACCGAGGCCGTCCGGCGCCGCCCCTACTCGGTCGTCCTCCTGGACGAGATCGACAAGGCCCACCCGGAAGCCTTCAACATCCTCCTCCAGATTCTGGAGGACGGGCGTCTGACCGACGCCCAGGGCCGTGCCGTGGACTTCCGCAATACTGTCGTGGTCATGACGGCCAACATCGGGGCCCACCTCATCACCAAAGAGGGCGGACTCGGCTTCCGCAGCTCCGACCGGAAGGCGGCCGCCGACTACGAGGTCATGAAGCAGCGCCTGATGGACCAGGTCAAGAAGGAGTTCCGGCCGGAATTCCTCAACCGGGTCGATGAAATTATTGTCTTCCGGCCCCTGGCCGAGGAGCATCTGGTCAAGATCGTCGGCCTGATGCTCAAGGATGTAGGCGCCCGTCTGTGGAGCATGGGCATCGAATTCGAGGTTACCGACGGGGCCAAGGCCAAGCTGGCCGAGGAGGGCAACGACCCCACCTACGGGGCCCGGCCGCTGAGGCGGGCAGTCGTCCGCTTGGTCGAGGATCCGCTCTCCGAGGAGTATCTTAAGGGTCACGTCAAGTCCGGGGAGAAGGTTCGGGTAGACTACGAAACGGAGAAGGGCTTCACCTTCACCAGCGCGGGACCGGCCTCGCCGCCGGTTCCAGACCCGGACGTCTCGGCAGGGGGGGGTCTCGCCCCCGCCGGGGCCGGCCCAACGGCGGCGCCCGGCCAAGGATCCGGTGGCCGGAGCGGCCGAGGCCTGAGCCCGGGCGGAAAGGGGCATCCGCAATCGAGCACGGACAAGCCCACGGCACCGGGCACGTAGATCGTCCAGGACCTCCGCCCCCGGGCGCGCTTTGCGCGCGGGCGGAGGTCCGCTCGGCCGGGCCGGCGGAAGCCCGGCCGAGCACGGGTGCGGCCGCCGGGCGGCGGCCGCACCCGCAGTTGGAACTCATCAACACCCTGCGGCTGGTCGCGCCGGGAACCCCGCTCCGCGAAGGCATGGACGGTATCCTACGGGGCCACACCGGGGCCCTCATCGTCGTCAGCGACAACCCGCAGGTCCTGGGACTCCTGGACGGCGGGTTCAAGCTTGACGCCCCGTTCACCTCGGCCGCCCTCTACGAGCTCTCGAAGATGGACGGGGGTATCATCCTGTCCGACAAAGCGACCCACATCCTTTTCGCCAACGTCCAACTCAACCCGGACCCGTCCATACCCTCGCGGGAGACAGGCATTCGCCACCGCACGGCGGAGCGCATGGCTCGCCAGACAGGTAAACTCATCATCGCCGTTTCCTCGCGCCGGAGTGTCATCACCCTCTACCGGGGGAGTCTCAAGTACATCTTGCGCGACATCAGCTTCATTCTCGACAAGGCCAACGAGGCCGTCGAGGTTCTGGAGCGCTACCGGTCCGGCCTGAATGAGGCCCTGGCCTCCCTGACCGCCCTGGAGTTCGAGGATCTCGTCACCGTCTCCGACTTCGCCACTGTCCTGCAGCGGTCGGAACTGGTGCTCAATGTGGCCGAGGAGATCGAAACCTACGCGGCCGAACTCGGCTCGGAGGGCCGGCTCGTCAGCATCCAGATGAGCGAGGTCGTTCCGGAGGTGGAAGCCGGCGCCCTCCTGATCATCCGTGACTACTGGAACGGCCCGCGCGAGTGCGACGTCGACGACGTCCAGGCCCGCCTCCGGTCCTGGTCCACCGCCGGCCTCCTCGACCCGGAGGACATCGGGAAGCTCATGGGCTACCCGGGCGGCGAGTCCGGACTGGGCCTGCCGGCCAGCCCACGCGGCCATCGCATTCTGCACGGGCTGCCGCGCCTGCCGGTGTCGGTGGTGGAAAAGGTCGTGTCCCGCTTTGGCAATCTCCAGCGCATCTTGGGGGCCACGCTCGGGGAACTTGACGCCGTGGAAGGCATCGGCGAGGCGAGGGCGCGCACCCTCAAAGAGAACCTGAGGCGGATGAAAGAGCAGATGATCCTGGGGGGCCGGCCGCAGAACTAGGGGCTCGGCCTCAAAGCTACTCTAGCAGAAGTAGAACGGACCCAAGGCGGTCAGGCGGTCGCGTTCCCGCTCAAGAACCTCGCCCAGTTCGAGGCCGAGGACCTCGCACAGGCCAGCCAGGTAGAGGAGTTGAAGGCCAACCTCACTCTCAAGGGCCTCGCGACAGCCTTCGCAGAGATCTCCTTCGATGTGGGTCCGCATGTGCTGGGCCATCTGACGGTAGGGCGCTTCGGACGGGACTTGCTGCTTCTCGGCGTTGACCTTAATACAGCCGCAGCCGGTGACGGCCTTGGCTACCGCGCGATTGGTCCGGGCGCCGGCTTCCTGGAGCTTAGACATGACATCAAGCACGCTTCTATGCCTGGCCAGGTACTTTCCGACAGTATCCTGGAACTCACGACAAAGAAGGTCCGCCATCTTCTGGCCTCTCTCCGACGTCGGTCCCTGGCTCCTGCCGGGGGACCTACGAAAAGTAATTGGTGGATGCAGGGGGATTCGAACCCCCGACCTCCTACATGCGAAGCAGGCGCTCTCCCAGCTGAGCTATGCACCCAACCAAAGATGGCAACTATGAAGTTGAGAACGCGAGCCACGCGTGCGCACAAATTGTATCTGACGCCCCGGCAGAGCGTCAAGTTCTGGGGCGCCGGGGCCTCGAGCGCTTGCGGTGGCAAGGGCTAAACCGGATTCTGGGGCGGGCAAAAAAGGTTTGACACCCCTGGAAGTTGCATGGTATGATTACAAGTTTCTTGACGACCCACCCTAAGGTATGGTAACGTGGGTGGCGAATTGCGTTTCCTGACCGGGTCCCGGACATTGGGGGTGATGGCAGCATTGTTCAGCGTCGGTGATAAAGTAGTCTACCCAATGCACGGAGCCGGCATCATCGAGGCCATCGAAGAACGCGAGATCCTTGGTCGGTGCAAGACCTACTACATAATGCGCCTGCCCCTCGGCGACATGAAAGTCATGATCCCAACCGACAACGTCGACGAGATCGGCCTGCGCGACATTATCAATCACGATGACGTCAAGAAGGTTATCGAGGTCCTCAAGGACTCCCGAAGCAAGATGTCTTCGAACTGGAACCGCCGGTACCGGGCCAACATGCAGAAGATCAAGAGCGGCAACATCTACGAGGTGGCTGAGGTCGTCCGCAACCTGCAGCTTCGCGACATGGAGAAGGGGCTGTCGACAGGGGAACGGAAGATGCTCTCCAACGCCAAGCAGATTTTGATCAGCGAACTGGTCCTGGCCGACAACATGGACGAGGACGGGGCCAAGCAGCTCATCGACAACCTGTTTCAGTAGGGTCGCGCGCGGCGGCCGGCGGGCGTGCCGCCGAGAATTGACAGTCATGGGTTGACGCGGAGCAGCCAGGTTGAAGCTGGCTGCTCCTTGCCATTTCATTGCAGGTTCTATAGACCTTTTGGCGAGACTTGGGATGCTCTATAATGATACAGGCTCCTTCGAAATCCCGAAGAGGAAGGGGGTGAGAATAGCCCATGCTTAGACGAATCGCCCGCGCCGTTATCGCCGTGATGGGCGCCGGCGGCGGGGTCCTGGCGGCTTATCAGTTGTCCGACGTCGTCGAGAGCCTGGTCCGGATGCACTTTAACTTCTGGCAGACCCTCCTTTACCTCACCCTCAGCGGCATCGTGTTTGGACTGCTGGCTTACTTCATCGCCCCCTGGATCGTCACTCTCATCTGGTCGGCCACCAATTGGGTGGAGGGTCGCCTGCAGAAAGCTCCGATTCAGGACATATTGGCGGGTGCTTTGGGACTTATTTTGGGTCTTATTATCGCCAATCTCCTGGGGGCCGCCCTGGGTCGCATCCCCTACGTGGGTAGCTACCTGCCCACCCTGGGTAGCCTGATCATCGGCTACCTTGGTCTCAGCGTGGCGGTCAAGAAGCGAGACGAGCTTGTCTCCATGTTCGGCTGGCTCCGCCCCGGCGGGCGGGACCGGATCGCCTCGCGAGGCGCCGCGCCGAAGATTCTCGACACGAGCGTTATCATCGACGGCCGCATCGCCGACATTTGCCGGACCAGCTTCATCGAGGGACCCCTGATCATTCCGGCCTTCGTTCTCGAGGAACTGCGGCACATAGCCGACTCATCCGACACGCTCAAGCGCAACCGCGGCCGGCGGGGCCTGGACGTCTTGAACCGCATCCAGAAGGAACTCCGGGTCCCGGTCGAGGTCTACGAGCGCGATCTCGGAGACACTCTCGACGTTGACGCTCGGCTGGTCAAACTGGCCAAGCTGACCGGCGGCCGCATCGTTACCAACGACTACAACCTGAATAAGGTCGCCGAACTCCAGGGTGTGCTGACCCTTAACATCAACGAGTTGGCCAACGCGGTCAAACCGGTGGTCTTGCCCGGAGAAGACATGTTGGTTCACATTGTCAAGGACGGCAAGGAGTCGGGCCAGGGCGTGGCCTACCTTGACGACGGAACGATGATCGTTGTCGACGGCGGGAAGCGCCACATCGGCGAGACCATCGACGTCCTGGTGACGAGTGTTCTCCAGACCGCGGCGGGGCGGATGATTTTCGCCCGGCCCAGGGGTGGAGCGGAGAAGGGTCCTGAGAGGAGCAACGCCCTCTAGTGGCGTCGGAGCGAACGGTGGCCGTCGTCGCGGCGGCCGGGCGGAGCGAACGGATGGGGGGCGGCGGGAACAAGGTCTTTCTGCCCCTGGTTGACCGGCCGCTTCTCGCTCACACCCTGAGCGTGTTTGAGGCCTGTCCGATGGTAGACGAAGTGGTCGTGGCTGTCGGCGAGGGCGAGGAAGACTTCTGCCGCCGCGAGGTCGTCGAGGCCTTCGAACTTCGCAAGGTGACCGGAGTGATTCGTGGAGGGGCCAGCCGCCAGGAAACCGTGGGGCTGGCCCTTCGTTTCGTCGGCTCGGCCGCGGGGGCTGTGGTCGTCCACGACGGGGCTCGCCCACTCCTGCCGGTTGGGCTTCTCGAGCGGGCCATCGAGCTTGGGCGTCAGCAAGGGGCCGTAGTCGTGGGGCTTCCGGCCAGGGACACGGTCAAGCGAGTAGAGCCAACCGTCTCGCGGGTGGTCGAAACCCTGGACCGGCGTGAACTCTGGCTGATTCAGACCCCTCAGGTCTTTTGGCTCGACCTTCTCCAGATGGCCTACCGCCGGGCGGCCGAGCGGGGCCTCACGGCCACCGACGACGCCGGCCTGGTGGAAAGTCTGAAGCATGCGGTCCTTGTCCTGGCGGGCTCGGAAGAGAACCTCAAAGTCACGACTCCGCTCGACCTGGTTTTGGCCAGAGCCATCTTGGAGAACCGGGCCAGGCGGAAGACGGGGTAGTCGGCCCCGCGGAACGCGAGCGCCGACCGGGCGCGGCGGAGACAGATGGGCCGGCCTCGAAGCCGGGAGATAGCCCGAAGTTGGAGGCGGCACCCGTGGCGACGACGAGGATCGGTCTGGGGTTCGATAGCCATCGGTTCGTCAAGGGGCGACCGCTCGTGCTGGGCGGGGTAAAGATCCCCTTCGAGTTCGGCCTCGACGGCCACTCCGACGCCGACGCCCTCGTTCACGCCATAATCGACGCTCTGCTGGGCGCCACGGGGCGCGGCAACATCGGCGAGCGGTTCCCGGACACGGACCCAGCCTACGCCGGGGCGGACAGTTGCGCCTTGCTCGGGGAAGTGTGGCGGGAACTGACCGCCGACGGGTGGCAAGTGGTCAACCTTGACTGCGTCGTTATCGCCGAGAGCCCCAGGCTAGGGCCGCACCTGGCGGCCATGCGGAGTCGGCTGGCCGAGTTGCTTGGGGTCACGTCCGCCGAGGTGAGCGTGAAACCCAAAACGGCCGAAGGGCTGGGGCCTATCGGACCCAGCCGACCTGACCGGTGGCCGGACCCCCGCGGACAGGAATCCGGATTGGCGGCGATGGCAGTGGTGCTGATGAACAAGGGCGCCTAGAAGCGCGCAAGACCTCGCGCTGTATCCGGCACTCTCGCCGGTTGCTCGATCCGCCCGCTCTCCCCTACTCCTCTTCCTTCTTCTCCGCCTGGTGCTTCTCGATGATGCCCTGGGCGATGTTGCCCGGGACTTCTTCGTAGTGGTCGAACTCCATGGAGAAAGTGCCTCGACCCTGGGTCATGGAGCGGAGGTCGATGGCGTAGGTGAACATCTCCGCCAGCGGAACGAGGGCCTTGACCTGCTGCAAGGCCCCTTCGGGCTCCATTCCGAGGATGCGGCCCCGCTTCCGGTTGAGGTCACCGATGACCTCGCCCATGTAGGAGTCGGGGATGAGGACCGAAACGCTGACAATGGGTTCGAGGAGGACCGGGCCGGCCTCCATGATGCCCTTCTTGAACGACATGGAGGCGGCGATCTTGAAGGCCATCTCCGAAGAGTCGACGTCGTGGTAGGAGCCGTCGTAGAGGCTGGCTTTGAAGTTGGTGACCGGATGCCCGGCCAGGACGCCCTTGTCCTTGGCCTCGCGCAGGCCTTTCTCGACGGCCGGGATGTACTGGCGGGGAACCGAGCCGCCGAAGATGTTCTCCTCGAAGACGAAGTCCTCGTTGGGCTCGGGTGAGTACTCGACCCAGACGTGGCCGTACTGACCGCGACCACCGCTCTGACGTTTGAACTTGCCCTCAGCCTTGACCGTCTTGCGGATGGTCTCTTTGTAGGGAACCTTTGGGGTTTTCAGAAAAACGTCAACCCCGAACTTGCGCTTCATCCGCTCGGTGGCCACGCCCAGGTGCAGCTCGCCCATGCCGCAGAGAATGGTCTCGCCGGTGCCCTGCTCCTTGCGGACGGAGAGGGTCGGGTCCTCTTCCCTGATCCGGCTCAGGGCCTGGCTGATCTTCTCCTCGTCGCTCTTGGTCTTGGGCACGATGGTCACCTGGTAGACGGGCTTGGGGAACTCCGCCGGGGCGAAGACGATGGGATGAGTCTCCTCGCAGAAGGTGTCGCCGGTTGACGTCTCCTGGAGTTTGGCCACCGCCCCCAGGTCGCCGGCGCCGACCTTGTCGACCGGCTCCTGCTGCTTGCCCCGGATGAGGAGGAGCTGGCCGATCCGCTCCGATGAGCCCCGCGGGCCGTTATGGGTCTGGGAGTTGGAGGCCAGGGCCCCGGAGTAGACGCGGAAGAGAGTGAGCTTGCCGACATAGGGGTCGGCCATGGTCTTGAAGACGAAGGCCGAGAAAGGGGCGTCGTCCCTGGCCGGACGCTCTTCGTCGGCCTCGGTCTTGGGGTTACGACCCTTCGCCGCCGGGCTGTCGGCCGGTGAGGGCGCGGCCAGACGAATTATGTCAAGGAGGGGCTGGATGCCGATATTCTTGACCCCGGTCCCGCAGAGCACCGGGACCAGCTTTCCGGAGATGACGCCGGCCCGGATGCCCTGACGCAGCTCGTCCGGGGTCAGGGTCTGGCCGTCGAGGTACTTCATGGTCAGGTCGTCGTCGGTTTCGGCGGCGGCCTCGATGAGGCTTTCGCGGTCGGGGGCGGCCTTGTCGGCCAATTCGCCGCTGAGGGGTTCGGTCTTGGGGTCGCGGCCCTTGCCGTCTTCCCAGGTGAGGACCTTCTCGCCGATGAGATCGACCACCCCGCGGAAGCCGACCTCGGACCCGACCGGAAGAGTGACCGGCACGAGGTGGCGGCCGAAGGCCTTGCGCAGGCCCTCCAGACACTTGTCGAAGTTCGCGTTCTCGCGGTCCATCTTGCTGATGAAGACGATTCGGGGCAGGGAGTTCTCGTCGGCGTACTTCCAGACCAGTTCGGTCCCCACTTCGACCCCGCTGACCGCGTCGACGAGGACAACGACGCTCTCGACCACGCGCAACGAGGACTTGACCTCGGCCACGAAGTCGAAGTAGCCGGGGGTGTCGACAACGTTGACCTTGACCCCCTGCCACTCCAGGGGGGCCATCGAGGCGTTGATCGACACCTGGCGACGGATTTCCTCCGCGTCGTGGTCCATGGTGGTGTTACCGTCGGTCGTCTTTCCGAGCCGCTCGATGACCCCGGCGTCGAAAAGCATGGCCTCGGCGACGGAGGTTTTGCCTGCCCCGCCGTGCGAGACCAGGGCAATGTTGCGGATGTCCGAGATAGCGTACTTCTTCAAAGGCGAGCGCCCCTTTCGCAGGCGACGGAACCAGACCGACGACCCGACTGCCCCGGATGGCCGATCACGCTCGCCACCCTCCGGAGACAGCCCTCCGGGTCTGGGGCAACAAGATAAGGCTTTATGCAGGTCTTGTGACATCCGCCAACCGCGGGAGATAACGGCTGAGAAGCCAAACTCAGCGGTTCGCCGATAGGCAGTAGATTCCTTCCCTGGACTTAGTTTGGCCGGATCGGAGGGAGGGTGATACGGGGGGAGCGGGGGCGGGCGGCCATCTGGCAAACGGAGGCAGGCGAGGAAGGAGGTGGCGTCCGGCGGAACGAACGTAGGTGAGTTCCGGAGACCGCCTCTGGAGGCGAGCTGTCCTGAGCCTGCCAACCCCGGCCGCGCAGGCCTCACCCGCTGGTGGTCCCCTCGACCTCTTCGTCGACCGGCATGACATAATCAAGGTCTTCGCCGCCTACCTCCATGAGAGGCCGCCCGGACACGTTCTGCACGTGACCGGGGAGGGCGGGCTGGGGAAGTCGCTGCTGCTGAGATACCTGCGAGAGAGATGCTGCCACCGCGTGGACGAGGCCTACTGGCCAAAGCTTCGCAAGGAGCGCGGGGCGGCGTTTTCGACGGGTTTTATCCGGGCCGCCACGGCCGTCCCCGTGCCCGCGGCGCACCTGGACTTCAGCCTGCCGCCCACCTCCGACCACCAACCTCAGGATCGCGTGGGAGGGCTGGTCGCGCTTCGACAAGGACTGGTCCACGACCATGGTCTGCGCTTCCCCCGCTTCGACTACGCCTATCTAATCTACCTTGACAGGCTTCACAGCCTCACCAGGGAGCGCTTCGCCCAGTTCTTCCCGGCCGTGGAAACTGTGAGGCTGCTGGAGAACCTTGTCCAGACTCTACCCTTCCTGGGCCCGCTTCTGGCCGCGGTCCGACTTCTAGCCGGCGTAGTTCCACGTGAAGCCGGGAAGGTCGGCCCGTGGGCGAAAGCTGTCGATCCGAGCTTCGCCGGACGCGTGGCCGGGCTCGACCCCCACTCCGAGTTGGCGGCCGAACTGGCCGACTACTTCGCCGCCGACTTACGGGCTGTGGTGACTCGCCCCGGCGGGCCACCACGAGTGGCCCTCTTTCTTGATGGCCTGGATGGCTTCTGGTCTCGCGCCGACGAGTTCTCGCCCTTCAACTTCCACGCTCTCGACGAATGGGTCCGCCGGCTTCTCCTGGGCCTCTTTCGAGAGGGGCCGTCGGGGGTCGTAGTCGTGGCCGCAAGCAGAAAGCCTCCGACCTGGGAGAGGGCGAGCCCGTTTCCGGTTCCGAGGAAGGTCCTGCGGTCGGCGCCCCTCGGACCGCTGGGCCGGGAGGATAGTGAGGAGTACCTCGGGCTTGCCGGCGTGGAGAATGCCGCGACGCGGCACGCGCTTGTGGACTACACCTGGATCGAGACCGGCGACCCTACTCGGAACGGAGGGTCCGGTGGAACTCATCCGCTGCTCTTGCGCCTGGCGGCCGAGGTGGCCCAAGCGGCCCCGGGACGTTCCTGGGATGCGTCCGATCTGGATCGGGCCCTGACCGAGGCCGGTAAGGTCGGTGAACTCCTGACCTGGCTCCTCCGCTTTACCGATCGACCTACGGGAGAGGCTCTCCAGGCGGTGGCCGTGGCCCGGTCCTTCGACCAGGACATCTATAACCACCTGGGGGCCGACCTCAAGTTTGAGACCAGCCCCGCCCGCTTCGCCAAGATCACGGCCATGTCGCTTTGCTGGGCCCTGCCCGGCGGGCCGGGACGCTTCCGGGTCCACGACCTGGTGCGGCGCCTGGTCGCCGAGACGGAAGCCCCCGAGGAGAACGCACTGAATGCCCACCGGAGCCTGGAGGCCTACCACCGCCGGCGCCTGCCAGCCAACCCCCTGGCCATCATCGAGGTTCTCTACCACCAGACCTACTCTGACGAGAAGGCGGCCGCCGAAACCTGGAATGAGGACTTCTTCGATGCCCTCGATCGCAGCAACCTCTCAATGTGCGCCGCTCTGCTGGAGGTCTGGGCCCACGTCTTCCGGCGGGTTCGAGGCCATCCGCGGGCGGATGCGCTGTCGGAAATCGCCGGCTACCTGGCCCTCGTCAGTCGCCACGACGAGGCCCGCAGGTTCTACAAGGAGCCCTGGCGGCCTGTTCCGAGGCTCTAGCCCTGGCCCCGCAGAACTCCACGGCCCTCAATAACCTGTCCATGGCCCTGCAGAGACTCGCCGATCTCGAGGCCAACCTCGGCCGCCATGACAAGGCCCGCAGGTTCCTCGTAGAGGCCCTGGCGGCCTGTTCCGAGGCTCAGACCCTGGCACCGCAGGATCCTATGGCCCTCGGTAACCGGACCTGGGCCCTGCTGAGACTCGCCGATCTTGAGGCCAACCTCGGCCGCCACGACGAGGCCCGCGGGTTCTACAAGGAGGCCCTGGCGGCCTACTCCGAGGCTCTGGCCCTGGCCCCGCAGGACCCTGTCTTCCTCAATAACCGGGCCGGGGCCCTGCAGTGCCTCGCCGATCTCGAGGCCGACCTTGGCCGTCACAACGAGGCCCGCGGGTTCTACAAGGAGGCCCTGGCGGCCTACTCCGAGGCCCTGGTCCTGGCCCGGCAGGACCCCACGACCCTCGGTAACCGGGCCACGGCCCTGGAGAGCCTCGCCGATCTCGAGGCCGACCTCGGCCACCACGACCAGGCCCGCGCGTTCCTCGTGGAGGCCCTGGCGGCCTACTCCGAGGCCCTTGCCCTGGCTCCGCAGAACCCTATCTTCCTCGGTAACCGGGCCCTGACCCTGCAGAGCCTCGCCGATCTCGAGGCCCACCTCGGGCACCACGACGAGGCCCACAGGGTCTACAAGGAGGCCCTGGCGACCTACTCCGAGGCTCTGGCCCTGGCCCCGCAGAACCCAATGACCCTAGGTAACCGGGCCGGGACCCTGCAGAGACTCGCCAATCTGGAGGCCAGGCTCGGCCACCACGGCGAGGCCCGCAGGGCCTACAAGGAGGCCCTGGCGGCCTACTCCGAAGCTCTCACCTTGGTGCCGAAGGATCCTATCGTGCTCGGTAACCGGCCCTCGGCTCTGAAGAGCCTCGCCGATCTGGAGGTCAGGCTCGGCCGCCACGACGAGGCCCGCGAGTTCTACAAGGAGGCCCTGGCGGCCTACTCCGAGGCTCTGGCCCTGGCCCCGCAGGAACCTGTCTCCCTCGGTAACCGGGCCTCGGCCCTGCAGAGCCTCGCCGATCTCGAGGCCCTTCTCGGCCGCCACGACGAGGCCCGCGTGTTCTACAAGGAGGCCCTGGCGGCCTACTCCGAGGCTCTGGCCCTGGCCCCGCAGGACCCTGTCTTCCTCAATAACCGGGCCGGGGCCCTGCAGTGCCT
>Ga0315287_10000018_pt1 | contig 160979 bp, 155 predicted proteins | sample YL17G11_0_MG_FD_205037 | JGI IMG/M metagenome (GOLD analysis project Ga0315287, IMG submission 205037) | Sediment microbial communities from Yellowstone Lake, YNP, Wyoming, USA - YL17G11_0 | ecosystem: Environmental > Aquatic > Freshwater > Lake > Sediment | place: USA: Wyoming | collected... | reverse complement strand
CGTAGATGCTGGTGGCCTTCAGCTCCACGAACGCCTGTATCGGGTCGCCGTCGGCGTCCAGGACAGTGCCGCTGAAGGTCGTGTTGTCCATGCGCATGAGCAGGTTCGCGTTGACGATGAGCTCGCCGGAGCCCACTGTCACGACCTTCTCGGCCGCGTACTCCACATAGAGCGTGCGGTCAGCCTCGCTGGCCAAGCCCTCGAGCAGATAGGTGAATATGTACGTCCCTTCGGGCAGGTCGACCGAATACCAGCCTGTCCCGATGGACTGGACCGATGTCGTCTCGCCCGTGAGGGTGCTCACGGAGACGGTCACCGACTTGCTGGTCGGGGCCGACTCGACGGATATCACCCCTGAGACGCTGTAGGCCCTGGTGAGCTGTATATCGTACTGTGTGGATTCGACAGGCACCTCGACCGTCGTCATGCTGGCGTAGGTATATTCCGCGAGCGTCCCGGAGGCGTACACCTGGTACGTGCCCGGCAGGACGTACGCGGAGTAGCTGTAGAGGTCCAGGTCCACGGACAGCTCCTCGGGGCCGACCAGCCGCAGGCTGATGTCCGACCCCGCGCCAAGCACGGTGCCGTACAGCTCCGCCTTCTTAACTGGCGTGATGTCGAACGTGACTGGCTCCGCGCTCGGCAGGAGGGCCGCCTCGTCCTCGAACTCGTATCTGACGCCTGGGAGGGAGGTGCTCACTTCCTGCCCGATGGAAACGGTATAGGTGGACGGGAGCAGCGAGACGCTGTAGTAACCTCCCGTGCCCGATGTGACCTCGATGATGTCGAAGATCGAGCCCTCGGGTATGAATGATATCTTGATCCCGCTCAGGTACTGCCCATCCCAGGACACCCTGCCCGAGACCGCGAGATCGTCCGGGTCGACGATGACTGCCGTGGATGTGATGTCGGCCGCGAACAGCAGCTCCTGGGACCATGCCCGGTAGCCGTCGACAGCGATCATCAGCGTGATATCGGAGCCCTTCGGGAACACCATCGCAAAGTCGCCGCTGTCAGCGGACTTGCGCATGAACAGCCGTCCGTTGGGGTCGGTGTACATGTATCCGACGTACCTCCCCAGCTCCTCCTCGCCGATCTCCCCGTTGCTGTCCATGTCGAGGAACATCGTCCCGCTCACAGACACCGCATCGGTCATCCTCAGAGACAGGCCCGTGATGTTGTCCGTGAGGATCACGGAGCCGGAGTAGACACCCTTCGAGCTGATGCTGTAGCTCGTGATGTCGTATGTGCCGACCGGGAGCATGACGTCGAAGGTGCCGAGCCTGTTGGTCTTGACATAGACCCTGGCACCGCCCTCGGACTGGAAGCACACGAACTCCTCCTTCAGAACTGCGCCCTTCGGGGTCTTCATGGCGCCCACGACCCGCATAGCAGGCTCGAGCGCCAACGTACCGACGACATCGGAGTCGGACACCTCGAAGGACAGCGCATTGGAATAATCGGCAACGCCTGTGGAGTGTGTGGCATACAACGTCCATGCACCCACTGGAATCTCGCATTCGACCCATCCGAACTCGTCAGCGAAACCGGAGACCGACGAGGAAGGGGCGAACACGTCCGCGATCAAGTAGACCGCGTACGGGACCGCAAGGCCGTCGTTGGTGACCCTGAAGCGCACCGACTGGCTGTCGAACAGCGTGACGTTCCTCTCCGTCGGGACGACCGAACCCAGGACGAAGAACTCCCTGAACATCGTCCTGCCCTCCTCGCCCGGAGCGACCATCTGGTACTTGCCCGCCTGGGCCCTGTCGAACAGGTAGGAGCCGTTCGTGTTCGTCATCGCTGAATACTCGTATCCTGTGGTGAGATCTCTGAGAACCAGGTCGACGCCGGCAGCGGGCTCGCCGCTCGCCAGCTTCAGGTACCCGCTGAGCTCGGCGGGGACTATCGGCAGGTTGAACGTGGCCTTGTCGCCAGCGGTCACGTTCGACAGCTCGGCCATGGTCAGGTTCGTCCCGAGAATATCGGCGGTCACGTTGTACTGGCCCGGAGGCAGATATGTGTCGATCGACCCCTCGTGAGCATCCATCCGGTACGACCTGCCCGTCTTGACATCGGTGGCGTACACGACCGCGTCGGGTATTAGCTCGTCCGTGTTCGCGGTGTAGTTGCCGTCGGAATCGACATCCCAGAAGATGTCGCCCGTGATCGCGGACCCGCGCATGACGTAGTCCTTGGTTACGTAGTAGTCAGAGATGCCGTCGCCGTTCAGGTCCTGCTCGACCCTCATGGCCTGGTCGTCCGTGACGTTGAACTTGAGCCTCGTGATGACGTTGCTCCCCGCCAGCGACGGGGTGGTCACATCCCCCGTGGAGAACACGAGGGTGACGTTCCCGAACGGGGCGAGAGCGGAGTACTGGCCATCGGCGTCCGTGAACACCATCTGGTGGGGTATCCCGTACTCGTCCTGGACTGTGACCCTCACGTTCGCGGCCGGGGCCCCCTGCTCGGTGGTCAATGTGCCGCTCACGATCGCGCCCGCATAGTACTTCAGGAACACGCAGCCGCTCCTGTACAGCGAGATCGGGTTGTCGTCCACGACGCCCTCGATCTCCCCAGCGCTGATCTGCTTCTTGAGCGCGACCGCCTCGTCGTAGCTGACCGCGGCCCAGTCGCCGCCGTGCAGCGCGACCTCGGCGGACGGCCATGGGTTGTAGTACGCGGTCCTGTAGACCATCTTGAAGTGTGTGAGGTTCCAGCCCGGCATCGCGTTGTAGCTCTGGACAGACCCAGAGATGCCCGGTACGCCGTCGTTCGAGAGCCCGATGTCGGAGCCGCTGTAGCCGGCCATCGCCCTGTAGAACATGCTGTCGTAGAACATGTCCTGGTAGGCGATCGAGTAGTCGACGATGTTCATATTGGATGTGACGGACTCGATGTCGTACTCGCGCCCGCTCGAGTCCACCGCCTTGATGACATAGAAATCGTACGGCATGCCGTACTCGTTCAGGCGCCTGTCGGAGAGCTTCGCAGGCGCGTAGTAGATGCCCGTCTCGGTGCCCGATATCGGGAACATCCTGGAATCGACGCTGAAGTACCTGATCTGCCAGCCGGTGATGTCGCACATGTCCCCGTAGAAGGACACGAGGGCCTCCGAGCCCATCTTCTGAAGCTCGACCCTTGCCAGGACCAGCCTGGCGTTCACATCGCTCAGGTCCGAAGCCATCGGCCCGTAGACCATGGAGTCCGAGAGCACCTCGTCTATCAGCTCCTGGCCGGGACCGCTCAGGACCTCGTCCATGCGGTCTGCATCGACGCCGTACTCATCGTACAGGTCCGCGATCGCGGCCTGCACGGAAGCGTCGCGTCCCATGCCCGCCTGGATGAGCCTGTATGCGAACAGCGCGATCGTGTCTTCCTCCGTCTGGGCCATGATGACGTTACCGGTCATCTGGTATCCGTTCTGGAAGTTGTCGGCCACGGTCGGGTGCTTGCCCTCTTGGACGGCCTCGAACCCGTAGTCCCACCACGCGACGTACGCGGGCCGAGCGGTCTCGGGGTACACATCGCTGTCCTGTTCCGAGAACCATTCCCACGATGCGGGGAAGTAGTAGCTCGGGAGAGGGAGCGAGTAGCCGAACGCTCCGAGGTACCAGTTGGACCCGTTTATCCGGTCGTAGTCCCCCGGCTGCATGAAGCTGGGAATGCTAGTGTATATCTCCTTGTCGTACGAGCGCTTGGTCTCCGACGGGATGCCTGCATCCACGCTGTACCACACGTTCGGGAGTACGATCAGGAACCCAAGGAAGAGCACGCCGACTACGTGTCTGACCTTGACGCTCCTCCTGAACACCTGCAGGAAGGATCCGCTGGCGCCCGCAAGCGATTTCCGGACGCTGCTGAAATCGAGCGCGTCGACTATCATCACGACTATCCAGCCGGCAGCCAACGCGAACGCCGGTGCGGCGTTGAACATGAACCTGGCGGCGGTGATCGCCATCATGATGGCCGCTGCGAGCCAGACGACCATGAATATGTACTCAGCGGTCGTGCGTTTGGGGATCTTGACGATCGCCCAGACGAGACCGACTAGGGACAGGTAGAAGGTGACCATGCCGAAGGACATCGCGAGCTCGCTGAACCTGGGCGCCCGGACCTCGGCGATCGTGGAGTACAGCTTGCTGGCGCCGAAGTATCCCTGGCCGCTCATGATCGCCTCCGCCAGGGGCGGGTAGACGACGCTTATAGCGAGCACCGCTATGATGAGCAGGATTGCGACCGCGGGTATGACCAGGGTCCACGGATACTTCCTCGTCGCGACGAACATCATGCCGAAGGCGACTGCGGCGAGGAAGAGGTAGAAGGTCACATCGAGCCTGAACATCAGGTCCTGCTCGTAGTACACCGGGAACGCCAGCAGGTATCCCAGGCCCATGGACATGAATATGACGACCGTGACGCCGAGGGAATCGACGTTCTTGAACCTGTTCAGGACGACCTGGATGACGTAGTACGCCAGGATGAGGACCGCGACATAGGCGAATCCTATCCAGGCCATGATGATGCAGCCGAAGGCCACGCCCGCCATGAGCGAGTACAGGATCGGGGTCCTGCTGTTGGCGAGATAGTCCTTGAGCCCGGATCTGATGCTGGCTGGGCTCAGCCAGTTCTCGACCCAGACCTTGTGCTGCTGCGTCTTGACCGCTTTGAGCAGGAAGAAGAACGCGAGGACCATGAAGAACTGTATGATGGCATCGTGGTCAGCATTGGACAGTACGCTCCGCTGGACATGGCTGGGCATGACCGCGAGGAGGAACGCGGCCGCGAGCCCCGCCCTCCTTCCGAAGACCTCCTTGCCCAGCGTGTAGACCGGGAACACGGTCAGCGCGCCCCAGAAGGCCGTCGACCAGATGAACATGAACCCCGTCGAATCGCTCAAGGAAGCGAACGCGTCCTGGAGCACGACCGCCGGGACAGCCACAGACATGCTGTACAGCGGCGGCCTCGGGTTCCTGATGCCGTCGGGGAAGTTGATGAGCGGGTCGAAGAACAGCTGTTTGCCCGTCTCCGCGTTGTAGTCTATGATTCTGTACCAATAGTACGAGTCGGAGCCGCCGGACACGATGTAATCGTTGTCCACGGAGGTCTGATACGCGAAGTACGAGCGGACGAAAAGGGCCAATATGAATATTGATAATAGCATGGCTACGGAGGGCAAATTCGCCCGGAACCACTTTCCACGCTCGGTAGGCCTCCCGTCCCCCCTCCTCAGCTTGGACAGAAGAGACCTATCGGCACTATCCCTTGTCTCAGCCAAATATACTTCCACCTAGTGATAGTAGCCCACCGATACCAAGAGGGCTATATATACGTTGTCGGGCGCGCGACGCGGGTGTGCGCGCATGCGTCACCCGCATCTGGCATGACAGAATTTGGCAGACTTTCCGGGGCCGGGACGACACCCTCGTCAGAGGGCCGCCCTGACTTCTTCCGCCAAGCGCCTCGCGGCATCCTCGGGGTCCGGGGCCTCGTATATCGCCCGGCCGACGATGATGTAGTCAGCGCCCGCCCTGAGCGCGTCCGAGGCCTTGCCTCCCTGCGCACCCACGCCCGGGCTGATGATCTCCATCGCCCCTATGATCTTCCTGAGGTCGGCGATGCGCTCCGGCCTCGTTGCGGGCGCCACTATGCCTCTCGCACCCGCGGACCTCGCGATAGCTGCGACCTTGTCGGCCACGCCCGCGGTGAACTGCTTGCCTCCGGGGTGGCTCATCTCGGTGACGACGAAGACCTGGCCTTTCGAGGCGTCCACGCACGCCTTGACCGAATCCTCCCCGGTGAATCCGTGCGCTATGACCGCGCTCGCCCCCCTTTGCATCGCCTGCTCGACGATGAGCCGGTTGGTGTTGGGTATGTCCGCGATCTTCATGTCGCATATGACCGCCTTCACGCAGGACATCTCGCCGATGATGTCCGGCCCGGCGGCGAGTATCAAGGGCCAGTTTATCTTGATGGCGTCCACATGGTCCCTGACGGCCTCGACGACGCGCATCGCGTCCTGCCTCGAGGTCACGTCCAGGGCGAGGATCACCCTGCTCTTCTTCTCCATGGTCCATGCATCGCGCGGGCCGGTCAAAATCCTTTGCACGGAGGGGTCAGGCGCCGTCACGCGACCTTCACTATTCCCCTCGCGACGAACTCCGACAGCATCCCCCGGAGCGCCTTCTCGGTCTGCCGCGCGTTCTTGCCCCACTTGGCAGACATGGCTTCACGCAACCTGCGATACTCGAGCGGCCGTCCGAGGGACCCGAGCAGGTCGCCCTCTTCCTTCCCGACGGAGAACATGCTGCTGCCGGTGCCCGACCTCACCAGGAGCCAGGTTCCCTCGGCGTACGGGTCCGCAGCCTCGGCATACGGGTCGAACGGCAATCCGATCCAATCCACACCCGGAACCAGCGAGACCTTCGAGGAGGGCTTCGAACAGACCGGCCCCGGGGCCCTGTCCATGTACTCCCTCAGCCTCTGCCTCCCGTGGACATCGGCGAGCACGAGAGGGGCGGTCGTCACATCGAACGCGTTCACGTATTTCATCCGTACGCCCTTCCCGAGGAGGCGTTCCTCGGCCGAGGACATGAGCTGCTGAGGGCCCTGGGCCGGCGGGTCCGCGGTCCACCTGTACGCGAGCTCCTCGTCGACGCTGTCCTCGACGGGCACCGCACGCTTGACCTCCTCGACCATGAACCTGGCAGGGCTGACGGCAATCCTCGTGCCGCCATACAGCGAGAAGAACGAGGCCTCGACGAAGTCGATGTGGACCCGGTGGCTGATCAGGAACTTCAGGGTCTTCTCCCTGTCGTCATCGGACTCTGTCGGGAACCCGAACATCACGAACGCGCTGTTCACGATCCCGGCCTCTGAGGAATCCCTGAGTACGCGCGCGGCGACCGGCAGCCTGGTGCCCTTGTCCATCAGGTCGACCACGCGCTGGCTCCCTGATTCGAGGCCGAAGAACAACTGCCTGCAACCCGACTCGTAGAAACGTTCCAGCCGCTGCCTGTCGACATGCGGCACGAGCCTGGTCTGGACGGACCAGCGGACGTCAAGGCCGGCCCTCACGATCATCTTCGAGATCTCGTCGAGCCGCTCCGCAGGGGCGGACATGTCGACGAATGTGAAGTACTTCGTCCGGTGCCTCTCCGACAGAACCTGGAGGTCCTCGACGACTCGCGCTAGGTCGCGCTCGCGATAGCCTCCGGACACGCTCTTTTGGCTGTCGCAAAAGGCGCACCTTCTCCACTTGCAGCCTCTCGACGTCTCGAGCGGGAGGATAGGGTGACCTGACAGATAGAGGTCCATCGGGAGCTTGCTGAAATCCGGTGTCGGGAACTTGCTCAGGTCGCCGAGCCAGACCTTCCTGCTCAGCCTCCCCGTCCCCTCATCGTCCCGGTAGACCAGGTTCGGGATCTCCGCCGGGTTCCTCAGCCTCCCGTGCTCGTCCACGCTCTTCGACAGCTGGACGATCGGTTCCTCGCCGTCGAACGACACGAACGCATCGACGAACGGGAAGCTGTCGAGGACTGCGTCCAGCCTCGACGATATCAACGAGAAGAACGGCCCGCCGACAACCACAGCCGTCGAGGGGGCGGACGCCTTGAGCATCTTCGCGAGAGTGAGGCCCGGGATGATCTGGTTCCTGGAGACGATGGATATGCCGACGAGGGCCGGGTCCTTACCGAGCACCTTCCGAAGGATGTGCTTCTCGAATGTCTCGATGAAAACGTTCTGGTCCCTGTCCTCGGTCGCCTCGAGGATCTCGCTTATGCGGGAGGACGACTGCGTGCTCTCGAGGAGCGTGAACCGGAAATCCAGCGGATAGTGCGCCTGGGATATCAGGAACATGGCGTCCTCCACGGACACCCATGCCCGCTCGAACCTCTCGATGTTCCTGAACGATCGGCTCTCCCTGAGAAAACCTTTCAGAGACTCTATCCTCTCGGGTACCTCTCTTCCCCGCACGAGCCCTTTGACGGCTTCGAGATACAGCATGCGCTCGTCAGGCCCGGTCGGACCTCGCCTGCGCAACCTCTCCTCCGTCTCCTCGAGCACGGACCTGCACGAGTCCAGGTACTTCCTCGAAAGGAGTCTGTCGACGCACTCGATGCTGGCGTCCACGCACCCGATCCTGACTCCGTGCTCCTTTGCGTACGCCGACAGGCTCGCGGGAGCCAGGTAAGGCGATGTGGGTATCCAAAGGGGCGGGAACACCAGCAGACAATCGAGCATCGACGGAAACCTCTCGCGACGCAGAGTCAGCGCACGGCACAGCGCCTGCCCCACGGGCCATCTGCGGCCAACTGCGGATGAACATCCCATCCTGCTTAGAAAAGGCTTTTCGTGAACTCCGGGGCGGCGCGATGGTCGAAGGAGGACGGGCTAGAGGCGAGGCTTTGCGCCGTTATAAATATATAACGGACTGAAGGATATAAATAGACCTCCCTGCGTACTACTCTCGGGAACATACATGAGGAAGCAGAAAACAGCGGGAATCCGCACGGCACCTTCGAGGAAGGTACCTGTGAACCAGAGAAAAAGGTGAACTGAAACACCAACAGCCCCTCACCAGGATGTATTTTCCATCTTCGACGTTTATCTGTCGAGGGGCAAACACCTTATCCAGGCATGACCGGCCAATGGTCGGCGCATGAACGATTCCGCGACGTCACTTCAATTAGCCCGAACCGGATATCGTGGTCCCGTGAAGAGCATCAGGCGCATGGAGAAGGGCTCGGCCTACACGGGCAGACTGCCTCCGGGTTGCGTCCTCTGCAGGAAGGGCGCGAAGCTCGTTCTCCTCGTCACCGGACGGTGCATGCGCCGATGCGGCTACTGTCCCCTGTCCTCCCAGAAGAGGGGGAAGGACGTGTTCTACGCCAACGAGCGAAGAATCGGGTCCATCTCTGAGGCGATCGAAGAGGCCGAGCTGATGGACGCGCTGGGGACCGGCATCACTGGGGGCGACCCGCTCCTCACGGCCGACAGGACGGCAGCTTCGATCAGGGCGCTGAAGAAGCGTTTCGGTGAATCGCACCAGATACATCTGTACGCATCGACGACGGATCCCAGGCGCATCGACATGGTCGCGAGGGCCGGGCTCGACGAGATAAGGTTCCACCCGCCGCTCGGATCCTGGAAGAGGCTCGACAAGACGGCTTTCGTGGATGCGGTCGCGCGATCCAAGAAGGCTGGCCTCTGCGTGGGCCTCGAGGTCCCCGCGCTGCCCGACAGGAGGAGCGAGCTGCTCGCCCTCATCGGGTTCGCGGACGACAAGGAGCTCGACTTCGTGAACATGAACGAGCTGGAATTCTCCGAGACCAATTGGAGGGCGCTGAGGGCGCGCGGGTTCGACACCAGGGACGACACCTCGTCCGGGGTCGCCGGCAGCGAGGATCTGGCGCTCGAGCTGCTCCGAACCGATGTCGATGTCCCGTTGCACTACTGCTCCTCAGCGTTCAAAGACGGAGTGCAGCTGAGGCGGAGGATAGTGAGGCGCGCGAGGAACGTGATCAAGCCCCACGAGCTGCTCACGGACGACGGGACGCTGCTGAAGGGGGTCGTCGAGACGAAGACCCCGGAGGAGACGGCCAGGATGATCTCCTCGGAGTTCGGCGTACCCCGGAGGCTGCTCTGGGTCGACCGCGACAAGAAGAGGCTCGAGGTGGCCCCGTGGGTCCTCGAGGAGATCGCATCGGAGCTCTCGCTGCAGTCGTTCATAGTCGAAGAATATCCCACCGCGGACAGGCTCGAGGTGGAGCGGGAGCCGCTCAGGCGACGCTGATGCTCTGTATGTTGTGGTGCCTGCTGACTATCTCCCTGGCGATCCTGAGGTTCTTGCCGTTCTTGCCTATGGCCTTGCCCTTGACCTTCGGGTCGACCGTCACTGTCGCGTGCACGATGTTCCCGCGGTTCTCGATCGCGACCGCCTGGACGCTGTAGGTGTGGAACACGTTCTTGACGAAGGTCTCGGGGTCCTCCGAATACTCGATCACATGGATGTTCTTGCCCGTGAGGTTCTTGAGGCGTATGACGTTTTCGCCCTTCTTGCCCACGGCCCTGGACCCCTGGCCCTTCTCCACGACGAACACGAGCTTCTCCTCCGTCTCGAGGCAGTCCTTGACCTGCGTGCCCGTGACCTTCTCGAAAAGAGAAATGTACCGGAGGGTGTCCTCCGTAAAGGTGATGTCTCCCATTAGGACCAACTCATGCTGAGAGTATGTTCGACTCCCCTGGGCTCACGATGGCCAGCGCGGATATCGAGAAGGGCTTCCCGCAGGCCGCCCCGAGCTCGACGTTCGTCCCCTGGAACACGACTATCTTCGAGGACGTCTGTCCCTCGAGCGAATCCTTCTCGGGGCAGTTGCTCGCGAGCACGACCAGCTTCGCCTCTCCATTCTTCATGGACTTCTTGGTCTCGGCCAGGCCGAACCTGACCTCGCCCGTGGCAGCCGCCGTCTTGAGTGCCCTTACGATGTCTATCATCTTCACTCACCGTCCTTCTTGATCGCGGGTGACCAGACCAGGTTGACCGCACCGGTGCCAACTGTAACTGGCTGACCCACTATAATGTTTTCCACAACGCCCTCCAGGGTGTCGACCTCTCCCGTGATGCCCGCGCGCAGCAGGTGCGTCGATGTTATCTCGAACGCGGCCCTCGCGAGCACGCTCGACTTGCGCCCGGATATGCCGTGCCTGCCGATGGCCTTCACGTCGCCGTCGTTGGTCATGAGGTCGGAGACGAGCATGATGTGCCTGATGTCCACCGTGAGACCCTGCTCCTCCAGCGTCCTCGTGGCCTCGTTTATGATCGCGTTCCTCGCGGCCTCTACCCCGAGCACCTCGAATATCTCGAGTATGCTGTTGGTCGAGGTCCTCTTCTTGTCCACATGGGCGATCTCGAGCACCTTCTCGAGGTTCGAGCCCTCGGTGTAGACCACGTATTGCCCTCCGACCTTCCTGATCACGGCCCTGTGTATGCCCTCGACGCCCTTGATGGGGCTCTGCTTCGTATCCTCGGAGAGCCTCTGGAGCTTCTTGTAAGACGCCTCATCGCACCTGATCACGATGTTCTGGTCGCGCATCTCCGCGAGGCCTTTGGTGCCCTTGGCCTTGTTGAGCTTCCTGAGGACCTCCTCGGCCGTGATGCCCTTGCGCTCGATCTTGCGCTTGTCGAGCTTCACGACGACCTCCATGTTGTTGATGTCCGTCTCGACGTCCGCGATGTCTATCAGGTTCGTCCGCTCTATGTTCGAGGCGATGTCCCTGACCTTCTCGACATCGTCGTGCACGCTATCCTCGAGGTGTATCTCCATGATCGGGGTGCTCGGGACGCGCCTCGCGTCCACGATCTCGATCAGCCTCGGCAGGCCCAGCGTGACGTTCATCTCGGCGACGCCCGCGTAGTGGAACGTCCTCATGGTCATCTGCGTGCCCGGCTCGCCTATGCTCTGCGCGGCGATAATGCCCACGGACTCGCTCGGGTCGACCGTGTGTATGTTGAACCTCTCCCAGGCCATGCTCAGGATCTTATCCATGAGCTTGTCGGGGATGTCCACGCCCTCGAGCCTCTGGGCGATCTCGCCCACGACTGCCCGGGAGAGCCTCCGCCCGGATTTGGCGAGCATCTTGTCGAGCTTCGCCTCCATCCGGGTCGGCTCCCTGACCTTGAGCGGCAGGGTCTTCTTGGCGAACACCGGCTTCTTGAGCGGCTTCTCCTTCTTCTTCTTGGGGGAGCGCTCTTTGGTCTTGACGGCCGCGACCACCTGCTTCAGCTTCTTCTCGCCGAAGAGCTTCTCGAGCTCCCTCATGGTCTTCTCGTTCGCGCGCGCGACCTTGGTGAAGGTGTACCCGCTCTCGACGAGCTTCTCCGCGATCTTCTCGTCCACGCCCTTCTTCGTGAAGACCTCTATCGCGTTCTTGGCGGTCATGTGAATCATCCCTCCTCGGAGCCGCCGGACTCGAAATCTGGCTCCTCCTCAATCTCGGTCTCCTCGGGTGTCTCGAGCAGGTCCCTGTCCTGGATGCCGTAGCTCACGACGCCCTTCTCCCGGACCTTGGCGATCAGCTCGCCCTGGTCCCCGAGCACGCTCAGGATGATGTCGTCGACGTCGACCGGGTCCCCCTGGACGCCCCTGCACGGGTCGATGCCGTCCTCGCCGTACTTGAACTGGATGATCGTGCCAGCGGTGTTGCGGACCGAGCCGTCCTGCATGACCTTCAGGTCCTCGAGCGCGTTGATGAGCCTCCTCTGCATGTAACCCGAACGGGAGGTCCTCACCGCGGTATCGACCAGGCCTTCCCTGCCACCCATAGAGTGGAAGAAGTACTCGGTCGGCGTGAGCCCGCTCTTGTACGAGTTCCTGATGAAGCCCCTGGCCTCGGACCCCAAGTCGCCCTTCTCGAAGTGCGGCAGGGTCCTGTTCCAGTATCCCCTGGACAGACGCTCGCCCCTGACCGCCTGCTGGCCGATGGCGCCCGCCATCTGCGACAGGTTCAGCATCGAGCCCCTCGCGCCGCAACGGGCCATGATCACCGCCGAGTTCTCCAGACCGAGGTGCCTGCCCGCGATCTGGCCCGCGGTGTCCCTCGCCTTGCCAAGGACCTTCATGATCTCGACCTCGAGGGTCTCCTCGAGCGACCGCCCGGGCATCTGCTCGATCTCGCCGTGCCTGTAAGCCGCCACGTGCTCCTCGACCTTCATCCTCGCCTGGGTCATCGCGTCGTCTATCTCGCGCTTCGCCTGGTCCGGGATGTCCTCGTCATCTATGCCGGTCGTGAACCCGCGGACGGATATCGCGCCTATCGCGAGCTTGGTCGCGCGGTCTATGAACTGCCTCGCTATGTCGGGCCCGTAATCCCTGGCCAGCTTGTCCAGGATCCTGCCCTTGAACGCGCCTATGGCCTTCTCGTCGATGGTGCCCGCGACGAGCCTGCCGCCCCTGATGACCACGAACGAGTCGTGCTCGCATGCCTCCTTCTTGCAGTTGTCGCACCTCTGGCAGATGGACGACTTGAAGGTCATGTGCAGATCCTTCGGGACGATTATGCTGAACAGCTGCTTCCCGGTCCAGTAGGGCACGTTGTGCACCTTGACCTCGGACTCGGGCAGCTCGGGCACATCGATCTTCTCGAGTATCTTCAGCGTCTCCTCCCTGGTGAACTTCGAGTCCGTGTGAGTCAGCAGGAACGCGCCCGTGATGTGGTCGTGTATCCCGCCGATGACCGGCCCGCCGAACCTCGGGGACAGGATGTGCTCCTGCACCCTCATCAGCACCTTCGCCTCGGCCCTGGCCTCCTCGCTCTGGAGCACGTGCAGGTTCATCTCGTCGCCGTCGAAATCCGCGTTGTACGGCGGGCAGACGCACAGGTTGAACCTGAACGTCTTGAACGGCATGACCCTGACCTCGTGCGCCATGATGGACATCCTGTGCAGCGACGGCTGCCTGTTGAACAGGACGATGTCGCCGTCCTGCAGGTGCCTCTCGACGATGTATCCCTGCTCTATCGTCTCCGAGACGGTCTCCGCGTTCTTGTCCGTGATCTTTATCCTACGGCCGTCGGTCCTGATCACGTAGTTCACGCCCGCCTTGTAGTCCGGGCCCGCGGGCGCCGGCCCGCGCGAGCATATCTCCTTAGCGATTGCGACGTTGCGCTCGGTGACGTGTATCGGGATCGTGAGCTCCCTCGCGGCCTCGACCGGGATGCCGACCTCGTTTATGGACAGCATGGGGTCGGGCGATATGACCGTACGAGCGGAGAAGTTGACACGCTTCCCGGACAGGTTCGACCTGAACCTGCCCTCCTTGCCCTTGAGCCTCTGGACGAGGGTCTTCAGGGGCCTCCCGGACCTGTGCCTCGCGGGCGGTATGCCCGAGGTCTGGTTGTCGAAGTACGTCGTGACATGGTACTGCAGGAGCTCCCACAGGTCCTCGACTATGAGCTGGGGCGCGCCAGCGTCCCTGTTCTCACGGAGCCTCTGGTTGATCCTCAGGACATCGACGAGCTTGTGCGTGACGTCGTCCTCCGACCTGTCGCCGGACTCGAGCGTGATCGAGGGCCTCACAGTAACCGGGGGCACCGGCAGCGCGGTCAGGATCATCCACTCGGGCCTCGACACCGTCGGGTCCATGCCCAGCGATATGAGGTCCTCGTCCGGGATGCGCTCGAGCCTCTCCCTGACCTCCTTCGGGGTGAGCTTGTGTCCCTCCTCCCTGAAGGTCGTGGGCTTGTCGAGCGTGATCTTCAGCTGGACCGTCCCGCAGTGCGGGCACGCGGTCCTCGAGGCTGCGTCGCGCGCGGTCTCCTTCGTGACGGCGGACGTGTCGAGCACGTCCCCGCCCAGCTCCTCCATCCTGTCCCTCTGCTTCTTGTACTCGGCCACCTGCTCACCCGTGAGCAGGAGCCTGCCACAGGACCTGCAGGTGGACTGCAGGAGCTTCTTGATCTCCTTCACGTAGCCGACGTGGATGACCGGCATCGCGAGGTCGATGTGCCCGAAGTGCCCCGGGCACTCGTCGACCTTCTTCCCGCAGGTCTTGCACCTCAGCCCGGGCTCGATGACGCCCAGGTGCGGGTCCATCAGGCCCATGTCTATCGGGAAGCCGTCGTCGTCGTACGTGTCCGCTGTGATGATCTTGGTCGCGCTCATCTTCCTGATTTCGTCAGGCGACAGATGGGCGAACTTGATCGCGGCTATCCTCTTGGTTACTCCCGTGACCGTCATTTCAAGTCCTCCAGTTGCAGGCGCATGGCGACCCCGAGCGACAGCAGCTCATCCAACAGCAGCTTGAACGCGTACGAGGTCTGAACCTGGTATATCTTCGAGTTGTTCCCGCAGACGGGGCACCTGAGGGTGCCCCTCCTGTCCAGGATGGCTATGTGGCCGCAGCTCGAGTTGCCGCAGACGTACTGCAGCGTGCCGTCGGACTCGTCCAGGAGCCTGTCCTTGATGACCATGGCCGCGCCGTGGCCGATTAGACAGTCCCTCTCCATCTCGCCGAACCTCAGGCCGCCCTGCCTCGAGCGCCCCTCGGTAGGCTGCCTGGTGAGTATCTGGACCGGGCCCCTGCTCCTGACATGGAGCTTCCCGGAGACCATGTGGTGCAGCTTCTGGTAGTAGATCACGCCGACGAATATCCCCGCCTCGACCTTGCGCCCGGTGATGCCGTCGTACATGATCTCCTTGCCGTTGTGCTTGAAGCCGTTCTTGATGAGCGCGTCCCTGAGGGCCTCTTCCCTCTCGCCGCTGAAGGGCGTGCCGTCTATGAACCTGCCCTCCATCGAGCCGACCTTGCCTCCGATCATCTCGAGCACGTGGGCCACGGTCATACGCGAAGGGATCGCGTGCGGGTTGATCAGGAGGTCCGGCACGAGGCCGTCCTCCGTGAACGGCATGTCCTCCTGGCACACGAGCAGTCCGACGACGCCCTTCTGGCCGTGCCTGGACGCGAACTTGTCCCCGAGCTCCGGGATCCTCTCGTCCCTGACCTTGACCTTGACAAGGCGGGAGCCGTTCTCGGACTCCGTGAGCATCACGCTGTCGACGTATCCGCTCTCTCCCGGCCTGACGGTCACGGACGTCTCGCGCCTCTTCTGGGGCGTCAGGAAGTCCGCCTCCTCCTCGAGGAACCTCGGGGGTGAGGTCTTGCCTATGAGCACGTCGCCGCCCTCGATCTTGGTCTCGGGGCTGATGAGGCCGTCCTCGCTCAGGTTGCTGTATGACAGGTCGGCCCTCGCGCCCCTGACGTCGGGGCTGGGTATCTCGAAGTGATCCTCCTGACCGCCTGGATACCTGCGCTCCTCGGACCTGTAGGTCCTCATGAAGGTCGTCCTGCCGAGCCCGCGCTCGACCGAGGACTTGTTCATGATGACCGCGTCCTCCATGTTGTAGCCGGAATAGGATATGATTCCCACGACGAAGTTCTGGCCCGCGGGCCTCTTCTCGAAGTGCACGAAGTCCATCGGCTTCGTCTTCGCGATCGGCTGCTGCGGGTAGTGCATCAGGTGGCTCCTGGTGTCCGGCCGGATCCTGTAGTTGGACGAGCTCATGCCCAGCGACTGCTTCGCCATCCCGGAGCCCATGGTGACCCTCGGGCTCGAGTTGTGCTCGGGGTACGGGACCATCGCGGAGCAGACGCCCAGGATGACCATCGGGTCTATCTCCAGATGGGTGTGCTTGTCCAGGAGCAGCGAGTCGATCTGCATCGTCCCGCCGCAGGCCTTGCACTCCAGGGCGATCTTGCCCTCCTCGCCCGGGTTGCGCCACTCGACGTCGATCTCGCTCAGGAACTTGCCGCAGTGCTCGCACTTCTGAGGCGTCTTGTACGAGAACACCGCGATGTACGTGTCCTCCTCCTCCTCGGCGTCGATCCACTCGACGACGCCCTCGCGGATGAGGTCGGACCACTTGGCCTTGCCCGAGCGCATGTCCTCGACGTGCCTGTGCGTGAGCATGGTCTTGCCGTGGCGGACGACGAGCATCGGCCTCCTCATCCTCCCCTCGTCGCAGTTGATTATGATCTCGTTCATGTTGTCGTCGAACCTGATGTTGACCTCGTGCGACAGCAGCCCGGAGCGCCTCCTCTGGCGTATCTCCTCGACGAGTTCCTTGGGCTTGTCGTGCAGGCCGATCAGGTCGCCGTTGACGTATATACTGGTTTCGTTCGTGTACTGCTCGCCGACCTCCCTGACGCCCAGGTCTCTGAGCAGCCAGATGACGTCCTTCTCGTCCGTGCCCTCAGACACGTCGACGATGAGCGCGCAGTTCTTCACAAGGCCGCAGTTCTGACCTTCCGGTGTCTCGTTCGGGCACAGCCTGCCCCACTGAGTGGGGTGCAGGTCACGCGCCTCGAAGTGCGGCTGGCTCCTCGTGAGGGGCGAAGTGACGCGCCTCAGGTGGGACAGCGCGCTCATGTTCGAGGTCCTGTCCAGCAGCTGGGATACGCCCGCCCTTCCGCCGACCCAGTTGCCGGTCGCGAACGCGTGCAGCAGCCTGTGGGTGAGCAAATCGGGCCTGATGGCGCTCGATATCTTGAGGCCTTTCTTCCTCGTGTAGCCCCTCTCGAGCTGGTACTTCAGGTCCTTGATCAGGTTGGTGAACGCGACCCTGAAGAGGTCCTCCATGAGGTCACCCGCGAGCTTCAGCCTCTTGTTCGCGTAGTGGTCCTTGTCGTCCTCCTTACGCTTGCCTAGCTCGAGCTCCAGGATGTTCCTCGCGACCCGTCCCAGGAAGATGGACTTCTTGAGCCTCACCTCGGACGTGTCGCCCAGGTGCGGCAGGAGCGACCTGTCGATGATGCTCTCGACCTTCTTCGCCCTGTACTCCTTGGCCTGTCCGGTCGCGAACTTGCGCTCCAGGAACAGGATGGCGTCCTCGGTCGTGTATATCCCGTTGGGCGGGTACAGCTTCTTGTTCTGGCACTCCTCGATGTTCGCGTACACGATGTTGGCCATCTGAGGGTCGGAGACGATCGCCTTGAAGATCTGCTCGTCGCTCTCCATCCCCAGCGCCTTCATGAGCACTATGAGAGGTATCTGGCCGGACGCTGCGGGGACGGACACCACCAGGATGCCGTCCTTCTTCTTCTCCATCAGCGTGAGCGCCCTGTAGCCTTCCCTCTGAGAGAAGACCTTGGCCACGTGCAGGCTGGTGCCGTAGCGCTCGTTCATCTCGACCATGACCCTGTTCGGGGCCAGGTCCTCGAGGGAGATCAGCGCCCTCTCGGTCCCGCCGATGATGAAATATCCTCCGGGGTCGCACAGGTCCTCGCCCATGTCAACGAGGTGCTTGTCCAGCTCCTCGGGGGTCGGCTCCCTGTCGACGTCCAGGTTGTCCCTGTGCAGGTTGCACTTCTTGGACTTGATCATGACCGGCAGGTCGCCTATGTGCACCTTCTCCGCCTCGCGCTCGATGCCGTCCTCGACGACCGTGAACTCGAGCATGATGGGCGCGGAGTGGTTGAGGTTCCTGAGCCTGGCCTCCATCGGGAACAGGTCGTGGGTCGCGCCGTTGGCTTCCTTGATCACCGGCCTTCCGACCGATATGGTCGGCCTGGCGCTGCCGTCTATCTGACCCGTCTTCTCGTCCCTCTTCCTCCCGATCCGGATCTCGATGACCTTCCCCTCGGTCCTGTCGGGGTCGAGTCTGATGAGCCCCCTCTCGGCCTCGTCAGGGGATGCGCGGACGTTGTCCACGATATTCTGCATCCTGCTGTTCGGGTGGTCGATGGTCGGCAAGAAATCGTTGTACGATGCGATGTGGTGGTTGACGATACTGCGTTCTCGGAAATAGGTTTCCACTAGTTCTCTCAATGGTTCACCCCCGGACCACGAGTCTGTAGCAGACGGACACGCCGCTGGTGGCGCTGCGCCTGACGATCTTGACTACCATTCCCTCTTCGACCGGTCCCGCGATCGCGTCGAGAGCGCGAATGCACGGGTCGGCAATCCTTACCTTCGGAAGCTGGTCCTTGGTGAGTCTGAGCTCCTTCAGGACCTTCTCGACCTCCTTCTCCGACAGGAGATGATGCTCGGGAACGAGCTCATGCTCCAAGACGTTAAATTCTTCGGCCATGTTGCTCACCCAACAAGCGCAGTGCCCTCGACTGCAAGTTGTTTCATCCCAGCCAACCCCTCAGACGCGCCGGAGGCGACGCCTAGCGGGCCCGCGGGGATTTCCGAGACTAGTCTGTTAGGCATAGTCATTCGAACCCCGGGCCACCTGCTTAAAAGGCAGATGCTCTTTCTAGGGAGTCTTGCAATCATAGAATGCATAAGATTCCTACCTAGCTGAGCTACGGGCCCTGGGCGGCGTGGATACCCTAGGCTGCGTTAGCAGGGCGTGTAGTTCGTTCGTGTATATAATGATTTCTTGGAAAACGAGGATTTTTCAGCAAGCCGTTCCGTAACGGTGCGAATTCGAGACGACAAATATCTCGCCGAGACCATAAATCGCGTTTCCCAAGCAAACATTATCTACCCTTATCATTGAGATCCCGTAGCACACGTCGGATCGATTGCCCTCCGAATACTGTCTGTTTCGCGATTGCCTCTGCAAAGTGCCCCGTGCTGCTGTGGATGTGCGTTGGTTCTGTTGCGAAATTAGGCAGCGGCTCTTCACGCCGCAGCCCCCTCGCAACTCGCTCCATTCGGCTCCGACCGTGCGCCCTTCTCAGGGTCGTAGAGGATCATCATCACGTCATGCTGGAGCGCGCCAGGGTCGAACCGTAGACCCCCCACCATCTCTTCCGAGACGGCTGTCTGCAGCAGGTTCAGGCTGGCGTTGATGTGCCTGTCGAGACGCCAGCCGCACTCGCACCTGAACTCCGTGCCCTTTCGGGAATCCTGTAATCTCCCACATGCCGGGCACTTCCTGCTGCTGTTCCTTGGATCTACCGTGAGGACCGTCACTCCTCTCCACCTGGCCTTGTACTCGATGAACTGGTGGAGCTTCCTTCTCGGCCATAGGCTCAAGCGTCTGTTGAGGGCCTTGCGCTCCCTCGGCTTGAAGACCACCTTGAGGTCCTCGAGCACGATTGCCGACTTCTTCCCTTCGGCGAACGATAGGACCGCGTCGGCGACATGAATGAGCCGGTATTCGATCCTGCGATGCTCCATCTTCCCCTCTCTCCTGCAGAGTCGTCTGGAGGCCCGGCGGTCGTGGTACTTGGACTCATCCACTGCATGTAGCATCTGCCCTTCCATGCCCTCCTCGGAACGCCCCGGCTGCCTCGGGAACGTCCCTATGGGATTCGCAGAGAGCGCCAACGGCAGAAACAGGCCGGTCACGTCGTCCTGACTACGGAACGAACATTCTCGGTGGCCGGCCCTACCGCAGGATCAGCACCCTGACAGAAGGGTGGGGAATGAAGCGGCGAGACACAGGGCGGAAAACGGTGCGTGAATCAGGCAGTGACGGTCCGACTCAGTTCGACTGGCTCTGAGTGAGAGATATCAATCACCGATGTTCTGTAACAGGGCCTGTGTTGAACGACCAGATATTTCGTGGAGTCCTCCACTTCCCCAGCGGGTGAGGAGCGCTGACTGACCGCTCAATTCCCGCCTATGGAGTCTACAGTAATGTTATATACAGATAGTTTATACCTCAGCGCCGAGGTCGAAGATATTGATTGGCCAGGAAAAGATCTGCTCCTCATGCGGTATCCGCCTGGTGAGGAAGACGGAGACCACGTTCCTCTGCCCGAGCTGCGGCAAGGCGACCATAGGCAGATGCATGAACTGCAGGGATCAGAGCGTCCACTACAAGTGCCCGGAGTGCGGGTTCGTAGGACCTTGAGGTGTTTTTCGTGGGAGAAGTCGGCCTCCAGTACAGGATACTGCCCGAGGGCACGGACGTGGACCTCAGCAAGCTACTGGTCGATGTGAAGTCGGCTCTGCCGAAGGGCGCCAACCTGAAGGCGTCAGAGACCAAGCCCGTCGCCTTCGGGCTGAATGCACTGCACATCCTCATCGTGATGGAGGACAAGCAGGGCGGTGCCGAACTGGTCGAGCAGGCAATCGGCGGGGTCTCGGGCGTGCAGAGCGTCGAGATAGTCGAGATGGGGCTGCTCTAAGCGGATTTGGCCCTGGCCTTCCTCGGAGTGGAGATTGCGACGAGGATTCCCCTCAGCTCCCTGTGCAGCCCATCGAGTTCCTTGACTTCGGCATCCGTCTGGCAGAGCATCCTGGAGAACTCCATCATCGTCTGCTTCACGAGTATGTCCGCCCCACTGAACTCCGTGATCTCGTCGATGTACTTGTTCCGTCCGTTGATCCGTTCCAGACGCATCATGATCTCGACGACGCGGGACCCGGTGCCCGGGTCCGCCTTCGATATGAGCCCGATCTTGTGGAGGCCCTCAAGAGCCTCCTTGATCTGCTCCTCCTGGTAGCAGCCTTCGCCGCCCTCGCCGAGCTGGAAATAGAAAACCTCCGCCGCGGAGCGGTAGTACGTCTCGATGAAGTGACCGACCCTCTCCTCCCTCGAGACCTCTATGAGACCCGCGGCCTTCATCTTGCGTATATGGTGGTAGATCGCCTGAGCGGTGAGGCCGAGCTCGCCGGCGATCTGGCTCACGGCCATCTCCTTCGCCCTCAGGAGATGGTTGATCCGCCTCCTCGTGTCATCGGCCAGCAGCTGAAAAGCCTCGGGGTCCTTGATTATCTTGATCACCTTCAAAGTGGGTCACCTCTAAAATGCACTGTTCTGTAGTAATATGTATGATTGCGCTGCGATATAATGGTTTTGCCTGCTAAAACGAAGGTTTTATTAGGCAAAGCGTGTATTACGGTTTAGAAAGGAGCTGATTGAACGTGTTCGCAAGAACAGCAAGAACAACGTCTGGTGCTCGGACATACCGGGCGCGGACCCCCGCGCTCTTCGAGGTCTGGATGGACGCAGACATGAGGACAAGGGGGCGCGCAGTATGACCTTCGGTCTGTACCCGCTCCCGTCTGCGAGGAGAGTCCACAAGGAGCTCGACCGGTACGTCCGGTCCGAGTACCGCGAGTCGAGCTCCGGCTGGTTCGCTGCGAATTGCGGGGACAGGACATGCCTGAAGCTCCCGGGCGAGGAGAGGTCCGTTGGACCCATCGACACCTCGGTCCCCGAGATCTGCGTCTCGACCGCACCCCATCCCACCAACTGCCCAGTGCTCAACGCGATCGCCGAGAGCAGGCTCATGAAGGAGCTGACCCCGAGGGGTGAGCTCAGTGGGAGAGAATGAGGAAGAGTGCGTCTGCAGCTACTGCGGAAGGGAGCCGAAGAAGGACCGACACGAGTGTCCCAGGTGCGGGAACGTCTTCAGGAAGGAGAAGGACGGCTGAGCGGCGCGCGGCCCAATGCCCTTGGGAAAATCAGAAAATAAGGTGTTTCGAAAGGGGTTTCCCGCTCATACGATAAGAGCTCACGCTTTGGGCGGGGGCAGGATGAACCCGCCCTTCATCAGGTACTTGGTCTGCCTTCTCGCGCGCCCGATGATCGCCTCGGCCTTCTCATAGAGCTCCTTCCTGGTGGCCTTGACCCTCGCGATGCCCTCGTTTATCGCGGCCATGCCGACGGCCGCGGCCTCCCTCGGGAAGACCTCCCACTCGTCCATCGTCGGGACGATGTAGTTCTCCGTGAGCTCTTTGTCCTCGGCCGTCTTCGCGATCTCCAGGACGGCGGCCAGGCACATAGTGTCCGAGATTGTCTTGGCTCTGACGTCCAGCGTGCCTCTGAATATGCCGGGGAAGCCCAGCGAGTTGTTGACCTGGTTCGGGAAGTCCGACCTGCCGGTCGCGACGACCTTCGCACCCGCCTCGAGCGCCTCCCAGGGCCATATCTCGGGGATCGGGTTGGCGGTGGCGAACACTATCGAGTCGTCGGCCATGCCGCTGATCCACTCGGGCTTCAGCGTGCCCGGGCCTGGCTTCGAGGCCGCGACGACCATGTCGGCGCCCTTCAGGGCCTCCGCGGGCCCGCCGACGATGTTCTCCTTGTTGGAGTGCTCGCACATGAAGAGCTTCTCCTTGTACTCGGCCCTGACCTCATCGCACCTGCCCATGTGCAGCGTCCCCTTGGAGTCGCACATGACCATGTTCTCCCACTTGAAGCCGGAGACCTGCATGATCCTCGATATGGCGATGTTCGCCGCGCCCGCTCCGAGGTATGCGACCTTCATCTCCGAGGGCTTCTTGCCGACGAACTTCGCGGCGTTGATCGCGCCCGCGGAGACGATGGTGCCCGTGCCCTGCTGGTCGTCGTGCCAGACGGGTATCTCGCACTCCTCCCTCAGGCGCTCGAGCACGTAGAAGCACTTCGGCTGCGATATGTCCTCGAGGTTGATGCCACCGAGGGACGGCTGGAGTATCTTGACGGTCTCGATGATCTTATCGGGGTCCTTCGTGCCCAGGCAGAGCGGGAACGCGTCCACGCCGCCCAGGTACTTGAACAGGAGCGACTTGCCCTCCATGACCGGCATGCCCGCCTCGGGGCCGATGTCACCCAGGCCCAGGACCCTGGTGCCGTCCGAGATGACAGCGACGGTGTTCCACCTGTTGGTGTGAATGTAGGACAGATCCTTGTTCTTGTTGATCGCCTTGCACGGCTCTGCGACACCCGGGGTGTACCAGATGGCGAAGTCGCTGAAGTCCCTGACCGCGCACTTCGGGACGATCTCGATCTTGCCCTCGTAGAACGGGTGGTAGATCATCGCGAGCCTTGCCGGCTCGTATGCCTTCTTCAGAAGCTGTTCGACGGTCATCTTCTGGGCGGGCGCTGCCTTTGGCTTCGCCGCCTTCTTGACGATCTTCCTCGCAGGTGCTTTCTTCGCTGGCGCCTTTCTCGCGACGGCCTTCTTGGCCGGCTTGGATTTCTTTGCCATTCGATTCTACCCCTTTGTTTTCGCTTTACGTCGAAAGTCGTTGTCCGGATTTCCCAATTCGAACAACAACATGAGCGTTCACTTACGCTTCTTGCTACCAGGAGGAGATAAATTCGCCGCATTAATAGGTTGCCATCATACAGAGGTGAATGACCGGAATGCCTGGCCCGCGGGGACAACGAAAACGGAACATCTTATGACATGAAACCGATTACCAATGACAATGAGAGCCCTAGTCCTTGACGGGTACACCGACGAGCCCGCCTGCCTCGGGGTCCCCCCGTACATCTCGCCCCACGCCAGGCTCGCCTATGGCGCGCTCAGGAGCGCGCGCGCGCAGGTCACGTACGCGACGATAGATCAGCTCAGGGAAGGGTGTGTCGACCTCTCCAAGTTCGACCTCCTGGCTGTGATCAGGAACGTTGCCGTGCCCGGGAAGTATCTGAGGGGCATGCCCGCGAGCGACCGCGAGCTCGTCGAGATAGGCTCCTCGTTTAGAGGGACCAGCGTGGTGAGCCTGGGGGTCGGGAAGGACAAGGTTCCAGACCGACTGAAGGAGAGCTTCGGGCACGTCGCCACTGCTGACCTCGATGCTGGCCTCCACGACCTCGCCTTACACGGACGCTTCGAGGACCGCAGGAGGACCGTGGACGAGTGGAACGCGTGGCTCATTGCAGGGGCCGAGGCGTGCCTATCGCACCCCGACCGCTGGGGCCCGCTGATCGCCGAGGTGCAGATGTACAGGGGGTGCGTGAGGTACATCTCCGGGGGCTGCAGGTTCTGCGTCGAGCCGCTCTTCGGGGGCGTGGCCTTCAGACAGCCTGAGGACATCGTCGCCGAGGTGGAGGCGCTCGCGCGTGCGGGCGTGCGCAACTACAGGCTGGGCGCGCAGTCGTGCGTGTACTGCTACATGTCAGACGAGACCGGGAAGAGCGAGACGCCGAGGCCGAACCCGGAGGCGGTCGAGAAGCTCCTGAAGGGGGTAAGAGAGGCCGCGAGGCCAGAGGTGTTCCACCTGGACAACGCGAACCCCGCGGTCATCGCGTCGCATCCGAAGGAGGCTAGGAATATCACGAAATCGATCGTGGAACACTGCACCAGCGGCAACGTGCTCGCGTTCGGGCTCGAGTCCGCGGACCCTAAGGTCGCGAAGGCGAACAACCTCAACGCGACGGCTGAGCAGACCTTCGAGGCCGTCAGGATCGTCAACGAGGTCGGGGCCGGGAGGGGGCCGTCCGGGCTCCCGCACGTGTTGCCCGGCATCAATTTCGTCTGCGGGCTCGAGGGCGAGAGCAAGGAGACCTACGCCCTCGACCTGGAGTTCCTGATGCGGCTGCTGGACGAGGGGCTGCTCGTGCGGAGGATAAACATACGCCAGGTCATGCCAGTACGGGGCGAGCACCCGGGCGTGAAGCACAAGGCGGATTTCATGAGCTTCAAGAGGAAGGTGCGGGAGCTAGTCGACCTGCCCATGCTGGACAAGGTCATGCCCGACGGGACGATCCTCCGGTCGGTCTACACGGAGCTGCGCGAGGGAGGACGGACATTCGGACGACAGGTCGGCGCGTATCCGATACTGGTCGACATCCCGTACCCCGTCGACACGGGGAAGAGGGTGGACGTCGCGGTCGTCGGGCGCGGCTTCAGGAGCGTCACCGGCATCCTGCACCCGACGGATGCGAACACGGCCACGATGTCCATGCTCGAGTCCGTGCCGGGGATCGGCAGGAAGCGGGCGATGGCGATCGTCAGGAAGCGGCCGTTCGGCGACCCCGCGCAGCTGTGGCAGCTGTTCGACGAGCCCGGGGCGCTCAGGTCGGCGCAGTTTCACCTGACCTTGGGCAAGGTACATCAACCGTAGTAGGCAGTTTATTGTATGAAACGCCCGATTTTAGGCGGGTAGGGGAGAGGAAGACGATGGATGTCAGGCTCGCGGCGAAGTACCCGTTCCTCAAGGATTCGGGGAAGTACCTAAAGGAGTCAGGCATCACCCTGGACAAGCTCATATCGTCCGTCGCGTACGAGCGCGCGCGCATGCTCGGCAAAGAGCGCGTGATGGAGGCCGTCGAGAACGGCCTCGTAGAGGACCATCCGATGGCCTCGGAGATAGACGCGGGGCTCGAGCTCATGAGCTACCCCGTCGCGAGGATGATCGTCTCTGCCGCCGCAGACCCGATGCTGATCAAGAGATACGCGATCGCGGAGGCGAAGAAGGCCGACGAGCGCCTCAGGAAGGAGGACGTACCGTTCATCAGGTCCGTGGCAGAGGAGATGGGGCTCGCGGTCTCCCAGGAGGACGAGGATATTGCCATCAACTTCGCGGACTTCCTCAGGTTCTCGGCGACCATGAGGAGCAAGGACTGGAAGCTCGTGAACCAGAGGATGGCGGACGGGAACGTCCTCGTCACGAAGATGAGGCTCGTCAGACTGGTGCAGCAGATGCTCACGGACAAGATATCGTCCGAGCTCCCGCTGCCCGTGAACGACGAGATACTCGCGGCGTTCGACCACGAGGTCCAGGAGATACGGAGGATCTACGAGGAGAAGCGCGCCGCGCAGAAGGCGAAGGACATGGGGAAGGTCAGCATCGTCAGGTTCCCGCCGTGCATGAGGAAGCTCCTCGGGATGATCCAGGCGGGCGAGAACGTGCCCCATTCGGGCAGGTTCGCCCTGGTGGCCTTCCTCCACAAGCTCGGCATGAACTCGGACGAGGTCCTGGACACCTTCTCGACCGCCCCCGACTTCGACGAGAGCAAGAGCAGGTACCAGATACAGCACATCACGGGCGAGATCTCTGGCACAGAGTACACCCCGCCCGAGTGCAGCACGATGAAGAGCTACGGCATCTGCTTCGAGCCCGATTCGCTCTGCGAGAAGGACTGGATGAACCACCCGCTCACGTACTACAAGACGAAAGGCAAGCGATTCAAGTCAAAGAAGTGACTTCCAGATCATGCGAGCCCTCTGGAGGGCGGTGATGTTCCCGGCGATGCCGAAGTACACCATCATCCAGGTGAGCAGCGAGTAGCCGAAGATGTCGCTGGCCCAGTCGGCATTCGCGAGCCACAGGCCGTACTGGGCCAGGGGCACGATGATGAGTAGCGCGAGCCTGTCCGCCCTGCCCAGTATGCCCCTGTACTCCCTCCTGAGCCCGAGCGCCTGCGCCTGGGTGCCCATGTAGCTCGAGAGCATGACGCCTATGATGGCGAACAGGCCGACGAACACCGGACAGTACGAGCCCAGGGCGATGCCACCGAGGATAAACACGTCCGAGTACCTGTCGATGACGTGGTCGACGAAGTCGCCCTTCTTGGACTCCTTCGCCATGAGCCTCGCGACCTTGCCGTCGAGCGCGTCGAACAGGCCGTTCAGCGCGACCATGATTGCGCCGAGCATTAGGAAATGCTCGAACTCCAGCGCGAAGAACAGGCCGGCGAACATCGCGAACGCGAGCGAGGCTATCGAGAGGTGGTGAGGGTTGATCTTGCTGAGCCTCTTCGCGGCGGGCGAGAGCATCTTGTCTGCTTCCGTCCGATAACTGTCTAGAACCAGCTCAAAACCTCCTGGCTCCAGTCAACATTGCCAACTGGATATTTCTCACTTTCCCCTGCGACTATCCTCTCGATCGCGCGGGCCACCTGCTTCGGCGTCTTCCTGGTCGTGTCGATCTCGCACACCGTGCCGACGTTCTCCAGGGCCTCGACGAGGATCACGTCCACGGCCTCGGCCTCGATGTTTTCCCTGATCTTCTTCTCCGGCCAGCGCTTCTTCTTCAGGCGCTTGTCGAGGACCTTCGGAGAGCACCTGAGAACGATGGCGGAATCGACCCCGAGCATGTGCGAGAAATGCCCCTCGAAAATCGCATCGCCGTCCATCTTCGCGATGGCCTTCGCAAGCTTCTTCACATCCACTTCCTTCGTCCTGCGCTTCCGGTCGTATCCCGACACGACGCCCAGCTCTTCGACGAGGTCGTTCACGTGCACCACGCGCATCGAACCGACCAGCGCACAGGCGCTGGTCTTCCCCACCCCAGGCGTCCCCGTGACCGCTATCTTCATATCCGTCACCGTCACCAGGTTGCGCGCTTATCTAGTTTCAGCAGGCCCGCGAGCTGCGCGCCGAACGTGTGCCTCATCGCATCTTGGCGGATCCGTCTCTCGAGCCCCCTCGATATGCCCATCGCCGCGTGCGCATCGATTGGGAAGTCGACGCCGCAGTCGATGTCCATCAGCACCAGGAACTCCGGAGGCGCGAGCCCGACCCTGACCGGCTTCTTCTTCGCTTCAGGCCCGATGGTGTCCAACGGCATGCGGCCAGAGCTGCCCTCGTTCATCATCCAGACGATGCGCCGGACCATGTTCCACAGGAAACTCTCGGCCCTGAAGTCCACCGCATAGAACGGCCCCGCGTCCGACGCATCGATCGAGTCGATCTTCCTCATCGGGTTCCTGTCGTCCTTGCGCGAGTATCCTGAGAAATCGTGAACGCCCACGAACCTCTTCGCGATGTCCTTCATGAGCTTCAGGTCTTGTCCACTCTTGGCGAGGTAGTATCTGTACCATCGCTGACGGGCGCCTCTGGGGTTGAATTCGTCCAGGACCTCAACCGCGGAATACGCCCAGATATCCTCCATCTCGGAGTTGATTGCAGGACAGACGTTCCTCACAGGGAACGCGGTCCGCACGGAGATAAGGTTCCCCAGAGCGCTCACGCCCCTGTCCGTCCTGCTCGAGCTGCGGTATCCGCACTCCCTCGAGGACCTGATCACCCCGACCTTGACGAGCGCGTTGACGAGCTCGCCCTCCACCGTCAACTTCGAAGGCTGCCTCTGGAAGCCATAGAACCTCGACCCGTCGTACGCGAACTTGATGACCATCCTGACTTCCTGGTCCACGGTCCGACTATTCTGCTACACGGTTATATATCTAAGTCATCCGTGCTGGTCCCGTGCCTCACTTCAGGGTGGTCCTCATCGAGCCGCTCCACGACGGCAACATCGGGGCGATCGCGAGGGCGATGAAGAACTTCGGGCTCGAGGAGCTCGTGCTGGTCAGGCCGTGTGCCGTGGGCGAGGAGGCGACCAAGCGGGCGATGCACGGGATAGACGTGCTGAAGAACGCTAGGACCGTGTTCACAGACGAGGAGGCGTTCGAGGGTGTGGACTTCGTAGCCGCGACCTCGGGCGTGGACACGGCCAACGAGAAACACTTCGCGCGCATATCGATGACCCCGCGGGAGTTCTCGGAGAAGGTCAAGGTCCTCGACGGCAAGATCGCGATCCTCTTCGGCAGGGAGGACTTCGGGCTCGACAAGAAGCTCATCAGGCGCTGCGATTTCCTGATCACCATCCCGGCTCACCCGGACTACACCATTCTGAACATCAGCCACGCAGCAGCCATCGTCTTCTACGAGATGTTCGCGAGCGGCGTGGAGAAGTGGAAGCCCAGGGACGCCGAGAGGCTCGAGACGGAGAAGCTGAACGAGTACTTCGCGAGGCTCCTGGACGTGATCGACTACCCCGAGCACAAGAAGACCAAGACGAAGGTCATGTTCAGGAGGATCGTCGCGAGGTCCGTCCCGTCGCTGTGGGAGTTCCACACGCTCATGGGCGTGCTCGACGGCGCGATAAAGAAGGGCTCTCAGAACCAGCTGCCCAAGAGACTCAAGAAAAACTTAGCGCGCCCCCCGAAGTTACGGTAGGGGGCGCATTTTTCTGGGTTGTTATGTTTCTGGGGGGAGGATATATGTTTATCCTGATTCTTCCGCAAGGCCCTGGTAGCGCCTCGAAGGCATCGCGAGCTCTTCGACCTCGAACAGCCTGCTGCCTTCGGTCTGCACCTCGGGAGATTTGATGCCGGTCACTATCGCCATGAGCTTGATCTTGTCTCCGAAATCCGGATTGATCCGCGCGCCCAGCTTGATGTACGCGCTGTCGCTGAGCTCGCGCGTGATCCCGTTGAAGACCTGGTAGGCCTTCTTCAGGGAGAGGGAGGGGCCGCCCGTGATGTGTATCAGGGCGCCCGAAGCCCCCTCAAAGTCGACATCGAGCAAGGGGTTGTTGAGGGCCTCGAGGACCACCTTCTCTGCGTCTTCGCTCTCACCATACAGTACGGTGCTCGCTCCGCCATGAAGCATCATGGTCCGGAAGTCGGCGAAGTCTAGGTTGATCATGCTGGTCTGACAGATCGTCTCTGTGACGCCTCTGATCACTTCTGCGATGATCTGGTCCATCACCATGAAGGCCTGCTCTACGGGCAGCTTGGGCACCATCTCGAGCAACCTGTTGTTGTCGAGGATTATCGTGCTGTGCGCCCGCTCTCTCAGTTTCGCGATGCCTCTGAAGGCCGTGTTCAACCTGCTCTTCTCGATGTCGAATGGAATGGTGACTAGCGCGACCGCGATCGCGCCGTGCTTGCGGGCTGCCTCCGCGACCACGGGCGCGGTCGCCGTGCCCGTGCCGCCACCCATGCCAGCGGTGATGAAGACGAGGTCGTACTCGCGGACGAGCGCCTCGATCTTGTCCATCGACTCGTACGCGAGCTTCTCGCCAAGGGCCGCGTTCCCGCCCGTGCCGTAACCGCATGTCGCGTTGTCCCCGATGAGCATGCGCCTGCTGGCGTTGATCCTCGCGAGGTGGAACTTGTCCGTATTCAGCGCGATCGTGTCGACGCCTTCGAGGCCGGCCCTGCTCAGCCTGTGCACGCTGTTAGACCCGCCGCCTCCGCAGCCGATGACGCACATCTTCGGGGCGAGGTGAGCCTCGAAATCGCGCTCTATCTCGAGGGCGTCCTGGATGAGCTTGTTGAGCAAGCTAATCGCCCTCCAGCGAGCGCTGTCGCTCACGCCCGTACACGTGTGTGGCCATCTTTGTTCCCATCCTGCGCTTTCAGTTCGAGAGGTTCACCTTGACATCTCTTCGGTTGCTTTGGAGACCCTCTTCCGTATGTATTCGCGCACAGCGTTCCTGATGGCGTCGTCCACAGAAACGGAGTCGCCCTCTTGCACCAGCGCCTTCAGGTTCACTACATTGCCCTTCGGGAGCTCCACGGTGATCTTTTCGATGTACTCCGGGGTGAACTCACCCTCGACGAACTTGTCTATGGCCGCCCGGATCGCGTCTGATAGGGTGGAGAATCTGCCCTGATCGACCAGCGCCTGGAGAGCTTCTATCCTCTCGTTCGGCAACCTTATCGTCACGCGTTCAGACTCCACCATAGGCGGCCCTCGCATGTCCGACGATATTCGCTGTTTCGTCAGACAAATGTCACTATGAACTCGTGAGTATTTATAATTTTCTTGGCTCCGGTTCTGGTGCATTAGCGGGTGCTGGACGTCTGCTGTTTGTCTGCTGTTTCATTTCGGGTGACGGCGAGCTTCAGAAGCTCGTGCCACTTGAACCCTGCAAGCGGCGGAATGTCGGCTGCTTCTGCGGGCGTCTTCCCGAGGGCTTGGTGAGTCCTGATCATGTCGTAATGTACCCTCCATCCGTCCATCAAAGCGGCGGCTCCCGTATCTTGGTCGAAAGCCCTCATGACCTTGGTACGCGACTTCTCGCTCCCGTGAAGCCGCTCGATCTTGTTGTTAGACTTCTCTGCGCGGATGCTAGGAACGAGCTTGTGCAGCGAGTGCCTGCCATTCATTTCACCACCCGACTTGTGACAAGGCCCTTGGCTCCGAAAACGAAGTCCAGGAAACTCAGAACCTTCGCGCTGGCAGGAATGATTCGAAGAGCGATCCGAGCGAGATTCGGAGGAGAATAGACTCGAGGCAAGAAACATAGGGACGGAGACGCGATGACGTCCATCCACGAGACAGCGGGGCGAAGACATGATTCCACCTCGATTCATCGAAGTCCTGCGACAGATCCGAGACCGGCTGGAAGGACAAGAGACCCATTGGGCTGTCGTCGGGAGCTTGGGACTCGCGATGAGAGGGCTGCCTCTCGAGCCTCATGACATAGATATCATGAGCGATGAAGCCGGCGCGCATGAGATCGAGCGGGTCTTGTCCGAGTTCGTGAAGAAGCACGTGTATCTGCGAGAGGGCGAGACGCTGCGCTCTCATTTCGGAGAACTCGAAGTCAACGGAGTGAAGGTCGAGATCATGGGAGATCTTCGAATCAGGTCCCCGGACGGCACTTGGGAAGAACTTGTCGCCATGAGGCAGAACATGCAGATCGTGTTCTTTGAGGAAATGCGTGTACCCGTCCTCTCGCTCGAGTGCGAGCGCAGGGCGAGCCTCAGGCTCGGAAGACCCGAGCGGGCGGAGATGATCCGCGAGCACTTGACGCGTCTAGAGCTTCGCTGATGCAATTGCTCAAGAACGATTCCACATGAACACGCCGATAGCTTGTGAAAGAAAAAGGGGGAGGAAGGTCTGCGCGGTCCCCGGTAAACATCCTAAGACCACGGTGTGAATGCTGATGCAGACACACGAACCTTCAACAAGATTCCGCGAGGGAGACTCGTTGAGATTCTTGGGGGAGTTTCCAGTTTCCTCCTTGTGGACAAAATGAAGTCCCGCCCTATTTAACATTGCTATATACGATTCTCAAGCGGTGCAACTCCTTGCATGGATTTCGAAACACGATTCAACAATAGACGATGACGCGGCCAGCATCGGTCGGAGAGCCTCGGGACGACGGATTGTCCGCAGAACGTCCACTCTGAATACGGCAATAACAGAATCCAGATGGCACAGGAGTGGGTACGGTCAGTCTCGAAAAAACAAGAAACCTTTTTAAATACCTATTTAAATACCCTCGGGGCCGGTGAGGTTTTATGGCAGTCATAAAGATAGAGAACGTTGTCGCTTCAACGTCTCTCGGGGCGGAGCTCGACCTCCAGGCTATCGCTCTAGCGCTTGATGGCGCGGAGTACGAGCCGAAGCAGTTCCCGGGATTGATATACAGACTAAAGGAACCGAAGACCGCGACCCTTCTTTTTAGGAGCGGCAAGGTAGTCTGCACGGGTGCGAAGAGCCTCGAGCAGGTGAAGACCGCAATCGGCAAGGTCGCGAAGCAGATCGGGGCTGCGGGCATCGTGATCAAGGGCGAGCCCAAGATCGAAGTGCAGAACATAGTCGCGTCGAGCGATCTCGGGGCGAAGATCAACCTGAACGCGATCGCGATCAGCCTCGGGCTCGAGAAGATCGAGTACGAGCCCGAGCAGTTCCCTGGTCTCGTCTACAGGATCGACGTCCCGAAGGTCGTCGTGCTCCTGTTCGGCAGCGGGAAGCTCGTCTGCACGGGCGCGCGCAAGCCCGAGGACGTCGAGGCCGCGGTAGACAAAATCACCGAGGAGCTCAAGGCCGCGGGCCTGCTGAAGTGATCTCGGGAGCGTCTGCATGACTATTCCCATCCTGGACAACCACGTCCATCTCGAACCAGTCCGGGGACGCCACGTCGATTCTGCGAAGGAGTTCGAGAGGAGCGGGGGCACGCACCTCATCATCTCGCACCTGCCGTATGAGGAGATCCCGGTCAGGAGCGTCGAGGATTTCGGAAGGGCCTTCGACCAGACCATCACGGTGAAGGACAGGGTTAACAGGGAGACCGGGGTCAAGGCATACGCCACGGTCGGACCCTACCCGGTTGAGCTGCTGAAGCTGGAGAAGGTGCACGGCTTGGAGAGGGCCAAGGAGATCATGCTCTCCGCGATGGAGCTCGCGACCGAGTTCGTGCGCGAGGGCAAGGCGCTCGCGATCGGAGAGGTCGGGAGGCCTCACTTCCCCGTGCCGACCGATGTGTGGACGGCATCGAACGAGATCATGATGCACGGCATGAGGCTCGCCAAGGAGGCGGACTGCGCCATCGTCCTGCACACCGAGAGCGCGACCGTAGCGTCGATGAACGAGATCGCGATCATGGCGGACAGGGCCGGGCTCGACAGGTCGAAGGTAGTGAAGCACTACTCCCCGCCGCTCGTGCTGCCCGAGGAGAACTCCGGGCTCATGCCGTCCGTGCTCGCAGGCAAGGACGCGGTGAGGACCGCGCTCTCGAAAGGCTCGAGGTTCCTGATGGAGACCGACTTCCTGGACGACCCGAGGAGGCCGGGGGCGGTCATGGCAATCGCGACCGTGCCCAAGAGGACGAAGGCGTTCCTAGAGAAGGGCCTGATGACGGAGGAGCAGGCCCACAAGATACATGTAGACAATCCGCGTGCGACCTACGGGTCCGCGTTCGCATGAGGCGGAACCTGCGCGCACGGATGATCCTGATGATCGCTCCTGCGGATTTCAGAGGATATTTCTCTGGCCTCGCCAAGAGACACGGGGCGCTGGTCATCGCTCAGACCATAGTCGCAATCGCCAACACGACCGCGAACGCCTTCGCGATGATCTACCTCCTGCGCGAGGGGCTCAGCTACATCGAGTGCTCCGTGTTCCTGCTCGTGGGCTTCGTCACCGCGGCGCTGTTCGCGACGGTCGGCTCCAACATCGTGGCCCGGGACTTCATGAGATCGATGAAGGTCGGGATGATCGCGATGGCCATGTACTACATCTCGCTGGTGCTGCTGTCCAGCTACTCACTCATCTTCGTCCCGCCTCTGTTCCTGGGCATCTACATCGTGATGTTCTGGGTGCCGTACAACTCCATCATCTCGCACATCACCTCTGAGAAGAAGAGGGGGGCCGGGGTCGGCGCCTATTTCCTCGTCTTCCCGGCAGTCTCCACGGTCGGCCCGCTCGCGGGGGGCTTGATGATCACGCTCGGCTCCTACGACCTGCTGCTCGCCTTCGGGGCCGCCGTGATACTCGCGAACCTCGCGTATCTCTCGACATCGAAGGCATTCCCGACCCGGAAGGACGAGCCGCCGGCGAGCGCGCCAGGCAAGAACGGCTTCGTGTTCGGCTTCTCGGGCATAGACAGGCGCGTGGCCCGGGGCATCCTCGCGGAGGGCGTCCAGGAGGGGGTCTTCTGGATGGCGCTCCCGATCCTCAGCTTCGAGTATGCGGCCGATGAGGCGGAGCTCGGCGGCTATCTCTCGCTGTTCGCGTTCTGGGGGGCGCTGATGACGGTCGCCCTCGGGTACCTCTCCGATCGAATCAAGGACAGGGTTAGGATCCTGCGGATCAGCGCAGCCTTCACGGCGGCCAGCCTGCTCGTGTGCGCCTTCGCAGTGAACGCAGGAAGCTATCTCACCGGGATGAGCGTCGCGAACTTCTGGCTGGCCGTCGTCCCCGCGTTCCTCTTCACGATGATGATCGACAGGACCGAGAGCAACAAGACGAAGGGGATGATGGTGCGAGAGTTCCTGCTCAACGCGGGCAGGATCGGCGGGGCTTCCTTGACCATCCTGCTCCTGCTCTTCGATTTCGACCTGTCCATCTCGATGCTCGTGGCGGCTGCTGCGATCGCGACGGTCGTCGCGGTCAAGTGACGGACTACGGCACGATGCTGAACGTTTCGAACTCGCCCTTGTACTCCGAGAACTCGGCTCTTTTCGACCTCACCTGTGCGTAAGGCTGTCTCGTCGCGCACCAGTCTATGGCCTGCCTTACCGTCTCCTCCTCCCCTTCGAACACCGCCTCCACTCTCCCGTCCGCCGTGTTCCTGACCCAGCCAGTCAGACCTAGCTTCTCGGCGCAACGCTGAGTGTTGGCCCTGAAGAAGACTCCTTGGACAAGCCCTTCGAAAAGAACGTGCGCCCGCGCTTTCATAGACGGCGGATGCCCGTCCGCTCGCAAGAAGATTCCTCTGGTTCTGTAAATCCTCGGGTGGTGGTCCTTAGGACCACCCCCTCGTGACCACTCGCTCCATCCGGTTCAGGCCCTACGCCCCTCGCGGGGCGCAGAGGGCCGTCATCACGTCATGCTGGAGCGCGCCGGGGTCGAACCGTAGACCCCCCCTGCCATCATGTTGAAGACGGCTGTGCGCAGCGGGCCCGTGCCTCCCGACGATGCCTGGACAGGTTCGTCGGGGCAGAAACGGGTGCACGCGCCCATTCGGGAATATCGATTCATCCCACATGTCGAGCGCGATCCGCTGCTGTTCCCCGAGCCGATCATCTCGGCCCGTGTATGTGCCTTGACTGGCATCAGGCAGTCAACGATGCAACGGGTTCTTGATGGTTGGTGCTACGTGTAACACCCGAGTTTAGACAGAACGGGCCAGTACGAAGATATTTATACCCACACTACGATTTTATAATGCGCGCCGCGTGCGCGCGGGATGCACGATTAGCGGCACCTCGGGTGCCTCTCATCCAACCCCTCACAGAAGGTGACCCGGAATGATGAAATCGCTTGTGGAGGACGCGCTTGCAAGGGAACAGCCCGCCGGAGCGGCGGCAGACACCATGGCCTACGGCCCGGACCAGCGTGTGGACGCTGAGCTGGAACAGATACTACGTGGTCTGAAGACCAACATCAAGATCATCGGCGTCGGAGGCGGCGGCACGAACACCGTGGCGCGGATCTATGATGAAGGGGTCGTCGGGGCGGAGCTGTACGCGGCCAACACGGACGCGCAGCACCTGCTGGTCCTGAGGGCGCCTCACAAGCTGCTGCTCGGAAGGAGGGTCACCAGAGGACTCGGAGCCGGCGCGCTCCCGCAGATAGGCGAGGAGGCCGCGAGGGAGGCCGAGGAAGAGCTGAAGAAGATACTCGTCGACACTCACATCTGCTTCGTGACATGCGGCCTCGGAGGAGGCACGGGCACTGGCGGCGCGGCGGTCGTCGCGAGGATCGCCAAGGAGATGGGCGCGCTGACGATCGCGGTCGCGACGCTCCCGTTCAAGGGCGAGGGGAAGATGAGGATGGAGAACGCGGAGTGGGGCCTTGAGAGGCTCAGGGACGCCGCGGACACCGTCATCGTGATCCCGAACGACAAGCTGCTCGAGGTCGTTCCGAGACTCTCACTGAACGCTGCGTTCAAGGTCGCGGATGAGGTCCTGATGAGGTCGATCAAGGGCCTGACAGAGGTCATCACCAGGCCTGGGCTGGTCAACCTGGACTTCAACGATGTCAAGACGATCATGAAGGGCGCGGGCGTCGCGATGATAGGCCTTGGAGAATCGGATGCCCCCGGCGACGAGAGGATCCAGGAGGCCATCGAACAGGCCGTGAACTCGCCGCTGCTCGAGGTGGACATCAGCGAGGCCAACGGGGTGCTCGTGTACGTCATCGGAGGCACGGACATGACCATATCAGAGGCGGAGAGGGCCGCGGAGGAGATCCAGGCGAGGGTCGGTCAGAACGCCAGGATTATCTGGGGCGCAGCCGTGGACCCGGCGATGGACAAGACCGTCAGGGTCATGATCGTGGCGACGGGCGTGAGGTCGAAGCAGATACTAGGGAAGCCAAGCAGCGAGAAGAGGTACAAGGGCGTCGGCGGGGTGGATTTGGTCCGCTGACCGCCCTGAGCCTGCTCCGAAACGTTTAAGAGACCTAATCAGCTACGGTGGAACCAATCGGCGAGCTTGGCTCGCCGCTATACTTTGTCACGTTATCGCACGTGCGGAGACCACGGAGGCTCGAGATGAAGTCCCTCGTCGAAGGCGCACTCACCACGGCCGAGCAGGAACAGGAGAAGAGACCCGAGGGTCTGAGGCCATTCACGGCCGAGGACGAAGAACTGCAGAATATACTTCTGGGTCTGAAGACCAACATCAAGATCATAGGTTGCGGAGGCGGCGGTTCCAATACCATCAACAGGCTGGCTGAGGCCGGCATCGTCGGGGCGGAGCTGTACGCGGCCAACACGGACGCGCAGCACCTGCTGATGACGAGGGCTCCGCACAAGATACTCCTCGGAAGAAGGGTCACCAGAGGCCTGGGCGCAGGCGCGCTCCCACAGGTGGGCGAGGAAGCCGCGAGGGAGGCCGAAGAGGAGATCAAGAAGGCGCTCGACCAGTCCGACATCGTGTTCGTCACATGCGGGCTCGGGGGCGGCACTGGCACGGGCTCCGCGCCGTTCGTCGCGCAGATAGCAAAGGAGAGGGGCGCGCTGACGATCGCGATATGCACATACCCGTTCGCAGCCGAAGGGGCCGTACGCGCGGAGAACGCCGAGTGGGGCCTCGAGAAGCTGAGGAACGTCGCCGACACGGTCATAGTGATACCGAACGACAAGCTGATAGAGCTCGTACCCAAGCTGTCCCTGAACGCCGCGTTCAAGGTCGCGGACGAGGTCCTGATGAGGTCGATCAAGGGGATAACCGAGATTGTCACCAAACCGGGCCTGGTCAACCTGGACTTCAACGACATCAAGACGATCATGAAGTCCGGAGGCGTCGCAATGATTGGCCTGGGAGAGTCGGACGACGACGACAGGGCGGTCGCGGCGGTCACGGAGGCCATCAACTCTCCGCTGATCGAGCTGGACATCAGCGAGGCCACGGCGGCGCTGGTGAACGTCACCGGCGGGCCGGACATGACCGTCACGGAGGCCGAGCAGGTCGCCGAGGTCATACAGTCCAAGATCAGCCCCGGCGCGAGGATCATCTGGGGCGCCGCGATTGACGAGACCCTCGAGCGCACGATCAGGGTCATGGTAGTGATCACTGGGGTCAAGTCCAGGCACATCCTGGGCCCGAAGAAGGGCAAGGAGCTCGGACTGGACTTCATCAAGTAGTTGAACGTTCAAGGAAAGGAAGCAGAATGGCAGACATATTGGACAAGTCCTGGGAACTCCAAAGGAAGATCGAGGAGAAGACCAAGCACGTGGGCAAGGGCAAGTACGGCCGAGTCTTGAAGATGGCCCGGAAGCCTACGAGTGACGAGTACATCAAGACCGCGCAGATCACCTCCATCGGCCTGATGTTGATCGGAGGGCTCGGGTTCCTGATATACTGGCTGTTCCAGTATGGCTCGGGCATGATTACGAAGGCGTTCAGCTGAACGTTTCATGATCAGATGAATGAACATGAGAAATGAGGGATCGTTTTGGGACTGTTTGACCTAGGGCCGAAGAAGCAAGAACCGAAGAAGGACGCGCAGGCTCCGCAGGTGGGAGCGAAGGCTCTGCAGTTCATGATTCAAGGCGAGACCAAGCGCATGATCGCCTCGGGGGACGCAGCCGAGTTCGAGATGACCCTGAATGTTCCGGAAGATGGGCAGGCGCACCAGGTCGCGGTCAAGGTCGACACCATATTCTCGGCGACCGAGGAGGGAGCTCCCGAGTGGTTCGTGAAGCTCTACGACCCCGTCGGTGTCGTTTGGGAGAACACGCCGTCCGCGGACCAGACCAGCGAGCGCGTGTTCGACGTCATGCCCGGCCACGAGAAGACCTTCACGCTCAAGATCACATCGCCCACGGGCGCGAGGTACGGCGACAAGATCACCGTGCTCATCAACTCGTTCCTGAAGGAGAACCCGAGCGTCGCGGACGTCGCGACCCTGCAGGCGACCGCCAGGCAGTCGGTGCTCGCGGTGAAGACCTCGATAGGCCACGAGAAGACCGTGGCCGACTCGATCGCCTCAAGAGCGAAGCCTAAGCCCATAGGCGTTTTCGCGATCCTGTCCCCTGCGACGATCAGGGGTTACGTGTTCGTCGAGGCGATGAACACGGACACCCTGAGGGACGTCGTGAAGGGCGTCAGGAGGACCAGGGGCATAGTCAAGGGAGAGACCTCGTTCGCGGAGATAGAGCACTTCCTGACGCCGAAGCCCATCGTGTCCGGCATCATCGAGGGGGACATCGTGGAGCTCATCGCCGGGCCGTTCAAGGGCGAGAAGGCCAGGGTGCAGAAGATAGACGAGAGCAAGGAAGAGATCACGGTCGAACTGTTCGAGGCGATGGTCCCGATACCTGTGACAATCAGAGGGGACCACGTCAGAGTACTTGAGAAGGAGAGATGAACACAATGACAGACAAGCTCGAAGTCCTGGTGGACGGCGGAAAGGCGACCGCGGGCCCGCCGCTCGGTCCGGCGCTCGGCCCGATGGGAGTGAACGTCATCCAGGTCGTGAACGCGATCAACGAGAAGACGAAGGCGTTCGCGGGAATGAAGGTGCCAGTAACGCTGCTGGTCGACCCGAAGAACAAGTCGTTCGAGATCAAGGTGGGCACGCCGCCTACGACCGCGCTCATCATGAAGGAGCTGGGCGTGGAGAAGGGCAGCGGGAGCCCGAAGAGCACCAAGGTTGGCAACCTGAAGGTCGAGCAGGCGCTCAAGATCGCCGAGATGAAGAAGGACTCGATGCTCGGGAAGACGAAGAAGGAGAGGGTCAAGGAGGTCTGCGGCGCCTGCGTGTCGATGGGCGTGACCGTAGACGGCAAGGACCCCAAGGTCGTCATCAAGGAGATCGAGGCCGGCGGATACAAGGGAGTGTTCTAGGCCCTGTTCCGCATCGCCCTAGGATGCGCAATCTCACAATGACGCTGGGCGCTGTGCCCTGGCGAGCTTTAGCCTTACGGCTTCGCACGCAATCGTTATGACGTCCATCGTCGGCGCCGCCGGCGGGCAGTAGGCCGTCTCCAGCTTCGCGAGGTCGTGGACCGTCATCCCGGCCTGTATCGCCACCGCGTACGCGTTCACGCGCATGTGCACCCTTTCCTCGCCCACGATCTGCGCCCCGAGTATCCTCCCGTCGGCGGGGTGAGCGAGCACCTTGACGAATATCTCCTTCCTGCCAGGGTAGTAATCCGGAAGGGTGAACCCTCTGACCTTCCCGACGACCGGCTTGATTCCCGATGCCTCGAGCTGGGCGGTCGTAGGTCCGACAGCCGCGACCTGACATCCGAAGGGCTCCGTGGCCCTGGTCTGTAGAAACCCTTTGGGCAGCCGCTCGTCGCCTCCGGCGGCGTTGACACCGGCGACCATCGCCATCTTGACGGCGATAGTCCCCAGGCCGCTCACCGTGGGCTTCCCGGTCACAATCTCAGGGTACTCCGTGCAGTCCCCGACTGCGAACACACCTGGAACGCACGTCTCGCACCTGTCGTTCACGACTATCTGCTTGGTCGCACCGACGCTGCACCCGATCTGCTTGGCGAGCTCGGTCTCCCCGCGCTGTCCCGTGGCGACCACGATCAGGTCGGCGTAGAACTCCCGCTCCTCGCCTGTCTTCCTGTCCTTGGCGACGACCCCGTTCGCCCTGTCCTCCCCCAGCAGCTCGGTGACCTGGTACTCGGTGAACATCTTGACCCCGTGCTTGGCTATGGCATCGGCCATCATCTGGGCCATGTCGTCGTCCACCATCGCGAGTATGCAGTTCGGCAGGTACTCGATGATCGTGACCTTGCACCCTCTGATCATCAGGGCCTCGGCCACCTCCAGTCCCACGAGCCCGGCACCGACGACCACCGCGCGCTTCCCCTTGTATCCGAGCGACTGTATCCCGCGCGCGTCGTCGATGGTGCGGAGAACGAACACGCCGGTCTTCAGCTCGCCCGGCCTCCCGCCCTCCTTGGCCACACCCTTGATCGGGGGCACGGAGGCCTTCGCGCCAGTCGCGAGCACGAGGGTGTCGTACAGGAACTCGTGCTTCCTGCCATCCGACGATTCGGCGTGGACCGCCTTCTTCTCCTGGTCGACCTTGGTCACGCTCGTCCCCAGGAGCAGGCCGATCCTGCTCTTCTTCAGGCGCTCCTCGGGTGCCTCGATGAGGTTGGTCAGCTCTGGTATGATTCCGGATATGCCGTACGGGAGGCCGCATCTCGAGTACTGCGGGTAGGTCTCCCGCTCTATCATGACTATCTCCGCGTTCCTGTCCGTCTTCCTGGCGAACTGGGCAGCAGTCCCTCCGCCGCAACCGGCCCCTACGATGACCATCCTCCTGACCAAACACCCCACTCTCCGAGCGCGGCCACGAATCTACTCGCATCGGTTAAGTAGTTTCCATGCCTTGGGCCCTCCCGGGCCTTTGCGACAGCCGAACCGATGTGCCAGGCATCCGTCCGGCGGTTACAAAAGACTTATAAACCCTTTCTGCATTCGCTGACCTCCCTAGGCATGTAGGAGAGCCACAAGCTCGCATGTACTACATCGGAGGGATCACATTGGTAGACCAACACCTCGTCGACATCGTGAAGAAGCTTCAAGCCGAGTCGAAGCAGAGGAAGTTTTTGGAGTCAGTCGAACTGGCTGTCAATCTCAAGGACATCGACCTTTCGAATCCGAAGAACCGGATACAGGAGGAGTTCGTCCTCCCGCACGGCCGCGGCAGGCCCGTCAAGGTCGGCCTGTTCGGCGGTTCCGAGATGGCCGTGAAAGCGAAGGGCGTCGCCGACGTCATAGTGCTCCCTGAGGAGCTCGAGGAGCTCGCGAAGGACAAGACGAAGGCGAAGAAGTTCGCGAGGACCGGGGACTTCTTCCTCGCGGAGGCGCCCCTGATGCCCATGATCGGTAAGAGGCTCGGTGTCGTGCTTGCCCCGAGGGGCAAGATGCCGAAGCCCATCCCGCCGGGCTCGGACCCGAAGGTGGCCATAGAGAAGCTCAGGTCGAGCATCTCCGTGAGGACCAGGGACAAGAAGACCTTCCACATGCCGATCGGGACGAAGGAGATGCCTCCCGAGAAGCTGGCGGAGAACCTCGACGCGGTCCTCAAGAGACTGATATCCAAGCTCGACAGGGGCAAGATGAACATCCAGTCGGCCTACATCAAGACCACGATGGGGCCTTCATTCAAGGTGATGTGAGATGACGGCGCATGTAGCATCCTGGAAGAAGGACGCGGTGGCCGAGCTCGTCACCCGCATGAGCAAATGCAAGGTCATCGGAGTCATAGACGTCAGGGGAGTCCCCGCGCCCGCCTTCCAGACCATGAGGACGAACCTCAGGGGGAAGGCGGACATCGTCATGCTCAAGAACACTCTCCTGAAGCTCGCGATCAAGCAGGTCTCTAAGAACCGCAAGGGCATGGAGAAGCTGGTCGACCAGGTGGACGGCCAGTGTGCGATCGTGACATCCGAACTCAACCCGTTCAAGCTCTTCAAGCAACTCGATTCGACGAAGACCAAGATGCCGGCCAGGGGCGGGGAGACCGCGCCTGACGACATCGAAATCAAGGCGGGCGACACGCCGTTCAAGCCCGGCCCGGTCGTCGGCGAACTCCAGAAAGCCGGCCTGCCCGCTGCGATAGAGCAGGGCAAGGTCGTGATCAAGAAGGACAAGGTCCTGGTCAAGAAGGGAGACAGGATCCCGAGGGAGGTCGCGCTCGTGCTCTCGAAGCTGGAGATATTCCCGCTCACGGTGGGGCTCAACCTGCACGCTGCGTTCGAGGACGGCATGCTGTACAACAAGGACGTCCTGGCGGTTGACGATGCCGAGTACCTCGGCAGGATCCAGAGGGCCGCGTCCGGCGCCATGAACCTGTCCGTGTTCATCGCATTCCCGACGAAGCAGTCGATCAGGCTGCTGGTGTCGAAGGCGCACATGAACGCGATCAACCTCGCCGTCAACGGCGATATCGCCAACGAGGAGACGATCAAGATCATGCTCTCGAAAGCGAATGTTCAGATGCTCTCTCTGGCGTCTAAAGTGCCGGCCGCACTCGACGACGAACTGAAGAGCGCACTGAGCAACGTCCCGAAGCCCTCGCAGGGCCCGAAGGGCGGAGAGGGCAAGAAGGAAGAGAAGAAAGAGGAGAAGAAGGAAGAGAAGGTCTCCGAGGAAGAGGCTGCGGCCGGCCTGGGAGCACTGTTCGGATAATCAATCAAAGGAGGCAGAAGAATGGAATATGTGTACAGCGCGATGGTCCTGCATGCGGCCAAGAAGCCCATAAACGAGGAGAGCATCACGAACGTCCTGAAAGCAGCCGGCGTCCAAGCGGATGCCGCCCGTGTCAAGGCGCTCACTGCTGCCCTCGAAGGCGTCGACATCGACGAGGCGATCGCGACCGCGGTCGCAGCGCCAGTGGCAGCCGCCGTGGCAGCCGGACCCGCCGAGAAGAAGGAAGAGAAGAAAGAGGAGAAGGAAGAGAAGGGAGTCTCGGAGGCGGAGGCCGCGGCCGGTCTCAGCGCGCTCTTCGGTTGACCACACGTCCTCTTTTTTCAAACCTCTTCCCGTCGGATATCTTTGGAATGAGCACCGAGGCAGATGACCCGGTCATAAGACGAGTGAGAAGGTCACGGCCCGAGCGGCAGCGATGCGGGTGCGATACCAGAGGCGCATGGCGTTTGCACGGCGTGATTGTCATAATCTGACATCACAATAGACGAGATACTGTTCATACCAAGCCCGATTATGACATTCTCTTATGACAATCGAACACTACGACCTTCACCAGTTCAAGCCGAAAGGATATCCCGTCCGTCACAAGAGGAAGGTTCCCTTCGATCCGAAGATAGAATCGCCCCGTGATTTCGCTCGGAGGGCCAGAAGGATCAAGGAACTGGACCTCGAACTCGACAGGTTCGTGCTCAGCGAGAAGGACTACCTCGACCTGGTGATCGACGCATATTCCTCGAACGTGCATTGGTCCACGAAAATCGAGGGGAACCCGCTCTCCGAGGCGGAGGTCAGGACGGTAACGACGTCCACATTCAGAGGGCAGTTCGACGAGAAGACACCAGGACCTAGGCAGGAGATTGTGAACCATCTCGTGTGCCTCGTGTTCCCCGAGGAGTTCCACCTCCCGTGGGACGATGAACTCGTGCGGCGTGTCCACAGGTGTCTCCTGAAGGGCGTCGTGCGCGGATGGAAGCCGGGGACGTACCGGACCGAAAGGGCGTCTATCCAGAGCAGCGAGGGACAGGAGCTGTTCGTGCCAGCACCTCCGACCAGTGTCGCGGAGGAGATGCTGTCCCTCCTGGATTGGGTGAACCGGTGCGCACCCGCGTACGACCCAGTCGTGGCTGCTACCGTGATGTTCCACGAGTTCGAGAGCATACACCCGTTCAGGGAAGGCGACGGCCGGGTGGGCCGGTCCCTCTTCCACCTCTTCCTGCAGAACTCGGGGCTGCACTACTCCCATCTCTGCAAGATCGACCGCGACCTGCTCTCGCAAGGAGAACTGTACTACCAGCTGCTGGCTTACACCGACGACACCGGTTCGTACCTGGAGCTGGTGGACCTCGTGTCCGAGTCCGTACTGAAGAGCTACGAGGACGCACACAGGCTCCTCTCGGAGAAAGACCTGCTCAGCTCGGACTTGGACGAGGCTGCGAAGAGGCTCTTGAGAATGGCCAGGCGCAATGCGGCGTGGTTCTCCGTGGCCGAAGCGACGGGCAGGGTAGGGAGCGTTGGCGAGCAGACCGTGAGGAAAAGACTGAATCAGCTTGAGGAGATCGGGGCGCTGGAGAAGAAGGGCAGAACGAAGTCCTGCAGGTTCAGGATGAGCAGACCCCTTGCGGATATCAGGGAACGCTTACAGCCGCTTCGGGACAAGGCGTTGCAGGGTCGGTAAGACCCAGAGCGGATTGGAGATCACTGGTTCTGCTCCAGCATCTTCCCTACTTCCTTCTCGAGCAAAGAGACGAGCTCCTGCCCGATCTCCTTCCGCAGCTCGGGAGGGACCATTGAAATGCCGAGCTTCGCGCCGCACTTGCCTATCTTCAGAACGGCGAAGGCCTCGTGCAGCTTGGCATCTATGAGCTCCTGGACGGCGGCACGCAGCTCCTTCCTGAGCTCCGGGTCTGCATCCAGTTTCTCCCGGATGTGCCTCTTGACCTCGTCTTTGACGAGGTCCTGGACGGCCTCTATGAGCAAGGTCTCCGAGTTCAGCATGGACTTCGTGCTCTTCAGAACGGAACTGATGATATCTTCCTCTGGCGCCATCCTCTCACCCGGGCATCGACCGCAGTCGGAGGATAAATCGTTTGTCCCGCGGGCACGAATTTCGGGGACGCCTTGCATATCCATTAAAATACGCCCAAGTAGATAGCCAGCCCCGCACCCAGGCTGAGCAAGATGTGGGACACCATAGGTAAGAGCGTCTTCAAGGACCAGCGCACACTGTCTTTCGACTACGTGCCCCAGAAACTGGTCCACAGGGACGTCCAGATGAAGAGGCTGGCCATGATCTACAGGCCAGTGGCCGAGTCGAACGTATCGCAGAACGCAGTCCTGATAGGCAGCGTGGGCACAGGCAAAACCGCCATCGCCAAGAGGTTCTGCATGGACCTCAAGGAGTTCGGCGAGAAGCAGCAGAAGGCCATAGACTGGACCCTGGTGAACTGCAGGCATAGGAACAGCGAGTCCGCGGTCGTTCTCCAGATAGTCAACCACTTCCAGCCCAACTTCCCCGACAGGGGCTTCTCGATCACGGAGATGCTGAGGGTCCTCAGGAAGGACCTCGAGAAGCGCAAGATGCACCTGGTCGTCGTGCTCGACGAGGCGGACGTGCTCCTGAAGAAGGCCGGCCCGGACATCATATACAAGCTCACGAGGTTCGGCGAGGAGAAGGTCGACAGCAAGGAGCTGGTCTCCGTCATACTCGTGTCCCAGAAGAACGTGTTCGACTTGCTGGACAGTGCCTCAGCGAGCACGTTCAAGCGGACGAACCTGGTCGAGTTCGGCAAGTACTCGTGCGCGGAGCTGAGGGACATCGTGGATCAGAGGGCCCAGCTCGCGCTCCACGAGGGTGCGATCGACGCCGACCCCATCGACCTCATAGCCGAGGTGTCGACCGAGTGGGGGGACGCAAGGTTCGCGATCGAGATCCTGGAGAAGGCTGGCATGCTCGCGGACGAGGAGGGCGCAGGGAATGTCACCGTCGAGCACGTCCGGGGCGCCAAGGCGGAGGCTTACAGTTCGATAACCGAATCGAAGCTGATCGGGCTGGACAAGCACCAGAAGCTGGTGCTCCTGGCCATCGCCAGGGCCTCGAAGGGGAAGGCGTATATAACGACCAAGGACGCCGAGTCGGGCTACGCGGTCGCGTGCGAGGAGTACGACGAGAAGTCCCGGGCGCACACTGCATTCTGGGGTCTCATGAAGGATCTGGACACGCTCGGGGTGGTCAGCGCCAAGAAGAGCGGGCCCGGCATCTCCGGCAAGACCACAGTTATAACACTTTTGGATATCCCGGCGAAGGTCCTCGAAAGCAAGGTTTTGCAGATGCTGGATGCGGGGATTTGAGCATACCCCCGCTTATATGGCTTCCTGACTGAAAAGCAACCTATTTATACAGCGGGGCCAGTGTCCTCTCAATCAGGGGGAATGCGCACGAACAAGGACGAGAAACCAGCCCTTGACCTGATAAGGCCCGAAGAGGGCCTGTGTTATGTCATCCGGGAGCGCAAGCCCTTCCTCGCGTACAAGCTTTTCGAGAGCCTGCTCGCGGAGGCGGTGCCCGGCCTGTGCGTGACCCGCCAGTTCCCCGACAAGGTCCGGGAAGGGTTCGAGCTCAAGGACACGCGCGTGCTATGGCTCAGCCACACCCCGGGCAAGGACCACCACAACCCGACCAGCATAGGCACGCTCGCCACGATCATCTCGTCGTTCATCGAGAGGTACGACAGGTGCGTCGTACTCATAGACGGGCTCGAGTACCTCGTCATAAACAACGGCTTCCAGCAGGTGCTCAGGTTCGCGGAGCACATCAACGAGCAGGTCATGCAGAGCCGCTCGACCGTGCTCACGCCGATCAGCCCGAACGCCTTCAGCGAGAAGGAGCTCGCCCTGCTCGAGAGGAACGTCGAGGTCATAGAGGCTCCGACGCTCAGCCTGGGTCTCGAGAAGGACATGATGAGCCTGATCGACCAGTACAGATGATGGTCGCGTCCGACCCTCTCGACCACGCTTCTTAAGGGGTAATTGCCTAAAGCTTTAGGACAGAAAAACGCATGCGGCCTGCATGCACAAGACTCCGATGCGCGACCAACACGCGGCCCTCGGGGCAAAGATGGTTTTCTTCGCCGGCTGGGACATGCCCATCCAGTACACAACGATCATCGACGAGCACATGGCCGTCAGGACCCATTCCGGCGCGTTCGACGTGTCCCACATGGGTGATTTCATCATAAGGGGCAGGGAAGCGGGGGCGCTGATGAACACCCTCATGACGAACGATGTGAGGTCAGCGCCCGTCGGGAGGTGCGTCTACTGCCACATACTGGACGACCGGGGCAGGATCCTGGACGACACGATCGTCACCCCGCTCGGCAAGGATGAGTACTTCATGGTGCCCAACGCGGCCACGACCGGGAAGATCAGGAAATGGGTCGAGCAGCACCTCCGGGGCGAGGAGCTCGTGGACGTGTCCATGGACCTCGCGGCGATAGCCGTCCAGGGACCGACCGCGAAGGACGTCCTCGCACGGCTCACATCGGTCGACCTCAGCCCTCTCAAGTTCTTCTGGGGACAGTTCGTGAACCTGGACAAGGTCCCCGCGGCCCCTTCGGCCCCCTCGACCGTCCTTCTCAAGGGCAGGAGGCCGGTGAACGCGGGGGGCAGAGGCATCGCGGCCTTCCTATCCAGGACTGGGTACACGGGCGAGGACGGGTTCGAGATCATCGTGGAGAACGCGGACGCTCCGGCCGTTTGGAGCGCGGTGATCGAGCGGGGGAAGGAGTTCGGGCTCAAGCCGATCGGGCTCGGGGCCAGGGACACACTCAGGCTCGAGAAGTCCCTGCTGCTCTCGGGCACGGATTTCGACGGCACCCAGACCTCGCTCCAGACCGGCCCCGGCTGGGTCGTGGACTGGAACCACGAGTTCATCGGCAAGAAGGCGCTCGAGGAGCAGCGGGCGGCCGGAGGATACAACAGGCTCGTGTGCATGGCCGCGAAGGACAAGGGGATACCCAGGCACGGGTACGACATCGAGCGGGACGGCGCCAAGGTCGGCACGGTCACGAGCGGCACGATGTCCCCGGTCCTGAAGAAGGGCATCGCGATGGGGTACGTGCCCCTCGAGATGGCCAAGGCGGGCACCGAGGTGCAGATAAAGGTCAGAGACACGCTCGTGGCGGCGGAGGTCGTGAAGCCGCCTTTCGTCAGGAGGAGTTGAATTGAGGAAGGAGTTGGAGGAACTGATCAAGGTGCCCGGCGTCTCCGGGTTCGAGGAGGATGTGCGGGAGTTCATCAGGGGCAAGGTAGAGGCGATGGGGGTCAAGACCCGCGAGGACAACATAGGCAACCTGATCGCGGTGGTCGGGGACTCTGGACCAAGCGTGGTCTTCGTCGCACACATGGATGAGCTCGGACTCATAGTCACCAAGATCGAGAAGGACGGCTCGCTCAGGATAAGGAAGGCGGGAGGTATAGACGACCGCTCGCTGGTCGGGCGCGTCATGGAGGTCAAGACCCGGAAGGGCATCGTGACGGGAGTGCTCGGGCTGAAGCCTCCGCACCTGATGACCGAGAACGACGACAGGAAGAAGGTCGTCAGCTGGGAGGATGTCAGGGTCGATGTCGGGACGAGGTCGAAGGCCGAGACCGAGAAGCTGGGCATCAGGGTCCTCGACCCGATGGTCTGGAAGAAGGACATATCATACATCGGCTCCGACCTCATATGCGCGCGGGGCGTGGACGACAGGGCAGGGTGCGCCGTGCTCATCGACGCGCTCGGGAAGCTGAAGGACAAGAAGCTGCCGATCAGGCTGATATTCGTGTGGAGCGTCCAGGAGGAGATAGGGCTCAGGGGCGCCACGGTCATAGGCGCGACCATGAAGCCCGACTACGTCTTCGCGATAGACACGATGACCACGACCGACGGGCCGATGCAGGGGGAGACCTACGAGAGGGTCCCGCTCGGGGACGGGCCGGCGCTGCGCATGTTCGACAGCCTGGCCGTCGCGTCGCCCAAGCTCAGGAAGATGCTAGAGGAGGTCGCAGCTGCGAACAGGATACCGCTCCAGTACGGCACCGCCGGAGGGTCGACGGACGCCGCCGCCATACAGGACCACGGCGCGCTCATGATGCCCATCGGCATACCGATGCGGTACACGCACTCGCCGACCGAATGCGCGAGCATCAGGGACATCGAGAACACCGCCAGGCTCGTGATCAAGGCGGCCGAGCGCATAGCGAAGGATTCCAAGAAAAGGTGAACCTGTGCTGGCCAAGGCGGAGCGGATACTCACCGACCTAGTCCTGATGAGAAGCACGTCCGAGGACGATGTCGGACCGATCGTGGACCACGTCTCGCAGAAGCTCAAGAAGCTCGGGCTCGAGCTGAGGTACCATGGGGTCAAGGAGCGCCCTGCGATAGTGGCGCAGCACAAGACCGGCGGCGTCCTGCTGTCCGGGCACCTAGACACGGTCCCTTCCGGGACCGGGTGGACGCACGCGCCCGCGGAGGTCGTCGGCGGCGTGATGTACGGCAGGGGCACGTGCGACATGAAGGGCGGCTGCGCGGCGATGCTGCTTGCGGCTGAGAAGCTGGTGCTGGCAGATGTGCCCTTTTCGCTGCTATTCACGACCGACGAGGAGACCACTATGGAGGGAGCGAAGGACGCGGCGAAGGACAGGGCCGTCGCATCCTCGCCCGCGGTGCTCATCACGGAGCCGAGCAACTTCGACATAGTCGTCAAGGAGAAGGGACTGCTCCAGTTCTCCATCGCAACCAAAGGCAAGGCAGCCCACGCGAGCATGCCGCACCTCGGCGACAACGCAATCACCAGGATGGTCGACATCATCCACCGGCTGGGCGACCTGCAGGCGATTCCATCGGACCCGACCAGCCAGATGACACTCTGCGTCAACACCATAAACGGGGGGACGAGGATCAATGTCATCCCGGACGAGTGCAAGGTCGAGATCGACGTCCGGTATCCACCGAACATGGACCTGCAGTCGGTGCTGGGACTCGTGAGGAATAGGCTGGGGGACGACAGCTACCAGCTCGATGTCCTCCACGCGCTGGACCCGGTGGAGACCGACCCCGCGGCCCATCCGGTGAGAGCGCTCAAGGACGTCCTGGGCGAGGGCGCCCGCGTGATATCCGTACCGTACGCCACTGAGATGGTCATGCTCAAGCCCAGCAACCCGATCGTGATTGTCTGCGGGCCCGGCGACCCGCAGGGGTGCCATATAGTGGACGAGAAGATCGAGCTGGCGCAGGTCGTCAAGGCCGCTGAGGTCTATTCGGAGTTCTGCTCGAGGATCGCAAAGGACTGAAGGCGTTCTCAACCCCGGCGCCTATGGATACACCCTGGCGACCGTGCGCGGGTATGCGATCGCATCGCGTATGTGATCGAGCTTGCAGACCCAGGTGACGATCCTCTCCATGCCCATACCGAAGCCGGAGTGCGGCACGGAGCCGTACTTCCTGAGGTCCATGTACCATCCGTAGTTCTCGGGGCCCTCGCCCTTCTCCGCCAGACGCTCCAGTATGAGCTTGTGGTCCGTCTCCCTCTCGCTCCCGCCGATGATCTCGCCGAAGCCTTCGGGGGCCAGGAGGTCCGTGTTCTTGTAGGTCCTGGGATCATCCTGGTTCTCCTTCATGTAGAACGGCTTCAGCTCCTTCGGGTAGTTGACGATGAACAACGGGATGTCCCTGTCCTTCGTGAGTTCCCGCTCCTCGACGGCGCCCAGGTCGGAGCCCCACATCACGTTCAGGCCCTTGCCCTGGAGGTAGTCCATGGCCTCCGCGTACTTCATGCGGTCGAATGGAGGCTCGATCTTCTTGAGAGTGGCGGGGTCCCGCTTCAGCATCTTGAGCTCGTCCGCGCACTCGTCGGCCGCGTTGTGGAGCATCGCGGTGAGAAGCTGCTCCTGCACCCCCATGTTCTCTTCGTTCGTCAGCCAGGCGGCCTCCATCTCGAGGTGCCAGAACTCCGCGAGGTGTCTGGGGGTCCTCGACTTCTCGGCCCTGAATGAGGGTGTGAGCGACCAGACCTTCTCGCAGGAGAAAATGAGCGATTCGAGGTAGAACTGAGCGCTCTGGGACAGGTACGCAATCCTGTCGAAGTACTTCACCTGGAACAACTGGGTGCTGTCCTCGGGCGCGACCCCGGTGATTATCGGGGGCGTGACCTCCGTGTACCCGTTCTCGTAGAACCACTCTCTGGCACCCCTGAGCAGGGCCGCCTTCGTCTTCATCACGGCGGTCTGCTCCCTGGACCTGATCCAGAGGTGTCTGAGGTCGAGCAGAAGCTCGGTGCTCTGGTATTCTGTGATTGGGAACGGCTCGGCGAGTCCGACCAGCTGGAACCTGGAGGCCCGTATCTCGAACCCTCCGGGCGCGCGCTTGTCCTCCGCCAAGGTCCCCTCGATCATGACCGACGATTCGATGCCGGCCTTGGTCGCGGATTCGAACTCGGCTTCGGGGACGCTGTCCTTCTTCACGGTCACCTGGACTATCCCCGTGGAGTCCCTGAGAACGGAGAATACAATCCCACCGCTGCTCCTGGTGCGGTAGATCCAACCCCTGACCTGTACGGCCTTGCCGACCATGTCCTGCGACAGGACCTGTCTGATGGCTAGCATCCAGATGCGGAAGACCCAGTGCGAATATAAGCCCTTCGGACGCTCGTGTCCTGTCAAGCCATCGGGTGTTACATGTAGTGCCAAGCCTCAAGATCCCCTGCCCTGTCCCTGTGACGATGCCAGATACGGCACACACACGGGCCGTCGATGTCGGCCCAGATGAAGGCAGCGGATCGCGCTCGACGTGTGGGAGAAAACCATATTCCCGAATGGGCGCGTACGCATCATTCGCCCCCTCGGTCAGGCCCATCCAGGCGCTGTCTGAAGGGGCGGGCCCGCTGCGACCAGCCGCCTGCGACAAGGCGGCAGGGGGCTTACGGTTCAGCCCCGGCGCGTCCCAGCATGACGTGATGATGGCCCTCTACGCCCCCGAGAGGGGCGCACGGCCGGAGCCGAATGGGACGAGTCCGCTGTCGAAGTGGTCCGAGGGATTACCACTCGACTCTTGACAGAACCGGACGCTCGGAGGGCAACGGACATATCGCTCCGTCGACGATACGCCCGATGTGAAGGTGCGCCTGGCGGAGCCCTCGGAACTGCCCCGAGTGATGGAAATTGAGCACGCGTGCTTCCGGAGCGAAAGGTTCAGCACGAACACCGTCAGGGCGTTCCTCGAGAGGGACGACGCGTTCGTCATCCTGGCGACCGTCGGAGACCGCGCCGTAGGGGCCGCGATGTGCATGTTCTCCACGAGGTGCGGGGAAGGGCGCATCGCTTCGATCGCGGTCATCCCCGAGTTCAGGCGGCGTGGGATAGGGGCGAGGCTGTTGGACGAGTGCGAGAAGAGGTTCCTCTCGAACGGGGCCACCAAGTTCGGACTCGAGGTCGAGACCAACAACGAACCCGCGACAAGCCTGTACGCGTCCCGAGGGTACGTCCTCAGGGGCATGGCGAAGAACTATTACTCGGACGGCCGGGACGCCTACTACATGGAGAAGGACGGCTCTCCTCCGAAGAGGAAGGTGAGGGTCAAGCCTTCCTGACCATCAGCCCGAGGGGCATCTTGTTGACCGTCCACTTCGTGCAATCCTGGGCGTCCTCCGCCTTCTTGATGCTCCGCGCGTGGGTCTCGGCCCTGATGTGGCTCCCGAAGGCGGAGAACACGGTGTCGAAATCGTGGTGCCCCGAGTACTCGATGTCGATTGGGTCCTCGAACGCCAGCTTCTGCTCCTTCCTCATGTGCTGGATCCTTCTGATGACCTCTCGCGTGAGACCTTCGAGCCTGAGCTTCTGGGAGATGTCGAGGGAAACGTACACGTGTGTGTCCGCGACCTGGGCGTGGGAATATCCCGTCTTCTCGCGCTCGGCGATGATGACGTCCTCCTCGTAGAGGTCGAATCCTCCGAGACGTATCCTGCCCTTCGACTTCAGATGTTTCGCCAGGTCGTTCCCGTCCATCTTCTCCAGGAGCTTGGAGACCTCGGCGGCGCCCTCCTTCAGCCTGGGCCCGAGTGTCCTCAGATTGGGGAGGACCGAGTACTCGACCATCCTCTCCCTGCTCTCGGCGCACTCGACCTGCTTGACGTTGAGCTCTTCTGAGAGCATCCTCTCGTACTTGCGCAGAATCCAGACCTTGTCTGGGCTGGAGGTCACGACGGCCGTCTCGAGAGGCTGCCTCAGCTTCACATCGACCTTCTGTCTCGCGAGGCGGCCTGCCTCGACGGCCTCCCGGACGCAGGCCATCTGCGCCTCCAGCGAACCGTCGATGGCGTCCTTGACCGCCGCGGGATAGGGCTCGAGGTGCACGCTCTCGAGAGGCCCCTTGAGGTTCCGGTACATCCAGTCCGAAAAGAACGGCGTCAGAGGGGCCATGACCCTGCACAGGGTCATGAGGCATTCGTGCAGGGTCCAGTGCGCGGAGAACCGGTCCTCGGGATCGTTCTCCTGCCAGAACCTCCTCCTCGACCTGCGGACGTACCAGTTGCTCAGGTCCTCGATGAACGACCTGACGGCGCGGACCGCGAGGTGCACCTCCATGGACTCGAACCCCTGCACGCACTCATCCACCGTGCCGTTCATCCTCGATACGATCCACCGGTCCAGGTCGTGTGTCCTGCTGGACCCGGCCTGGCCGCTGTATCCGTATGCGTTCGCGTTCGACGCGAAGAACGAGTAGACGTTCAGGAGTGTCGTGAGCGTTCCGACCATGTTCTTGCGCACGTTCTCCTGAGAGAACTGGACGGACTGCCAGACCGGGCTGCTGAGCAGGAACAGCCTCGACGCGTCCGCGCCGACGCTCGAAAACTCCTCGTCCCAGTAGACGATGTTCCCGCTGTCGGGCCTCATCTTCGAACCATGCTCGTCCAGGACGTTGCCCATGACCAGGACGGACTTGAACGCAGGGGCGTCGAACAGAAGGGTGCTGATCACGTGCTGGGTATAGAACCAGCCCCTGGTCTGGTCGACCGACTCGCTGATGAAATCGACCGACCTGTGCGTGTCGAACTCCTCCATGTTCTCGAACGGATAGTGATACTGCGCGAACGGGGCGCATCCAGAGTCGTACCAGCAATCGAGGACGTACTCCTCTCGCCTCATGGGGCCGCCGCAGTCGGGGCACTTCAGGACGATCGCGTCGACGTACGGCCGGTGCAGATCGACCGGTTCCGGGAGGGTACCTCCCGCGGCCTTCCGCAGCTCGTCGATGCTGCCCACGCAGAGCTCGTGGCCGTGCGCGCAACGCCAGATGGGCATGGGGGTGCCCCAGTACCTGGACCGGCTGATGGACCAATCCTTAGCGTCGGACAGGAAGTTACCGAACCTGCCCTCCTTGAACGATTCGGGGACCCATCTGATGTCGTTGTTGAGAGAGATCATCCTGTCCTTGGCGGCGGACGCGCGGATGAACCACGACTCGCGGGGCTTGTAGATCAGCGGGGAGTCGCACCTCCAGCAGAACGGGTACGAATGCTTCCACAGGCCCCATCTGAACAGGAGCCCGCGGGATTCCAGCATGCGCATGACCTCGGCGCTGGAATCGTGTGCGAGCCTGCCCGCGAGACCGGGGACGCTTGAAAGGAACCTGCCCGCGTCGTCCACGGGGTCGAAAAGCTCGACTCCCTCGGCCATGCCCAGCTCGAAATCGAGCGAGCCGTTGGCAGGGGATATCTGCATCGCGCCCGTGCCCTCATCCTTGGAGACCACGGACGAATGGACTATCCTGAAGGCTTTGCCCCCGGACATGCCGAGATCGAACAGCGGCTCGTACTCCTTACCGAGCAGGTCGCTCCCCGACATCCGCGACACCTGCCTAGCGCCCGGCAGCACGGCCTCGAGCCTGGCCTCGGACACGATCATGCGCTCGCCCGAGGATTCCGCGACCACGTATGTCTGATCCCTGTCGACCGCCACGAGGACGTTGCCGACGAGCGACCACGGGGTCGCGGTGTACACCAGGAGGCTCGCGTCCAGGCCTTTGATTCGCGCACGCGCGATGACGACCCGGTCCTCCGTCTCCCTGAACCCGAGCGCGACCTCGTGCGTGCTCAGGGTCGTGCCGCACCTCGGGCAGTAGGGGAGTACCTGGAACCCCCTGGTGACCAGCCCGTCCGAGTGCAGACGCTTCACCGACCACCAGACGCTCTCGATGTAGTCGTTGCTCATGGTTAGGTAGGCGTTCTCGAAATCCAGCCAATACCCGATCCGCTTGCTCATCTGCTCCCATTCTGCCTTGTACCTGACCACGCTCTCCCGGCAGAGGGCGTTGAACCTTTCCACGCCCACCGCCTCGATGTCCTTCTTGCTGTGGAGGCCGAGGGAGCGCTCGACCTCGAGCTCGACGGGCAGGCCGTGACAGTCCCAGCCGCCGATGTAGGGGACGACCTTGCGGCCGTTCATGACATGATACCGAAGGAACGCGTCCTTGACGGCGCGCGTGAGCGCGTGCCCTATGTGGGGGCGGCTGTTCGCTGTAGGAGGGCCTTCGCAGAACACCAGCGGCTCCCCGCCCCGCATCCGCTCCTTGACCTTCCCAAGGATGCCCTGGGCCTCCCACAGCCGGAGGATCTCCTCCTCCAGCTGGGGAAAGGTCTCGGCGGCGGGTTCCCGATAGTACTTCGTCATCGCAACAGACTCCTCCAGAGGGACTCCATCACAGACTCGGCATTGAAGGCTAGAATCAGCTAATGAGGATTATAAATGGCCGGCCTGCTGAGCTCATCGAAGGCAGCCTAGGACGGCGTCGATATTTAATGCTTGGTCGGAGAGGGAGCCAGTGCCCTGACATCCGGCCAGATGGCGACGAACAGAATTGTGCGTTCGAAGGGATTGACACGCATCCGTCGGAGGAAGTGAGCGCGTCAAGGAGAAACACGGAGCCGCCGCTCGCCAAGGCACGCGACGTACATCCCGATTGTGCATGCTGGCCAACCAGGGGCGGCCGCAAGCCATTTAAGAAAGGTCTATATAATAGAGGATGTATAGCGCGGCACCGTGCATCCATGGCCCAGGGGTGGCACCTGAGGCCGCATGGGGTGAACACGAATGGAAGAGCCCTTGTGCAACGTGGAATTTCTGAAGAGCAACGCTACCTTCGTGGCTAGAGTACAGAGCGACCTCGGAGGAGTGCGTGAGTACAGGAGCAACAGCTTGGAAGAAATCCTGGAGCAGGTGATTATAGATCTCCAGGAGGAATTCGAAGGGGCCCGCCTCTAGGGAGGCCGCGCTACACTCCGCATACCCGACTCTCTGAAGGTTCCGTTCGCCCGGATGCGTTCCCGACCACCACAAGACACAACTACGACTAACGGACTCCGGTCATTGGGGGATTTGAGATGGAAGAGAAGGACAAGAAGGAGTACGAAGAGGTCATATCGTCTTACTACGGGGATGAGCAGGTCGCGGCCCTGGTCACGTTCAAGATAGACACGAAGGGCTCCGACCAGGTCGCCCAGAAGATCGCCTCGTTCGACCATGTCGAGGACGTGTTCCTCGTCACGGGCGACACGGACATCATCGCCAAGGCCAGGTTCCCGAACTACGCCGCCCTGAAGAAGTTCATAGTGGACGACGTCGCGGACATCGACGGGGTCAAGGAGACCAGGACTTTCATGGTGGTCACGACCTTCAAGGAGAGAGGGGTCGTGAAGAAGGAGAGCGACGAGGAGCCGAAGAAGTGAACAGCTCGGAAGTACGGTTCATGAGATATGACAGGGGTGTTTGCAATGGATATGAACACGAGACTGAAGCAGATCATGGAGGTGCTCGACCAGCTAGCTGAGGACACGTCTGTCCCGAGGAACATAAGGAGAGGCGCGACGGAGGCCAAGGAGAGGCTCTCGAGGAAGGTAGAGGCCCTGGACGTCCGGAGCGCCAGCGCGATAATGATTTTGGACGAACTCGCCAACGACCCCAACATACCCCTGCACGGCAGGACCCTCATCTGGAACATCATAAGCCAGCTTGAGACGGTGAAGTGATACCGCACCAGCGCACACTTTAAATCGCTTCTCGGCCAATCAGCCCGACGAGCGGATGTAGTCTAGCGGTTAGGACTGAAGCTTCCCAAGCTTCAAGCCCGGGTTCGAATCCCGGCATCCGCACTCCACCAGATGCGGTCAGCCGATGCGAAGCACGCCCACATTCTTCTCTGGGTCGAGGATCCTAGCTGACCTGTGGCCCTCCAATCGCAGGAATCCTATCTCGTTGCTCATCCAGGCGCGCCCTGACAGGAGGTGCCCTCCGAAGGCTTTGTGATCCCTGTCCGCGACGGTCAGGTGCACGTGCACCCTGGGCTCCCCCTCGACGGACACGGAGCCCTGCATGGACAGCAGCTCGTGAGGCTCCTGGAACTTCTTCCTGATGTATCTGCCACTGTCGAAGTACCCAATCTCGAAATCGTGGATCATCCCTATTCCGAGAACCAGCATGAGCGTCGACCTCTCCGGAGCCACGGCCTTGGATATCGATTCCAGGATGTCCTCGTCGTGGTCCAGCCTCAGCATCAGCACGTTGCCTGCGCTCGCCCTCTCCATCGGTCTTCCCTCCGCGCTCGGAATCGCGCTAGGGGCAGATAATGGCACCCTGAGGAGGTGACCGCCGAAAAAGCCATGTCGGGGCAAGGCGTTCGCAATCGCGTACGACATGGCGAAGGAACCGAAGGACCGACTCAAGGCATGGCACGGGGAGGACTGGCACACCCCCAGGGGCAGGATGATACGGGATGTCGTGTACGCCATAGACACCGGGCTGATCACGACCGTGGCGTTCCTCGCGGGGGCGTCGGTCATCCTGAGCGACAACGAGAGGATACTGCTCGCTGGCGCCGCCCAGATCGTGGCCGGAGCCGTGGCCATCTTCTTCGGCGCGTTCATATCTACGAAGGCCCAGAAGGATTTCTTCGAGAACCAGATACAGCGGGAGAAGCAGGAGATCGAGATGCTCCCCGATAAGGAGACTCAGGAGATCAGGGAGATATTCCAGGAGTACGGGTTCGACAAGGACGAGCAGGAGGCGGCGGTGAAGCGCATAACCGCGAACAAGGAACTGTGGCTGAAGTTCATGGTCCAGGAGGAGATCGGCATCTCCCCGAACGCGATCGACGATCCGCTCACGATCGGGACGATATCGTCCCTCTCATTCCTGGTCGGCACGGTACCCGCGATCATGCCGTACGTGCTCATCCACGACCCGAGCCTGGCGCTGCTCGCGAGCGCCGTCTCGATAATGTCCTTCCTGTTCGTGCTCGGCGTGTTCAAGACGCGCCTGACGCGCATCCACTGGCTTCGGAGCGGCATCGAGACCCTGGCGATCGGCGGCATCTCCTGCGGGCTGGGGTTCCTGTTCGGAAGGATCGTCATCGCCCTCATCGGCTGAACGAGGACCTCAGGCCTTCTCGAAGACCTCTTTGATCTGTACCATGGCCCAGTCTATGTCTTCCTTCGTGATGACCAGTGGCGGCGCGAACCTGATGGTCTTCTCGTGGGTGTCCTTCGCAAGGATGCCCTTCTCCATCAACTTCTCGCAGATCGGCCGGACGGTCTCCTTCGGGCCGAGCCGGAACTCGACGCCTATCAGCAGGCCCTTCTGCCGTATCTCCTTGATCTTCCTGCAGTTGAGCTCCTTGATGCGCTTCACGAAGTACGCGCCCATCTCGTTCGCCCTGTCCGCGAGCTTCTCCTCTTCGAGGACATCTAGGGACGCCAGCGCGATCGCGCTCGCGAGCGGGTTCCCGCCGAACGTGCTCCCGTGGGAGCCCGGGGAGAAGACACTCATGATGGCCCTGGTCGATATAGCCGCCGAGACCGGGTAGAGGCCTCCGCCCAACGCCTTGCCCACGCACAGGATGTCAGGCTTGATGCCTTCGTGCATGTAGGCGAACATCTTGCCCGTCCTGCAGAAGCCAGTCTGGATCTCGTCCAGTATGAACAGGATGCCCTTCTCGTCGCACACCTTCCTGATCTCCTTCAGATAGCCGGGGGACGGGATGTTTATCCCCGCCTCGCCCTGGATGGGCTCGACGAGCATGCCAATCGTATTCTGGTTGATCGCCTTCCTCAGCGCAGGTATGTCGTTGTACGGGATCGTGACGAAGCCGGGCGTGAAAGGCCCGAAGCCTTTCTTCGAGTCGGGGTCGGACGAGAAGCTGATGATTGTGGTCGTGCGGCCGTGGAAGTTGTTCTCGCACACGATGATCTCACCCTCGTTCTCCGGGATGCCTTTCTTCATGTGCGCATAGCGCCTTGCCAGCTTGATCGACGTCTCGACGGCCTCGGCACCGGTGTTCATCGGAAGGGCCATCTCCAGCCCGCTGACCTCGCACAGCCTCTTCAGGAACAGGCCCATCTTGTCGTTCGAGAACGCCCTCGACGTGAGCGAGACGCTCTCGAGCTGGTCCTTCGCGGCCTTCACTATCTTCGGGTGTAGGTGCCCCTGGTTGATGGCGGAGTACGAGCTGAGCATGTCGAGGTACTTCTTCCCCTCGACGTCCCAGACCCAGACGCCCTTCGCCTTGGATATGACGACCGGCAGCGGGTGATAGTTGTGCGCGCCGTACTTCCCTTCTAGCTCGATGTAGTCCTTGGCCTTCACGTTCATCTACCTCTTTCCCGCCCGCCGACGGGCGGGCGTTCTCGTACATGGGCAATGCTCACGTCCTCAAAAAACGTTGCGGGCGACATCCGAAAGCGTATAGCGGCCCGTCAGCCGTCGCGAAGGGAAAGCAGGAGGGAGCTGGATATGATCGACCCCCACGCGAGGGCGACCAGCACCGCCATCGTCTCCGTGAACGGGTTCCCGCCTGTGGCCACCAACATCGCGCCGATGGCGAAGGACACGGAGGATGCGGTCACCCCGACCCTGCCGAGCGTCTTGGTCCTGTGGAACGCGACTGCGAGCACTCCGATGGCTGCGAGGAGCACCAGGAAGAACGAATAGGATATCGCCGTGTGCAGGTCCCCGTAGTCCTCCGTGAACACGCCTATGTTGAACAGGAGGATGCCCGAAAGGACCAGGAGCACCACCCCCGCGAGGGCGAACGGATCCTTGGGGATTGCCTTCCGGAGCCCGAGATAGGCGAAGAGCGTCATGGACGCGCCAGCCAGCATGAGCCCTGCGTTAAATGCCCATGCGCCGGGCCCGACCCCAAGGTCGCTCAGGTAGTTCTCGAAGAAGACATAGTCGGGATCCATGGCGACCGCCACGAGATAAAGCGGCACGAAGCACAGGACGGCTATCAGCCCGAAGGCGGGCCCAAGGGGGATCGGCAGGAATCTCATCAGGTCAGGTGAAAGGAGGTGCGGGAAGAAGAATCTGTTGCGACGTGAAGGGCAGCTGCCCGATCTCGCAACAGAACCTGATGAGAAAGTGGATAGGGAAGCACGAGAGCCGCCAGCCCTAGCTAACCAGGCCGATCAGAGCCGTGCCTCGCCCGGTACGGGTGCCGCACGGACCACGTTGTACACGGGCTTGGGCACATCTGGGAGAAGATCGTCCGATTGGTCGTCCATCCTGGGGGGCCTCGGGAAGTCGAACACCTTCTGAGGAGAGTCCGTGCCCTCCGAGTACAGCACCTTGAACGCCCACCTCATGGCGAACGCCACGAACGCGACGTATGCCGCCGCGGCGAGCAGGGATACCTGCCAGATGTATTCCCACGTCGAGACGATGAACAGCACCGACGCGACGGCGCCGAGCACCACGCTCGAGACCAGATTGACCACGACCCTCCTGTCGTTCGTGGCCACGCCTATGTTGGCGTAGTTCACGTGCCGGGCTATCTCGGAGACCTCGTACCTGACGGCGTAGTACAGGGCGGCCATGAAGGCGACCCCGACCAGTATCAGGAGCATGTGGAGGAGCGATTCGGTGAGCAATATGGACACGCAGACCATGGCGAACAATATCAGGAGCGTGCCTGTGAACCTCGCACCCTTGAACAGCTTGACAGAGGTCGGCATGACCGCCTTGCCGAGCGTGCGGGAGACGACCGCACCCGAGAACTTCAGGGACCTCGGGATCAGCCTGGACAGCGCGTTCGCGAACTTGGAGGAGTGCTTCACGAGGGCGGGCGTGATCGCGCTCATGCCGAAGCAGAACGCGCCCGCGAACGGGTTGAGCTGCGCCCCCATGGTCGCCCCTTGGACGTTGCTCCCGACGCTGGCATACAGGATCGACTCGACCCCTCTGCCGCACATGCTCGTGCCGATCGTAGTGGATGCCTTCGACGAGAAACCCATGAAGTACGAGATCGCGGACATCACGAAAGCCTCGTACAGGACCACGATGAGTATCGCGAGCAGGACGAGCCACATGACCGTGCCGAACATCGCGGGGTCGATCATCATGCCGAAAGCCGTGAAGAATATGGCGACGAAAGCGTCCTTGAACGATTCCAGCTTCGACTGGACCCTCAGGGAGACCTTGCTCTCGGCCAGTATCATCCCTATGAAGAACGCCCCGATTATCGGCGGGACGTTCATCAGCTGCGCGAGGCCAGAGGTCAGGAAGACGATCCCGAGCACGAACAGGATGAACAGCTCGTCGTTATCTATGCTGTTGAAGAACGCGACCACCCTAGGGACCGCGGCCATGGCGACCCAAACGAAGAACCCGTAGAACGCTGCGAGGGCCAGGAGCAGCTCCCCGAACTCCCACGCATTCGCACCCGGCCGGACGATCATGCCGCTCGCGACGGTCAGGATCAGCATCGCGATGAACGTCTCGACGACCACGAGCCCTATCAGGAACTCGACCTCCGGGCTGGACATCCTCTTCAGGTCGAACAGGATCTTCATCGCGATGCTCGTGCTGCTCATCGCGATCACGCCGGCGAGGAATATGGAATCGATCAGGGGCCAACCGAGGAACGACGCGAACACGAACCCGACGAACAGCCCGACGCTCGTGTCGATGACCGCGAGGATGATTGCAGGGGTTCTGGTCTTCTTGAGCTTCGAGAACGAGAACTCGAGCCCGACGAAGAACATGAGCATGATGAGCCCGACGAAGGAGAGTATCTCGATCAGGCTCGTGTCAGAGATGAGCCCGTGGTATTCGAACCCGAGGAACTCGAGACTGATCTTGGGGCCTATAAGGATCCCGATCACGATGTAGCCGATCATGACGGACTGGTTCACTCTGCCCGCGATGGTCGCAGCTACGAAGGCGAGCAGCATGATGGCGCCCAGTTGAAACAGCAGTTCCGCCTCTGCAATCATGAATCCAGCTCTTCTCAGGCTTGGTCGAAGATGCCGCCTGACTCAACGAGAATCGGCTCGCATCCCATCCGGGCGTTAATTGTCATGGTCCGTACTTATAGCTTTTCAGTCGCGCGCACGAGCCAGTCTCCCGAAAACGCTAGTAGCGCAGCTACTAGGACGCTGAGCCAGGGAACAGCAAGAGCAGGATGATGTACAGCACGTACAGAGAGCCCGAGAGAAGCATCGTCTTGTAGCTGATCCTCTTGTGGACCCTGACGTTGTAGTACATCCAGCCGGCGGCTGCGAGGGCGATGACGATGCTCGCGATGTTGATCGGCTCCAGCTTCCAGTGGGTGAACAGGAGGCCGATGCTGACGGGTATGCTGCTCTGGAAGACCATCGCGCCTGTTATGTTGCCCAGCGCGAGCGTGTCCTTCGAGCGCAGGTACCAGATGACGCTGTTGAACTTCTCCGGGAGCTCTGTGGCGATCGGGGCGATCAGGAACGCGAGTATCATGACAGGTATTCCGATCGAGGTCGAGACGGTCTCGACCTCCTCGACGAAGAACTTCGCCCCGATGATTATGAGGACGAGCGCGGCCACGACCTGAAACACTATGAGGGCGAAGCCGAGCTTCCCCCTGGTCGGAGGGACCCTAAATATCCTCGACGTGTACAGCATGGGGCAGTTGGCTTCCTGGGCCTCGCAGGTGTCCTTGAGCGTCCGGCGGACGTAGAATGCATATGCGATCAACAGCACGCCGGCGATGCCGAAGTTGATGAAGCGCAGGTCGGCCCAATCCTGGGTCCCTATCACCCCGGCCGCGAACGCGAGCGAGTATGCGACCATGAAGTAGAGCAGGTCGCGCTCGGCGTGGTCCTGGTGCAGCTTCAGGTGGTCGCTCCTCTTGCCCTTGCGTGACGCGTACAACACGGTCACGCCACCGATGAACATCGCGAGCGTGCCGAGCATGAAAGGCGCGCCCAGGATGGCACCCTCGCCGATCTCCTCACCCTGATCGGCGGTGCCGAAGAATATGGCTATCAAGGGTATGATGGTCTCGGGCATCGCCGTGCCTACGGCCGCCAGGATGCTCCCCGTGGCGGTCTCTGCCAGGCCGAGCCTGGCACCGAGCCATTCGATCCCGTTCGTGAATATCTCGCAGCTTAGGAGAATCAGCAATAGGGCCGCGATGAGTATCACGATGCTCAGGATTTCAACTGCCAACGGAGCACCGGCTCCGGCTATCACCGTGGCCTACTTAAAGGATTCCGAAGGACTGCCGCCTGGGCTTTCCGAGGAGCCGCGGATACGACCCGACCCATAAGGATTAAGTAATCACACAAACTGACATCGATGACCATGTTCGAAAGGCTCAAGGGAAGGGGGTTCAAGACCCCCTGGCATCTGAGGGTGCTCTACATCTCGACCTTTCTCCTCCGGACTGCGTTCGGGGCCCTCCTGCTGCTGATAGCAGACTATGTGCCCGGAACTGACGAGTACTCGCTCCTGCTGAACGTCGCGATCATCGCCGTGCCCTATCCCTTTGCAGAGATGGTGACCGCGAACTACTTCGGGATGGTGAGCGACCGCATCGGCCGCAAGCCCATCATCGTGATGGGAACGGCCCTGGCCGCGTTCATCGTCGTCCTCTACACCCTGTCCAACAACGTGTGGTACCTCGCGTTCATGCATGGCATACACGGCATAGGAGCTGCTGCCACCATCGCTCCCGCGATCGCGATGATAGCGGACCACGCGGACAGATGCGACCGCGGCCGTCAGATGGGGTGGTTCGACTACTCCACGTTCCTCGGATACATCGTCGGGGCCGTGGTCGGGGGCTTCCTCATAGACTTTATGGGCTCGGGGGCGGGGTTCATACTCATCGCGAGCCTCCTCGCGGCCTCCGCGGCGATGCTCTTCGTGTTCGTCAAGAAGGAGCCTGCGAGGATCAAGTCAGAGCAGTTCACGGGGTTCAAGGCCCTGAAGAAGGTGTTCCAGATACGCGAGATCAGGCTGATGTTTCCCATCTGGCTCATAATCGCGACCCTGCTCGGGATCGCCATAACCTACCTTCCGCGGATCATGATGAGCAGGGACATCAGCGGCACCACGATCGGCATCATGTTCGGCCTCGCGGGGATCGCGCTCGGGCTGCTGCAACCGTTCTGGGGCAAGGTCTCGGACATAGTCGGGAGGATTCCGGTGATGGCCTACGGCGTGTTCAGCATCTTCGGTATAGTCGTCATGATGCTGTTCTTTTCCGAGTATGCCTTCGAGGTGACCGGTCAAGGTATCGATTTCAAACTCCTCGGGATGATCCCGCTCGCGATACTCGGGCTGGGGGCAGGTGCGTTCGTGCCGGCGGCACTGGCGCTCATGGCGGATTCCTCCTCTGAGGAATGCTACGGGGCGACGATGGGGCTGTATTCCTTCGCGCTCGGGTTCGGGGCGTTCCTGGCAGAAGGGCTCGGCCTCCTGATCATACTCGCGAACAAGAACCAGCCCGACAGAGCAGACAGCGCGCCCATGTGGCTCCTGTACTTCGCAGCTGTGCTGATAGCCCTGGCGGTCGTCATGATGGTGCTGTTCTTCGTGTCGAACATGTTCAAGAACAGGCGCGACAAGATGCAGGCTGAGAAGTCATGATAGACATCGACGGGGCGTTCGGGGAGGGCGGGGGACAGATCCTCAGGACCGCCCTGACCATGTCCGCGGTGAATGCCGAGCCTGTGCGGATCTTCAACATCAGGGCGGGAAGGCCCAACCCAGGGCTGTCCCCCCAGCACGTCACGAGCATCGAAGCGGTCGCCGAGCTTGCGGGGGCCGAGGTCGACGGGCTGCACCAGGGGTCCAAGGAGATAGTGTTCAGGCCGAGCCAGCTGACGGGCGGCAGGTTCGAGTTCGACGTCGGCACCGCCGGGAGCATCTCCCTGGTCGTGCAAAGCTGCCTCCTGCCGGCGATCATGTCGAAGTCCAGGGTGGAGATGACCGTGAAGGGAGGAACGGATGTCCGGTGGTCCCCGTCGATCGACTACATGGCGATGGTACATCTTCCGCTGCTGCGCATGTTCGGCGCCGGATGCGATATCGAAGTGGTGAGCAGGGGATTCTATCCAGAGGGCGGAGGGGAGGTCGGGGTCGACGTTTCACCGTCCGGAGGGCTCAGTGGACTGGACCTGGGCTCCCAAGGGGATGTGGTCAGGGTGGAAGGCGTGGCCTTCGCCCAGAACCTACCTGAGCACGTGGTCTCGAGGATGAAACACTCCGCTATGAAGGACCTCATACATCTCAGGAATGTGAAGATACAGTCTGACCTGAGGTCCGGCCCCAGCACGGGCGCGGGCATCGTCCTTGCCGCAGTGTGCAAGAACACCGTTCTCGGCGCTTCCGCGCTCGGCCAGAAGGGCGTGCGATCCGAGGTCTTGGGGGAGCGGTGCGCCGCGGACCTGGCCGAGACCATCGCATCAAACGTCACCGTCGATGAGCACATGATGGATCAGATACTGCCATACATGGCCCTGGCGGACGGCGCTTCGAGGATCTTGACCGACGAACTCTCAGGCCACGCCAGGACGAACATCTGGGTGCTTGAGAAGTTCGTGGGCAAGAGGTTCTTCGAGACCAAGCGGGACGGGCTGCTGGAACTGGGCACGGCCTAGCCGTACATCTCCGGTCTGGGAGGGCCCTTGTCGTCCTTCTTTGTGACGGCCTGCTTGCGTATCTCGCGGATGTGCGCCTCGATCCTCTGAGCTTCCTCGAAAAGCGGCTTCGCGTCGAACTCGATGCCCAGGAGCATGTCGTCTATCGCCTCGAGCACGAGCGCAGCGGCCTTGGCGTCAGGGAAGTCGGGATGGGCCTCGGCCAGAAGCGTGATCACGTCGAAATCGCGCTTCCTGCCCTCGTTTAGCAGCACGCCAGCGACTCCGGAGATCACGCCCTCCTCGAACGACCTGATGCCGTGCTGCTTCAGCATCTCCCTCGATCGCTGGGTGCTCGCGATCCCGAACACCACATCGGATATCTCGGCGCTGTCCCTGAGCTCGGGGTCGACGACCAACCCTTCGGGGGACACGATCATCCTGCACCGCTGCTCCTGGGCCCATGCCACCAGAGTGTGGGAGATCGGCCGGATCAGGTTGGGCGGCGCCTGGAACTCTGATATGAAGGCTACGAGTCGGTCCCCGCTCCTGCCCTTCCCCTCCGCATAGATGCGCACGGGGCTGAGCGGCTTCGCGTCGCGGATCAACGAGACCGTTGGGAACTGACTGGAGTCCATTATTCCTATGTGCTCCATGTCGAGGACTTTGATCAGGTAGTTCGCTGCGATCGAGCTGACAAGACCGATGCTGGGGAAGCCGTCGATTATCGTGGCGCCCTTGAGGTCCAGCTTCTTGAGCTCGTAAATCTTGATGTCGTCTCCGTCCATCGGATGCCCAAATGAGATAGACCGCTTATAAGTCTTCGGAGAGCGGTGGGGCCGTCCCGAAGACTGCTGGCCCGGCACGCGCGCGCCAGTATCTCGCTCTGTATCCAGACCGAAGTATGCGGGCGTGCCCGATTGACGCCCACGGTCAGCGTTCCGACCGCGCGTACTGGCCGATGAATCCGAAAGGTTCTTACCGATGATGGCGCTCCCCATACGTCGGGTTTGAAGTGAAAATCACGATCAACTGCGCCATGTCCGCAGACGGTAAGATCGCCCTGAGGACCAGGGAGCAGACGAGGATATCCAACGAAGAGGACAAGAGACGTGTCCACCGCCTGAGGAACTCAGTGGACGCCATCCTCGTGGGCGTCGAGACCGTCCTCGCAGACGATCCGAAGCTGACCGTGAACGAGAAGTACGTGAAGCATCCGAGGAACCCGGTCAGGATAGTCATGGACTCGAGAGGGCGCACCCCCCGGAAGGCGCTGGTCCTGAACGGTGCTGCAAGAACCCTCATCGTCACATCGGACGAGTGCAAGAAGACCTTCCCGACCGCGGAGACCATAAGATGCGGCAAGAAGGAGGTCGACATACGGAAGCTCGTGCCGTTGCTCGAGAAACTCGGCATCCGCACGCTGCTCGTCGAGGGAGGTTCGAGGGTGATCTGGTCGTTCCTGAGGACGAAGCTGGCCGACGAGGTCGACATCTTCATCGGCAGCATGGTGATAGGAGGAGAGGAGTCCCCGACCCCAGCAGGCGGAGAGGGGGCGGCGGTCGAGAAGGAGATAGTACAGCTCAAGCTCGTGAGTTCGAAGGTGCTGGGCAACGGGATCCTGCTCAGGTACGAGGTGGCGAAGTGACGGACCAGGATACATCCCAGCGGTTCGTCGCCGATCACATGCTCGGCTCCCTCGCCAGATGGCTCCGGATGATGGGCTACGACACGGTCTACAACAAGACCCTGGACGACGGCCAGCTGGCCACGCTCGCCAGGGCCGAGAGCAGGTTCATACTGACAAGGGACAAGGAGCTCGCGAAGGAGCCGGGGGCGCTGCTGGTCGAGAGCGACGAGCTCGACGCCCAGCTCGCAGCGGTCTGTCAGAAGTATGGGTTGAAGTTCCACGAGGACCTCATAAAGTGCTCGGCATGCAACGGGGCGCTGGCGGATCTTCCGAAGGAGAGCGCGAAGGCGGAGGTCCCCGAGGGAGCCTACGCGGGCAACGACAAGTTCTGGAAATGCTCGGGCTGTGGCAAGGTCTTCTGGAAGGGCAGCCACTGGATCGGCATCATGGAGCGCCTCAAGAAGCTCAACCTGATCTAGACTCCGCGCTGTGCAGATGCTCGCTGATAATCTTCCCGCTGGACGAATTGACAATCATCGCGCCGCCCTTGCCCTCGATGCACCAGACGGGCAGGTACACCAGCCCCTTCGGCTCGATCAGGATCGGGTCATCGGTGGGCTTCGTCCTCTCGATGATCTCCGAGTGCCCGAAGTCCTTCACCGTCTCGACATGGGCCCTGTACTCCTTCGTGATGACGTCGTGGGCCAGCTCCTTCGCCTTGTCGTGGTCCAGCTTCGGCTCGCGCTTCGAGTGCGGGATGTCGATAGTGTCGACGAGCTCGAACCCCCAGCGCCATGTGTCGACCTGGAGCGTCAGCGCGTTGACTGCCACTATGCCCGCCCGCTGCTTCCCCTTGTCGAGGTTGAGGATGTAGTGGAACAGATAGTGCGGGACGAGCTCGAGGTCGAATCTGTGCCCCTGGACCTCATGCCTGGCGATGTACTTCACTTCCTCCAGGAGGAAGTTCGGCTTCACGATCCGCTCGGACCGCTCGACCGCGCTCTCGACTATGAAGGGGATCGCCTGATCCGGGGGCTCGGAGGGTTTCTGCGGGATGTCGTCGGAAATCACCTCGTCCAACAGGCTCTTTCCCTTCTCCTCGGAGACCGTCTCCAGCTGAAGGCTCCCGATCTCGTGCTCTATCTCCTCCCTGCCCCAGTAATGCACCCCGTTCTTCTGGAGAAACGACTGGACGCTGTCGTCGATCCTTCCCAACGATGCGACGACCTTCCTCCCAGGGAAATCGGACACATTGGTGATGAAGTCGTGGACGTCGTCCAGCAGGAGGTCGCTCGCGGCCATCACGACCACCGAGATGTCTTCCCTCCGGCCGTAGAGGTACCCCTCCATCTCATCCACCTTGAAATCGCGGGATGAGAGTATCTGGATGAGGTGGTCCTTCAAAGTCGTCAACTGGCGCCCCGAACCAAGAATGCGGGAGCCAGATAAAAGACTTGTCAGGAGCTGGTCGAACGGGTAAGGTAGATATGCCTCGCCAACAGTTCCAGTACGGTCGGTGTATACATGCGTCCCAAGCTGCTGGTGCCAATCGCCCTGTTCGTGAGCGGGATCGCCCTCATCTCCCTAGCGGTGGCGTCGGGCGAGGCGGATGTGTCATTGTTCCTCATATTCCCGGTGTTCTCTGGCTCCAGCGCATTGTTCGTGCTCGGGACGGTCCTGATCCTTCTGAGCTTCGTAGCCGGCTTCGCCTTCCTGGCGCTCGGGCAGCACGAGCTGGTCGTCTCGTCCCTGCCGTGGGCCGACAAGACCGCATGCAGGGGCGAGCCTGAGACGAAGACCAAGTACGGGGGCGTCGTCCTCATAGGCCCCATCCCCGTCGCGTTCGGCTCGGACACGAAGATCGCATGGGCCATGCTGGCCGTCGGGATCGCGGTGGCCATCACGCTGCTAGTGCTGATCCTTTTTTCCCTCTAGAAGCTCGGCCATCACGTCGTCGATCGACTGCTTTCGGCTCTCCGCGAGCTTCCTGAGTTCCGACACCAACCGCAAGTACCTCTGAAAATCCAGCCCCCGTCTTCTGACGGTGCGCCCGATTGCGCGCTCGACGGATTCTTTCCGATGCCTCGTGTCCCGCGATTCCATGAGGATGGCAAGGCTCTCGGGGTCCATCGGCTACGCCTTCTTCTGGGCTCCGCACACATCGATGAAGGCCTGGAAGATCTCGTACCCATTGTCCGTGTGCTCCACCTCCGGGTGGAACTGAAGGCCGAACAACGGCTTCGAGCTGTGCCTCATCGCCTGCACCTGACAGTTATCGGAATGAGCGAGCGATTTGAAGTCCGGGGGAAGCTGGGTGACCTCATCGTTGTGGGATTCCCAAGCGACCAGCGTGTCCGGGAGGCCTTTGAACAGGTCGTCCTCGTCGTCTATCATGACGAGCACCTTGCCGAACTCCGGGATCTTCGAAGGGCCAGCCTTCCCGCCCAGGTGCGTCGCCATGAACTGGTGCCCTGCGCATATGCCGAGAACTGGCACCCCGACCTTGTCGATGTACTCCCCGCACAGGCCCATCGCCTCCGCGTTGATTCCCACCCGGGGCGAGCCGCCCGACAGGACCAGGCCGTCCGCCTTGATACTGTCCACGGGCGTCTTGTTGGGCACTATCTCCGTCTCGGCGCCCAGGTCCCTCAGGACCCTCCATTCCCTGTGCGTCCATTGACCGCCGTTGTCAATGACCAAGATGCGCATGGTGGAGGGAACAGCCGCGGGATATAAATCATCTGCTGAGGGGTCGGCGGACGACGCCGAATGTACGTCGAACGCGGCACGTCCAGCATCCCATCCGCGGTCGTCACTGGCTTATATATGGCGTTAAAGGGCGGCCTGCCCTGGTGAAGGATTTTCTCTCCCCGAGAAGGCTCATTCCCACTCGATCGTTCCCGGCGGTTTGTTGGTCACATCGTACACGACGCGGTTGACCTTGTCCTTCATCTCGTTGGTGATCTTGATGGATATGGTCTCGAGCACGTCGTGGGGTATCTTGCAGTAGTTCGCCGACATCGCGTCGAGCGACTCCACCGCACGGACGACTATCGTGAACCCGTACGCCCTGATGTCCCCCTGCACGCCAACGCTCCGGACCGGGAGCAGCACCGCGAAGTACTGCCACGGGATCTTCATCTTGCCCGCGGCCGCTGCCTTCTCGATCTCCTCCTCGACGATTGCGCAGGCCTCACGGACGATCTCGACCGACTCCCTGGTGGGCTCGCCCATGATCCTGATGGCCAGCGCGGGCCCGGGGAACGGCTGCTTCTCGGCGACCTCCACCTTGAGCGCGCGCGCGACCTTCCGGACCTCGTCCTTGTACAGGTCCCTGAGAGGCTCGACGAGCTTCAGGTTCATGTCCGCCGGCAGCCCGCCGACGTTGTGATGCGACTTGATCGTGTCCCTGAGCCCTCCGCCGCTCTCTATCCAGTCAGGAGCTATCGTCCCCTGGACGAGGTACTCTGCCCCGAACTTCTTCGCCTCGCGCTCGAACACGCGTATGAACTTCTCCCCGATGATCTTCCTCTTCCTCTCGGGGTCCGTGACGCCCTTCAGGGCGGCGAAGAACTCGTCGCTCGCGTCGGCCACGATGTGGCTCACGCCGAGCCTGCGGAGCATCTTGTCCACGTTCTCGGTCTCGCCCTTCCTCATGAAGCCAGTGTCGACGTAGACCGCCAGCAGTCTGTCTCCGATCGCTCTGCTTACGAGCGCGGCGCACACGGTGCTGTCGACGCCTCCGGATGCCGCTATGATCGCCTTTCCCTTGACGTCGTGCTTGAGCTTCTCGATCTGCTCCTCGACGAACTTCTCGGCCTTGAACATCTAGACCTCGACTTCCTTGGAGTCCTGAAGCACCTTGGCCCTCAGCTTCTCCCTGTATCGGACGAGCGCCTTCCCTATCCTTTCGTCCTTGAGCGCGAGTATCTGGGCGGCTAGTATCGCCGCGTTCTCTCCCCTGTCCAGGCCCACGCCCGCAACGGGTATCCCTGGGGGCATCTGGATCACCGACAGGATGGCGTCCAGGTTCACGGTTCCGCTCACGGGGACGCCTATGACCGGCTTCATCGTCCTCGCGGCGATCACGCCCGGCAGCGCGGCCGAGAGGCCCGCGATCGCGATGAACACTTCCGCGTCGGCCTCTTTCACCAGCTTGTCGACGATGTCCGGCGTCCTGTGAGCGCTGGCGACCTTGAGCCGGTACCTGATGCCCAGCTCCTTCAGAACCTCGATCGCCTTCTCGGCGACCTTCATGTCGCTCTTGCTGCCCAAGACTATCTGGACACTCATCAGAAAAGGTAGAAGGATAGTTTGTAGAAAAAGGTTTGTGTGTCTACGACTTCATGATCGCGACGAGGAACACACCGATCGCGGCGAGCGCGCCGAGGACTCCGGCGACGATGTACAGGAACGCGTCCCAGATGACCTTGCCGAGATCGACATCGATCATCCCGTCCTCTCCGAGGGACAGTACTGCCCACAGTACGCCGACGACGAGGCCGACGACCAACAGTGCCACGCCGATCATTCTGCTCTTCCCGCTTCCGAAGTACGCTGTGAATATGCCCGCAAGGAGCATGAACAGCGCGAACACCAGTATGAGTACGGTCAAGAAATCCATCAGTCCTTCCATCATGTAGGTCACCACTCTAGACCGACGGCTCAGAACTTTATCCCAGTCAAGGTCTTCGTGTCAATCACACCGGGGATCGAGCGGACCTTGTCCACGACAACCTGTCCGAGCAGGTTGAAGTCCTCTGCCTCGATCTTAGCGATCAGGTCGTACTCTCCGAAGAGAGGGTGCAGTTCCACCACTTCCTTGACTTTAAGGAGCTCGTTGTAGACCTCATGCTCTTTTGCAGGCGCGGTGCTTATGAGTATAAAACCCACGGCCATCTGGTCCTCACCGATTCGGTATAATGGGGTGTCCTATCATAAACCTTTCGGGGAACGAGTGATGAGTTTCAGAATCTCTGGCAACATCTCTCCCGCGCGCCCGAAACACGAAGCGTCCGCGTACGTAGTGATGTCTGTGGGTTCGAGATTGACCTCGATCACGAGCCCTCCCGAGTTCTTCGTGATGGCGGGCAGGGCGGCCGCGGGGTAGACGACTGCCGATGTGCCGACGACGAACATCACCTCGCTCTCGCGCGCGATCTCCGACGCCTGATCGAGGGATTCCGAGGACAGCTGCTCGCCGAACCATACCACATCTGGCCTCATCATGCTCCCGCAGTGGCACAGGGGCGGTATCTCCTCGACCGGTGTGTCGATGTCGATGACTGTGCCGTCCCTCGTGCACCTCATGCGCCATATGCTCCCGTGCAGCTCGATGATGCGTCTGCTGCCCGCGCTCCTGTGGAGACCATCGATGTTCTGCGTGATGACCGCGAATGAACCGAAATGGCGCTCCATCTCGGCGATGGCGATGTGCGCGGGGTTCGGCTGTGCCTTCTTCATCTCCCGCTGGCGCAGCTGATACCACTCCCACACCAGATGTGGGTCCTCGCGGAAACCCATCGGGGTCGCGAGCTTCATGAAATCGTACTTCTCCCAGACCCCACCCGCCCCGCGGAAGGTAGGCACGCCGCTGTCGGCGGAGACGCCTGCACCGGTCAGGACGCAAGCGCGGGTCGAGCGCCTCAAACGAGCGAGCAGTTCCTCAGGGATCGGGGCCGCGCATCGGTCGACCATGTCAGCGTTCACGCCTAGGAAACGCAGAGTCCCAGCCTCATAAAGATTTATTGCGGGGCATGCGATGGACCATCCGATGCCTTCCCCTGAACACCGACACCCGACCGAGGCGGACCTGGCCGCGACGCGCTTCAAGCATCCCACCGAGTCCGACGCCGAAACCATCGCCCGCGTGTGGAACGACTCAAGGGGGGACCTGCCCACGCAGAAGACCATCACGGCCCGCGAGGTAAGGGCGGAGACCTTCGAAGACGAGGACTACGACCCGGAAGGGGCGTGGATAGCGTTCGACGGGGATGAGCCCATCGGCTATGCGGACGCCTTCGTCGACAAGGTGAGGCTCGAGTACGGCAAGAACGATGGATATGTCGGAATCGAGGTCGTCCACGCCGCGAGAGGCAGCGGCCTCGAGAGGGACCTTCTCGACAAGGCGCTCGCGAGCCTGAGATCAAGAGGGATACAGGAGGCACAGAGCTGGTCCCACGCGCACGAGGAGTGGAAGAACAGTCTGATGCTGGGCGCCGGCTTCAAGGAGGTCAGAAGGTTCTACCTCATGAATCGGAGGAGAACAGGGCCGGTCGACAAGCCGACATTCCCCGATGGGACGGACCTCGAGAAGATAGCGCTCAACGGCGCGCAGGACAGGGATCTGCAGACGCTCGTTGACGCCCGCAACGAGGCTTTCGTGGACCATTTCAACTTCTCGCCTTCGACCGTAGCCAGGTGGAAGAGCGGTATCGAATCCAGCGAGGAGGTGCTCTCCGTGACCTTCGCGAGGGATCGGGCAAAGGTCGTGGGCTTCGTCGTGAGCGAGGACAGGGTCGCCTACAGCAGGGAGAAGGGGTTCAGGGAGGGCTGGGTGGCGACCCTGGGCGTCGTCAAGTCGCACAGGCGGTGCGGCCTCGGAAGGGCGCTCCTACTGGAAAGCATCGGCTGGCTCTCGGACAGGGGAGTCGAGATGATCAGGCTCGGGGTGGATGCGGAGAACAGCAAGGCCCTGGGCTTGTACACATCCGTCGGGTTCGAGGTCGAGTCGGAATCGCTGGTATTGGTGAAGAATCTAAAGGACTAGCGGGGAACGCGGTCTGGCTCACACGCGTTTCCTTCTCGCAGCACGCCTTTGGACCATGTCCCACGTCGGCAGCGAACTCTGCGCCCCGACACTCTCGACTACGAACGATGCGGTCGCTGCACCCACACAGGCGCATTCCTCGATCGACAGCGACCTGCTCAGACCCGCGTAGAAGCCCGCCCTGAACCCGTCGCCCGCACCCGTCGTGTCGACCACGTTGTCCGGCTGGATCGCGCCGACGAGTATGTCGTCGTCCTGCGTCAGTATCCGGCTACCATCCCCGCCCCTGGTGTTCACGACCATCTTGACGTACGAGAGGAACTCCGCATCCTCCTTAAGGTTGAGGTACGACTTCGCCCTATCCAGCTCAGACGAGTTGACGAAAAGCACGTCGCAGTGCTCCATCACCGCCTTGAAGCTCTCAGGGGTGTACACGTAGTGAAGCTCCTGGGCGGGGTCGAAGCACACCGTCTTCTTCCTCCACTTGGCCCTCTTGGCCACCTTCATGGCGTACGAGGGCCTGCCGGTCCCGACATGCACGAACACGGACGAATCGGCCGTGTGGGTACGCACGGGGAGCCTGTCCTGCTCCTTGACCGCCCCCTGGTCGACGAAGCCTATCTGGTTGTGCTCCTTGTCGGAGATCATGATGATGAATGGTGTGCGCTGGCCGCGGACCTTGACCACGTCGGTCACGTCCACGCCGCACTCCTTGAGGGCGTCCATGAAGGGCTGCGGGAAGTCCTGGCCGACATGGCTCGCGAGCGCGGTCCTCACGTCCAGGGACGCGGCGATCCTCGCTATGTTCGCCCCCGTGCCCCCGAAGTGTTCGTGCCGGCCCTTCATCTCGACGCACGTATTGGGCTGCGGGAACTCATCGGACGAGTAGATGATGTCCAATGCCGTGTGACCGTAGACTCCCAGAAAGTTGGACTTGCGCAAAGGCCCCTCAGCTCCTATACCTCCCCGTATGACGATGACCATACTTGAAAAATCGGATTGGGGGGCCGCGCCCCGATGTCCGATTATGTGCCTTCGCGCCAACTGCGGACGTAGGCCCGCTGGTCCTTCGACAGCTTGTCTATCTTGACGCCCATCGTCTCCAGCTTCAGGCGGGCGACCATCTCGTCCAGGTGGTCCGGGACGTCGTACACGTCCGGGAGCAGGGACTGGGAGCTGAAGTCCAGGTACTCGAGGCACAGAGCCTGTATCGCGAAGCTCATGTCCATGATCTCGACTGGGTGCCCCTGACCCGCGGCCAGGTTCACCAGCCTGCCTTCGGCCAGCAGATACACCCTCCTGTTGTTCTTCAGCACGTACTCCTCGACCGACTCCCTCACCTTCGAGTGCTTCTTGGACATCTTCGTGAGCGCTGGCTTCGAGATCTCGTTGTCGAAGTGCCCAGAGTTCGCGAGGACGCAACCATCCTTCATGACCATTATGTCACGGGCGGTCACGACGTCCTTGCAGCCGGTCGCGGAGACCACGAAGTCGGCTGCCTTCACGGCCTCGTTCATCGACATGACCGCGAACCCATCCAGCTTCGCCTCGATCGCCCTGATCGGGTCGACCTCGGTCACCGTCACATCGGCCCCCATGCCTTTGGCGCGCATGGCGATGCCCCTCCCGCACCAGCCGTACCCGGCGACGACGAAGTTCTTGCCCGCGAGGACGAGGTTGGTGGCGTTCATGATGCCGTCCATGGTCGACTGGCCGGTGCCGTACCGGTTGTCGAACAGGTACTTCATGTACGCGTCGTTGACCGACATGACCGGGAACTTCAGGGCGCCCTCCTGGGCCATCGACCTGAGCCTCATGATGCCAGTCGTCGTCTCCTCGTTCGCGCCCTTGATCCTCGGCAGAAGCTCCTTGCGCTTGGTGTGGAGCAGGAATATGAGGTCCGCGCCGTCGTCTATGACGTAGTCCGGCTTCATGTCCAGGACCCCGTTGAGCGACTCGTAGTAGTCCTTGGTGTTCTGGCCCTTCTTCGCGTACGTCTCGAGCCCGTACTCCTCGTTGAGGGCGTACGCGACGGAATCGTCGGTCGACAGGGGGTTGCAGCTGGTGAGGCGAACCTCCGCTCCAGCTTCCTGTATCGTCAATGCCAGCACAGCGGTCTTCGCCTCCGTGTGCAGGGCCATGCCGACCTTGAGACCCTCGAAGACCTTCTCCTTCACCATGCGCTCGCGGATCCTGCCAAGGACCTTCATGTGCGTCCTGGCCCACTCGATCCTGTTCACGCCCTTCTCGAGCAGCTGCTTGTTAGCCATTTTATCGCACGTCAAATCGAGTGCTCGCTCAAATAGCTATTGCAGGTGCGCGGTTCACGCCTTGCAGAGGTTCCCCGACATCCTCTCCATGACCGAGCGGAGGTTCTCGTCCCGGTCGTACTTCGATAGGGCGCGCCTGATCTCCGCCTTATCGTCCTCGAGGTCTTCGACGTACTTCGTCACCTCGGGGAGGGCTTTCGAGACCTCGTCCACTATGGTCACTGTGGCGGTGCGCGCGGTCCTGGACATGGGGTTGAGGTCCACCGCGATGGTTTTCTTGCCCATCTTCGACAGGGCTTCGGCCCTGTCGCCGTCCTCGAGCGGCACGAGCACGACGTCGGCGGAGAATATGCCCTCCCTGCAGCACAGCCCGCGCATGCTCTCGAGCCCGGGTATGCGCGCGTCGGGGAGGAAGCCGAGCACATCCTTCGCGCCCGCGCGCTTGAGCGCACTCTCGATCTTCGAGACCCGTTCGTCTGAGCGATGGAACAGGCCGATCTCGATCCTCGCGCCCGAAGCTTCCGCGAGGCTCACGACCCCCTCGGGGCACAGAGCTGCGACGTTGCCGTTCACCGAAATCACGGGCCTCTTCGCTCCGAGCATGAGAGCGGCGGCAGCCTTCTCTGCAACACGCGCCTCCTTCGTCGTCCTCTCGCCTAGGAGGTAGTAGAACATCTCCCCTCTGCCGTGCGCGATCAGGCCTTGGGGGATGACGTATCCCTGCCGGAAACCCTCGACCAAGCGCTCTCTCAGCACGAGGGACGCATAGCGAGGGTGTGACTTGGGAATCTCAGTCATGACATCCTATCTCACGGCTGGCCCCCCATATATATGGGGGTCGGCGCCGAGACACTGGATGGAGGCTCAAACCTTAAATACATTGAGAAAAACATTATATATAACATCGTACATAGGGCGCTCAGCACAAATTATAAAAACAATTCGGTGAGCACGGTGCAGCTTCTCGGTGTTGTACAGGACATATCGCATGATGGAAAGCTCATCGTAAAGGCGAGGTTCGCCCCGAATCCCAGGGCGCTAGTGAGGGACAACCTCAAGGGGGAGGTTGGAAGGATATCCAAGGTGTTCGGCCCAACACGCTCACCCTACGTGGCGGTGACGCCGCGAAGAGACTTGAAGACCCTTGCTGTGCTCGGCAAGGAGGTCTACGTTCAGGAGGAGAGGGACCATGGCAAAGGTAAGAGAAGAGACTGAACAGATCGAGCGGTGCCCTGAGTGCAACAGCTCTCACCTAGTGAAAGACTACGAACGCGGAGAACTCGTGTGCGAGGACTGCGGCATAGTCCTCGACGACCAGCTCATAGACCAGGGCCCCGAGTGGAGAGCCTTCGATGTGGAGCAGGGGGAGAAGAGGGCCAGGACCGGCGCCCCGATGACCTACACGATACACGACAAGGGTCTGTCCACGGAAATCTCCTGGAAGAACAAGGACTCATACGGGAAGAGCATCCCGACCAGGAACAGGGCGCAACTGTACAGGCTGAGGAAGTGGCAGCGCAGGATAAGGGTGTCCAACGCGACCGAGCGAAACCTCGCGTTCGCCCTGAGCGAGCTCGACAGGATGGCGTCATCGATGGGCCTGCCAAGGAACGTCAGGGAGACCGCGGCCATGACCTACAGGAAGGCCGTCAACAAGAACCTGATCAGGGGCAGGAGCATAGAGGGCGTCGTCGCAGCGTCCCTGTACGCCGCTTGCAGGCAGTGCAACGTGCCCAGGACCCTGGACGAGGTCGCGAACTCCTCGAGGGTCGGCAGGAAGGAGATTGGCAGGACGTACAGATTCATGACGAGGGAGCTCAAGCTCAAGCTTATGCCCACGAAGCCCCAGGACTATGTGTCCAGGTTCTGCTCGGAGCTCAAGCTGTCCGGAGAGGTGCAGTCCAAGGCGGCCGAGATCCTGAAGGACGCCGCGAAGAAGGAGCTCACATCCGGCAGAGGTCCGACGGGGGTCGCTGCGGCCTCGATATACATCTCGAGCATCCTGTGCAACGAGCGCAGGACCCAGCGCGAGGTCGCGGACATAGCGGGCGTGACCGAGGTCACGATCAGGAACCGCTACAAGGAGCTCACGGAGAAGCTGGGCATAGAGATCCAACTCTGAGCAGGCATTTGACCGCTCCTGGGGGCGCTATGCGCACCCGCCAAATCACTTACAGTTCTTCATTTCTGCCGGTCAGCACGGGCACTGACCCGCAAACTTAGTATAGCGCAGATATGTTCATCGGATGGTCTAGAGCGCAGTCTCACCACGCGGGGCAATCGATTCTACTGACGCGCGCTTGCACAACATCCCGAAGGTCCCGCAGGGGGCCGGGCGCTCGAGACGGGAAACCCGGATTCGGGGGGAAAAGGGGAGAGAGATGAGAGTGACTACGAGATTAGTCTGTGCGTTTGTTGTGTTCGTGTTGGCCGTGAGCATGGCCGCGGTGGCGGTGTCCGTGCCGGCCTCCAGCGCATCTGGTCCTGGGCCACTGGAGAAGATGGAGCCCGACCTGAGAGAGCTGGTCCAGGCATCCGCCGGACACGGGAAGACCCAGGCCATGAAGGTGATTCTGTTCCTGAAGGACGGAGCTGACGTCGACAAGGCGGGGCGCGAGATGGCCAAGAAGGGCGCAGCGGTCGGGGGATCCTACGGGGCCCTGGGCGCGTGCGCGGTAGAGCTCGACGCCGACACCGCGATTGCGGTCGCGAGCATGGACTCTGTCGAGACCATGCTCCTCGACGAGATGAAGTACCGGCTGCCTGCGGAGACGGACTCTGTGGCGTTCGCTGCGGGGGCAGCCTCGGACGAGCCGCAGATAGAGACCTCTGATGTGCCCGTCTGGTGGGCGTCCACGTCAGCCGAGATGGGCGCTGAGGCCGTGTGGGCCGAGGGCGTCACCGGCAAAGGCGTGACCGTCGCGGTGCTCGACACCGGCTGCGATATCACACAGAAAGACCTCGAGAACGCCGTGTTCGATTACAAGTCGTTCACGAGCGAGGAGTTCCACGATGTACAGACTCACGGCACTGCTACCGCAGGCCTGGTCGCGTCCAGGGGAATCAACGAGTATGTAATCCCGCAGTTCGACGGCGTGGTCAAGATGAAGGGCATGGCCCCGGGAGCGAGGCTCATGACCGGCAAGGTCCTCGATGACACTGGCTACGGTTGGGATTCGTGGATCATCGGCGGCATCGAATGGGCCGCGACCGGCGGGGACGGTAAGCCGATGACGGGAGACGAGGCGCAGATCATAAGCATGAGCCTCGGAGGGATGGAAGTCCCGAACGACGGCGTCGACCCGACGGCACTCGCCCTGGACATAGTGGCCGAGAAGTACGGCATAATCAGCGTGCTCTCCGCAGGGAACGAGGGCATGGGCCAGTCCACGACCGGCACCGCTGGAGTGGCGAAGTCTGTCATCACCGTCGGCGCATCTACCCTGAACGCCGAGTGCCAGCTCATCAAGTACTGGCCCCTGTCCGACTTCGACGCGGTCAACCTGGTAGTCAAGGAGGACGAGACGGGGTACGAGAACAACCATGTCATCTGGTGGAGCAGCAGGGGACCGTCCGCGGACGGCAGGATAGACCCCGACATATGCGCCGCCGGAGCCTGGGGCCCGTCCACGCAGCCAGGGAACACCATCACGATGCAGTTCGGCGGGACGAGCATGGCCGCACCCGTTGTCGCGGGCACGGTCGCGCTGCTGTACCAGGCGTTCGATGAGAAGAACGGCGTCGCTCCGACACCTGACCAGATGAAGTCAATCCTGATGGGCACCGCGCTCGACATGGGCTATGGGCCCAACGAGCAGGGTCCAGGAAGGGCGGATGCGTACGCCGCGTACGAAGCAATCATGGCCGGCTGGCAGGCGCCTGGCCCCGCGTCTGTGGCCCTGGACATCGCTGCCGGGTCGTCGGCGAGCGTCTCGTTCGCTGACGGCACGGTCATAGGCTCCAAGGCGATCGTCTCGAGCGGGACGACCGACTGGGAGTTCTCCGACACGGCCACCAAGGGCGTCGACCAGTGGTTCGACTTCACGGTGGCCGACGGCGAGGAGTACATCATGATAGACCTCGCGTTCGACCAGAAAGCCATCTTCTCGAGGGACGTGCACACGCTGTACAGCACCGGAGGGTACAACGACAACCACATCAACCTCGTGCTCTACCGCCTCGACGAGAACGGCGAGAGGACGCTCGTGAACTACGCCTACAGCCACTCGAACACGCAGGAGCTGAATGCCAAGGTGGCCCCTGGGACGTACCAGCTCAGGGTGTCACCGGTGATCAACAACGGGATGTACATCGGGTACGACGTTGGGGTCAAGTTCTTCAAGACCGCCGAGTGGAGCTGGTTCGACGCTGACGGGTCGACGACGACGATATCTGTGCCCGCTGGCGCTACGCCTGGGATACACTCTGCGTTCCTGACGACGAGCTACGACGGCATCGAATCGCTCGTGCCCGTTGCGATTGATGTGCCTGTGACAGTAGGCGTTCCGTTCGAGGACATCGCCGATGTGGGCCACACGGTCTCGTACTTCAACGAAGGTGACTGGAAGTACTACTCGATCCCTGTGCCTGAAGACGGCTCGATGGCCGCCCTGACCACGGTGGTCACATGGACCGACTACGACACGGACATCGACCAGTACCTGATCAGCCCGTCCGGAGTGGTGATTGTGATGTCCGTGACGCCCTACCTGGGCGCCGGCATGTTCGGGCCCTGGACCACGTCCAGCGGCACGACCGCTGATGTGCTGACGGTGCTCGACCCCGAGCCGGGGATCTGGCAGCTCGCGACCCACGTCGTGCTCATGGGCAGGGTCCTGCAGGAGAAGGTGGGCGTGGTCGCGCTCCCGTACACCGCGGCCGAGTTCACGGCCGAGAGGATATGCGTGAAGCCGGGCGGTATATTCGTGCCCGCCACCGTCGAGAACAACCTCGACTGCCCGGTCATGGTCGGGTTCAAGCCGGTGAAGACGACCACCGTGACCGCGAGCACCGTGTACACGGGCACCATCTCCTCGATAGACCTCGGAGGGACTGGGGCGACGGAGGTGCTGTTCGACGTCCAGCCGCTGACGCTGTCTCTCACGGTGAGCATGGAGTGGTTCGACGAGAGCGCTGACTTCGACGTCGTGCTCTACGGTGCTGACTGGAGCAACCGCGGCATCATATGGGAGAACGGCGACAGCCTGACCGTCGACCAGCCTGTGTGCGGCGAGTGGGACGCGGCGGTGGCCCTGAAGAACAGTGCGAGCGAGGCCGAGTTCGTGCTCACGGTGACCATGATCTACTACGAGCCATGGAGCGAGCTGAAGCTGAGCGCGTACTCCCTGGCGCTGGACCCGGACGGGTCCGGGACCGTGTCGGTCTCGATGAAGGGATCGGTCACTTGCTTCAAGGGCATGATCATCGCCTACGACCTCGTGACCGGGTGCGAGTACGACAGGCTGCTCGTGAACGGCAAGCAGTGAGCGCGGCCGGAAGGAGACCGGCCCGTCAAACCTCTTCACAAACCCTATTTCTTCATTTCTCAACCTGGTGCCCCTCATGGGAACTGGCACATGGCGATGCGCATCTGGCGATCACCAAGTAAGAGGGTGATGTTTTTATGTAGCCCTGACCTTAGCGGTCACGGGGAAGACATTGATCAAGATCGGGATCAACGGGTTCGGACGGATCGGAAGGAATGTCTACAGGGCGGCGCTCGACAGCAAGGGCATGGGCAAGGAGTTCGAGATCGTCGCGGTCAACGACATCGTGCCCGTGGACTCGCTCGCGTACCTTCTGAAGTACGATTCGATATACGGCAAGCTGGACATGGAGTGCAAGGCCGACGGGACCGGCGTCAGAGCGGGGCCGCACAGGTTCGAGGTGACCCAGTGCAAGGACCCCGCGGAGATCCCCTGGAGGAAGTTCGGGGCGGACCTGGTCATCGAGTCGACCGGGCTGTTCACCGAGAGGGAGAAGGCCGCGAAGCACCTGACCGCCGGAGCGAGGAAGGTCATCATCTCCGCGCCCGCGAAGGAGCCCGACATCACCGTCGTACTCGGGGTCAACTTCGACATGTACGACAAAGCGAAGCACAACATCATATCCATGGCATCGTGCACCACGGGCAGCCTCGCGCCGCCCGCGAAGGTCATCAACGACAGGTTCGGGATCGAGAAGGGCATGATGACCACCATCCACGCGTACACCGGTGATCAGAAGCTCGTCGACACTCCGCACAAGGATTTCAGACGGTCGAGGGCGGCGGCTCTGTCCATCATCCCGACCTCAACGGGTGCCGCGAAGGCCATCGGAGAGGTCGTGCCCGCGCTCAAGGGCAGGATGAACGGCTTCGCGCTCAGGGTGCCCACGCCAGTCGGCTCGGTAACGGACCTGAGCTTCACGACCAAGAACGAGGTCGCGCCCGAGGAGATCAACAAGGCCCTGAAGGAGGCCGCTGACGGACCCATGAAGGGCATCATGGAGTACTGCACGGACCCGATCGTCTCGGCAGACATCGTGGGCAACACGCACTCCAGCATCATCGACTCGCTCTCCACGATGGTCATAGGCGGCAAGGGCAACTTCGCCAAGATACTCTCCTGGTACGACAACGAATGGGGCTACGCGAACAGGCTGGTGGAGCTCGCTCCGAAGGTGCTGTGAGAGACTGCCGTCGCCCGGAGTTAGTGCACAAAGGATCAACTACTGGCCCGCAATAGAAGTCGCGATGGCCTCGATCACCTGCTACGACTGCGAGCACTCCGGGACACAGTGCATGGAATTGTCGAACCCGTGGAGTTCTGCGACAAGTTGGAGATGGTCGAATCGAAGGAGCGGTCCTATAAGCTTGGGGGAAGTCTGGACCGTGGTCATGGCCTGTATCTGCTGAGGCTGACGTATTCCACGTCCTTCTCGCTCACCCTTCCCAACAGTATCTCCTTCTTGACCCCGTGGGCGAGCCTGACCGCCCGGCTAATCTCGGGCCACATCGTCGTGTACTTCTCAGGCACCGCGTGCACCAGGTAGCGTGCGTGCTGCTTGCCGGGGTCGCCCTCGTACGCCCTGAAATGGGAGCCGTACTTGAACCCGGTCTTGACGACCAGGCCTTTTCCCTTCATGTCCTTGAACGCACTGAGCCGCAGGTCGAAGTCCGGCTGGATCTCCCTCGCGCGCTTCTTCAGCGACGCCAGGACGACCGGCCTGCTGGTCTTGGCGTCCTTCAGCTTGAGCGCGCCCAGCTCCACGAGGAACGCGGCCTCTATCAACGACAGCTGCAGGAGCGGCCCCACCGTCTTCCCGAAGAAATGGCCGCCGTGCAACGCCTTCGCGCCCGATTCATCGTTCACGAGGACGCGGTCGCCCATGAGGAGAGCCTCCGCGGGCGCGCTCAGGTCCACGGCGCTGACCCTCCCCTTGGGCACCATCCGCCTGACATCGTAATAAGTGACATCGCTCTCCTCGTCGACGACGGCCAACAGCAGCTTCTTGCGAACATCCGTCGTGTGGTCTAGATTGACGAGCAACTCCCCGAGGTCGAATGTGGAGCGCTCCGAGATGGCGGAGACCCACCACTTGCTCGGGGTCTTGGTCGGGCTCCCGCCCCTCGGGAACACGCGGAAGTCGAGTGGAGACTGTCCCAGCTTGACGATATATCCCCGCTGCCTGAGCTCCCTGTACACCAGATACCTTATCTCGAATCCCTCGGAGCCTCTGTGCGCCAGGCGCAGCAGCTCAGTCGCGCTCTTCGCCTCTCCCTCGGAGAGGACCTCGAGCCTGGCGGACTCGACGAGGTAGGTCGCCTCCATGATGTCCAGCTTGAGGATTCCGCCCGTCTGTGGCACGCCGTAGTACCCTTTGTTGTGTATCTGGCTCGCCTCGGCTTGGTCCTCGACGATCACCTGGCTGCCGACCAGCTTCCCGCTCATCAGTCCCGCGTATGGCAATCGATGGTTAATTAGCATGTGCATACCCCCTGTGCGCTGCGACTATGGTACCAGCGGTTCCGGGATATGTGCGCGATTGCGCGGCACGAGCATGATCGGCCAACAACGCATCATGCGCGCAACCTGCGAACGAGGTCGGCCAAAATGCCGAGCACGCGCTGCCTGTATTCCTCGAAGGCCACCTCATCCAGTGGTTTCAGGAGCAGCCTTCGGAAATCCTCCTCCCTCAGCAGGTCGAAGCGGCTCTCGGTGAGTTCCAGATGTTCTCTGTATCGCCTAGCGCGCTCAACCACGACCTTGGTCTTGGCATCGATGGCATCCACATGGTCCTCGACCCGGAGCCCCATCTTGGTCTCGAGCAGGAAGAGGTCCAAGATGTCCTTCATCTTGGCCGCCTGGCGCGTCAGAAGCGCGCGCCCCTTCTCCGCCAGTATCTCGCGCGCATCGTAGGCCGTTACCCGAATAGGACTCGCGTACCGAGAGGGGAGGTCGGAATCGAGCAACGCAAGAGTCGATGGGAGGGACGTCCCCAGAAGGCCTCTGGCATCGACTAGTTTCGGAGGGTACATGAGCGGTTCGGCGAAGTTGATTTGGACCTTGACCAGGCCGGGCAGCCTCGCCACGCTCGAGTATCGGAGCATGGCCGTCATCATTCTGTTGCTCTGACCGTACTGGACGTCCGTAGCAGCGTCGAATTCCAGATCCTGATCCGTTGCCTGCTTCTGCAGTGCCTCAAGGAACGCACGCTGGATTGGACGCAGGGTGCGCCGAAGCTCCTTCGTGCCTACTGCCTCCAGCTCTTCAGCGTGAGACCATGTGAAGTCAAGGTCCGTGCTGAAGCGAGGATAGTCCAGATAGCACTTGATTAGGCAGGTCCCGCCCTTGAACACAAGGTGCGGTCCCGACACTGGTTCTCGAAGGAGAGAGTCTAGGAGAAGGTGCAAACGAACGTCTTTCTCAAGAATCTCGTAATCGGACACCCCGGAATGCTTGGCGAGCATCGGGACGAACACTCTCAGATGACCGCCTCCAATGATGCCCTCACTGCGTCCGGGTAGTGACAGAGGTAGCGCCTCAGCCGCTTCGGGTCCACATCTTCGATATGATCTCTCCAGGTCAGAGTCGCCGCGTGTCCCTTAGCCCGCCTCCAGTAATCCAGATAAGCGAAATCGAGCACCGTCTTCTCAGGATCGCTGTATCGGTACGGTCCGGATTCCGTAAGACCGAAGGAGACCATCTCGGATACCCACCTGTGGATGACGAACTTGCGAAATCCAACTGGGATTCCGCGGATACGGTACATTCGGTCACTGATCACGTCCTCTTCGAGGATGCTCTCGTGGGTCATCCGATTGAGGCGAAGGGCGGTGTGCAGACCGAAGTACCAGTTCCCGATTGACTTCGCTTCTGCGGCCAGCGCGAAGACCTCGAGAGGGTTGCGGCGTTCCTCCCCCAAGCGGATCTCGTCCGAGCTCCGAACGTAGTAGTAACCTCTGAAGAGCGGCAGCAGATAACCCTCTCGACGCAGATGGCGAATGACATGCTCTGGCTTCTTGTGGATGCGGCGGGATAAGTTCGCGATGTCGGTGCCCGTCACGACCTCGCGTTCAGTCCGCGCGAGAACCTCCCAAATTGACACACTGCTTTCCATAGTACTAAAGGACATAATGTGTCCTTTCATGATATGATACTTTCGGGAGAGGAATCGATCCCCAGAGCGGAACCATATAAACAATACCGCTAGTTCGGCGTCTCGGGCTATCGCTCAGGAATCGCGAACACTGAACCGGGTCCATCATCGCGTTCAGATGTGGCCAGCCCGTGTGAACCCCCCAATGGCTTGGCATAAGCATTATATAGAAGCCCTAACATAGTTGCACTCGCAACCTGCGACGGATACCTAATCGGAGGTGCGCAACTTGATTAGAAGGAAGGACAGAGGAGAAGGACTCGTCCCCAAGGATTACTGGGGACCTGCTCTGGTGAGCCCTGTGACCATGTTGAACGATATGGACAGGATGTTCGACGACTTCAGGTCGGGGTGGGAGAACGCTTTCCTGGTCCCGCGCGCGTTCGCGGCGGAGACCACGAGGCAGCCGCTCGTCGATCTGGCAGATACTGGCAAGGAATACGTCGTCAAGGCCGAGATTCCAGGCATCCAGAAGGAGGACCTCAACATCGACGTGACCGAGAACTCCATCGAAATCTCTGGGGAGACGAAGTCCGAGGAGAAGGAGGAGGACAAGGAGAGGGGATACCTCAGAAGGGAGAGACGCTACGCGAGGTTCTACAGGTCGATCCCACTTCCAGACAAGGTGGTCGCCGACGAGGCCGACGCACAACTGAAGGACGGCATCCTAACGGTCAAGCTGCCGAAGGTCGCTCCTCCAGAGAAGAAGACCAAGAAGATACAGGTCAGGTGAAGAGGCTGTCGCACGGCAGCCTCCAAACCTCTTAGCCCCGTGTGTTTCCGGCAAGTCCGTTCACATCATTCACATTCACCGGTGTTACCATGGAGAAGAAGGACAAGATCCTGAGGGTCGTCCAGGCCAAGTCCGGGGACGACGGCAAAGGCATAGCCAGGATAGATCCGGCGCTCATGCGCATCCTCGAGCTGAACCAGGGAGACACGGTCATCGTCGAAGGGACGAGGACGACCGCCGTGACCGTTTACACTGGCTATCCCGAGGACGAGAACAGAGGCATAATCAGGATAGACGGGGCGATCAGGAAGAACGCGGGCGTTGGCCTCGACGAGAAGGTCGGCATCAGGAAGATAGTCCCGAAGCCGGCGACGAAGGTCACGCTCGCGCCCACGCAGGCGTTGAAGATACTAGGCGGCGAGGAGTACCTGTCGCAGGCGCTCGACGGCAGGCCCATCGTCAAGGGGGACCTGCTAGAAGTGAGCGTCATGGGCAGGAAGTTCGACCTCGTCGTGAAGGGGTACCAGCCTTCGGCCGAGGCGGCGGTCATCCAGAACTTCACCAAGATAAAGCTCAGCGAGAAACCGGCCAAGGAGGAGGTCGCGAAGGGGCCCAAGGTCGCGTACGAGGACATAGGCGGCCTGACGGACGAGGTGAGCAGGGTCCGGGAGATGATCGAGCTGCCGCTCAGGCACCCGGAGCTGTTCGAGAAGCTGGGGGTCGATGCGCCCAAGGGAGTGCTCCTGCACGGGCCGCCGGGGACGGGCAAGACCCTCCTTGCGAAGGCGGTCGCCTCGGAGACGAGCGCGAACTTCACTTCCATCGGCGGCCCCGAGATCATGAGCAAGTTCTACGGCGAGAGCGAGGAGCGGCTGAGAGATATATTCAAGGAGGCCGCCGAGAACGCTCCCAGCATCATATTCATAGACGAGATAGACTCGATCGCACCGAAGAGGGACGAGGTCACCGGGGAGACCGAGCGCAGGGTCGTCGCGCAGATACTGGCCCTGATGGACGGGCTCGAATCGCGGGGCAAGGTCGTCGTGATAGGCGCGACGAACAGGCCCAACGCCCTGGACCCGGCCATTCGCAGGCCCGGGAGGTTCGACAGGGAGATAGAGATAGGCATCCCCGACAGGGCGGGCAGGTTCGAGATACTCCAGATACACACGAAGGGCATGCCGCTGGCGGACGATGTTGACCTCGCGCAGTTGGCGAACATGACCCACGGCTACGTCGGTGCGGACCTGGCCGCCCTTACGAGGGAGGCGGCCATGCGCGCCCTGAGAGTGGTGCTGCCCAGCATCGACCTCGAGGCGGACACCATCCCAATCGAGGTGCTGAACAGCCTCAAGGTCAAGATGGAGGATTTCATGGGCGCCTACAGGGAGATGCAGCCTTCGACCCTGCGGGAGGTCCTGCTCGAGAGCCCGAACGTGAAGTGGGAGGACATCGGCGGCTTGGAGGAGCCAAAGCAGGAGCTGATGGAGTCCGTCGAGTGGCCGCTCAGGTACGCCCCCTTGTACAAGCACATGAACGCGGTGCCCCCGAAGGGCATACTGCTGTACGGTCCCCCGGGTACCGGCAAGACCCTGCTGGCCAAGGCCGTCGCCACCGAGTCACAGGCCAACTTCATAAGCGTGAAGGGGCCGGAGTTCCTGTCGAAGTGGGTCGGCGAGAGCGAGAAGGCCGTCAGAGAGACCTTCAGGAAGGCCAGGCAGGCCGCACCGTGCGTCGTGTTCATGGACGAGATCGACGCCATAGCCCCCGTGAGGGGCAGGTCTTCGGACTCCGGAGTCACGGAGAGGGTCATCAGCCAGCTCTTGACGGAGATGGACGGGCTGGAGACGCTCCACAACGTGGTCGTCATCGCGGCAACGAACCGGCCGGACATGATCGACCCGGCACTGCTCCGCCCAGGCAGGTTCGACCGGCTGGTGTTCATATCAACGCCCGACCTCGAGGCGAGGAAAGAGATACTCAGGATCCACACGAAGGGCAAGCCCATCGACAAGGACGTCGACCTGGACAAGCTCGCGGGCAAGATGGAGAACTTCACGGGTGCGGAGATCGCGGCCGTGTGCAACGAGGCCGTGATGCTTGCCATCAGGGACTACGTCCTCGAGGGCGGGGATGTCGAAGAGGACAAGATCAAGGGGCGCAAGGTCGGCATGAAGTACTTCGAACGGGCGATGCAGAATGTCGAGCCCATGAGCTCGGTCGAGCTCAAGAAGTACGAGAAGCTGGGGCCGAACGTGATGTACGGCTGAGCGCCCGCAGAGATGGTTTAAAATCGCTAGAGCAGGATAGGAGAATGACGAAACAGGGAGCTTCTGTGGCGATCAACAGAGAGCGGCTGACGAGCGAGATACGGCAGATCCTGTCCAAGTGCGGCTTCTACGTATCCGACCCGCACCATCTGAGGAGCATCAGCTTCGATATCGTTGCCAGGAAGGACAAGCAGCTGCTGATCATCAAGGTGCTCTCGAACATCGACTCCCTGTCGAGCGACGATGCGGACCAGCTGAAGGTACTGGCATCCACGCTGGGCGGAAGCCCGCTCGTGATAGGCGCTCACTCGAGCTCATCCGAGCTGGAGGACGGCATCCTGTACTCCAGGTTCGGCATACCGATAGTCTCGGAAGGCACCTTCAAGGAACTGACGCTGGAAGGGGTTCCACCGTTCGTATACGCCGCCCCCGGCGGGCTGTACGTGCGAATAGACGGTGAGATGCTGCGCAGCGTCAGGCAGGCCAGGAACATCTCCCTGGGAACACTCGCGGAAGCCGCCGGGGTGTCCAGGAAGGCCATCCAGATGTATGAAGGGGGCATGGGCGCGATGATCGACACCGCGGCCAAGATGGAGGAGTTCCTGAACGAGCCCATCGTGCTCCCGCTCGACCCGTTCACCTACACGTCGAAGGTCGCGGAAACCCTGAAGACCTTCGAGGAGTTCGACACGCAGAGGAAGGACATCTTCGAGATGCTGCGGGAGATCGGATACTCCGTCGTACCCACCAGGAAGTGCCCGTTCGACGCCCTGGCCAGGGAGGAGGAGATGCTCCTGCTCACCGGCATTGGGGGCGACCCGCTCACGACCGAGCGCAAGGCGAAGGTCGTGGGGAACATATCCAGGGTCACGGAGAAGAAGTCTGTAATAATCATCCAGCGGAAGGGCAGCCTCGAGGCCATAGGCGGCACCCCGCTCATAACCAAAGACGAGCTCAGGAGGGCGGACCACTCGGAGGACCTTATGGCGCTCATCCTCAAACGCGAGAGGAGGCCCATGCAGTGATCTCCATGAGGGATATCGATGTGGGCGGCTCCGTCGTCCACGTGCTCCCCGTGATCAAGGGCCTGAAGTCGGAGGCGAAGAGGGTCCAGGAGGCCTTCGACCGCGTCCGACCGGACAAGGTCGCGATATCGCTGTCAAAGGAGGAGCTCGAAGGGCTCAGGAACATCCCGGATGACTACGAGCCCGAGCTCTCGAGGTACGACGAGATGTACGCCGAGGGTTTGAGCAGGTTCGGCGAGATCGCCGCGCCCCCGCCGTGCCATGTCGCAGCGGTGGAGCTTGCTGACCACAGAGGTGTGCCCATAGTGCCGATCGACCTGGACGAGAAGAGCTTCACCGAGCTTTACTGCGCCGCCGTGTCCGGAGGGGCTCTGTTCAGACACTCGACGAGGACATGGCTCCTCAAAAGGAAGCACTTCAATGCGGAGAACGCGGAGCAGTTCGTGCTCTCGTGGGACAGGGCCGTCAACAACCTCGAGGGGTTCAGGACGATAGAGGCGAAGCGCTCGGAGACCATCGCGAACGGCATCAGGAACGAGGCGAGGGGCGCGAGGAGCCTGCTAGCGATAGTCGAGCTCGAGCGGGCCGCCGATGTCCTGAAGAGACTCGAGGATGGCTCCCGATGACTTTCAAGGTGTGGGATTAGAAAACGACAAAGGGTTTCTGGGAAGGAGTTTGGGTCGAGCAGCCTACGTGCCGAGCTCAGTCATCTTCGCCGCCAGCACCACATCGATTATCGGCGGGGACATGCCATTGCCGGCGTTGCCGATGACGATCCATGACCTGCCCAGATAGTACCGCCAGGACTGTATCCCGCTACCGGTGTACAGGTTCAAGTAGAGCCCGACATACGAGGTGCTCTCCATGGTGATGCCGCTGCCCGTTATCGTGTAGTTGCACACGAGCAGGTCTTCGTACCCGTCGCCGTTCATGTCGATGAGGTCGAACATGGTCGACGCCGTGTTGTCGAACTCGTTGATGTCGGGGTGCGCGTCCGGGTGGAAGCTGGAGGAGCTGATGGACAGGTAGCCGGCCATCTGGGCCCACGCGGAGCCGGAGTATCTCCGGATCTGCCACGTGGTGTCCTTGGCTATGGCCACCTCCATGTACGTGCCGGTTCCAGTCTCACCGTCGACGCTGCCGCCTCGGACGGTCGTGTAGGTGGTGTCTGATGTCACGAGGGAGGCCGTGTATCCACCGAACGTCCCGGTGTAAACCGCCACATGGTCGAGGTACAGCTGATCCTGAACGCTCGAGCTGGCCGTGGAGACCAGCGAGTCGGTGAACTTCAGGTACACCGTCGACTTCCCCATCGCGCTCTGCGGGAGCGTGTAGTTGTAGTACTTCCATGTGGTGTTAGAGATAGTCTTCACGGGTACGTAGTACGTCCCGTCCAACGAGAACCACATGTAGAAGACCTCCTGCGGGGTAGCTCCGCCGGCGGCGCCAATCTTGGCGTACACCCTGAGCTCCTGGTCGGGGGTGAGAGCGGACAGAGTGTTGAACTTCACGATCGCCGTCATCTTGCCCTGCGAAACACCGGATGTGCTCTCGTTCAGCAGAACGTAGCTGCCATCAAGACTGTTCGTGCGCGTGGTCATCGGGTCTGGGTACGCAGTGCCGTTTATCATCTGAGGGTCGTACGGTGCGGCCGTGTTGAGCAACGTCTGACTGCCCGTCTGCAGCGTGTAATAGTTGACGTTGACTCCGGAGCGCATCGTGTGCGCACCCGTCGTCAGGATGTCCATCCGACCGTCGTTGTTCATGTCCTCGATGTCGAAGTCGTATATCCATCCGCTCCCCGAGGTCGGGAAGTAGCTGAAGCGCTCGTTCGTCGCGCGCAGGGAAGACAGGCTCGAATCGTAGGCGTACTTGAGGTCGTAGACATAGAGCTTGGCGCTGGTCGTGCCTCCGAGAACGATAAGGTCGGCCCTGCCGTCGCCGGTCATGTCCTCAAGGGCTATCTTCTGCACAGGGGTGCCCCAGCCCAGGCCCGTATACGGGTAGTATATCCAGCCTCTCGAGCCGTAGGTCGTGTTGTATATCACGATCTGGTTGTTGGAGTTGGCATAAGCGAAATCGTCGTGGCCGTCACCGGTCACGTCGCCGAATGCGAGCCATATGACCGGATAGGTCGCTCCGTCCGGCCTGGTGAGCGTGCTCCCGCTCTGCCAGATGCCGTACGAGTTCAGCGTGTTCTCGTACATGGTCAGCGCGTTGCTCATCTTCTGACCCATGACGGCATCCTTGTCGCCGTCGCCGTCCATGTCACCTACCGCAAGCGCGGTGCAGGCGTAGTCGGTCGACGCGCTCGGCGTGCTGTCTGACCAGGCCATCAGCTTGGATGTGAAGAAGTTGTTGTTCTGGACATAGTACAGGTACTCCCTTGTGTTGAAGTTGTTGTTACCAGAGGCCATTCCGGCAGTGCCCACGAACATGTCCGCCCTGCCACTGGAACCCGTCACGAACAACATCTTGGACAGGGTGTAGAAGCCCTCGTTGGTGTCGTTGAACTTGGATATCCACATGGCGTAGGCGCTCGTGCCTCCGGACCACTGGTCACCGTTGTTCAACCTCAGGTTGACCGTGAAGTTGTAGTAGTACGTGCCGTTGGTCCACTTCCACACCTTGGAGATCATTGCCCCAGCGGGCGATGATCCGTACACCATCGAGTTGCCCGCGCTGTCCTTGATCCTCAGCTCGGTCATGGTGGGGTGGGGTGGGGTGACCTGGGCGTTCAGGACCTTCAGGGTTGCGTACACGACGAAGCGGTCGCTGGATGCGACCGCATATGGGTTGCTCTGCGTTCCCCAGGGTATCGTGTGCGCGCTGTCCTTATAGATCTGCACGGTCGGTATGAAAGCCTCATCGATGGATGAGCCCTCCTGGAGGACGGTGATCGTCACGGCCTCGTCCGCCTTCAGGGCGTTGCTCCCTATCGCGGGCTGGTCCGAAAGGAAGAAGTTGCACGTGTACGCGCCCGGAGGCAGGCCAGTTGTGTTGAACTTGCACTCGAACACGTACGCGCCGCCGCCCGTGGGATACGCGTAGAACGGGTCGGTCGAGGTGCTAGACGAGACGTATGACGGAGTGTAGGCTAGTCCGGTCCTAACGTCGTAGACGACCATGTCGTTCTGGCCGAGGACGTTCGTCATGACCATGCTCGCGAACCGTATGAACACCATCTCGTCCTTGTAGAACACGACCCTGCTGTCGCTGACATCGGCCTCTCCGGTCGCAGTGCCATTTGTGAACAGCTCACCGTATATCCCGTACCCCTGCTGGTTGCCGTTGTCAGGCCAGCTGAGGTAGCTCGGCAGACCGCTGGGGCCAAGGGGAGGGAACGTGTAATCGCTCTCGTAGTAGTCGATGTCCGTGGGGAGGATGGTGATGTCTATCGAGTGGCTCGAGATGGTCTCGTGGTGAGCCAGATCGAAGGCGTGTATTATGAGGAGCTTGCCGTCGGCCGCCTCGGCGTCATCCGCCTTGTCGTTGAAGTCCCATCTGTACCAGCCGCTCACTTCCTCGTTTGGAGCAAGAGACGCGCCGGCGCCTATGCTGCTGGCGTTAACATATACGCTGTCGACATCCAGATCGTTGTCAAGGTCGACTATCCTCACGAACAGCGAGAAGTTGTCGCCCTCCTTCACCGGGTCAGGTGTCGGGGTCAGGCGGTTGGAATCGAGGTATCTCTGGAGTATCGTCGGTGGGCTGCCCCCCAGGCCGCCCGTGACCTGGCTCGTCCATACTGCCTGGTGCTTCTCGTTGTCTATGATCGTGACGGTGACTGAACTCGCAAGAGTGATGCCAGTAAGGTATTTCGTCCACTGAACGCCTGTGTTCCAGGTATCGGCTTCGAAATCGGGATCAGTCTCCATCTGATACACGCGAAGCTGGCCGTCGACATCAAGCAGCACACCAACATTCTTGGGCAGCAATGCCGCGCCGCCGATGTGCGTGACGGTCAGGGTGGCCGCGGTTCCGGATTCCGTGAACGATATGCCCGCGGCGAAATCGGCCTTCGTCTGCAGCTCCGGCACCGGCATCTGGTTCACGAACGCCATGATGCTGCTGAACAGGACGACGGTTATCATCAGGATCAGAATGTTGCCGATGATCTCGGAAACACCGCTTTCGTTAGACCAAGACTTCCTCTTGCGTAGTTCGAAACTCATAATCGCTTCCTCCGGGGGAGAGAAAGACCACTCTCGACTGATGTGTCAAAAACGCCGACGTGCGTATTTAAACGTGTTGCGGTCATTACCAATTACCAGCCGTGCTTATCATCTGGTGTCAGAGATGCCCTGGCAAGGCAGATTCGAAGGTCGTCGCATCAGTACGATTATATAAGCACAGGGGCATTTCGCGAAGCGATGGGAGAACCTGGCCAGCTGAACGTGAACGACAGGGTGCTTCTTCACATCTCCAGATTCGCGGCCGATGTGCCCCCCGAGGAGCATCCTCCGGACATCACACAGGCAGGCATAGCTGCGGCCGTAGGCATATCACGCACGCACGTGCCGCGCGCGGTGAAGGGACTGATAAAGGACGGATTGGTGGAAGAGGTCAGGGGACGGGTGCAGGGGCACGAGCGCAAGATGAGCGTCTATGTCGTCACCCCTGAGGGGCTCAGGGTGGCGGAGCAGGCTTGGAAGACGCTCCTGAGCGCGCGGTTCTCGGTCCTGAGAGATGGGAAATCGATTGCGCTGACGGGCAAGGATCTCGAGGATCTGGTGGGCAAGAAGAGGGCCGTCGCGGCCGTCTCGCAGATGAGGGACGGCCTCGTCGAGATCGGCGGGAGGCCGAAGACGCTCGTCAGGGACCTGACCACGGCCCCCTCAGTCGAGGGGTTCTACGGCAGGGACCAAGAGCTGAAGGCCATGGGCTCTTTCATGGATTCCGAAGCGAAGATCATGGTCGTACTGGGAAGCAGGGGGAATGGCACCTCTACCCTCGCGCGCAAGTTCGTCGACGAGCAGGAGGACACCGACGTTCTCTGGGTGCCGCTCAGGCCAGACATTGGGGTGGACGAACTCCAGGAAGACCTGTGTTCCTTCGCTACGAAGGTGTCCCCGTCCGCGGTCGGGCTGTTCGACGCCTTGAACCTGCCCAACGCGCTCGTCGTCTTCGACGACTACCATTCTTTCAGCGAGGAGGTGGTGGAGTTCTTCGCGTCGGTCGTCGAGAGTGCCGGAGACACGAAGATGATCATCACAGCGCGCGAGGAGACCGCGGCTTACAACTGGTTCTATCACAAGAAGCATGTCGATTCAGGGACCGTCGAGGTCCTCAGGGTCCGGGGCCTGGACGAAGACAGCGCCAGGAAGCTCCTGGGCGACGAGCGGATCGAGGAGGACACGTTCAGGAGGATATTCATGATGACCCGCGGACAGCCGTTGGCGCTCAAGATGCTGAGGAACGGCGATTATGCGGGCCTCAAGAGGGACACGGTCTTCACATCCGAGGAGATAAGGTACATGCTGTTCCTCAAGGACAAGGTCAAGTGAGCCCTCACCACTCGATGCCTTTCCGAGCCTTCTGACCCCTGTCGAACGGGTGCTTCACGTTGTCTATGTAAGATACATAGTCCGCGTGGTCGAGGAACTCCGCGGGCGCGTTCCTGCCTGTCAACACGACCTCCGTCCCGCCCCTCGATGCGACCACTGACAGTACCGCCTCTGGTTCCAGGAGGTCGAAATGGACCGCCGTGTTGATCTCGTCGAGTATCAGCAGGTCGCACTTTCCCGAGGACAGAAGGGTCTTGGCGTGTTCGAGGGCATCCCTCGCGCATGCCCTGTCGTCCTCGGTCGGCCCTCCGGGGCCGATGAACCTGCCCGTGCCGAACTGACAGACCTCGACGTCCTTCAGGTTCTTCGCCGATGACACCTCGCCGGTCGTCTCCCCGGTCTTCATGAACTGGACTATGCACACCTTGAGGCCGTGGCCCGAGGCTCGCATCGCGAGCCCGAACGCCGCGGTCGTCTTGCCCTTCCCCGGGCCCGTGATGACATGCACCCGTCCGAGTTCCGAACCGCTGCTCATCGCACCTGATAGGGGCTGCAACTAGAAAAACGGTGCCGGCCGGCGCCGGCCCTCAACCCGGATTCATGTGATTCCCCGGGAGTGAGAACTCCCGCTCGAGGTATCCGAGCTGCTGCGTCTCGAGCGTGCGCGGGTCTATGGGCACAAGGAGGAACGCCCCTGACATCGCGACCTCCTCGTTGGTCAGCTGGACCGCCTTCATGACCGGCCCGAAGCCGTTCTCGGTGATGAGGTACTCGAGCCCGTCCAGGAGGACGACCGCGCCCTGGTTGGCCTTGATGAAATCCGACACGGTGCTGTGGATCTTCATCAGCCGCGTGGGCTCGAGGCTCATGACGCCGGTCGCGGACTTGATGTTCTTCGCGATCCACATCACCGGGCAGTCCAAGCTGTACAGCTGTTGCACCCGTGTAGGATGGGTGCGGGTTATGACAAGACCGCGTCTGCCCTCGGCCACGAGCCGCTTGAAGGCCTCGTAAGCGCGAGCGACCCCTTTCTCGGTGAACAGGTACGAACTCCCGCTCCTGAGGGCAGGTTCCTCATCTCCGTTCATTCAATCGCTTTACCTCAGACCAGCTTGGACCGCGAGGCCCTCGTCGGTTATGTCGATGAGCTGCCGCCCGGTGGTGTGCTTCGTACCTCTCATCTTGAGCACCTCGAGGAACTTGCGCCTGACCTTCTCCTCCTCGGGGTACGACAGCATGACGACTCCGTCGACCATGTACGCTTCCTGGCTGTGGGATATGTCGTCGTAGGACAGCTCGGCGGTGATCATTGCGAGGCAGTTGAACGCCTTCAGGTACGCGAAGAGCTCGTGCATGAACTCCCTGGTCTCGCCCCGCCACTGCAGCATATCCGTCATCGGGGTGATGGGGTCGATCACTATCCTGAGCGGCTGGTACTGCTCGATCTTCTTCTTGATGATGTTGAGCATGTCGCTCGGGTTCTTCGTCAGCGTCGGGCCGATGTCTATGAAGTTGACGACGTTCTTCTCGACCAGCTCCTGGTTGTAGAACGAGAACGAGGACAGGAACTTCTGCACCAGCCACTGGGGCTCCGATATGGCGGTTATGTAGAGCCCCTTCTCCCCTTCGCCAGCCCCGTGGAACAGGCTCTGGACGGCCAGCGTGGTCTTGCCGGTACCCGGCTCCCCCGCGACGAGTATCGCGGACGGGAACGGGAACCCTCCCTGGAGCATGCCGTCGAGCCCGGGGATGCCCGTGGTCTTCCTTGTCATCTCAGAGCACCTCTGTGTCGATCACGAACACGCATTTCTCGTCTCCCTTCGAGACGCACTTCCTCTCGTGACAGTACACATCCTTGCCCGTCCGTTCCTCGAACAGCTTCGCGAGGATACCCCTCAGCATGTGACATGTCGGTGAATCCGAGTTCGACACTTCGATGGAGCTGGTCACGGTCACGGTGTCGCCCTCGAAGATGATCTCGGTCGCCCAACCCTCTTTGATCAGAGCCTCGCGCAGCCTGTTCAGGTCCGTGCCCACGACCCTAATCAAACGGTCTCCCATTATCCTGCCGCTCCTGTAGAACAGGCCGTGGGAAGCGAAGGTCATGACGGTCTCGTACAGCTTCTTTATCTCGACTAGCTCTTCCTTCCGGAGCTTGATAGCCCTATCTGAATGCTCCATCTCGTCCACCTTACCCAGGGGAGCCTTCTATTAGTAAGTCGTGACTTATACCTTTTGGTCTGAGACCCCGTGCCCATCACGCTGGCCCCAGTCAGGTTAATCTACCGAGAAGTTCTACCGGGGTTTCGTGCTCGAGGTCGAGTCAAAGTTCCGCTCCCCGGGGAACGCGAAGGTCGAGAAGACCCTTGCGGATCTCGGCGCCAAGAAGGTCTTCGACGGCATGATCGAGGACGTGTACTTCGCCCATCCTAGCAGGGATTTCGGCAAGACGGACGAGGCGCTGAGGCTCAGGAAGAAGGAGGGATCCGCGGAGCTCACATACAAGGGCCCGAGGATGAAGATGGAGCACACGAAGGCGAGGGAGGAGGTCACGCTGAAGGTGGAGGACGCCCTCGCAACGCAGAGGATCGTCGAGAGGCTCGGATTCGAGGAGAAGCACGTGGTCCGGAAGCACAGGAGCGCGTACCTCCTCGACAAGCTCAGGGTCGAAGTGGATGATGTCGAGGGGCTCGGGGAGTTCGTGGAGCTCGAGCTCATCACGGAGGAGCCCAACAGGGCGGAGAGCCTGATGCAGTCCGCCAAGAAGGACCTGCAGCTGGAGCGGCTCGAGCCGAGGACGTATCTTGAGATGATCCTCGAGAAACAAGCGTCTGGCAGGCACGATTGAGTAAATGGATAGGCCGGGGGCCCGCCCCCGCCTGCGAACCGTCAATCTTTGGTCGACGCTACAGTTTGTTGATCTTTTCGGTCACGAACGCCTTGATGTTCGGGTCGTCCGGGATCGTAATGGATTTCTTGTACTTCTCGCTGCCATCCGGCAGGAAGTAACCCCTGGATACTGAGATGAACTCGCTGACCCCCTCGTCCGTTATGGCCTTCTTCCTCGCAACTTCCAGGAAGTTGTTCTTTCCGAAAGGAATCTTTTCAGCGCTCAATGTTTCAAAACGCACCTTTGTGTCCTTCTCATCATCCATTTGGTTGCCTCCGCAAAGTAGGCGGGCATTGAACATTATCATCTCATATAAACGTTCCTTGAGTGTGGCCCTCCGATCCCCTCTGGAGGTCTATGGGAGTACCGAACGGCCCGAGCACGCCCTTGACCCGCGGTGTTTGCGCCGTGAAGCGTGCGCAGCTCGATAGAGTAATATAGAGTGAATTGGGTTTGGCGGGCTTGTGACAGGCGACTTACCAGCAGTGCCATCACGTCCTTCTGACGAGACATGCACCATATGTGGGGCGACCATCCCAGGACAGGGCTCGTTCTGCCCGGGCTGCGGAGCCATCAAACCGTCCCTCAGAATGCCGGCAACACAGCCTGCACCGGTCCCCTGGGCCGCGCCTTTCCCCGCTTACCATCCATACCCCTCTCGTGCCAGGCGCGGGCCTTCATGGCGCGTGACGGTCAAGGCGGTCCTCGCCTTCACGATGATCACATTCGTCGCCCAGCTCATCGTTTCATTGTTCACGCTGGTCTGGGGGGTTCAGATCGTCCTCCCTGAGATAGTCGGACACAGTTTCTGGCTCTATCTGGCCCTGCCGATGCTGATAGACTTCGTCAAGTTGTCTGGGACGCTTCTCGGGACATACTATATCGCCCTCGTCCTGGCCATCCTGGCAAGCGCGACATGGCTGTTCCTGAAGAGCTGGAAGGGGTTCGCGCTCGAGCTAGGGATGAAGGGGAAATCGAGAGAGCACAGCGCTCTGTTCGACCTGTGCGGGCTCATGTTCGCGGTGCTCTTCCTGAACATCGTGATCGTGCTGTTCATGGGAGCGACTAGTGGGCTGCCAACCGACCCCATTTCCAGCACGGACCTGTGGGAGCTTCTGTTCCTGCTCGCGAACGCCTCCGTCTGGGAGGAACTCGTGACGCGCGTCCTCCTGATAGGCATCCCCCTCATAGCCATCGATGCGATCCGCGGGAGGTTCAGGAACAAGAAGCTCGCGTACATCCTGGGCGGAGGGTTCACCTTCGGCGCTCTGGAGGTCGCGCTCGTCCTGATCTCTTCGATCGTATTCGGCTTCGCGCACTACGAAGGCTGGGGGTCCTGGAAGGTGTTCCCCGCGGCCGTTGCCGGTCTGGCGTTCGGATACATGTTCATGAGGCACGGCCTGGCATCGGCGATAATGCTCCATTTCAGCTTCGACTACCTTTCACTGCCCCTTGAGGTGTTCGATGCCAACCTCGCCCTCGAGCTCGCCATGAGCATCGGTATCCTACTGTGGGTGGGGCTCGGATTCGTGTTCTTCACGTACTTCGTCCTGAGGATGACCGAGTTCATCACCGGGCTGAGGTTCGCCGAGGAGAAACCGCAGCTGGCTGGCGCGCCCACGGTGTTCTATCCACCGCCTGTGTACCATAGCAACGAGGTCCCGTACGTGCCCGCGCCTCCCAACTCGCAGGTCGGGTCCCCGGTGACCCTCCGGAGCACCGCTGCCCCGGGGTTCGGCGGCGTTTACGTGTGCCCGTATTGCGGATACACCGAGGCCAGGTGGACCGATGGCAGGTTCCAATGCCTGAGATGCGGGCGCCTAGCCTAGCAGTTTCTCCAGACGATTCCTGCTCTCGACGCCGCTCTCGAGGTCCGTCGATTCGATCACTATGTTGCCCTTGTACGAACTCTTCAGAACAGACACGACCTTTCGCACGTCCGCGGACCCTTCGTCTATGACGTTGTGCTGGTCCCATTGGCCTTCGTTGTTGTGCAGATGGACGTTCCTGAACCTGCCGACCTCCCGGAGGAAATCATCGAGCTGGCCGGCCGTGTTCGCGTGGCCCATGTCGAAGCATATCCCGAGCCCGGTGCCTTCGACGACGTACAGGAGGTCCTTCAGATGCGTGCATGTGGCGTTGATGTTGGACGGGAGGTTCTCGACGGCGACCGTGACCGACTGCTCGCGCGCGAACGATGCGACCTCCGCAACAGACAGCTTCGTCATCTTCAACGCCCTGGACCTGTCCAGGAACGCGATCCCGTTCACGAACCCCGGATGGACGGTCACCAGAGGTATCTCCATCCTGTGGCACATCATGATAGTCTGTTTGACCTCGTTGACCGCAGCGACGCGCATCGGCTCGTAGACGCTGCCCAGGTTCACATCGCTCATCGGCGCGTGGACCTGGAAGCGCATGCCCAGGGAATCGCGCCCGTATGCGACCCCGTCCTGGATAGTCTCGAGCATGTGCTCGCCCTCGGAGAGGATCTCCCACAGCTCGAAGTGCTCCGAGATGCTCTCGAGCATGTTCATGAACGGCGTCTGACAGAACGCGGGCGATGCGATCCCGATCATCCCCGGACCTCCAGATGCCTGGTATCTGGCGCGATCGAGGATATCAGCGCTTCGACATCCTCCGATTCGACGGTCACCTCGATGTCACCGAGCGCGTGGCTCTCCTCGGAGAAGGACACCTTCCCGACGCATGCGACCTGCTTGTTCAACCTGAAAAATGTCGAATTGCCGACGATGCCTCGGCGCATCGCGGCGCGGGCGGAGTCCCTGATGTGCTGCTTCTTGAGCAGTTCCCCGAATGCTTCGACGGACTCTGCGGTGCCCACAATGGGGTCATCCCCCGTGAGAACCGCACCGGGGAAAAGCTCGCTCATAGCCCGGACGATTCTGCCCCGATCCTCCGTCGGAAAACACCTGACTCTGAGAGCGATCTTGGCCATCTGCCAGCCATCTTTGCGAGGCTATTTAACCCTGCGCCCGCAGGCAAGCGATTGTGCACAGGAGCAAACCGCCTGCTACAAAGTTTTTTAAGCATGTCAGTGCTAGGATTCGACGGATGAGGAAACGCATTCTCAGCATGTTCGCAGACAAGGGGGTGCTCGCTGACCCAGATGCGATAGACGCGCTCTCCGCATTGCCCGACCCCCTGAGATGCGCCGAGAACATACTCGCGGACGGGGAGAACCGGCCGCTCGTGCTGACGAAGCAGGACGTGTTTGACTACGCTGGTTGCGCGCCCAGGTGCGACGGGGCGCCGGCAGAACGGGAAGCGCGTCCGGCGGATCCTCCCGCTGCACATCAGTCGCACGCGCCCGGAGTGAAGGTCCTGAAGGACATAACCGGAAACTCGACCTGCGTCGGGAACATCATCGATTTCGTCAAGCTGTTCAACGACCGGTTCTCGGCCCTCAAGAAGATTCTCTCCAAACGCAGGGAGCTCGCAGGCATGATCCCCATATCGAGGGCGAAGAAGGTCCAGCGCGACCTGAGGTTCGCCGGCATGGTCAACGACGTCAGGACCACGAAGAACGGCCACACGCTCCTCGAGCTCGAGGACGAGACGGACAAGGTGCAGGTGCTCGTGATGAAGGGCACGAGGAAGATCACGGAGGCCTTCCTGAAGGACGAGGTCCTCGGCATAGTCGGGGCGTTCAGCAAGGACGGCGAGATAGTCATCGCCAAGGAGATAATCAGGCCCGAGGTGCCGATGAACTGCGCGATGGCCCCGAACGGCTCGGAGTCCGTCGTGGCGTTCGTCTCCGACATCCATGTGGGCAGCAACACATTCCTCCCGGACGAGTGGAACAGGTTCATGGCGTGGCTGAAGAAGGATCCGGTCGCAAGAGACATCAAGTACATGGTCGTCCCGGGGGACCTCGTGGACGGCATCGGAATATACCCAGGGCAAGAGGACGAGCTGACGATCGAGGATGTCTACGGCCAGTACGAGGAGCTCTCCAGACTCACCAAGATGATACCTGACTGGATCAAGATAATCATGGCCCCGGGGAACCACGACGCCGTCAGGCTCGCGGAGCCGCAGCCAGCCCTGCCGAAGGACATCACCAAGATGTTCGACTCGAACATCATGTTCGTCGGTAACCCGTGCTATCTGGAGATCGAAGGCAGGTCGATACTCGCATACCACGGGAGGAGCATGGACGACTTCGTCGCGAGCGCCAGGAACCTCAGCTACTCCGCACCCGGGGACATCATGAAGGAGATGCTGAGGAGGAGGCACCTCGCGCCCATCTACGGTGAAAGGACGGCCCTCGCGCCGGAGCAGAAGGACTACCTGGTGATAGACCGCGTCCCCAACATCTTCGTCACCGGGCACGTGCACGGGTGCAGCGTCGGGGAGTACCGGGGGATCAAGCTCATCAACGCGTCCACATGGCAATCGCAGACCGCCTTCCAGAGGATGCACAACCAGAACCCCGACCCTGCCAAGGTGCCCATGATCCATCTGGGCACGGGCGAGACCTGGGTCGAGGATTTCTCCGCGTGATTCGAGGCGGACAAGGCTTGATATCGACCTAGGAGGATTGCCGCTCATGCGCGGCCTCGACCCGTTCTTCAAGCCGAAATCCATCGCCGTCATCGGAGCCACCCCCACCCCGGGAAAGGTCGGGAACATAGTGATCGAGAACCTCCTGGGGGACGGATACCGCGGGAAGATATTCCTCGTGAACCCGAACCACAAGGACATACTGAGCATCCCGTGCTACCCGACCATCCTGGACTGCCCGGGCGATGTGGACCTCGCCGTGGTCGTCGTCCCCGCGAAGTTCGTCCCTGAGGTGCTGGACCAGATCGGGCGGAAGGGGACGAAGGCGGCCGTGGTGATATCGGCTGGGTTCTCCGAGGGAGGGGAGGATGGCAAGGCGAGAGAGAAGGCGATGATAGACACCGCCTCGAAATACGGCATGAGGCTCGTCGGCCCGAACTCGCTAGGAGTGATCTCTCCGCACATCGACATGAACGCCTCCTTCGCGAGGACCTCGCCGTTGAAAGGCTCCATCGCGTTCTTCTCCCAGAGCGGCGCGTTCTGCACGGCGGCGATCGAGTACTCGGTCAGGGATCTTCTGGGGTTCTCGGCCTTCGTGAGCTCCGGCAACAAGGCGGACATCGACGATTCCGATCTGATAGACTACTTCGCGCAAGACCCGAAGACCAAGTGCATCGCGGCATACATGGAATCGACCAGGGATGGAGCGGCCCTGTTCAAGTCGCTCGAGAAGGCCTCCAAGAAGAAGCCCATCGTCATATTGAAGGCCGGGAGGACCGAGAGGGGAGCGCGCGCCGCCAAGTCGCACACCGGCGCAATCGCCGGCTCCGACGCCGCGTACGACGCGGCGTTCAGGCAGACCGGAGTGTACAGGGCCAAGACCATGTTCGAGCTCTTCGATGCAGCCCAGGCGCTCGCGCATCAGCCGCCGATGAGCGGCGACGGGATAGCGATCGTGACCAACGCGGGAGGCATGGGAGTGATCGCGACGGACACCGCGAACGACCTCGGCCTCGTGCTCGCGGACCTGTCCAAGGAGACCCTGGACGACATAGGCAGGTCGTGCCCGCCGACATGGAGCTGGGGGAATCCCGTCGACATCATCGGGGACGCGGACACCGCGCGCTACGCGAACGTCCTCACGGCCGTGGGCAAGGCGCCCGAGGTGAAGGGGATACTCGTCATAGCCGCGAGGCAGGCGGCCACGAACATATTCGAGATCGCGAAGTGGATCTCCATAACGGCGAAGGTTAGCGGAAAGCCGACCGTGGCGTGCTTCGCGGGGATATTCGACCCTGAGTCCGAGCAGTTCCTCGATTCCAAGGGCATACCCGTGATGTCCGTGCCCGAGAGATCTATCACCGCCCTGCACGCGCTGTCGATCAGGGGAAAATACCTCTTGAAGAAGGGGCTGGACTTCCCGGCGCCCGCTAACCGAGCAAGTCCTTGACGATGATGGCGAACCCGATCGCCATCATGACGATCCCTCCCCAGAAGCCGATCAGGAACAGCTTCATGAGGAAGGCCTTGTCCTGGAGCAGGTCCATCAGCGCCACGGCCTCAGGCACCTGCCTTCGCGGACTTGTTCTTGATCCTCTTGAGCCTGAAGATGTTGTCCCGCTCCATCTCCTCCAGCCTGAACCTGATGAACCGCTCGATATCCTCGAGCTCGGGCAGCACCTTGAACTCGAGCGCGTTCACCCTGCGCTTGGTCCTCTCGATCTCGTCCAGCAGCTTCTTCATCGTGGTCTCCAGCTCCGCGGCCTTGACCACGGTCTCGACGAGCTTCTCGTAGGCGTCCGCGGCCTCGTCTATCCTCGGGGATGTCCCGATGATGCCGTACCCTCGCTCGTCCAGGGGAACGACTATCCTCCCGGCCCGTATCTCGGGCACGACCACACCCATCAGGTTCTTGCTGCTGAGCTGAATCTCCGGGTGGATCGTCAGGGCGTACGCGGCCGACCGGACGGCAATCACGCCGTCCACGGCGTTCGCGATGGCGATCTTCTCCTGGGCCTCCTTGTACCTCTTCGCGATCTCCGTCCTGAGGTCCTTCGCCTGGTCGAGTATCTTGAAGAACTCGAGTATTAGGCCGTCCCTCTTCAGCTTCAGAATCTTGTGGCCGTTCTTGGTCAGCCTGACCTTCCTCGTGACCTCGAGCAGCTCCGACCTCGTTGGCTGGATCTCGCGCACTGCCATGCTATGCTCACTTCGTCCTGTATGTCGGGTGGTACTTCTCGATGACCTTCCGGTCGATCTTGGTCAGGGAGTCCATCGGCAGCGCCGACAGCAGCTCCCAGCCGAGGTCCAGGGTCTGGCCTATGGTCCTGTCCTCGTCCTTGGCCTGCCTGATGAACCTGTCCTCGAAGGCGTCCGCGAAGTCCAGGAACTTCCTGTCGCGCTCCGAGAGCGCCTCCTTGCCGACGATCGCGACGAGCCCTCTGAGGTCCCTGCCCTCCGCGTAGGACGCGTACAGCTGGTCCGAGACCGCCCGGTGGTCCTCTCTGGTGCGCCCGGGCCCGATGCCCTGGCCCATCAGCCTCGACAGGGACCGCTCGACCGCGACCGGGGGATAGATGCCCTGCCTGTGCAGGTCCCTAGACGCGACGATCTGTCCCTCCGTGATGTACCCCGTGAGGTCCGGGATCGGGTGCGTGATGTCGTCCCCAGGCATGGACAGGATCGGGAACTGCGTGATCGAGCCGCGCTTCTCCTTGATCCTGCCCGCGCGCTCGTACAGGCTCGCGAGGTCGGTGTACATGTATCCCGGGTACCCTCTTCTCGCTGGCACCTCCTCCCTCGCGGCGCCTATCTGCCTCAGGGCCTCGCAGTAGTTCGTGAGGTCCGTCAGTATGACGAGCACGTGCATGCCCAGGTCGAACGCGAGGTACTCCGCCGTCGTCAGGGCCAGCCTGGGCGTCAGCAGCCTCTCGATTGCGGGGTCGTCCGCGAGGTTGAGGAACACGACCGCGCGCTTGAGCGCGCCCGTGCGCTCGAAGTCCTTCATGAAGTACTGGGCCTCCTCGCTCGTGATGCCCATGGCCGCGAACACGACCGCGAAGTCCTCCTTCTCGCCGATGACCTTCGCCTGCCTCGCGATCTGCAGCGCGATGTCGTTGTGCGGCAGGCCGGAGCCGGAGAATATCGGGAGCTTCTGCCCCCTGACGAGCGTGTTCATGCCGTCTATGGACGATATGCCGGTCTGGATGAACTCCTGGGGGTTGTCCCTCGCGTAGGGGTTGATAGCGGCTCCGATGATCTCGAGCTTCTTCTCGGGGATGATCGGCGGGCCCTTGTCGAGCGGGTCACCGGACCCCGACAGTATCCTGCCGAGCATGTCCTTGCACACCGGCATCTTGACCGTCTCGCCCAGGAACTTGACCCCTGAGGCCTTGTCTATGCCCCCGGTCCCTTCGAAGACCTGCACGACGACGACCTCGTCCGAAGTGTCCAGGACCTGGCCCCTCTTGGTCGAGCCGTCGGGGAGTGCGATCGTGACGAGCTCGCCGTATCCCACGGGTTCCGTCCTCTCGACGAACACCAGCGGTCCGGCGATCTGGTTTATCGTGTGGTATTCCTTGGCCATCCGCATCACACCCCCAGCTCCGAGAACTGCTTGTCCATCGTCAAGACGATGGTCTTCAGGTCCCTGTCGATGCTCTCTTCGTACTTGAGCTTGCCCAGCTCCGCCCTCACGGGCAGGGAGGATATCCTGTCGAGCGACACCTCGAGAGAGATGGCCTTCTTGGAGAGCTCGGAGAAGCGCCTGATGGCGCTCAGGTACTCGTACTGCCGCTTGAGCGGGCTGTAGGTGTCCACTGGATGGTACGCGCTCTGCTGCAGGAAGAACTCGCGGATCATCTTCGCGACCTCGAGGGTGAGCCTCTGCTCCTCGGGGAGCGCGTCGGAGCCGACCAGCTGGACGATCTCCTGGAGCGCCGCCTCCTTCTGGAGGGTCTCCATGGCCCAGAGCCTCACGACGTTCCAGTCCTCGGCCACGTTCTTCCTGTACCACTCCTCGAGCATCGGGCTGTAGAGGCTGTACGATGTGAGCCAATTGACCGCGGGGAAGTGCCTTCTCTCCCTGAGCTTCGAGTCCAGGGCCCAGAAGACCTTCACGATCCTGAGCGTGTTCTGCGTCACGGGCTCGCTGAAGTCCCCCCCGGACGGGGAGACCGCGCCTATGACCGAGATGGAGCCCGTCGGGCCCGCGAGGGTCTTCACGCGGCCGCACCTCTCGTAGAACTCCGAGAGCCTGGACGCGAGGTACGCGGGATATCCTTCCTCGCCTGGCATCTCCTCGAGCCTGGACGATATCTCCCTCATCGCCTCCGCCCAGCGGGATGTAGAGTCGGCCATCAGGGACACGTCGTATCCCATGTCCCTGTAGTACTCCGCGATCGTGATGCCCGTATACACCGAGGCCTCTCTGGCCGCGACGGGCATGTTGGAGGTGTTCGCTATCAGCACGGTCCTGCCCATGAGCGGTTTGCCCGTCTTCGGGTCCTCCAGCTCGGGGAAGGTTGTGAGCACCTCCGTCATCTCGTTCCCCCGCTCCCCGCAGCCGACGTAGACGACTATCTGGGCGTCGCTCCACTTGGAGAGCTGCTGGGAGGTGACCGTCTTGCCCGTCCCGAACCCTCCGGGGATCGCCGCGGTCCCGCCCTTGGCGAGCGGGAAGAGCGTGTCGAGCACCCTCTGGCCGGTGACCAACGGGATGTCCGGCAGGAGCTTGTCTTCGTACGGCCGCGCACGCCGCACGGGCCATCTCTGGAGCATCGTTATCTTGTGCCCGGAGTCGAGCTCGCCTATGGTCTCCTCGATGGTGAACTCCCCCTCCGAGATGCTCTTGACCTTGCCTCCGACGTTCGGAGGCAGCATGATCCTATGCGTGATGTTCCCCTCGGGGACCTCTCCGACGACCATCCCGCCCTTCAGGTCGTCTCCCTTCTTAACCGAGGGCTTGAACTTCCACTTCATGGTCCTGTCGAGCCCGGGCGCGGAGACGCCTCTGGACACGAAGTCACCCTGCTTGCTCTTCAGGACAGGCAGCGGCCTCTGGACGCCGTCGTATATGCTCGACAGCAGCCCGGGACCGAGCTCGACCTGCAGGGGCGCGCCTGTGTTGACGACCTCCTCCCCCGGCCTGATGCCGGAAGTGTCCTCGTAGACCTGGATGACGGTCCTGTCCCTCACGAGCTTGATGACCTCGCCCATGAGCTTCAGGTCGCCCACGAGGACCACATCGTACATCCTCGGTGCGATGCCTTCGGCCGTTACGACCGGCCCCGATACTCTGTTGACCCTGCCCTTCTTCTGCTCCGTCATGACCTTCGCGCCTCCTTCTCACTTCGACTTGTAAAGGTCGATACCCATCGCCCTTCGAATCTTGTCCCTCATGTCGCCCTCTTCCAGACCCACCGGGATGACGACCGGGTCGACGCTGGCCATCATCCGGGCCCTCAGCTGGTTCGGGAGCTTCTCGAGGTCCGCAGTATGGACCGCGAGTATGCCCACCTCCGTGTCATCCATCAGCTCGAGGATGGCCTCCTGCAGCTTCTCAGGTGGCACGCCGACCACCTTCTTGATCCCCGCGAGCCTGAAGCCCACGACGAACACCTCCGAACCCACGACCGCCATCTCCATGTCAGACCACCAGCAGCTCCTCGATCACCTTGTTCGGAAGACCGCTCTCCTTCCCGCGGGCGATTATCCTGATGTTGTCCACTTCCACCTTCTTCCGGATCATGAAGTTCACAATCGGCAGAACCGAGAGAGGGTAGAGGTGCGCGAACTTGTGGCTCGTGCCTATCAGCGCCTTGTCGAGCGCTATCGTGAGCGCCGACAACCTCTGGTCGTCCTTGAACCGCTCGAGCGCGGGCTTGATGTCCTCGTACATCGAGGACTTCTCCAGGGCCTCTACCACCGGCAGAAGGCCCTCCGCCTGCGCCATGCTCCTGAGCGATTCGAAGCTGTACTCCGCGCCCTCTGGCACGAGGCATTTCATTATCCTGTCCTCCGGTATCCGCCCGGCCTTGAGCTTGAGCATGACCTTGAGATTGGTCACATCGATCTCGCGACGCACGAAGTCCCTGAGCACCTTGTCCGGGCGGCTCGTGGGTTTGAGCACCCTGAGCAGGTCGTTGTAGAGGACCTTGTCGAGGTGGTCCTCGAGCGGCGCGAGCTTCCCGGCATCGACGACCTCGCGCGCCATGTCCTGAGGTATCCTCAGCATCGGCTCCTGGGTGAGCACGTCCATGACCTCCTGGACGGTCGGGGTCGACACGAGCGACCTTAGGAAATCCTCGGAGTATGAACCCGCCGGGACGAGCGTGTCCATCACCTCGGCGTCCCCCGCCTTCGCGATCTTCCCCCTGAGGACGGTCTTCACGTTGAACATGTCCCACCTCTTGAGGTAGTTTCCGACCATCTCGCGGAGGTGCCCCGTCGTGAACCCCAGGATGGCGGTATACGTGGCCGCCAGGTTCCTTGTGACCGCGACCTCGACCAGGTTGGCCCCCGAGTACCGAGCGCCGTACCTGGTCATCTCGTCCCTGTACTGTGTCTCCCCGAGGAACCTGCCGATCTCGTAGACGTCCATGACGAGCAGTCTTGAGTACGTGTCTCGGGACAGGAGGAACGCCTTGCGTGCCTTGACGCGAGTGCACGCGTATGCGTAGTTCCCTCCTCCTCCCATGGGCCACATCGACTATCTCACCCGAAGAACCTTGAGTAAATCTCCTGCATGTTCCTGTTCCACACATCATCCAGCATGCTCTCGAACCGGAAATCCAGCCTGACGCTCCTATCCTTGCTCTCGAACACGAGCCCGCCGACGCACTCGACCGTCCCGCCGTCGGACATGCCCGGAGGGAGCTTCAAGAGGCTTTTGTCGGCCTTGTTGGAGTACACGTAGCAGTCGCCCAGCTGGCTCTTCGCCTTCGCGAGCAGCTTCGAGTACAACCTCTTGCGCTGGTCCGCTGGATAGTCCGCCAGCGCTGAGAGCACCTGCGCCCGGAGGTCCTCGAGCACCTGCCTCTGAGCTGCCAGCAGGGCCCTCTTGGACTCCAGCTCGGCGCTCGACAGCTCCTGCTGCTCCATCTGCGTCAAGAAGGACTGCGCGCGCTTCTCCAGCCGTGTCCTGTCCTGCTCTATCTGCCTGTCCACGAGCAGGATCTGCTCGTCACGCTCCTTCTCGCCCTGGCGGACGATCTCCAGCTTGCGCTCCTCGCCCTTCCTGAGGATCTCCTGCACTACATTCTCCAAGCTCATGGCTCGTCAGCTCCTCGATACCCTCGTCGGGTCGTTCCCCGTATCCGATCCGCCTATGCCTTGCCGATCAGCATGATGGCGATCACGAACCCGAATATGACGAGAGTCTCGGGAAGGACCATCAGCGCTAGGCCCTTTCCGAACATCTTTGGGTTCTCTGCGGTCGCACCAACAGCTGCTGCACCGATCTGCGCCTGCGCCACACCGGTGCCGAGGGCCGCGATGCCGACCGCGACGCCCGCAGCGATGAGCGCAAGTCCCGTTCCAGTATCCATTCTCTTCCGCCTCCTCATTTCGTTACGACTGAATGCTTCCTCTCGTACTTCAGGGGCGAGAAGTCCGTACCTCCGCCCTCGAAGAACTTGAGGAAGAACTCCACATAGTTCAACCTGATAGCCTGGATCCCCGCCGAGAGGGACCCGATGAAGAACACGAAGAACGCCTGAGTGATGAACAGGAACAGCGCACCCACTATGATCAGGAGGATGTTGCCGCTCTCGAATATGAGCGGGAAGAACATCGTGTTGAACGCCATCGCCATGCCCCCCTTGCCGACCGCGAGCGCCGCGAGCCTGGTGTACGACACAAGGTTGGTAAGGACGCCAGCGACCTCGGTCAGCGCCAGCGGGCCCTCGGTGACCGGCAGTATGACCACGCCCACTACGATGAACACCAATGCGGCATACGAGACCGCGATCCCCACGATCTCCAAGGATGCGGTCGGGATGGGGCTGAGAATCGTGGAATTGATAGTCTCGCTGGTGAGGGTTGCGTCCCCCGCGACCAGCATGACCTCGGCGAACAGGCCGAAGAGCACCAGCAGCCAGGCGACCTTCGCGATGGCGTGCTTGATGTTGTGGCGATATGTGTTCACGATGCCAAGGATGTAGCCGAGCATGAGGTGCAGCCAGCCCGCGAGCAACGACAGGGCGAGCATCTCCGTCACGTCGTGCATCTTCTCAAGCATCGGATGTATCGGGATGTCCGCGACGGCCTCCCACGAATGCTCGTCCAGGCTCTCCTCCGGCGGATGGAACGGCACCCCGAACGCCTCCGCGAACACGAACAAACCGAACAGGCTGGCCATCAGCCCTGCGGCGACGATTATCGCGCCGAGCTTCCTGGCATCAGGAGATCCACCGAACTTGGCCCGGATGAATATCCCGAGCGCCACCAGGCTCGCGCCGAACCCAAGGTCGCCGACCATGAACCCGAGGAACAGAGGGAATGTGATGAACAGGACGACCGTGGGGTCGATCTCGTTGTACTTGGGCGTCGAGACGAGGTCGATGAAGAACTCGAACGGCCTCACGGGTTTCGGGTTCTTCAGCTTCACGGGGGGCTCGTCGTGCTTCTCGGCAGGGAGCGTCTCGACGAACGCGAGCCCGCAGCAGAGGGAATCGAGGGCAGTCTGGAGCTCTCCCGCCCTTGCGGTCGGCATCCAGCCGTCAATCACGAACGAGTTCGCGGAGACCGCGATCCTCAGAGGGGTCTCGGCCTTGAGGACCTCAATCGCGAGGTGCTCCTCAGATGCGACGATGAAATCGGCGAAGTGCTTCCTGATGGATTCGAGGTCGGCCTCGATCCTCTTCAGGTCCTTTTCGAGGTCGTCGATGACAACCCTGTGCTTCGAGATGATCTCCGCGGGGTAGCCGTTGAGCCTGGGGAGCTTGATTTCCTGGAACCCGTGCTCGGCCAATATCCTGCCGGCCTCGAACCGCTCCTCGCTCCTAGCGAACAACGCCACCGCGAAATCGGTCTTGCGGGCGTTCACCTCCAGCTCGTAGTCGTGCAGCCTCGACCTGAGGGCGGGCTCAGGGTCGGTCTTGCACACGCCCGTGAAGACGGATATGGAATCGTATCCTTCGTAGTCCTCCATTGGGATGATGAACATCCTGAACGGCTCGAGGGCTTTGATCTCCGATTCCTTCTCCCGGATGAGCGATTGTATCTTCTGCCTCGACTCCGCCTTTGCAGAGGTGTTCATGTCGAGGGTGACGATGGCCTGCTCGATCTTCGCCTGGATCTCCTTGACATCCACGCGCCCCGCAGGCTTGTGAGATTCTATCTCGAGCGAGCGGATCATGGCCCTGAGCTTCAGAAGTTTCTGCGAAGTGCCCGAGGCTCTTCCGAGCGGCTGTCCGAGCTTGAACTCCTCGTCCTGCTCCGTGAAGTCTATCAGGTGCAGTATGCCAAGCTCGTATAGGCACTCGATGGTCACATCGAGGCTGTCGATCGAACCGACGACGACAGCGCGGGTCATCTCCTCGGGCCTAAGCATCGGCTGCCCTCTCGAACTCCGAAAGAACGAACTCCTTCACCTTGGCCGACCTGCTCCTGGCATTGGCCGTGAGCGCCTCCGCCTTCCGGGCACCCTCGTCCAGAATCGCCTTCTTCCGCCTCTCGGCCTGGGAACGGGCCTCCACGGCCTTTGAATCCAACTGCTTCCTCAGGGCGGCGTCCGCGGCCTCGACCTTCTCGAGCGCGCGGCGCTTCCCCTCGACCTGGAGCTGCTTGCGCCTCTCCTCGGCATCCTTCGTCATCGCGCGGACCTGCTCCTCCGCCCCCTTAATCTGGTGAAGGATCTCGACCTTCCCCATATCTGACACGTCCAGCTTGCTGATGCTGATTTCGATATAAATAGACTGCGAGATTCCCGTTTCTCGACCGTGGGCCAAACCGAGAGAGAATCGACGGAGAACACATTCCGCTGACAGCCCCGGCCCGTCTCAGCGCTTGAGCTTCTCCGCGAACCGCTTCTTGTCGAGCCGGGTGAGCTTGGTCCCCGCCTGCTTCAGTAGCTCGACCCCCGTCAGGTCCGAGTAGTCGTCTATGTACACCACCCTCGCGACCTGCGCGTTCAGGATCATCCGAGCGCAGATCGGGCAGGGGACTATCGTGGAATAGAGCGTCGACCCGCGTGCGTAAATGCCCGCCTGTATGAGCGCGTTCTGCTCCGCGTGCACGGCGGTGCATGTCTCGAGCCTCGTGCCCGAGGGTATGTTCAGCTTGTCCCTGATGCAGCCTATCTCATGGCAGTGAGGGAGCCCCCGGGGGTTGCCGTTGTACCCCGTGCTCTTGATCTCGCCCACATCACTGACGATGATCGCGCCTATCTGCCTGCGCGTGCACGTGCTCCTGCGCGAGACCTCGATCGCGATGTTCATGAAGTACTCGTCCTTCGAGATCCTGCTGTTCCCGTGCTCTGACACGCGGACCATCCTCAGCCGCATGAAAAGCCTTTGGCCATTTCTACCTTTCTGTCACCGGCCCTGTGGGTACTGCCCGGGCCGTGCCAAAAGCATAGAAATAGGCAACGGGCACTTATGGCTCCACAGGCTACGACGACAAGCGAGGTACCCGGATGACGAAGTGGACGAAGATCGCGGCGGCCGTTCTGGCAGGCATCGCAGTCGTACTGCTCCTGTATGCGGTCTTCGCGGCGGAACCCACAACGACCGACACTGACACCGACCACATGGGCATGTGGGACAGCCGGACCTACAGCTCGACGAACCTCACCCTGATGCTCTTCGCCTCGTTCCTGATAGCCATCGCGGTGATGTTCATCCTCCTCAAGGAGGATTACGAGCCCCTCCCGCCGACCATGGAACCGAGGCCGTTGCCTCCTCCGCCCCCGCCGCCGGCGGACGAGCCGAAGCCCGAGATAATCGTGACGAAGGCTCCCGAGGTCGCACCCGCGCCGCAGGCAAAGATCGAGGATGAGAGGACCAAGGACAGCTACCTCGTTCTCAGGCTCTTGACGGGGGATGAGCGGGTCATGTTCAAGGCGGTCATGGACTCGGGAGGAGAGGCTCTGCAGAAGGACCTGATACAACGTACAAAGATGTCCAGTGCGAAGGTCTCGAGGTTGCTCGACCGGCTCGAGGAGAAGGGCGTCATCACCAAGGACAGACACGGCTCGACGAACAAGGTGAAGATCAAGCTAGAATAGGCCGGAGGAGGCACTTTTCACTTATGTGAAAACGTTTCCTGGACTTTTCAGGATACATCCAAATACCTTTTCACCCAAACTATGACACAGAAGCTTCGGGCACGGCGAAGGCCGGGACCCGAGGCATGAAGAGAGGTGAACAAGAGATGAGCACTGCGATGATAGTCGCGATCGTAGGGGCGATGTCGATGCTAGGCGTCGGCGGCGCCGCCATAGCGTCTGAGGACGTGGGCAAGATGCTCGGCATGGGTCCGGGAGCCGGGGACGGGTCCGGTAACATGCACCAGTGGAACCATCAGCACCAGTGGAACCACGAGGGCAACTGCACGGCCCCATACAGCTACGATTACAACTACTCATATTCGTACGATTACGACTGTGAGACCTGCCCGTGCGCCTGAAGGCGCTAGGGCATCGTACCCCCAAACTCCTTAGAATCTTGATTTTCATTTCCTCCGACCCACGAGCGTGAGCGTTAGGCCGAACGCGGACGACGTCGCGCGCATCCTGGCCGATAGCCGCGGGATGTTCGACCATATTCATTTTATACCTCCCTTTCACTGTACGCGTCGTGGCTAAGGACAAGGCCGAGCCAGACAAACCAAAGGAGAAGCTGAAGCCCGCGCTTCTGTTCCTGCGGGATGCGGGCATCGCGATGGCGTTCGTCGCATCGATTCTCTTGGCGATGTACGCATACACCGGGCTTTGGCCGCCGCTCGTCGTCGTGGAATCCGAGAGCATGATGCACAGCGACGACAACATCAGTTACCTAGGCGCGATAGACACGGGAGATCTCGTGCTCGTCAAGGACATTGATTCGGTCGGCGACATCGAGACATACATGGAGGGCGTGTCCTCGAAGCACAAGACCTACGGAGACTTCGGGGACGTCATCATCTACAAGAAGTCCGGCAATGACACCTACACGCCGATCATACACAGGGCCATGGCCTACCTGGAATGGAACCCCGACACGGACGGCTACATGTGCGAGGCGCTGCAGCGGGCACCCTCAGACAAGTGGAGCACGTCTGACCCCGACGATACCTGGGACCACCTCACGAGCACTCTGACGATCTTCAACGTGGGCTACAGGGCCCAATCGGTCTACATAGACATCGGACGCATAATCTCAGACAACAGAGGGACGAACGGCTTCATAACGAAGGGCGACCACAACATCGCAATCGACCAATCCCAGGGTGGCTCGCGGCCCGTCGACATAACGTGGGTAGTGGGCAAGGCAAGGGGGGAGATCCCCTGGTTCGGCCTGCTCAAGCTCTGGTTCACCGATTCGTTGGTCAGCGAGGCGCCTGCCAACAGCGTGAGGAACCTGTACATATCCCTCGCGCTCATCATCGTCGCCCCGATCGCCGCGGATGTCTTGCTCACCTTCAGGATCAGGAAGAAGATCGCCAAGAGGCGCGCGCAGGCGGAGGATGAGCTGCGGAAGGAGAAGGAGCAGGCGGCGAAGACCGCTCCTGTGGCTCCTGATTCGCCGGTCCCCGGAGAACCTCCGAAGACCGCTTGACCTTCACATCAGGGTCGTCTGATAGCGCAGCTTGTAGTTCTTCAGCTGGTTGAGGATCTCGTCCTCTTCGAGTATCCTCCGTCCCTCGGACAGCGGCACGCTGAGCTGTATCTCCTTTGTCCTGCCGCCTCTGCCGAACGACTTGACCCTCGCGTGTATCAGCCCGAGCATGTCCAGCTCGGACACGAGGTCCGTGATCCTGCGCTGGGTGAGTATGGCCATCGAGGTGCACTGACAGAGCTCCTTGTAGGTCTCGTACAGGTCGCCCGTGGTCAGCTTGCTGCTCGCCTGCGCCTCGTTCAGCACGACGCCCATGAGCACCAGCTTCGACTGCACGGGCAGCGTGCGTATTGCCTCGTTCACGCAGTCCAGCTCGATCTTGTTCTTCGCCTTCGCGACATCCGAATCGGTCACGATCGACAGATGGTTCCTCTCGGCAATCTCTGCGGCGACCCTGAGCATGTCCAGCGCGCGCCTCGCATCGCCGTGCTCCTGCGCAGCAAGTGCCGAGCATAGCGGGATGACCGACGGCTCGAGGACTCCGTCCTCGAACGCCATCTTGGAGCGTTGGTTCAGGATGTCCCTGAGCTGCTCCGCGTTGTACGGTGGGAAGACCATCTTCTCCTCGCTCAGGGAGCTCTTGACCCTCGGGTCGAGGAACTCGGTGAACTTGAGGTCGTTCGAGATGCCGATCACGCTCACCTTCGCGTTCTTCAGGTCGTCGTTGATCCTGCAGAGGTGGTAGAGCACGTCGTCGCCGCTCTTGGACACGAGCTTGTCTATCTCGTCGAGGGCGATGACGATCACGCGCCTCTCCTCGTCTATCTTCTCCCTCAGGATGTTGTACACGCGCTCGGTGCTCCATCCGGTGAAGGGTATCCGCTGCTCGAAGTCCTTGATGAACACGTTGCCGATGTTCTGCAGGACCCCGTACTGCGTGTCGACGATCTCGCAGTTCATGTAGATGAAATGCACGTTCCTCAGGTCGGAGTTGGCCCGCTCGATCTCCTTGCCGATGTACTTGATCGTGGCAGTCTTGCCCGTACCCGTCTTGCCGAATATCAAGACGTTCGAGGGGCGCTGACCCTCGAGGGCCGTCACGAGCACGGAGGCCAGCTGGTTGATCTGGTCCTCTCTGTGTGGCAGGACGTCCGGTATGTATGATGGCCTGAGCACGTCCCTGTCGCCCTTGAAAAGGGATTTCGCTCTGATGTACTGTTGGAATATCGTGTCCTGCATCTAACTCCCCCGTCCTTTTAAAAAGGAACCTTCCCCTCCCCCGAACTTCCGGTGGAAGCCGCTCTCGGAATCCACATGAAACAGAGGGAATGAGGGATGGCCGCGAGTCTACTTAAGCGTTAATATTATCGAGGAAATTCATTTTTTCCGCAGCGTCGGAATTTTGCGGAATTATCCGAGCCAGCGCATGAGGAAAATGTTGCGTTACGAATAAAACATTCTCGGGCGAACATCGGAGCGAGGCGCCGAGGGGGACCCCTTTGTTTCCGGTGGAAGTGCTTCCGGGGTGCACATCTGCGGGAGCCATGCGCGCCTCCATAGGAATCACAGGTTTTGATACCATCGTTTCACGTCGAAAGTCGTCGAAAAGTAACATTACCTTGCACGACATCCGTGTATCAGATGGCGACGAAGAAGACGATCATTATCTCCCTGGATGAAGACCTATCGGAGATGCGCTCGCTCCTGGACACTCTTGACATCGGAATCGTCAGGGAGTACATACAGAAGCGGTCATCCGCTCACAAGAGTAGCTATGTGGGATCTGGGAAGATGGAAGAGGTATTCGAAGACTCCAAGACTCTCGAGTTCGACTTCGTAGTCATCAACGGCCCTCTGAAGCCTTCGCAGCATCACTCCCTCGAGATGAAGTTCCAGAAGGAATGCTTGGATAGGACAGGAGTGATACTCAGGATATTCTCAGAACACGCACACACTCCAGAAGCCATCGCCCAGGTGACCTTGGCGAGGCTGAGATACGAACAGCCGTTCCTGAGGGAATGGGTCCACAAGGCGAAGAGCGGGGACAGGCCCGGGTTCCTTTCCGGTGGTGCGTACGCAACCGACGTGTACTATGAGCATGCTAAGACTCATGCGAAGAAGATAGAGCAGGATCTCTCGGAGATAGCTAAGCAGAGAGCAGTAAGACGGGATAAGCGTAGGGTTAAGGGATATACGCTCGTCTCTCTCGCCGGGTATACCAACGCTGGGAAATCCTCTCTGATGAATGCACTGTGTGATTCAGATGTGGGGGTAGACCGTCATCTGTTCTCCACACTATCGACAACGACTCGCAGGGTGAGGGGGATTAAGGGTCATGTTCTGATGACGGACACGGTCGGGTTCATCAGCAAGCTCCCGACGGACCTCGTCAACGCCTTCAAGTCGACCCTGGAGGAGATATTCTTTGCAGATCTGATAGCGGTAGTGTTCGATGCCAGCGATCCAATCGATGTGATCAGACAGAAGCTCCAGGTCTCCCTCGACATAGTCCTTCCCAAGATTGAAGACCGGTCTCTCATCATCCTCGGCAACAAGACCGATCTCCTGTCTAACTCGAGCGTGCAGGATGTGAAGGAAGCGGTCAAGCAGCTCATCGCACCGTATGAGGTGTTCATGGTCTCGGCCGGGACGAGAGATAACTTGGAGTCGTTCAGGAGTAGGATAGAACGTGCTCAGGGTCAGTCATACACCATCACCGCCAACATCCCCATCACGGACAAGTCCCACCGCCTGATTTCGAAGCTGCACGAGATCGCATCGGTGGAGCACTCCACCGGCACGAATCACATCCATCTGACGGTCAGATGCAATCCCGAGGACGCCGAGAAGATAAAGGGCTGGCTCGGTTCTATAGGTGCGACGGGAATCGACGGGGCGAACGATGCCGGCGAGAACGCCCATACGGCCGCAGAGGATTCCACAGGAAACGGAGGGGACCCCCTTCTGTGACGGTCACTGCAACCCGAACTCTTTCTTCTTCGCCAACACCTTGTTCTCGAACCTCTGAGGCAGCGACCACGCAAGGTATTCGATGTCGTCGAGGTTGCGCACGAACTTCGCCTTGCTGGGCGTGTCGATCAGCTTCGCGAGATCCTTCGTCTTCTTCACGTAGTCGTAGAGCCACCATGCACAGGCGATGAGCCCGATCGGCCCGACGACGACCATCCAGTAGGCCCAGCTCCCGAACGGGTCCGCGAGGTCCTCCAGGACCGAGACGGCCGAAGGCAGCTTGTCCACGAAGAAAACGCCGATTACTCCGATGACCGTGAGGAAGGCGAAGAGCGTACTCAGGAAGCCGCTCAGTTCCAATCTATATTCCATCAGGATGCTCTTCGTCGTGGTTTCACCCTTTCTACCGATAGACGAACCCCTTTTAATATGGTTCTCTCGCCCGGGCACCTATTACATGCATACATAGGGCGTATGAACGGGCCGAGGCATCGTCGAGCCCATGACTGTGCGCCGTCCCGCGTTCGACCCGAAGCCGACCGCGTCTCTTCTCGCGTGCCTCCTGGGGTCCATGTTGGTCCTGGCCGGGACCTCAAGCCCCCCGCACGTGACGATATCATCTCTGAACGCGATCGAAGAGGGCACGACCGTGTACGTGTCAGGGCTGCTCGTCTCCCTGTGGAGGTACGACACTGGAACGGAATCCCTTCTCCTGGCGGATCCCTCCGACGGATCCACTGTGAAGGTCATCTGCGCCCAAGGCATCGCTGCGTTCCCAGGGACGTACCTGTGCATCGGGGACGAGGTGCTCGCGAAGGGGGAAGTGATGGAGTCAGGGTGCCAGCCGGTTCTTGTGAGCTGCACTGACGAAATCGAGAGGCTGCGGCCATCCGAATCCGCCTTGACCGTGAAGACGGTGTGCCTCCACTGGCTGTTGTTCGAGGACGACAGGTTCAACGTCACCGGGACCATCTCCACGGACGGAGGGCTGAGGCTGCAGGACCTCGAGTCGGAGTACAGCATATCCCTCAGGCTGGCTGTCGGGGCTACGGTCCCATCTCCTGACGGGGGCGTGTGCGCGGACTGCACCCTCTGCCTCGACGAGTCGCAGATGCTCATCTACCTGCTCGTCTGGAGCCTTTCCCCCCAGTGACGACAATCCTTTTCTGGGCTGGGCGCGTTGGGCTACGCCGTGCCCGGGACATTGGTCGCGTTCGACGACACCGACTCCCCAGACGGGATGTGCACCACATACCTGGCCGTCCTGGCCGCGAAGTCGCTCGAGGGGTACGACCTGATCGGGCTCCCCAGGCTCGTCAGGCTGAACCCGAACATCCCATGGAAGACGAGGGGGAACGCGGCGATATGCCTCTCGGTCGGCAGAGGCGCAGGGCCCGCGGAGAAGTGCGGTGAGGTCGACGGCAGAGCGGTCATGTACTATCGAAGAGGCTCCCCTGCCAATCCTCGCGAGGTCCTCGACGTCGTCGCCTCGCTGATCGAGAGCAAGGCAGAGGTCGACTGCGAGAACACGAACCCCGGCGTGGTCGCAACCAATAGACGTCCCTCTCCCTCTCTCTACTGGCGCGCGGTGAGGGGCGTGGTCCCTCTGCAGGATGTCGAGAGGGAGCTCCGGGGCTGCGGCGCGGTGTGGCGCAAGTTCAAGAACGGAAGGGGCGTGATCGGTGCCGCGTCGGCCATCTCGTGGCGCCCGAGGGACAGGACCTGGGAGGTGATCGCCTACAGGTCCGAGGACCGGTTCGGCACCCCTCGCTCGGTGGACCCCCAGAGCGTGATCGAGATGGACAAAGCCACGAATGCGACATTCAACAACTACGACTACGAGAACGGCCACGTGGCCATATCGCCGGGGTCTCCCTGCCCGATTCTCTTCGGCATCAGGGGGGATTCCGCGGAGGAGCTCCTGACCGCGAGGACGATGATCCGTGGGGAGGGGCAGGCCGGTTGGATGCTGTTCCTCACGAACCAGGGCACGGAGGAGCACCTGGTCGATAGGAGGATCGCCTCCCTGTCCTCGGGCGATTCCGCCAGGGTCAGGGTCAGGGTCGTATCTCCTCCCGTCACGATCCACGGCGGACATGTGATCGTCCGCGTCTCCGACGGGGACGAGATCGATGCCGCATTCTATGAGCCCTCGAGGGGCTTCCGAGAGATCGCACGATCCCTCCTGCCTGGCGACAGGCTAGTCCTCAGCGGGTCCGTGAGAGGCGAGCCCAGGGCATTGAACGTCGAGAAGATGAAGATCGAGCACCTCGTCGACGATGTTCGCAAGGTGCGCAACCCCGTGTGCAAGAAGTGCGGGAAGAGCATGGGGTCCATGGGCTCGGGGCAGGGTTTCAGATGCAAGAAGTGCGGCGCGAAGGCCGCGTCGGCCGATGCGGTCCTCGAGACCGTTCGACGGAAGGTCGCGCCCGGGTGGTACGAGCCACCGGTCTCATCCAGGCGGCACCTTCACAAGCCATTACGGCGAATGTCGAGGGTTGCCATCAACAAAATATAAATACGCTCAGGGGAATCAACGCGGGTGCGGACAGCACTCGGAACCGTCCGGGTGCTGGATGTGTGATTTCAGATGAGGCAACCTGTCATAGTGAGCGCCACCAGGACTCCCGTGGGCAAGTTCGGCGGCGCCATGAAGGACCTGAGCGCGACCAAGATCGGAGCGATCGCCGTCAGGGAGGCCGTGCGCAGGTCGGGGATGGAGCCGAAGGAGATCGAGGAATGCATAATGGGCAACGTCTTGCCCGCCGGGCTCGGTCAGAACCCTGCGAGGCAGGCCGCCCTATGGGGCGGACTGCCCGATGAGGTGTCCGCGCTCACGATCAACAAGGTGTGCGGGTCCGGCATGAAGGCGGTCATGCTCGCCTCGGACGCCATACTCGCAGGCAAGGAGCGCGCCGTCGTGGCGGGCGGCATGGAATGCATGTCCAACGCGCCATATCTGCTCGAGAAGGCCAGGTTCGGCTACAAGCTGTTCGATTCGCAGCTGGTGGACTCCATGGTCCGGGACGGCCTCTGGGACGTGTTCAACAACTTCCACATGGGCAACACGGGCGAGATAATCGCACAGAGGAACAACATCACCCGCGCGGACGCGGACAAGTTCTCTCTCTGGAGCCATCAGAAGGCGGTCCGGGCGATCAAGTCGGGCGCGTTCAAGGCAGAGATCGTGGATGTCGAGCTCCCGGGCAAGACCAAGACAGTGTTCTCGCAGGACGAGGGGCCGCGCGAGGACACCACGCTCGAGGCGCTCTCCAAGCTGAAGCCAGTGTTCCGCCCCGACGGCATACTGACTGCAGGCAACTCTTCCAGCATCAACGACGGCGCATCCGCGCTCGTCGTGACCGATTCGGATTACGCCAAGGAGAAGGGGCTCAAGCCGCTCGCCAGGATCGTCGACTATGTGACGACGGGGACGAAGCCGGAGCTGCTCATGGAGGCGCCGATAAGCGCCACGAAGAAGCTGCTCGACAGGAACGGTCTCAAGGTGACCGACATCGACCTGTTCGAGCACAACGAAGCGTTCTCGACGGCTTCCGTAGCGGTGATGAGGGTCCTCGGGGTGCCGGAGGACAGGTTCAATGTTAACGGCGGCGCGATATCTCTCGGGCACCCGATCGGGTGCAGCGGCGCCAGGGTGCTGACGACGATGCTGTACGCCATGCAGTCCCGCGGGTCGAAGCGCGGTCTGGCGACCCTGTGTCTCGGCGGCGGGAACGCTGTCGCGATGTTGGTCGAGCGCTGAGCGCCTGGCTGAAAAGACAGATATCCCGGCAGCCGATACCCAAGAGGTCTGCGTCTTCAGGAGGCTCAGCTATGGACTCGAAGGGATTGATGGAAACGGTAGCGGCCGACGAGAAGCACATGGTCGACAACTTCTGCGCCATGCTCAGGATCAAAGCGATCGGCCCGGAGAACGGCGGAGCAGGTGAGTGGGACCGCGCGAAGTTCCTTATAGCCCTCGCGAAGGAGTTCGGCTTTCCGTCCGTCGAGGTGATCGAATCCCCGGACCCAAGTGTACTGAGCGGGACGAGGCCGAACATCGTCCTGAGGGTCAAAGGGACCACCGACCGGGATCTTTGGGTCGTGACTCATATGGACGTCGTCCCCGAAGGGGACGTCTCCGCTTGGAGGACGCCGCCGTTCGACCCGACGATAATCGACGGGAAGATATTCGCCCGAGGTGCAGAGGACAACGGTCAGGAGCTGTTTGCATCCCTGTACGGCATGCGGGCGCTTCTCAAGTCGGGCATCAAGCCCGAGATGAACGTCGGACTCGTGTTCGTCTCCGACGAGGAGCACGGGAACACCCACGGGATCGAATTGCTGATCTCGAAGAAGCTCTTCAAGAAGGGGGATATCGCCGTCGTGCCGGACCATGGCCATCCTGACGGGTCGCTCATCTGCGTCGTCGAGAAGGGCATCGCGTGGATCAACGTCGAGGTCATCGGAAGGCAGACCCATGCGAGCACGCCGGGCAAAGGCATCAACGCCCTCGAGGTCGCGGCCAAGTTCATGCTCGCGGCGGTCGAACGTCTCAGAGCCAAGTTCTCCTCGTGCGACGCTCTCTTCGACCCGCCCTGCAGCACATTCGAGCCGACCAAGTGCGATTCCAACGGCCCCAATGTCAACACCGTTCCGGGCAGGCAGCAGTTCGCGTTCGACTTCAGGGTGCTGCCCGACTACAGGCTGGACGACGTCATGGCCGAGCTCCAGGAGGTCGCTCGCGAGCACGAGAAGGCGTCGGGGGCCCGGATCAACCTCAGTTACATCCAGAGATCGAACTCCGCCCCGAAGACCAGCGTCGACTCCGAGGTCGTGAAGCGCCTCGCGAAGGCCGTCGAGACCGTGCGCGGTGTGAAGCCGAAGCCCGTGGGCATCGGAGGGGGCACATGCGCCAACCCCTTCAGGCGCGAAGGCATCGAGGCGGCCGTGTGGTCCACGGTCTATGAGACAGCGCACGATGCAAACGAGTACTGCGTGATATCCGACCTGGTCTCGGATGCGAAGGTGTACGCCCTCTTGTTCGCGGGGAAGAACGCGGGTAGCCCCTAGAGGTCCCCCGATCCTTTGGCCTGGTCGTCGCCGAATATGCGCGCGACCATCCAGTCGGGGTCGAACTTCCGGAACTGGTCGTACTCCTGGCCCAGGCTGACGTATATTATGGGCTTTCCGATGGCCTTCGCTATCGAGAGCGCCGCGCCGCCCTTGGCGTCGGCATCTATCTTCGTCAGAACCACTCCATCGATGCCCACAGCCTCGTCGAACCGCTTGGCCTGCTCGACGGCATCGGAGCCCGCCAGCGAATCCCCGACGAACACGACGAGGTCGGGCTTCGCGACGCGCTTAATCTTCTTCATCTCATCCATGAGGTTTGTGTTGGTCTGCATCCTGCCGGCCGTGTCTATCAGGACCACATCCCTCTTCCTGGCCTTCGCGTGCTCAACGGCGTCGTAGGCCACCGCAGCGGGGTCGCCTCCAGCCTGATGCTTGATGATCTTGCAGCCGAGCATCTCCGAGTGGATGGTCAGCTGCTCGATCGCTCCCGCCCTGAAGGTATCGCTCGCAGCCAGCACGCAGCTGTAGCCGTGCTTCTGCAGGCGGTTCGCGAGCTTCGCGATCACCGTCGTCTTGCCAGTTCCGTTTATCCCGATGAACATGATCACGAGGGGTGGAGGCTTCGACTTGATCCTCTCCGCGAGGGATATCCCCTTGATGGAGAGCACTTCCTTGACCGCTGCCTTGAGGGCAAGTTCGACCGCCTCGTCGATCTTGAAGCCCCGATCGATTCTCTTGCCAGAGAGCGATGCCCGGACGTTCTTCGTGAGTTCCTCAGCGACGGGGAGCGCGACATCGGCTTCGAGAAGGCCGAGTTCGAGGTCGTGAAGCAGGTCGTCTAGAGCGCTGTCCTTGAGCCTCCTTCCAGAATCACCCACGACCTCGGATATATCCGCGATCGATTTCGTTGTCGCCGCCTTTGACGCTGCCGAAAATTTCTCCCTCAGCGCGCGGAACATGGCCCGTCCTCAGCCACTCTGAGCCGACTGCATCTTCGCGTACATGTCCTCCAACTTGGCGGACAGCTCCTCTACCATGGCCTCCGTCTGCGACGCCCTGTCAGCCACCTTCTTGAAAACCTGTGTGAGCTCATCGATCTTACCGTCGAGGAACTTCTCCGCGTCCTCTGGCTTCCTCTGTATGGAGACGCCGGAGCCAACGCCCACGACGCCGTCCCTCCTGTCGGTGATCTTCGCGTAGATGTACGAGTCGGCCCCGATCGGTATCAGGATGTCATCCCCAGGAGCGCCCACGGTGACCTTCTTTATGGTCTCCCTGGCACGGACATGCTCTTCGATCGCAAGCTGGATCAGCTGCTGCTGCTTGGCGAGAGCGTCGAGCTGCGCCTTGGCGTTCTCCAGCATCGCCATGCCGTCTCTCAGCTCTGCCTCAGTCACTTCTTCGCCTCCAAGAGGTACTTCACGGCGTGGTCGGAGACCTCTTCGGGCTTCAGAGCCTTCAAACCCTCGATCTTTACGAATTTCCGCTTCACCCTGTGTCTGCTCCCTATGAGGGCCATGGTCTTCTCGATCGCCGCTTTGTCATCCGCCGAAGCGACCTCTATCGTGAAGGGCTGCCACTCCCTGAGAGAGATCCTGAACTGTCCCTTGACTTCGAATGCCTTCATCGTGACCAGCAGGGGGCCTAGAGAGGGGGTTTCAGATAAACCTTTTGCCAAGGCGCGTTCCGTCGCGCCAAAGTATGAATACGAGCGCCGGCAATGATGTCGACTCGTGCAGAAGATCGTCGAATGCTTCTACCCAGGGGCGGGCTTCCCGTCGATATCCACCACCGGCGGCGCGTGCGCTTTGAACTGCAAGCATTGCGCGAAGAAGTATCTCGAAGGGATGATCCCCGCGACGACCCCGGAGGATCTGCTCCAGGTCGCGGACGCGCTCGCAGAGAGGGGTGCGAGCGGCTTCCTCCTCAGCGGCGGCCTCGACCCCTCGGGAAGGGTAAGGCTGGACGCCTTCGAAGACGCTATCCGCGAGATCAAGTCGACGACGGAACTCAGGATAAACGCCCATATCGGGCTCACGCCGAAGCGCGACATCGAACGGCTCATCGGCTGTGGCATCGACTCGTTCTCCGTTGACGTCTACGGCAGCGACGAGACGATCCGCGAGGTGCTAGGCCTGGACGCGACGGTCGCCGACTACGTCGGAGTCGTGCGGAACCTGGTCGATTCGAACGCGGCGAACGTCGCTCCCCACATATGCGTCGGCATTCACGGCGGCTCACTCAGGGGCGAGTCGAACGCGATCGAGCAGCTCAGGAAGATCGGGCCCTCGACCTTGGTGTTCATCGCCCTGATACCGACGAGAGGGACGGCATATCAGGGTCTTAACCCCGTGACGGGAGCGGACATGGTGTCCGTGATCTCGAAGGCGCGGTCGGAGCTGCCCGATACCAGGCTGCTGCTCGGCTGCATGCGCCCGAAGCGCGACAGGTCGTGGGAGCCCGCCGCGGTGAAGGCCGGCCTCGACGGGATAGTTCTGCCATCAGAATCGACCTTGACCGCGCTGAGGGGCGACGGCTACACCATGAAGAAGCGGTCGGTCTGCTGCGCTCTCCCCTGAATCATCTGTATATCGAGCCGACCGAGTACTTGCGCTCGATGGGGGTCAGATATGCGGCCCACGCGATGTTTGCCACCGCAATCGCGAGGGTCAGGAGCGAGACGATCCCGGTGAAAGCCTCCGAGACGGACTTCGATATCGTCACGGTCGCGATGGTGCCGGGGTTGTCGATGTCGTTGAGCACGAGCCTGAACTCCTTGAGGTCCGCCGCGGGCACTTCGATGACGAGCTCCTCGTCCTCGGGCACGATGTAGCTGTCCTTGTTTATCCTGAGGAAGTACAGCTGCGACAGGCTGCTTCCGTACTCGTCATATACCGACTCCGCCACCAGGTATATCTCGACCGAGGCGGGGGCCGTGGCACGTGCTTCGGAGACCCTCTGGAACGCCAGCGGGTCCCTCGACCAGAACGTGAGGTCGGCGCCAGCTGTGAGCGCCACCGTCTTCTCACCGGCGTCCCTGAGCGCCGAGAGCACGGGCGGCGCGATAAGAGTGACGGCCACTATCCCGCTGATTATGGTGATGACTATCGCGAGCTTGATCGAGTTCTTCGCCATCAGGTGGCGCGCGCTCGAGCTCCTGGCGAACCTGACCTCCATGATCCTGAAGAAGAACCCCTCGAGACATATCACGAGCAGGAGGAGGACCATGACCGCAGCGAAGGAGTCGACCGGGAGGTAGAACACGGGCGTGATCTGCGCCCCGCCCATCACGAAGATGACGAGGAACGCGAGCGCGAACATCATCACTGTCTGGACCGCGTACAGGGTCATCTTGATGCGTCTTATCCTCGCCAGTCTGATCGAGCCCTCGAGCACCTTTCCAGAGATAGGCATTGCCGTTTTAAATGAATTAGTGCTGATAAATAGTTTTGGCTCTAGCTCTCAATCCGGGCCAGTTTCCTGCACACGAGGTACACGGCCAAGAACTCGGGCACCTCGTTCTTCCCCTCGCCGAGCAAGAACCCCCTATCCTTGAGCGTGACCTCCACTGGCTTCTCGCAATGTACCGCGACCCCGTCCTCTCCGAACGATCGGGAGACCGCATCGGCGAACGGGTTGAAAGTGTTCAGCTTCTCCCTCGACATCGGGACCACCTCGAACCCGGTCTTGCCGTGGAGCGAGCTGGGGAGCCGGATCAGCCTCTTGATATCGGACGTGACAGGCTCATCCGTCTCGCCCTTCATCCTCCCCTTGACCCGCATCTCTACGAGTTCGATGAACGCGTTCCCGTGCCTCTTCTCTGAGAACACCTCGAAGTTGTTCTCCGAGCGCATCCTGTCCGCCCCCCGCTTCCCCTTCTCCCCCACGAACAGATCCTTGTAGAGTCCTTCGATGGTCTTCTTCCCTATGTCCATCTTCGAGTTCGCGACCATGTCGACGAGGCGCGCCTGCGCCTCGGCAGGTGCGAGCGCCTCCAGCTCGGCTAGGAGGTCGTCGATGCCGATCCTGATCCTCCGTCTCCAACCGCCGTCCTCACGCTTCGGCATCGCGCGCCTGTAGGAGATCCCCACCCTGTCCTTGAACCTGCTCGATTCGAAAGGGCTCATCGGGAAGATCCAGTCCATGTCCAGGTCGGTCCCCGTCACGTAGTCGACGATCTCCCTCCGCTCGTGGCTCGTCAGCTTGATCACGCGCGGGCTGTTGATGTGCACATGATACCCCCTACCCCCGGAGAAGACTATCTTCAGCTCCTCCTCGTCGAACCCCAGGTCGCCCAGCAGGAATCCGTCTATCAGTCTGATGACCTCTTCCTTGACCTTCTCCAGCATCTGCTCGTACGACAGCCCTTTCGTGCCCTCGACGTGGTCCGCGTCTAGGTCGAATATCAGGTCTGCCCCGAGCCACTTCTTCTCCACCATCGTGGGCGCGTCAGGCGTCTCATAGTACGCGCACGAGTGGTACGCGTGCGCGGGCACCTGCGCGACGAGATATTTCTTTAGCGAGGCCCTCGTCGGGAACCCGAGATGGCGCATGACGAACTGGCGGTCGAAGAACATGAACCCGAACTCCCTCTTGGCGAACCTCTCGGGCATGGCCAGGGACACCTCCTTGTAGTGCCTCGAGAACATGTTCATCAGGAAACGCGCGGACGGGTCTACGGGCATCGCGCCAGTGTCATCCTGTTGACTCATATATTAAACTCACATCTACCGTCTCACTGCGTGTAGCGGTATTGTTAGAAAGCATAAAAACCCCCGAGCACAATGCGGCAGGGAGTCTGGGTATCGCGATGATTAAGACCTACATCCGAGTGGAGATCAGCAGCGAGGGCGAATCGCCGAAGCAGGTCATCGAGCGCATGAAGCGCATAGGCGCCCTCCCGGTGGTCGGCGACTACGACTTCGAGCTCGACCTCGGAGACGACGAGAGGCTCTTCGACAAGCTCGAGGAGATCCATCACACACTCCGGGGGTCCAGCGTGAGGTACACCGTCACGACGAGGACCGACATAGATGAAGAGGAGGCCATCCTCGGCAAGAACGAGCGGTCGGTCACACAGATCGTGGACCAGAAACCCTCCGAGCTGAAGAAGAAGGTCTACAAGGCGAAGCTCGACCGGTGGCGCGAGATGGGCCTCGACGTGTCAGAGCTCGATGCGCTGCTCGAGAAGGATTTCGAGCACTTCAAGGAAGCCAGCAAGGAGTTCCTGAGGACGCATCTCGACAGCATGTCGGTGGTCAAGGACACGCACATGCCTGAGAACGTCGTCGACGGCGAGGTGCTCGCCCTTCTTGACGAGACGGGCAAGTCTATCGAAGACATCAAGTCGCTGACTGGTTACTCCGAGGACAGGGTGACCCTCTCTCTCGGCAGGCTCATATCGGCCGGCAGCGCGACGAGGTGTCAGAGGAACTCGAGCGAGATCTACTGCATGGTGCCTCCGCCAGCTCCCCCGACCAGGACCCCGCTCAAGATCATCCAGGCGCAGACCCAGGAGGAGGCGGAGGAGAGGATATGCATGGCGATACCCTCCGAAGGGGTCACCAGGGAGCAGATATCGAGGTCGTCGAGGCTCCCCCAGGAGCAGATCTCCGCCGCTCTCGCATCCCTGTCGAAGAAGGGCAGCGTGCGCGTGGTGCGCATGGGCAAGAAGGCCACCTTCTACCGCACGTGAACGGCTCCGGGAACGGAATCTTGCCTGGCCCGCGGGATCCTACAAAGGTTTAATACAGAACCCCTCGATTGAGCGGGCGTCCGGGAAGGCATCAGATGCGAGCGCTCCAGATGCGCAATGTGTGTTTCACGTATGAGGGCTCCGAGAAGCCTGCGCTCTCGGGGATCGACCTCGACGTCGAACAGGGAGAGTTCGTGACGCTCCTGGGCAGGAACGGCTCGGGGAAGTCCACCATCTGTATGCTCGCGAACGGGCTCATCCCGCACGCGATCCCGGGGAAGCTCGATGGCAGGACGGAGGTGTTCGGGCTCAGCATCGTGGACCATTCTGTTGCGTCCCTGTCCACAATGGTGGGCATCGTGTTCCAGGAGCCCGAGAGCCAGCTGTTCTGCATGAGCGTCGAGGAGGAGGTTGCCTTCGGACCTGAGAACCTCGCCGTTCCAAAGGAGGAGATTGCCGAACGCGTGGAATGGGCCCTGTCGCTCGTCGGCATGAAGGGTTCGAACTCGCGCTCTCCGGCAACGCTGTCCGGGGGTGAGAAGCAGAGGGTCGCGATCGCAGCGGCTCTCTCGATGCGCCCGAGCATGCTCATACTGGACGAGCCCGCATACGCTCTCGACCCGGCAGGCAGGGTCGATATGTACTCGATGCTGCGGAGCCTGAAGGACAAGCTCGGGATGGCCGTGCTTCTGGCTGAGAGGGATGCCGAGGATGCAGCGGAGTTCTCGAACAGAATCGTCCTGATGGATCAAGGCAGGGTTCTGCGCAACGGCCCGCCGAGGGAGGTCCTCTCAGACCCCGACCTGCTCGAGAGGATCGGCCTCGAGCCGACCCAGCTCGGGGAATTGTCCAGCCTTCTCGGGGAGAGGCTCTCAGGGAGAAGCTTCTCCTTCCTGACCGTGGAGGAGGCGGAGGCGGCCATCGTTCGCGAAGTGCTCTCCGGGAAGGACGGGGTGAGGAGATGATCCCCCGGCCCGTGACCGACCGCGGCGAACGGATCATCTCGACCCGCGACATCAAGTTCACATACGAGAACGGCCCCGAGGCTCTGCGGGGGATCAACCTGGACATACGGAGCGGCGAGTACGTCGCCTTGGTCGGAGGCAACGGCTCCGGAAAGACCACGCTCGCCAAGCACATGAACGGCCTGCTGAGGCCTTCGAGCGGTAGCGTGGAGGTCATGGGCAAGCCCACTCACGACAGGACTGTCGCTGAGCTGTCCAAGGTCGTCGGCTATGCGTTCCAGAACCCGGACCACCAGCTCTTCTGTTCCACGGTCGATGACGAGCTGGCTTTCGGGCCTAGGAACCTAGGAAGCTCGCCCGAGGACGTCGCCAGAAGGGTGGAATACGCCATCGACACCATGGACCTGCGGAGCATCAGAGGAGAGCCGCCGCTCTCGCTCAGCTTGGGCGACAGGCGCAAGGTGTCCATCGCCTCGGTGATCGCGATGGACCCGAAGGTGCTGATCCTGGACGAGCCGACCATGGGTCTCGACGCAGCCCAGTCGCGGGACCTGATGGGTACCGTACGCAAGCTGAACGACGATGGGCACACGATCATCCTGATCACGCATGAGATGAAGCTCGTGGCAGAGCACGTGGACAGGGTCATCGTCATGGCGAACGGGAGGACGATGCTCGACGCTGACGCGAAGGGTGCATTCACGGACCTGACGATACTCGGGCTCAGCAAGCTCGTCCCGCCCCCCGTGTCGAAGCTCGCCCACAGGCTGGCTGAGAGAGGGGTTTCCAAGGATATCCTCTCGCCCGAGGAGCTGGTGTTCGAGCTCATGAGGCTCAGGGGTGGTCCCTGATGGCGGGGTTCATCGACCTCTACACCGAGGGCGACACGTTCCTCCACAGGATGGACCCGCGGGTGAAGATCGCTTCCGTGCTGCTCCTGAGCGCGCTCGGCCTCATGCTGTCCAACCTGTATTCGCTGCTGATCCTCATGGGTTTCATCTTCCTGCTCCTGTTCCTCACGAGGGCCAGCCTGGGCAAGACGTCCCTTGCCCTGAAGGCGCTCCTGAGGGTCATGATGCTCATAGTCGCCCTTTGGCCGATATTCGACCCGTCGGGCACCCCGGTGATCGCGTCTCTCGGGCCGGTCACGATAACCGAACCGGCCATCTGGCGGGGCGTGACCTCGGCCGTGCGCGTGGGTTGTCTCGCGACCGTTTGGTACATCCTCATGCTGACGACCTCGCAGAGGGACATGGTGAGAGCGCTCGTGAAGCTCGGCCTCCGGTTCGACTTCGGGCTCGCGCTGTCCATATCCCTGCGGTTCCTGCCGACCTTCGTGCTCACGATCGAATCGATCAAGGACGCCCAGAGGGCGAGGGGCCTGGAGCTCGACCGGGGAGGCATACTGAAGCGCGCGAGGAACTATGTCGCCGTGCTCGTCCCCACGATAGTCTCCGCCCTCAGGACCGCGGAGACTCTCTCCTTGGCGCTGCAGTCCCGCGCGTACGGTGCGAGGGCGGACAGGACATACCTTCGCGACCTCTCGATGCGCAGGTCGGACGCCGTCGCGATCGCGGCCGTGGTGACGATCCTAGTCGTCCCTGCCGTCATGAAGTACATGCTCGGCTACGAGCTCTGAAATCGTCATGCGGATACTCGTTTCGACCGGCCCTCTTCGCGGGTTTAATAACTACCCCCTGACATGTGGTACCGAAATGGCAATCAATCCAGGCACCGAGCAGACGCCCCCAAGACCACCGAAACCAGCGGGATTCGTGTCCCCGAGAACGGTGGCCCTCTATGGGATCTTGGCCGCTCTGACCACAGCGATAACCTGCGCATCCTACACCCCGTTCTCTCCGACGAAGGGATACTTCAACCTGGGCGAATCGATGGTGTTCTTCTCGGCGCTCGTGTTCGGATGGCGCGCGGGCGCGATTTGCGGAGGGATCGGCAGCGCCGCGGCCGACATACTCCTCGGCTGGGGGATGTTCGCCCCGCTCACGCTTGTTGCGAAGGGCGCCGAAGGACTCATCGCAGGCACGATAGGCAGGATGAAGGGTGGCTGGGCGATGTCAGCCACGATCGCCCTGCTGGCCGGCCTGCTCGTGGCGATGGGGCTCTCCTACCTCACAGGCGCGGAGGCATACGGGATGGACGAGCTATTGTTCCTCATCATGGTCTTCCTGGCCGTCTCCGCAACGCTGCTGCTGGTCATGTACCTGCTCGGGGAGAAGGTCCACAAGGCGACCCCGATCGTCCTCGGCATCGCGATCGGCGGCACCGTGATGGTAATCACATACTTCCTCGGCGAGTGGCTGGTGCTCGACGTGGGCCTCGGCAAGGCGTTGCTCGAGGTGCCAATCAACGTGCTGCAGGTCACCCTCGGCGGGACCATAGGCGCGCTGCTGTCCTACTATGTCAAGAAATCCTACCCGCGCATCACCAGGATGTGAGCACCCGGGAAGAGGTCAGTGCTTCTTGAGCTCGGACAGCTCCTTCTCCCCGATCTTGTCCCTCGGCATCAACCGCTTCATCCCGGCCATCATGTTCATGCCGAAGTTCATCATGAACGCGGGCATCGAGATGCCCCACCTGGTGCCCGTCTCGACCATCTTCCCCGGGTTCATGATCCCGTTCGGGTCGATCAGGTCCTTGATGCCCCTGATCAGGTTCGCGCCGTTCTTGCCCCTGTACTTCGCGAGGTTCCCGGCGAAGAATATCCCTAGCCCAACGGGCCTCCCGCCGTTCTCGAACGCGATGTCCCCGAGCTTCTTCCCGAACCCCATCGCAGCCGTGGACCGGAGGAAGTTATGCTCGTCGGTGAGGTAGTACGGCATCAGCATGACCGTGTTGTTGTCGGCGACGGTGCCGATCACGGGCGCCTTGAGCTTCATGCTCTTGGTGAGCTCCGCCGTCTCCTTGAGCACCTTCTCGAAGTTCTCTATCGGCACGAGTATCTCGCCGGGGATCGCCCCCGCGCCCATCTCGCGCACCCTGAACTCGTAGCTGCGCTCATCCCACTCGTGCTCCGCCGTCTCCTTCGGCTCCTTCTTACCGCCGGCGGCCGCCATGATCTCGTCCAGGGTCTTCTCCTCGAGGTCGACTGACGCCTTCGAGCCGGTGAGGGTGCACGTTATCATGCACCCGACATCGGGCGCGTGCTTCCCTATCGCCCTCAGGTACTCGAAGTGCAGCCTGTCGCCGAACATGATGTGCATCGGCGTCACTCCGCTCCTGACGAGCTTCTTGAGCGCTGGCGAGAACTTGGACAGGTCGTCGAAGGAATATGCAACGGGCCTGAGTTCCTCGGGCTTCGGCAGGATGCTGAATGTGACCTCGGTCACGATGCCGTACGTGCCCTCCGAGCCCACGAACAGCCAGTTCAGGTTCGGCCCTCCGCCGTTGGATGATACGTGCTTGTCGCCAGTGTGAATCATGATGCCCGTCGGCAGCACGATCTCCATGTCCCTGATCAGGTCGCCCGCGCTTCCGTACTTGTACGCGCCTATGCCGGTCCCGCCGGTCCCGATCCATCCGCCCAGCGTTGCTGATGGCGCGCTGCTGGGATAGCACGGCAGGAAGTACCCCTTCGAGTCCAGGATGTCGGCCAGCGCCTTCCAGGTGATCCCTGGCTGGACGGTGACGGACAGGTTCTTCTCGTCGAGCGCGAGGACCTTGTTCATCGCGGTCATGTCGAGGACGTAGCCTCCCTTGACCGGGACGGAGCCTCCCAGGCCCCACGTGCCCGCTCCCCTGGGCACGATCGGCTTCATCGTGGCGTTCGCCTTCACGACCATCTGGGCGACCTCCTGGGCGTACCCTGGCCTGACGACCTGGTCGGGCATGGTCTTGAAGATGACATCCATCTCTTTCGGCAACGGGGCTAGGTCATGGCTGTAGAGCCTTCTCTCGAGTTTGTCATCCGAAGTCTCCATGATGAACACCTGCTCGCGGCGGCCTCTTTCTAGGTGGCCTTCGGCCGCCCACAGATGGTAAGCGGTCATTCCCAATAAATCTATATGTCCTCAGGGGGTCCGACTGACCACCCAGCTTTGCAGAACTCGTCGGGGCGTTACGGGTTCACGTCGAAATCTTCTTATCTCCCGTTCGCGTGAGCGGACGTCGGCAACCAGGACGTTCCATCGTCCGGGGGAGAGGATAGGAATGCATTCGACACTGAGGACGATAGCCCTGTTCGGCGTGCTGATGCTGCTGTTCACAGGAATAGGGTACGTCGTCGGCCTGAATATCAAGAACTCGCTGCTGGGGAGCCTGTTCTTCCTCGGCATCGCCGCGGCCCTGAACCTGATCAGCTACTTCTTCGGCGGCAAGCTAGTGCTCTGGTCGTACAGGGCCAAGATAGTGTCCGAGGCGGAGGCCCCGAGGGTACACAGGATAGTCAAAGGCATCTGCATGAAGGCCGACCTGCCCATGCCGAGGATCGCGGTGGTGCCGTCCCAGAACCCGAACGCTTTCGCCACAGGGAGGAACCCGAAGAACGCGGTCGTAGCCGTGACCGAGGGCATCGTGATGCTACTCAAGGACGACGAACTCGAGGGAGTGCTGGCCCACGAGATGGCCCACGTCAAGGACAGGGACATACTCGTGATGACCATCGCAGCCACCATCGCGGGCGCGATATCCTTCGCCGCGCGGATGATCTGGTGGAACTCCATGTTCGGCGGCAGGCGAAACAACGGCAACGCCGCGCTGCTCCTGGTCGTGGCCGTCACAGCGCCGCTCGCCGCCCTGCTGCTTCAGCTCGCGATCTCCAGGAACCGCGAGTACAAGGCCGACAGGGAGGGCTCGCTCATGATCCAGAGGCCGCTCTCGCTCGCACGCGCGCTCGAGAAGCTTGAGGAGGGTAACAGGCGGAGGCCGATCGAGAGGGGCAACCCCGCGACATCGACCCTGTTCATAGTGAACCCGTTCAGGGGCAGCGGCTTCATCACCCTGTTCATGACCCACCCGCCAATCAAAACCAGGATACGCAAGCTCGAAGAGCTGGCCCAGCAGACCGGCTTCATCGGGTGAAGGCGTCCGAAAACATCAGCCAACCTTTTCCCATTTCTCCAGCTTCAGGACGTCCGAGAGGGTGCCCCCGCGCTTTATCTCCTCCCTGATCCGGTTCTCCCGCTCGAGCACGTCGAGGGCCCTGTTCGCTACCTCGACCGCGTGCTCCTGGGGGACGACCACGACGCCGCTCTCGTCGCCCACCAACCAGTCCCCCGTCCGGACGGTCACGCCGCCGCACACGATCTCGTGCCCGATGCCGCCGTACCCCTTGGGCTCGCCGGCGTTGGACGCGACGTGTCTTGAGAAGCACGGGAACCCCATCTCGATGATCGAGTCGATGTCCCTGGCCGCGCCGTCTATCACGACGCCCGCGACTCCCTTGGTCTTGCAGCTCCACGACGCGAGTTCTCCCCAGACCGCGATCTCGCCGCTGCAGGCGTCTATGACTATCACGTCCCCGGGCGTCGCCTTGTCGATCGCCTCGACCGGCTTCGCCCAGTCCCCGTTCACCGTGTGCACCGTGAGCGCCCTGCCCACCATCTTCGTGTTGTGGGTGATCCTGGGAAGTATGCCTTTCATCGCGCCCTTCTTGTGCTGCGCGTCCGCGACGTTGGGCGATGACACCATCGAGAACGCCTTGAAGAGTTCCGTCTCCGAGTACTTCTTGAACAGCTCCGTCTTCACCTTTCTCTTCGTGGTGATGGCCTTCTTGACGTTCTTGGTGGCTGCAGTCACGTCCTTCGCCTTGATGATGGCCCCGCCGACGATGATGATCGAGGCTCCCGCAGCGAGGACGTCAGGAGCCGTCTCGCTGTTGATGCCTCCCGCGGCCGCGATGGGTATCAGCACGGCATCGGACAGCCCCTCGAGCTCTGCGAGAGGCGATCCGCCGACCATCTGCTCGTCCACGCCCACGTGGACGCACACGTAGTCTGCGCCCATCTTCTCGACCTGCTTCGCCCTCTCGGCCTTGTCCTTGACATTGAACAGGTCCACCATAATCCGCGCGCCGTACTGCCGCGCGCTCAGGATGGCCTCTGTGATAGTCGGATCGGACGAGACTCCGAGGACGACGACAACGTCCGCGCCGGACTTCGCAGCTATCTCGACCTCGGCCCCACCGACATCGATGGTCTTCATGTCGGCGACGATGGTCTTCCCCGGGAACTTCTTCTTGAGCCGCCGGACGATCTCCATGCCCTCGCTCTTGATGAGTGGGGTGCCGACCTCTATCCAGTCCACCCCGCCCTTCACGGCCTCCGCCGCGATGGCGATGGCCCGTTCTCCATGGACCAGGTCGAGTGCCACCTGAAGTACAGGCTTCATCGTCTCGAAGACCTCCCTACGCCGATAAATACGTGTCGTAGTGACATACTGACCGGCCGCCGCGATGCTGGAAACCGCTCTCCCGCACGCGCCCGCAACCACAAAGAAACAATAATATGCGGTCCACAGCATTCTCAATGGATGATGGTGCAGAGGACGGGCGAGCGAGAGAGATGCATCACGGGCATCGAAGGCCTAGACACCATCCTATACGGCGGGATCCCGAGGGCGAACACCATCCTGCTGACTGGTAGCTGCGGCACGGGCAAGACGTCGCTTGCGCTGGAGTTCCTGATACACGGCGCCCTCAAGGGCGAGAACTCGCTCTTCATATCGGTCACCGAGAACTCGGAGAAGCTCTTGGCTAACATCATCCCCTACAATTTCTTCGACAAGGGGCTCATCAAGTCGGGCAAGCTGGTCCTCGTGGACCTCCCGGTCATGTACGAGCGCCTGGGGCTGACCAAGGCCGAGCTGTCCATGGAGGAGATAGACCTTCTGGTCGCCGCCATCTCCGACCTGGTGAAGGAGCTGGAGATCAAGCGCCTGGTGATGGACTCCATCACATCGGTGTGCTACAAGCTGAAGACATCCGAGAAGATCAGGGACTTCATACTCAAGATGAGCAAGGCGCTCTCCGATGCCGACTGCACCTCCATACTCGTGAGCGAGATGGCAGGTCTGTCGTTCTCGTACTCGATGTTCGGGGTCGAGGAGGCCATCGCCGACGGCATAGTCTACATGGCAAACATGGAGCGCAGGGGGGACCTGCTCAGGACCCTCCAGGTGATCAAGATGCGCGGCACGATGCACTCGAGGGCGAAGTACGTCCTGGACCTCACGCCTGTGGGCGTGCTCCTCGTGCCGCTGCTGAAGGGAGGGAGCGCAGGGACATGACCGACCCCAAGACCGCCCAGAACATCGCGGACCAGCTCTCCGAACTTCCTCCGTCCTCCGCGGTCTCGCTCCAGATGAGCGTCGACAATTACCTCGAAGTCATGCGCGGTGTCCTCGACCTGTTCGCGAACAGGCGGGAGATGGACATCATCTACGTGACCGCCACGATATCGTTCGAGGCGATCAAGCGGGTGCTCCAGGCCCTTGACATAGACACCTCCAGGGTGTACTTCGTCGACTGCATATCGCACATCATTATGGGGGCCTCAGCGGCCCAGCAGGACGAGCACACGACCCTGGTCGAGAGCCCGACCATGCTCGAGAACCTTATGCTCAAGGTCGAGTACCTCATCAGGCGGTCGCAATCCCCGAACAAGCTCGTCGTCATAGACTCCATCAACTCCCTGGCCATACACAACAACAACTGGATCCTGTCGGAATTCCTGCACATACTGGTCTCTGGCCTGAGGGTCAGGGAGGTCTACACGATCATCCTCTCGGTCGAGGAGCACTCGACGGCCGAGATAAACAACATGGTCAACCTCGTTTGCGACCAGGGGATACGCGTCGACAAGGGCGGAGGGAGCCCGTGAAGCTGACGAGCATAGGCATACCCGCGCTCGACGAGCACATAGGCGGGGGCATCCAGAAGGGCTCGACCATCCTCGTCATGGGCACCCCCGGTTCCGGGACCGAGTTCTTCGCGAAGCAGTTCGCCTCCGCGGGCCTGGAGCAGGTCACGTACTTCACATCGACCGAGCGGGACGAGGACGTGCTCAACCTCATGCGTGAGTACGGATGGCGCACGGACCTGAGCATAGTGAACATAGGTACGAAGTACTACGAGCGCGTGCTCGCAAAGAAGCTGGAGGTCAGCAGGTTCAGGCAGGAGGGCATAACCCTGAGCGACATCCGGCGCTTCAGGGAGCAGGACTCCATGAAGGAGGAGAACTTCCTCACGTTCCTCGCGTACGAGATATCGAAGCTGAACCCGCCGTTCAGGGTCGTGATCAACTCCCTGGACTTCTTCCTCGAGAACTACGACAGCGCCGAGGTCCTCATGGCCATGCGCACGATCAAGGCGCACACGCAGCACTCGGAGAGCGTCACCCTCATGACGATGCTCAAGGACGTGCACGACTCCCGGATACGGAGCAGCATAGAGGATCTCTCGGACGTGATACTCGAGCTCGACCGGGAGAAGGTCGGGCACGAGTTCAAGAAGTACATGATCGTGCAGAAGGTCAGGAACCGCCCCGCGATGGTCGGCATCATCCCCTGCATGTTCGACAAGTCGGGCATCCGGCCCGTCTGATTCTCTCAGGTCTGATAATCCTCCGGGCGACTCATGAGCTCAGTCGCAGTTTCGGCAAAAGGCGACGTTTTCATAACGTTATATAAATGTAAGAAGACGGAGTCTTCTTCTGACTCTTAGGACTGCGACATAGCCAGATGTCATGATTCGGCAATTGCCGCAACCGACAACGCCCATCTCTGATAACCATCAGCAAAGCTATATAAACTCGGCTCGGGCGTATTCATCATCATGCGGGCCGAAAGGTCTGCAGGAGGACATAACATGAAGAAGAATTGGGCATTCCGCAAGGATGCCGAGGCGGTGTCCCCGGTCATCGCGACCATCCTGATGGTCGCCATCACCGTGGTCCTAGCGGCCGTGTTGTACGTCATGGTCCTGGGATTCGGAGGGAATACCGACGTGACACCGACGACCAGCATGACGAAGACGTCGATAACGGCGGGATATCAGTTCGCGCCGACAACCCCGACTGAGACAGCGGCTTGGGGCGATGTCACGATCGTGCTCGAGGCAGTGGGTTACACGCCCATCAGCTGGAGCAACGCGACGACCGCTCTGTTGACGTCAGCGGCGGGAGCGCCGATGGTATGGCACTACGGTAGCGCCAAGACCCTCAGCGGTGTCAGCGTATGGCTGAACATCACCGACGTCGGTGGTAACGGCCAGGTCAACGGCGGAGACTATATCTCCATAACCTACGGCGGTGCGACCGCTTGGGTCTCTGGTGTGACATACACCGTGAAGATGATCTACGAGCCGTCTGACTCTCAGATGGGCTCTGCGACCTTCGTCGGGTAGGCCAGGCATCGGTCTTGCGGAACTGGAAACCTCAAAACCCCTTTATCTTCTATATTTTTCTTCATTGCGTCCGGCTCATGCTGGAGTGAAGTGGCTCAAAAGAGCTATCAGCCGGGCACACCTACGCTCCCTCGTGACCGAGCACCGCGCGATCATGGAGATGGCTCCTGCCGCCGCCGAGAGCTTCGTCGTGGGGCTCCTGAGGCGGGAGGGCCCCCTCAGCACGATGGAGGTCGAGAAGCGTGCGAGGACGGAGGGCAAGCGCTGCCCGGACCAGACCGTCCTGTTCCTCGCGAAGATGAAGCGCAGAGGCCTCATCGAGGGCGAGGCCTCGCTCGAGAAGAAGGGCTGGGTCTGGTGGGTGCAATGACCGTACCCTATCAGGTCCCGCCCGACCGGCCGTAGACTATGACGGACGTGTGTGCGATCTGGTCGGTCCACTTCTGCCTCGGGTCCCTGGTGTCCACGGCCATCCCGATTATCCAATCGAGGAGCAGGAGCACGGGGAACACCTTCGAGACATTCCTCATGAGCGCCTGCGCGAAGGACATGCGCCCGGAGATCGGGACCGATTTCATGCTCATGACCAGCTTGCCTACGGTCCCTCCGATGGATGAATCGAGCACCGTGGCATACATGAACAGTGGGATTCCGGACAGGAACCCCGGGAACAGCCACGGCTCCCCGATGAGCACGAACAGCAGCCAGATGGGCGTGTACACGATTGCGAAGTCTATGACTATCGCGACGAACCTCCTGAGCCAGTGCTCCTGGAGGACCTTGTCTTGGCTCAGATAGTCGAACCCGGTCACCATGTTCCCGACCTCCATCCTCTCGCGCCCGCCCTCGGCATACCGCCTTCCGTGGGCAGAGGGAGGGTTTGCCACTCAGATCGCCCGTCTCTCATCACTTTGTCAGCGTCGGTATTCTCTTCATCGTGGCGGACACATATCTGCAGAGCACCCTTAAGAACCCTTCCAGATTCGCCCCTCCCCGGGCGCATGGCTAAATACCCGGCCGCCCAGTGTTGGCACGGATGGCGGACATAAGGCTCTACGCGCTGATGAAGCACGAGGACGACCCCAAGAAGTGCACGGCCGCCAAGCTCGTCCAGTCGGGGGACCTCAGGCCCGCCCGGGACGTCCTGAAGATACCGGGGGGCGCGCTCGTGCTCAACCCCGAGGTGGAGAAGGCGCTGTCGGCCGAGGACCGGGAGGCCGCATCCAAGTTCGGCCTCCTGGTGCTCGATTGCTCGTGGGAGAAGCTGTCCAGGTTCCCGAAGCTGAAGCACGGCCTGAGACACAGGGCCCTCCCGTTCATGCTCGCGGCGAACCCCACCAACTTCGGCAAGGCCCAGAAGCTGAGCAGCGCGGAGGCGCTGGCCGCCGCCCTGTACATCCTCGGCGAGAAGGCGCAGGCCGAGAGGCTCATGTCCAGGTTCAAGTGGGGGCCCACATTCATCGACATCAACAGGGAGCGGCTCGAGGCCTATTCCGAGGCGAGGACCAGCGCCGAGGTCGTGGCCGCGCAGAACCGCATGTTAGATGTAGTGGGAAGTGATGACCCCTGACCTACCTATCACCTTTTGTATCTCATAACCGATTCCCGTTACCCTTTTGCCCCGGAACGCGCGAAGGGTAGGGCATCGAGGCTGAGGAGGGGAGAGAGATGCCGAAAGAGTACACTCCTGAGGACCTGGTCACCATCTGGGAGGAGTTCCTGGGTGGGGAAGAGCGGAGGCACCAGGTCTCCGCAATCGCGGACCTGTACCCGGATGTCAGGAGCATGTACATCGACTTCCTCGAGGTCGAGAAGTTCGACCCGGACCTGGCTAACTACACCCTCGTGAACCCCGCCCTGTCGATACGCTCCGCCGAGGATGCCATCAGGCGGATGGTGTCGCACGCGCTCACGAACCCCTTCGTCCACTTCAGGGTGAAGAACCTGCCCCGGGACTCGCGGGTGGAGATCCGCAAGCTCAGGGCGAAGCACCTGGGCACGTTCGTGTCCGTCGAAGGGCTCGTGAGGAAGGCCACGGAGGTCAGGCCGAAGGTGACGATCGCCGAGTTCGAGTGCGTCCGTTGCCATCACAGGACATCCGTCGAGCAGGAGGGCATGCTGTTCCACGAACCTCTGGAGTGCTCCAAGGACGACGGCGGGTGCGGTCGCGGCGGCGGGTCGACCAAGTTCAAGCTCCTGACGGACCCGTCGCGGTTCATCGACACGCAGAAGATTGAGATCCAGGAGCCGCCCGAAGGTCTCAGGGGAGGCGCTCAGCCCGAGAGGCTCGTGGGATACGTGGAGGACGACATCGCGGGCAAGATATCCCCGGGCGACAGGATCATCATCAACGGCGTCCTCAGGAGCCAGCAGAAGGGCGCTCAGGTCAAGTCGACCCTGTTCGACATCAGCCTGGACATCAACTCCGTCGAGTACGAGGAGCACGAGTACGAGGAGATCGTCATCACCCCCGAGGACGAGGCGAAGATACGCGAGTTCGCGAACTCCGTGGACGTCTTCGACAGGATCATCAAGTCCATCTCGCCGACGATATTCGGCTACGAGCAGGAGAAGGAGGCGTTGTCCCTGCAGCTGTTCGGAGGCGTCTCCAAGCTGATGGACGACGGGACGAGGATCAGGGGGGACATACACATCGCCATGATCGGCGACCCCGGCACCGCCAAGTCGCAGATACTCAGGTACATGGCACTCCTGGCACCCAGGGGCATATACACCTCAGGGAAGTCGTCGTCCGCGGCGGGCCTGACGGCGGCCGCGGTCAAGGACGAGTTCGGGGAGGGCAGGTGGACGCTCGAGGCGGGCGCACTGGTGCTCGCGGACAAGGGCCTGTGTTGCATCGACGAGCTGGACAAGATGAACGACCAGGACAGGTCGAGCATACACGAGAGCCTCGAGCAGGGCACCATCTCCGTGGCCAAGGCCGGGATAACCGCGACCCTGCAGTCCAGGTGCGCGGTCCTCGGGGCCGCGAATCCCAAGTACGGCAGGTTCGACGAGAGCAGGAACATCGCCGAGCAGATCGACCTGCCCCCCGCGCTCCTGTCCAGGTTCGATGCGATATTCACCCTGACGGACCGGCCGAACTCCGAGGCCGACCGGAACATAGCGGCACACATACTCAAGGTCCACAGGCGTGGCGAGATAAGGCTCCACGAGGCCCCCGACAAGATCAAGGGCATGGACGTCGCCGAGATCATGCGCGAGAGCGACACGCTCGTGCCGTCCATGGACCGGGACTTCCTGCGCAAGTACGTCGCGTTCAGCAAGCGCATCATCCCGGTCATGAGCGACGAGGCGATGCGCACGCTCGAGAGCTACTATGTGTCCATCAGGAAGCTGGGCGAGGGCGAGGAGGCATCCGTCCCGATAACCGCGAGGCAGCTCGAGGCATTGATACGTCTCTCGGAGGCGAGCGCCAGGGCGAGGCTGAACCCGCTAGTGACCGCGGACGATTCGAACCGCGCGATCAGGATAGTCGAGTACTACCTGAGCAAGGTCGCGAGCGAGGGCGGGCGGAGGGACATAGACCTGATAGCGACCGGCACGAGCAGGAGCCAGCGCGAGCAGATATACGTGCTGAGGAGCCTGGTCCAGCAGCTGTCGGACGAGCGCAGGGGCGTCAGCGCCGAGGAGCTGATCCAGAAGGCCGCCTCGGAGAACATCCCGGAGGACCGCGTCCGGGCGCTCCTCAAGCGTCTGAGCGACGCGGGCGAGGTGTATTCGCCACAGCCAGGGTACTTCAAGCTGGCGAGCGAGGAGCGTATCGGATGATCAGCATGAAGATCCACGAGCGGGAGGGCGAGCTTCTCGTGGCGGCCTGCGACTCCGACATACTCGGCAAGACCTTCAGAGGAGGAGGCTTCAGGATCGAGGTCTCGGAATCCTTCTACCACGGCGAGGAGGGGGACGAGGAGATGCTCGTCGCGCGGCTCAGGATGGCCACGATAGTCAACCTCGTCGGCAAGATGACCGTCGACATCGCGATCAAGCACGGATTCGTCGACGGGGCCTGCGTGCTGATGATAGATGGCGTGCCCCACGCCCAGATTGCGAGGATGATGTGATTGTTCTGCGTCGAGTGCGGCCGCGAGGATGAGGCGCTCATCGGTTCGTTGTGCAGGGATTGCTTCTCGAAGAAGCACGTCTGGGTCACGCTCCCGGACCATGTCGATGTGATCCTGTGCGCCCACTGCTCTTCTATGCTTTCCGACGACCGCTGGGTCGATGTGGGCTCCGTGAAGGAGGCGGCGGAGGCGGCCATACGATCGGCGTTCAAGGTGCCGAAGGACGCGATCTGCTCCAACATGCGCGTCTCCCTGACAGAGAAGGACGAGCGCAACCTCGACGCCCAGGTCAAGATCGCGGTCATGGCCCAGGGGGTCGAGGTCGAGCGGGAGCTCGGGACCATCGTCAGGCTGAAGCGCGGATCGTGCACCGAGTGCTCGAAGCAGAAGGGGAACTACTACGAATCGCTCCTCCAGGTCAGGGGCGGCGACCGCTCCATGGACCCTGAGGTCGAGCGCTCGATCGATGTCAGGGTACGGGACAGGGTCGCCGGCATGCGCAAGAACTCCAGGGGCGTGTTCATCAGCAAGATCGAGCACGTCAAGGGCGGCATCGATTTCTTCTTCGGCTCGACCCATGCAGCGAGGACCATCGCGAGGGAGCTCCAAGACTCCATGTGTGCAGACTTCAAGGAGTCCTCCAGCCTCTGGGGCAGGAGGGACGGGGAGGAAATCTACCGCATGACGTTCCTGGTGAGGCTCCCTTCGTTCGGCCCCGGGGATGTCGTCGAGATCGGCGGGAAGGACTCCTACATATCCAGGATGTCGAAGGGCGTGCTCCGTGTGATCGATCTCGCGAGGGGCGAGGAGAGGTCCATCAGGCTCAAGGACGCGGGCGAGTGCGTTGTCGCCCGGCCAGCATCCAAGATCCCGAGGGCGGTGGTGCTGTCGGAGACCCCGACCGAGCTACAGCTGCTCGACCCCGAGACGATGGCCACCTTGGACGTCAGGAAGCCCGCTGGGTTCCGTCGGGACGGGGACCAGATAAGGCTCGCAAAGACGAAGTCCGGGACTTACGTGCTCAGCGATGACTGGTAGTCGTCCGGTCCGTGTCTGGTCCCAGCAAAAGGCATTAATTCTATCGTCGCCTTCCCAGGCCGAGAGGTAGTCGTGATGGTCACCGAGGTCGATATCCAGAATGCGATAGTCGAGCTGCTCAGGAAGACCGTCGTGAAGCTCCCGGCGGACATAGAGCGCAGGATCAGGCAGGCGTACGCCGAGGAGACCGACGAGGTCCCCAGGATGCAGTTCAAGGCGATAGTGGACAACATAGAGCTCGCGGAGAAGGGCAACACGCCCATGTGTCAGGACACGGGCGTGACCATATTCTACGTGACCCTTCCGCGCGAGTGCAAGGTGAACGTCGAGAAGGGCATAGTGGAGGGCGTCAGGAAGGCCACCAAAGAGGTGCCCCTGAGGCCCAACGCGGTCCACCCGCTCACGAGGAAGAACCCGGGGGACAACGTCGGCGAGAGGATGCCCTACATCAACTGGAAGGTCGCGGACCAGGATTACATAGAGGTCACGGTCATGACGAAGGGCGCGGGCTCGGAGAACATGTCCCAGCTCGCGATGCTGACCCCGAGCGCGGGCCTGAAGGGCATCAAGGAGTTCGCCCTGAACACGGTCATGAGGGCCGGGAGCAACCCCTGCCCGCCGACGGTCATAGGCATGGGCATAGGCGGCTCCGCGGACATCTGCATGAAGCTCGCCAAGGAGGCGCTCCTGAGGCCGATCGACCAGAGGCACAAGGACCCTGAGATCGCGAAGCTCGAGACCGAGCTGCTCGAGTCGATGAACATGCTCGGCATCGGTCCCATGGGCCTGGGCGGGAAGACCACGATGCTCGGCCTGAACATAGAATACGCCTACTGCCACACCGCCAGCCTGCCCGTTGCGATAAACGTCCAGTGCTGGGCCGCCAGGCGCGGCACGGTGAGGATATACCCGGACGGGAAGCTCGAGTTCCCGATCCACGAGAGGTGAACAAGATGCAGAAGAGGTTGAAGACCCCGATTTCCGAGAGCGACGCGCGCGCGCTCAAGGCCGGAGAGACGATCTATCTGGATGGCGTGGTGTACACCGGCAGGGACGAGGTGCACATACACGCGCTCGAGCACTTCGAGAAGGGCCAGAAGATACCGGTGGACTTCAGGGGCGCAGCCCTGTTCCACTGCGGCCCCATCATGAAGAAGGTCGGCGACAAGTGGGAGGTCGTCGCCGCCGGCCCCACGACTTCCTCGAGGATGAACTCGCTGGAGCCGCAGTTCATCGAGAAGTTCAGGCCGGGCGCCATCATCGGCAAGGGCGGCATGTCCCAGCCGACGATCGATGCGATGAAGACGTTCGGGTGCGTCTACCTTGCGATCACGGGCGGTGCAGCAGTGCTCGCGGCGAAGGGCATCAAGAGCGTGTCCGGCGTCGAGTGGTTCGAGCTGGGGATGCCAGAGGCGATCTGGATCATGAACGCCGACAACTTCGGGCCGCTGACCGTGGCGATAGACGCCCACGGGAACAGCCTGTTCGCCGATGTGAACACCAAGGTCAAGGAGAACGAGCAGAAGGTCAGGGCGAAGCTCGGGCTCAAGTGAAACCCAGATTCCTAATGGGTCGGGCGAGCGTGCCCGGCCGCCTTCATCTCACATCTTCCTTCTCAGGCTTCTTCTCCGTCCCGGAAGCTTCCTCCGGCCCCTTCTCCAGCTGCTCTTCGGCCTGGTCGTAGACCGCGGGCGATCTCTCGGGGGCCTCGAAGGTCTTGATCCTCAGGAAGACCGCCAGCGCCAGGATGACGATCGTGAGGAACAACGCCAGGATCATCATCGAATGAGCGAGGTCGAACCCGAACATGAACCCGCCGAACCCTTCCCGGGTGGGCTCAAGTAGCACCTGGTTCAGGGTGACCGTCCCCTCAGGGTCGACCAGGAACGGCCCCATCTCCATGGGCTTGAAACCGTCGAGCTCGAAGTAGACAGTGTAATTACCCTCCATGAGGCCCGTGAACTCGAATTCCCCGTTGATGTTCGTCGTTGTGGTGCTCTTGTCGTTGTTGGGTTCAAGGATCGTCACGGTGACGCCTGCGAGCGGGAGCCCGGGGTCGTAGCTGGCGTACACGACCCCCCTTAGGGCGCCTGGGAGGCCTACCAGCTCTATGTTCTGGACCTTCTCCCCTCCCCGCGGGACGACGACCCCAACGACTGTTATCGAGAGGTATCCTCCCTTCGTCACGAGGAGCGAATACGTCCCTGCGGGGATGTCCTTGATATCGTACTCGCCCTCGATCGACGAGATCGCATAGTAGTCCGTACCTATGACGGAGATGTTAACCTCCGGCAGGAGGAACGTGCCAGCCTTGACGACTCCATACAGCCGCGTGGGTCGCTCCTCGAGGGCGAAGTCCACGTCCTCGGTCTCGAGACCTTTGACGACCGTAATGCCAGTGAGAGTCGTCGAGTTGAATCCTGCGAGTGAAGCGGTGAGGGAGTATGTGCCTCCCTGCAGACTGGGTATCCTGTAGGAGCCGTTGTAGTCCGACCCGACCGTCACCGTGACGTCCCCCACCTTGATCGATATGTTCGCTCCGCTCAGCAGTTCGAGCGTGGCCGCGTGAACCACGGTGCCGGATATGGAGCCAGTCTTAGACAAGAGCAGGAAATCCACACGGACGACGTCCCCCGTCTGGACCACGACCTCCTTGGTCTGATTGTCGTATCCGACCGCGCTGGCGGTCACCGAGTGGGTGACTCCTCCGGGTATCTCATACAGCCAGTAGCTCCCGTCCGCCCCCGTCAGGTTCGAGTAGCCCAGCGTGACGATGGACACAGTGGCGCCTGCGATGGGGCCATCCGAGTCCGTCACCGTCCCCAGAACCACTCCCCCGTGTATCTCGAGATCGGCGTACGAGGTGTTCGCAGGGTTCACGTTCACATACGTCAAGGAGGAGTTGTCGTACCCCGTCTTCCCGGCCCACAGGGTGTAGATGGTCCCGTTGACATCTGCGAGGAGCCCCGATATCTGGAGCGACCCCAGTGCGTCGGTGACCGGGAAGTTCGTCGTGTTCCCGTAAATCCAGACCGTCGCGCCCGCTATGGGCCTCCCCACCTCGTCGGTGACGTTCACCACGATCGTGCCGCTGTAGTACGCCTCCAGAGCGGACGCCGCGCGCTCCCCTCCGTCCGAGGGCCTCCATGCGCCGACCGAGATCGCTGCCGCTACCGACAGCACAAGCACGAAGAGAGCGACGGCCTTCATTCCTGGGAAGCATCTCCTGGCCATGGGGGATCCGCAGTTCCAGCCAATCACATAGTGCGGATAAATACATTTGCCGCGAAGCGCCAGTATCTCGTTTCGGGCACCCGTTCCTGAAACGTATTAATACGGACACCTGATAACGGAGACGAATTCACGGTCTTGGCCCGATGATCACTAGAGTGGATGAACGGATGAGCAGCGAGAGGGTGCTGTCCCTGATGCACCCGGTGGTCTCCGAATGGTTCAAGAACAAGTTCGGGGAGGTCACCGAGGCCCAGGCCTTGGCCGTGCCCGTCATACACGCGAGGAGGAACGTCCTCGTCTCCTCCCCCACAGGCTCTGGCAAGACCCTGACCGCCTTCCTGTCCATACTCAACGAGCTCATACTCTCCGCCGAGAAGGGGGAGCTCGAGGACAGGATATACGCGGTCTATGTGTCTCCTCTCAAAGCTCTTGCGAACGACATAAACGAGAACCTCCTCAAGCCCCTGAGGGAGATGTCCTCGCTGTTCGAGTCCAAAGGACTCGCCCCGCCCGGGATCAAGGTGGCGGTGAGGACCGGCGACACCCTCCCCTCCGAGAGGCAGAAGCAGGCGAGGTCCCCCCCGCACATCTTCATCACGACCCCCGAATCCCTCTCCCTGGTTCTCTCCACCCCCGTTTTCAGGCAGAAGTTCGCGGGCGTCGACTATGTGATAGTCGACGAGGTCCACGAGATCTGCGATTCCAAGAGGGGCGTGGCGCTTTCATTGTCGCTCGAACGGCTCCAGAGCTTCTGCCCGCGCGAGCTCGTGCGCATCGGCCTCTCCGCCACCGTCGCGCCGATAGATCAGGTGGCGGAGTTCCTGGGTGGCCTGAGGGCCGGGACCCCGAGGGATGTCAGCATCGTCGAGGTGTACGGCCAGCGAGACCTCGACCTGAAGGTCATCTGTCCCGCCAACGACATGACCTCCCTATCGTTCGAGGTCGTCAACTCGAAGATGTACGACCTGCTCAAGACCATGATAGACGGGCATCGGACCACCCTGGTGTTCACGAACACCAGGAGCGGGACCGAGAGCGTCGTGTACAAGCTGAAGGAGCGCGGCCTCGAGAATGTCGGCGCCCATCACGGCAGCCTTAGCAGGGAGACGCGTCTGGATGTGGAGCAGGGGCTCAGGGCGGGCGAACTGAAGTCCGTCGTGTCCTCGACCTCCCTCGAGCTGGGCATCGACATCGGCTCGATCGACCTCGTCGTCCAGATAGGCTCTCCGAAGTCGGTCGCGAAGGGCCTTCAGAGGGTGGGCAGGGCGGGGCATCAGTACGGGGGGACCTCGAAGGGCAGGATCGTCGTGTTCGAGAGCGACGACCTGGTCGAGTGCGCGGTGCTCTGCAGGGCCGCGCACAGGAAGATCATAGACAGGGTCACGATACCTGTCAACTCCCTGGACGTGCTGGCCCAGGTGATTGTCGGGCTGTCCATCGAGCGCCCGTGGGGCGTGGCCGAGGCGTACGACCTCGTCAGGCGCTCGTACTGCTACAAGGACCTCACCATCGAGCAGTTCAGGAGCGTCCTCCGGTACCTCGGAGGCAAGGACGAGTTCGAAGGCGTCTACTCGAAGATATGGTACGACGACGGCCCTGGCACGTTCGGAAAGAAGCGCGGGTCGAGGATGATATACTATCTGAACCAGGGCACGATCCCGGAGGAGGCCGACTACCAGGTCTACTCGGAGCGCGGATCCCCCGTGGGCTCGCTCTCCGAGAAGTTCGTCGAGCGGCTCTCGGCCGGAGACATCTTCGTCCTCGGGGGGAGGAGCTACGAGTTCCTCAAGACGAAGGGCACGAAGGCCTTCGTCAAGAGCGCCAGCGGGAGGAAGCCGACGGTGCCCTCCTGGACGGGCGAGATGCTGCCCCGGAGCTTCGACTTCTCTGTGCTCGTGGGCCGGTTCAGGGGCGAGATGGACGAGAAGCTGGGGCGGGTGCCCGATGGCGAGATCCGCGACTGGCTGATGGAGGAGTTCGACGTCGATGACGGGTCCGCGACGACCATCACGAACTACTTCAAAGAACAGAAGATGTTCGCGAGCATCCCCACTGACACGCGGCTCGTGATCGAGGGGTATGTCGACCAGTCGGGCAGGAGGAGCGCCATCTTCCACTACCCGTTCGGCAGGAGGGTGAACGACGCCCTCAGCAGGGCGTACGCGCACGCCCTCTCGCAGAAGCTGGGATGCAACGTGACCGTCTCGGTGACGGATGACAACTTCATGCTCACGGCCCCCAAGAACTTCGAGCTCGAGACGCTCGGGGGCTTGGTCGATTCGGGTTCGCTCGAATCGACCCTCCGCAAGGCGGTCAGGGACTCCGAGCTGTTCTCCCAGAGGTTCAGGCACGTCGCCACCCGGAGCTTCATGGTCCTCAGGAACTACAAGGGCAAGGAGCTCTCGGTCTCCCGGCAGCAGCTGAGGTCCCAGAGGCTGCTCGACGCCCTGCACGAGCTCGAGGACTTCCCCGTCATGGCGGAGGCGTATGTCGAGATACTCACCGAGGTCATGGATCTGGAGCACGCCAGGGAGGTGCTCTCGGGGATAGAGTCAGGGGACCGGCGGGTCGAGTACATCCCGTTCACTGGGGTCCCGTCGCCGTTCGCGCACAACGTGATACTCGTGGGCGTCTCGGACATCGTTCTGATGGAGGACAGGAGCATGCTCCTGCGGGAGCTCCACAGGAAGGTGCTCTCGCGCGTCCTCGATGACGAAGCCGTCACGGGGTTCCAGTTCGACGCCGACCATGTGGCGGAGTACTTCGACAAGAAGTTCCCCAGGATATCCTCCAAGCAGGACATCGTCGGAGTCCTGAGGGCGGTGGGCCCGATGAACCTGTTCAGGGAGAAGGGGGAGAGCGTGTTCTCGCGCTCGAAAGCGTCCTTCGAGAGGCTGAGGGCCTGGTCATCCGAGCTGCTCAGAGAAGGCAAGGTCAGGTCTGTCTGGATAGGCGAGGACGTGTACGTGGCGGTCGAAGACTGGCCGGTGTACGCGTGCCTGCATCACAGGAAGCACGAGCTCAGCGACCGCGAGGCCCGCGTCCTCGGTGTCTTCGGCAAGCGCGGCATGACCGCGGCCGAGGTCGCCGAGGAGCTGCATCTGGAGAGGGACGATGCGAGGAACCTCCTGAGGAAGCTGGAGACGTCGGGCGATATCTCCAGAGTCGAGCTGAAGGGGGAAGCGTACCGATACGGACGGAACGAGCAACTGGCTCCCCAGAGGACGGAGTGCCTCCGGGAAGCAGTGGTCAGGCACCTGGCATACCACGCACCGATCACGGTCGAAGACCTCGCGTACGAGGTGGGCGTCGCGGAGCCCGAGGCCGAGGCGACCCTGCACGCTCTGCTGGCCTCCGAAGAGGTCGTCTCGGGCATGTTCATCATCGGCGAGCAGCAGCAGTACATGCTCGTCAAGGACTACCTGCGGCTTCGCTCCAAAGGGGAACGCGTCTACGACAGGGAGACCGTGAGGGCGTTCTCCGAGCGGAAGCAGTTCACGAAAGCCTCCTCGATCCAGGACTTCTTCGAAAGGTTCGGTCAGGCCGGGATGATCTACGACATCTTCCAGAGGGTCTGCGGGTTCAGGATGTCCGACTTCGGCGAGCTGAGGGACAGCGGGCAGATAGTCCTGGGCAGGTTCGTCCGGGGAAGGCTGAGGTACTTGCCGGCGGCAGACCTTCCCGACTACCTCGGCGTCTACCGTCGGGAGGACCCGAACAAGTACGAGTCCGTCATCCTCAGGACGGTCAGAACGCTGGGCTCCGGGACCTACCAGGAGATTGCAGGCGCGGCCGGGCTCCCTCCCGACATCATGAGGGAGAACTTCGATTCCTTGGATAGGAAAGGGTACCTCGTGAGGCTGTACGACGAGGCTGAATCCTGGAGCTCGAGGAACGTCTACTCGGCGTGCGAGATCGAGCCGAACCACGACGACCCCTTCACGCCGGTCATCCTGAAGTACCTGAGGTCCCTCGGGCCGGTGACGGCCATCCAAGCGGCGGTCTACCTCGACATGGACTCGGACGATGCCAGGAAGCTCCTGCTGCGGGCGGGGGCGACCTCGATCACGGTCGGGCTCGAGCGGACGCAGATGTTCCTGCTCCCCGACGAGGTCGAGGGCCTGGACTCGGTCGGACCCGCCGGGGACCGCGTGCACATACTGTCCCTCTACGACCCGTTCCTGAGCGACAAATGGACCGAGATAACATCCAGGTACGGGGAGGGCTGGATATTCCCGATCGTTCACCGCGGCAAGATCGTCGGCATGATCGAGAAATGGCTCATGGCAGGCTCGGTCGAGGTGAGGGAGATACTCCTCGACGACAGGGAGCTCCTGGGCCAGCTCATAGACGCCATCGATGCCATGATGGAGTTCTACAACGGGCTGAACGTGGAAATCGTGCGCGTCAGGAGCGTATTCGGGACCGATGTGGGCGGGATCGAGGACGGGCTGAAGCGGGAGTTCCTCAGCCGCGGGTATGTCGAATCGAACGGGATGCTTGTCAAGGGGAGGCTCGTGACCGAATGCTTCAGCCTCGAGGAGATGCTCGAGACGGTGCTCTCCCTGCAACACTTCGGGCAGGACCAGAAGCTCCCGGACATGTCGGAGGTGCTTGGGATGTACGGTGGTCTCCACTCGGACATCGAGGCGATGCACAGGGTCGACAGATTCGAATCGATTCGGAGACTGCACGGCCGCGGAGATGTCATGAGGGGTCATCTGGTCCCCGACAGGATGGGGTACTGCACGCCCAGGGATGCGGGGCTGTGCATGTCCGCCAGGCAGCACTCGCTCTCCGAGAACGAGAAGCTCGTGCTCAAGATCATCAGGGACCAGCAGCCTCTGAAGAGGAGCAGGTTGCTGGACCTCTCTCCTCTGGGGCACAGCGACACCGTCGACGGCCTCCGCTCCCTCTTCAGGACGTCCCACTGCTGTCTCGACTCGAACATCGCGTTCGTGGCCACCCCGAGGAGCAAGCTCTCTCGGAAGAACGCGTGGCTCAGGATATTCAAGAGGTTCTTCGAGACCTGGGGCTGCTCGACCGCGGAGTCCCTTGCGCTGTACTTCGGGCACGAGCTTTCGATGCGCGAGGTCCGCAGGTCGCTCAGGACTCTGGAGGACGAGGGGTCTCTGGTGAAGGGGTACATGCTCCGGGGCTCGAGCACCCTGTACTGGGCCAGCGTGACTGCGTACAAGATGCTAGGGAAGGCCAGGTTCGGGGAGACATTCGTACTTCCGCCGGAGGATCACCTGACCATGTACCTGCGTGCGAGCTTCAGGAACGTCCTCCCAGAGACCGGCAGGTTCGTCATATTCACGGGCCCCAGGGTGATAGGTTCCTTCATCGGAAAGGTCTCCAAGGGCAGGCTCGAGGTCCGGGAGCTGGTCGGCGAGCCAGGATGCGACGAGATCGTGGCCAGGTTCGCGCACACGGTCGGACTGGCCCTCGTGGACCGAGGGGAAGGGCGCATCTCCGAATGGGAGATCATGGAGTTCTACCGGAAGAGCCATCCTGGGCTCTGACAGGACTGGCGAATGGTCTTTGTACTCTCGCGACCTTCACATGGTCGTGGTAGACCTCACGGTGTTGGCCGACGATCCATATCCCGCCGTCTCGTTGATCGTGGCAGGGCTCCTGTCGCTCCTGGTCGCCATCTATGGCCGCAGGGACGATTCGTACCTGGACGAGGTCGGGACGTTCTTCGCGTTCGTCATCGGGGGCTTCATGTTCGTGATGGCCTTCTTCGCCGGCACCGAGGGTGCGGTCGGATGGTTCACGATAGTCGTGATGGTCGCCCTGGGGATGACCATGTTCCTGAAGCCGCTCAAGGAGATCCCGTGGTCCGCCCTCCTGGGGGCGATCGTGGGCGGAGTAGCCGCGCTAGGCGCATCGCTCGTGCTCCCTTCGACCGTGTTCGGGATCGACGAGTGGATCATACTCCTGTTGATCTTCTTCATCGTGGGCGCGATCATACACGGCATATTCCACTTCATGGAGGACGTGCTCACCCTGGCAACCGTGGCTCTGAGCTGGAAGCCGTTCACAATCCTGATCGCGCTCGTCGCGGTGGCCGAGGGCGTCATGCTGTATTTGGACAGCTCGCTCATGTCATTCTTGTGAGAACGCGCACATCCCGGCCGATGCGTATCTCCTCTCGTTGAAGTAGAGGTACTCCTGGGCGTACCCTGCGTATGGACCGAACCGATCGGCTGCGAACCTCCTCAGCTTTTCGTACGACCCTTTCTGGCCGTACAGTCTCCAGAAGGCCCGCTCCATCCACACGTCTATCGGGAAGGCTTCGAGCCGCCCGAACCCGAACAGCGACACGCAGTCCGCGACCTTGTCCCCCACCCCGGGGAGGGATTTCAGCTCCCGCCTCAGCTCCTCGGGGCCGAGCCGCTTCATCCGTGCCAGGTCGGTCTCATCCAGGGCCTCGCACACCGCGTGCACGTACCTCGCCCTGTAGCCGAGCCCGCAGCGCCTCAGCTCCTCCTCGGGGACCTTCCTCAGGCAGGCGATGCTCGGGAACGCGTTCGTCTCGTCCGTGATCCTCTCGCCGAACCTCGCCGATATCGTCTCTATCATCTTGGATATGCGCGGGATGTTGGCATAGGTCGCCAGCATGAAACTGACCAGACACTCCCACTCGTCCGTCTTGACGATCCTCAGCCCTCTCATGCTCCTGATCCCCGGAGCGAGGACCGGGTCCTTGGAGAGCGCTCTCTGTATCGCCCCGACATCATCCCCGGCCCTCAGATGTTGGGCGACTGCATCTCCAATCCCCCTGCGGCCGGGGAACGCCTCCACCTCTACGCCGGCCCTGCTCTTCCTCAGCATGACCATCTGGTCTCCGAGCGGGCCGCGCCATGCCCCGTCGTGCTGCAACCTCCACCTGAAGGTCTGCCCGCAGCCGAGCGTCTGACCGAGGTCCAGAGGCCCGATCCTGAGCTCGAATCTCATCAGAATCGACATCCCCCGCCCAATCATCGCTTGTAGCCGATCTTCCTCAGGAATGCCTTTCTCTCTTCCGCGTCCTGGGCGGTCTCGACGCCCTTCGGCCTCTCCCCGTCAATCACCCCTACGATGCCGCGCCCGCGCGCGTTCTCGGCGACGATGACCTCCACCGGGTTCGCGGTCGCGCAGAATATCGTGCAGACCTCGTGGACCTCCTTGATCCTGTTGAGGAGATTGATGGGATAGGCGTTCTCAACCAGCACGACGAAGGTGTGCCCCGCCCCGATCCTCATCGCGTTCTCGGTAGCCAGTTCCTTGAGCCTGTCGTCGTTCCCCTCGACCCTGACCAGGCAGGGCCCGGAAGCCTCACAGAATGCGAGGCCGAACCTCGCCTGAGGGACGGAGCCTATGATGGCCTCGTACAGGTCCTCCGCGGTCTTGATGAAGTGGCTCTGGCCTATGATGACGTTCGCATGCTCCGGAAAATCGACCTTGACTGACTCTAGCTCCACTCTGACCCCCGATGCAACATCACTGACCGTATGGAAAAACCTTTCTTCGTTCGGTTGCCTCGGCCCGTCCCGGGACGAAGTCGTTATCACAGGCAGAAATCAAAATGGTTAACTATTTATCCAGGCATATCGTAGGCGCGTAACACAAGATAAGGAGGCCCTGCCACTTGCCAGATTCTAGCGGGGGGAAGCTTTGCCCCATCTGCGATTCTCCGCTCCAGCCAGGTTCGAAGAAATGCAGTTTCTGCGGCACAGACCTCACCATATTCGACATCGAGGTCGAAGCCCCGAAGAAGGCTCCTGAGCCCTCCAAGTACACGTCGAGATCCCAGATCGATTCCAGGGTGAACGAGGTCCTTTCGAGGCCCCAGGTGCGCGAGGCTCCATCGCCCATCAGAGAGGCGCCGAGACCGTCTCCTCCGATTCAGTCCCAGAAGGCGCCAGAACCGGTCATGACAGAGCCTGCCGGACCGGAGGAGGTGGTGGAGGCCGAGGAGACGCCCGCCCCCAAGGTCGAGCCCCCTCAGGCCGCCGCGAAGGAATACTTCGAATGCCCTGAGTGCGGCACGATGATCGAGACCACAGCGACCGCGTGCCCGAAGTGCGGCGTCCTTTTCGCCGAGGAAGGCGCCGAGATGTTCCAGTGCCCCGCGTGCAGCACACTGGTCAGCATGGATGCGAAGAGCTGCCCAGGGTGCGGCGCGATGTTCATCGAGCCGGACGAGGCGGAGGCCGCGCAGCCCGAAGCCAAGCCCGCAGAGGTCAAGGTCGAGTTCGAACCGCCTCTCGCAGAGGTCAAGCCCGCCCCGGTTTCAACCAGAGCCCTGAAGGAGCCCAAGGCCGCGCCAGCTCCCTCTCCTAAGGAGAAGAAGGTCGAGGCGGAGACGAAGGACCGGAAGGGCCCCCTCGGATGGCTCCGCCGGAAGAAGAAGGATGAGAGGGAGGAGACGGAAGAAGAGGAGGCCGAGGTCGAGGAGGAGCGGAAGCCTGCGAAGGCACCTGCCATCCCGGGCCTTGCGCACGAACCCTCCCCTGAACCCGCGCCTGAGGCACCTCCCGCTCCGAAGCCAGTTGTGGAAGAGATACCTGTCAAGAAACCCGAACCAATCAGACCGGAGGCTCCTGCGCCCGATGTCAAGGACAAGGGCAGGGACATCGCGCGGATGTTCGCGGAGATGAAGCCGATGCTGTCCCTCGCCCTGGAGAACGATGTGGACATCGCGGAGAGCAAGCAGCTCATCGAGGATGCTGCGGCGGTCGCCAGGGAGAGGCAGCTGGACAAGGCCATCGAGCTCGTGCAGAAATCGAGGGAGCTGCTCTTGGCCAAGGTGGATGCGAACATCTCCGAGACCCTCCTGCAGCTCAAGGACGAGCTCCAGATCGCCTCCGAGCTCGGAGGGGACGTGTCGAGGCCGACCACATACTTCCAGGAGATCGAGAAGGCCAAGTCCTCCGGGGACGTCGAAGCCGCCTACGTGTACGCGGACAAGGTAAAGAAGGAGCTCCTTCCCATCACGGGACGGTACAACGAGTCGAAGAAGAAGGTATCGTCCCTTAAGGCGCTGATATCCGATTCCGAGACCTTCATCGTCGACACCAAGGAGGCCAGGAACATGCTGATCGAGGCGAGCAAGGCCTTCGAGTCGAGGGACTTCGACCGTGTGGACTTCACCGTGAGGAACGCCGAGGAGAAGCTGTTCAAGGCCATCCCCGCGAGGATGAACGAGGAGATGAAGAAGGCCAAGGAGCAGCTCGTCGAGGCCAAGGTGAAGAACGTCAACATCTCCCCGATGATCACGCTGCTCAAGTCTGCGACGTCGCTCATGAAGAGCGGAGAATACGGCCAGGCCATGAAGGAGATGCGCGAGTTCAGAGAGATGGTGAAGAAGATTCTGTAGCCGACCAGGCTCAGGTCATGTTGAGCACTTCCATCTCCCTCTCGAGGATAGAGACCTCCTGAGGCTTCATGGTCTCGGGGCTCAGCGAGATCGTGAATATGCACCTGGACTCCGACACTTCGTCTATGAGGCTCCTGAGGAACCTGAGCACCGCCTCGAAGTTGGTGCTGCTTGCCAAATACTGGATGCCGTCCAGGACGATCATCCCGGGGCCCTCCCCCTCCATGAACTCCTGGATCTTGTGGATGATGGTCTCGAGGGACGGCGGGACCGTGACCTCCTGCGAGCTCTGCTTGTCCGTGAGCCATAGTATCTCAGGCTGTGTCTCGAACTCTCCCCTTATCCTGTTCGGGTTCATGCGCGTGATGACCAGTCCCCTGTACCGCTCGCCCATCTTCCTGGCGAGCAGGACGTTGCTGTACATGGGCTTCTCCTCTTCTATGAGGTAGCAGTGCCCGGGCGCGACCTTGACCTCCTTCATTATCTCCTTCCTGGTCTCCTGGACCGGGGCCAGGGGCTTCAGTATGTCGGAGATGAGGTTCAGGTCGATGTCCATCTTCATGATGGTCGAGAACGCCACGATCTTGGACAGGGTGCTCTCGAGGTCCCGCACGTTCGCGGTCACGCGCTCAGCGATGTACGAGACTATCTCGTCGCTCATCTTGAGCCTCTTCTCCTGCGCCTTGACCTTCAGTATCTTGACCCTCGTGTCCAGGTCAGGTGGCTGGAGGTCCACGGTGAGCCCCTTCTGTATCCGCGCGTTGAGCCGGTCGCTGAACCCTGGTATCTGCGCGGGGAGCCGGTCGCTCGCGAGCACGACCTGCTTTTTGCTGTCTATCAGATGGTCCAGCACATGGACCATCTCGGCCTGCGCGGGCTCGCTGGCACCGAGGAACTGCATGTCGTCCACCAGCAGCAGGTCGGCCTCCTTCAGGTCCTCCCTTATCCTGCGGGCGAGGTCGGTGCCCTTGGACTGCTCTATCGCCTCCACGAGCCGGTCGGACGGGACATAGAGCATCGCGATGCCCTTGTTCTTGTCCGCGAGATGGTGCCCTATCGCCGACAGCAGATGGGTCTTCCCCAGGCCGGACCCTCCGAAGATCAGGAGCGGGTTGTAGGTCTTGCTGGGGTTCTCCGCCACGGACAGCGCGGCCGCGGCCGGGAACTTGGATCCAGGGCCGACCACGAAGTTGGCGAACCTCATGTCCACGGGAAGTGACTTGGTGAACGATGGGGCGGCGACGCCCTCCGCGGAGCATCTCCTGCACGCCCCTGTCGCATCGAGGCTCCCTCCGCACCTGGGGCACGCGCTCGCCTTGGGCTCCTCAGCGGTCTCCGGGGCCGTCTGGTACTTCAATATCAGATCGTATACATCGATGGACTTCTCCTCGCGCTTCTTCTTCTCCATCTCCTGCTTGATCGAGTCCTCGTCCGCCTTCCTTTTCAGTATCTTCCTCTTGACCTTCTCCTGGAGGAACTCGATGTCGGACTCGATTTCCGCTATCCTCGTCCTGTCGTCCAGCTTCGTCCTGATCTCATTGATCTCCAGGTCGTGGCCCAGGATCGGGAAGTTGTTGAGGATCGTTTCGAACTGCTTCAGCTTCTGCGAGTCCTGCTCGAAGGCTGTGAGCTCCTTGGCGATTACGTGCGGACCCTTCTTCAGTGCGTCCTCGAGCGTGTCGACCTTGAACCCCTTCCTCCGCCACTGCTCGATCTTCTCGACGTAGGGGTCGGCGGGAGGCTCCTCCGGGGCCAGCTCCTCGGGGGCGGGCGGTTCGGGCATCGCGGGAGCCTTCGAGGGGGCCTTGGTCCCCGCGATCCACGAGTCCGGGAACCTCCTCTCGAACTCCTCCCTGGGCACCCTGCTGTGGAGCTCGATGTTCGAGGTCTTGTCCTGGGAGTCCTCCAGTATGAACCTGAGCGATTTCTCTCCAGTGTATATCCTCTTGAGCTCCCTCGGCTTGGACTTCTCGAACTCGTATATCGCCATGGCAGGCGAGCCCTGTTCCACGACGATGTAGCCTATGGAGCTCATTATGTCCTTCTCAAGGGTGACCCTGATGTAGCCAGTGAAGCCGTACTGCTTCAGGTCCGCGAGGATCGCCTTGAGGGAATCCGGTCCCCCTTTGGCCGTGCGGACGACGATGCCCTCTGGAATGCGAAGGTCTGTAACCATGGCTGGTACTGCGGCAGGAATGCTTCGGTACCCTAAAAAAACTACTGCACTCCGTGAAGGTGCGGGTCCGCGTCCTCCGAAATCGTAAGATGTGGTTCTGTTGCGAAATTGGGCAGCGGCTCTTCATGCCGCAGCCCCCTCGCAACTCGCTCCATTCGGCTCCGACCGTGCGCCCTTCTCAGGGTCGTAGAGGATCATCATCACGTCATGCTGGAGCGCGCCGGGGTCGAACCGTAGACCCCCCACCATCTCCTTCGAGACGGCTGTCTGCAGCAGGTTGAGGCTGGCGTTGATGTGCCTGTCCAACCGCCAGCCGCACTCGCATACGAACTCCGTGCCCTTTCGGGAATCCTGTAATCTCCCACATGCCGGGCACTTCCTGCTGCTGTTCCTCGGGTCCACCTTCAGGACCGTCACCCCTCTCCACTGTGCCTTGTACTCGATGAACTGGTGGAGCTTCCTCCTCGGCCACATGCTCAAGCGTCTGTTGAGGGCCTTGTCCTCCCTCGGCTTGAAGACCCCCTTGAGGTCCTCGAGCACTATGGCCGCTCTTTTCTCCTCGGCGAAGTCGAGCACAGCGTTGGCCACCTGATGCATCCGGTACTCGACCCGGTCATGCTCCCTCTTACCCTCTCTCTTGCAGAGTCGTCTGGAGGTCCTGCGATCGTGGGACTTCTTCTTCTGGAGGCGCTTCCGCCGGTCATGGTGCCTCCGTTGTATCATGGCCACTTTCGGGAAGGATGCCTTCACGGGGGTACCTTTCCCTTCACTGACGAACACCCCGTCGATGCTCCTCTCGTTCGTGTCGAGGGAGACCACCGATTCCGGAACATACGCTTGTGGCTCCGTCTTCCTGAAGGCGATCACAACCCTGTCGGGGAAGAGCGTCAGGGAGCCGAGGGAGTAGGAGGCGTCGTCTAAGAAACCCCTGTGATACTCGCTCAGAACCAGCCTGAGCTCGACGTGGCACCCTGCCCGGATTGGCAGATTTACCACGCCTCTCTCGCGGTCCAGCTTGTACGCCTGGTTCTCCGTCTTCATGAACAGCCGCTTGACATACGGGACCCGGTCCGCCTTTCCCTTC